>Ga0265338_10000198_pt1 | contig 113584 bp, 86 predicted proteins | sample 42126metaG_FD_193579 | JGI IMG/M metagenome (GOLD analysis project Ga0265338, IMG submission 193579) | Rhizosphere microbial communities from Carex aquatilis grown in University of Washington, Seatle, WA, United States - 4-21-26 metaG | ecosystem: Host-associated > Plants > Roots > Rhizosphere...
GCCGCGTCGGGGACCAGGTGCGGACTCACCACGCCCTTCTTCAACTCGTCCGCCTCGTCCAGCAAGATGGCGTTGGGCGAAACTTCGCTCCCGGTGCCCGCCGTCGTCGGCAGGCACACCAGAAACAACTCGCGCCCCGGGAGCAGGCCGATGCCAAAAACCTCAGCCACGCTCTGGCGCCCGCGCACCAGGGCGGCGACAAGCTTGGCCACGTCCAGCGGGCTGCCGCCCCCGATGCCCAGCACGGCTTCAACCTTCTTCTGTCTCGCGTCCGCCAAAATCGTTTCGAACATTTCTTTCGTCGGCTCGCGATCCACCGGCTGGCTTTGAATGATCTCGCAGCCAGCCTTGGCCATCGCTTCGATCAGAAAACCGATTTGCGGCAGCACCGGCGAACTGCTCACCAGCAACACCCGCCGGATGCCGCGCTGCGCGAACAGTTCCACGCAACCGGCGGCGCAGCCATTGCCGAAAACAATGCGGGGTGGCTGGAGCAGCGTAATGGCGTTCATGGCTTTGCCTCCAACGCCGGCGAAGCGACCATTTTTTTTACGCCCAAGGTTTTGCGCTGTTCCAGCCAGCCCCAGAGGGTCCATTCGCTCTTCACATTCGCATCCGCCGGGAAAAACCAGCTCGCGCCCCAGCCGACCACCAGCACGATGACATGGGCGATGACGCCGATCATCACTTCCGGCCAGGTAAAATTCCAGGCGCCCAGCGACAGCAGCTTGTACTTGCTGCACGTCAGCGTCGCCCAGGCGGTGAAGAGCAGCGCGGCCGCAATCCCGATCCACAGCCCCTGCCGGTTGGCCCGGCGGCTGAGAAAGGCGAGCAGAAAAATCCCCGCCAGGCCGGCGGCGATGATGGAAGACACGGCATAATATAACGACAGTGAACGGTCGCTCTTCCACGCGATGAGCATGGCAATGCCGATGGCCAGCAAACCGCACAGGGCCACAATGATTTTGCCGACCGCCAGCCGCCGGCGATCCGTGGCCTCCGGGCGCAGCTTGCGGTAATAATCCTCCACCCCGACGGCGGAAAGACAGTTCAGGTCGGAGGACATCGTAGACATGCCGGCGGAAAGCAGCGCGGCCATGAACAAACCGGCAAATCCGACGGGGATTTTGGTGGCGAGGAAAAACGGAAAAACCTTGTCCGGCATGATTTTCCCGGCGGCATCGTTGAGATGGGCGGGAAGCGTTTCACCGGAAAGCTGGTAGTACGCCCAGAGCAAGGTGCCGACGAGCATGAAAGCAATCCAGGCCGGCAAACACAGAATTGCGCCCAGCGCCACGCCTTTGAGCGCCTCGCGGTCGGATTTCGCGACGAGGTAACGTTGGACCAGTGTCTGGTCGGCGGCGTATTTTTGGAGGTAGAAAAAAAAGCCGTACAGTGACATCACCAGAATATTTCCCTTCTGGCTCAAATCCAAATCGCCGGAGCCGAGGCTGAACTTGCTTTTGGCCGCGGCCAGATGAAACGCCGCGCCGGCGCCGCCCGGCATGATCCAAAGCAAAACGCCGATGATGATCAGCACGCCGGCGCCTTTGACGATTCCCTGAAGCACCTGCGTCCAGATCACCGCTTCCATTCCGCCGAAGAAGGTGTAAAGCACCGTGATCAGCCCCGAAATGAAGATCACGGCGTATACGTTCCAACCCGTCATTCCCGTGATGGTCAGCGCGAGCAGATAGACCACGAAACCCATTTTGGAAAAATGCCAGGCAATGAAGGCCAGGGAACTGTAAACCCGCGCCCCGTAGCCAAAACGCTTTTCAAAATATTCATAGGCGCTCATGCCCACCGCGTGGCGGAAAAAGGGAATGATGATCGTGCCCACCAGGATCAAAACTCCGAGCACCATGAAACCGGGGACCAGTTCGCTCCAGTTCCCGGCAAAGGCCGACCCGGGATAGGCGATGAAGGTGATGCTGCTGATGATGGTGGCGAACATCGAAAGGCCCATCGCCCACGCCGGGATCGAACGCCGCGCGACAAAATAGACCTCCGTCGTGGTCTGCCGCCGCGCGAACCAGAAACCAATGAACGCCACCACCGCGAAATAAATCGCGATCACCACCAGATCCAGCCAGCGTAGCGAAGCCATGCGTTTACCCCCGGGCCGTTTGCGTTGCCGCAAACGGCCACAAGCCTCCCCGCGCAAATCGCGCCGCGAATTGCGTTTTCATGGATGACGTTCGAACCTGCATTTATGCCTTTCTGGCGGCGTCACCTATTCTAAACCGCCGCCTCCGGATCCGTCATCTGAAAATCGCCAAATAATTTGTCAAAAGTGACAGCATGGCGGGTGGCGCCAGAAAAAACTTGCTTCTCCCCCGCCGAAACCGGTTTCTGTGGGCAGGCCCCTCCCGTTTTCGGCTGCTCCCGGCGGAGCAACCCGGGAATGGCCAATGAAACCGCTGATTTTATGAAACGAACCACCGACCAAACTCCTTGCCTGGGCGTCATTTACGGAAACCGCGACTTCTTCCCCGACCAGCTCGTGGCCGAAGCTCGGGCGGATATCGCCAGGCTTTTTGAAAAGGCCGGCATCCGCGCCATCCAGCTCGGCATCAAGGATTCCAAACTCGGCGGGGTTGAAACCCATGCCGATGCCTGCAAATGCGCCGACCTTTTCCGGAAACACGCCGATGAAATCGACGGCGTGCTCGTCTGCCTTCCCAACTTTGGCGATGAAAAAGGCGTGGCCGATACGCTCAAACTTTCGAAACTCAACGTGCCGGTGCTCATTCAGGGTTATCCCGACGATCTCAAACAGCTCAGCCCGGCTCGCCGTCGGGACGCTTATTGCGGCAAAATTTCCGTCAGCAACAACCTCGTCCAGGCCGGCCTCAAGTTCACCCTGACCACCAAGCACGTCTGCCATCCCACCTCCAAGGAGTTTGCCATCGACCTGGTCAATTTCCTCGGTGTCTGCCGCGTGGTCAACGGCGTGCGCGGCGTCCGCCTCGGCGCCGTCGGCGCCCGGCCCGGCGCGTTCAACACCGTCCGCTACTCGGAAAAGCTCCTCGAACGCCACGGCATCAGCGTCACCACCGTCGATCTCTCGGAATTCCTGGGCAAGGCGGACCGGCTCGACGCCGGGGCGGCCGCGGTCAAAAAGAAGCTGGCCGAAATCAAGGGCTACGCCCCCGCGCCCGGCGTGCCGCCGGAAAAATTGCTGCAGATGGCCAAGCTCGGCGTCATCTTGACGGAGTGGATGGACCTCAACGCCATCGACGCCACCGCCATCCAATGCTGGACCTCCGTGCAGCAGAACTTCGGCTGCAACGTCTGCACGCTCATGAGCATGATGAGCGAGAAATTCCTCCCCAGCGCCTGCGAGGTGGACGTCACCGGAGTGCTTACCATGTACGCCATGCAGCTGGCCGGCAACACCCCCGCCGCGCTCGTGGACTGGAACAACAATTACGCGGACGATGACGACAAGTGTGTGCTGTTCCATTGCGGCAACTGGGCGAAATCGTTCCTGCCGGACATCAAGATCGCCAATGCGCCGATTCTGGGGAGCATTCTCGGCGTCGAAAACACCTACGGTGCGCTGGATGGCCGCACCCCGGCCGGGCCGCTCACGTTCGGCCGCATCACCACCGCCGACGCCGACGGCTGCATCCGCACCTATGTCGGCGAGGGCGAACTCACCAATGACAAGCTCGACACCTTCGGCAACCGCGCCGTCGCCCGGATCCCGCACCTGCAGAATCTCATGCGCCACGTCTGCAAACAGGGGTTCGAACATCACGTCGTCATGACCCAATCGAAGTCCGCCGGAATCCTGGCCGAGGCCTTTGGCAATTACTTCGGCTGGGAGGTTTACGCGCACAACACTTGAGCGGTAACAAACACACAATCCTGCGGAACTGCGGACACGTCTTCGCGGTCGCATTGTCTTTTGTTTGTTGTACCAGCTTCTCCGAAACAACGAACACCTTCTTTCAATTCGTCCAGAATCAGGGTCAGCGGCATTACACTAAAGTTCCACATGAAGTGCTGGCGGACTATTATATATGGTATGGCTACGGCAATCCTCCCAACGGATGGAACGAAGTGGACACGAATAAGCATGTGATTGCGAAGACCGCGCGTTATCCGGTGAAGGGCGCATACCGGTCGGACGATGCCGCAGTCATTGACTGGCACATTGATCAGGCGAAAGCTCACGGCATCACTGGTTTCGTGGTGAGTTGGTTTGGCCTGGCCAACCGACAGATTGACGACACGTTGGCGTTGCTTATCAAACGCGCCGAAGAAAAGGATTTTAAGATTGCAGTCTATTGGGAAAACCAGCGGGACGGCGGAGCTCTGATGCGCCAATTTGCCGTGGATGATTTGAGTTCGATCGTCGAGCGCTATGGCAAAAGCAAAGCGTTTCTCAAAGTTGACGGCAAACCCGTGATTTTCATGTATGGGCGCGTCGTGTATCAAACACCGGTCGCGCTTTGGCCCGAGATTGTTCAGGGAGTCCGGGCACGCGCCGGAGACTTTGCGTTGATCGCCGATGGCTATCAAACCAGCTACGCATACCTTTTTGACGGCCTGCACACATACGATCCCGCCGGCCTTTCGCCAGATATCTGGAACAATCTTCGGCCTGAAAATCTCAGCCGCCTTCGGGCTTGGGCTGCGAGCCATTATGAAAAAGGTGTAAAGACAGCCCGTCAACACGGTCGCATCGCATGCGTCATGGTCGTTCCTGGTTGCGATGCGAGGAAGGCCTACAAAATCAAAGAACAATCTGATCGTTTGGACGGGCAGACGTATCGAACGCTTTGGGATGAAGCGCTCAAGGCTCAACCCGATTGGGTTTTGATTACATCGTGGAATGAGTGGCCCGAAGGCTCGGAAATCGAACCGAGCCTGGAGTTGGGGGATAAGTATCTTCAGATCACCGCCGAATACTCGCAGCGTTTCCTCAACCGCCCGACAGTTTCAGCCCTAACGCCCGCGCCGATGCCGACGTTCACCTCGGGCGTGTTGCTCGGAGCCGACAAGGCATTGTCGGGCCGAAACGTCGCCGTGTTGATGACGGACCGGATGAATGATTCGGAGTTCTGGGCGGCCTATTGCGGAGCGACAATTCAGAGAGTGAACTGGACAGACCTGATTGACCCAAACATTTTCAACGCCAGCAATTGCCCGGTCCTGATTTACATCGGCGGCGAACATTACAACAGCAGCGTCAAAGTAACCGATGACGTGGCACATGCGTTGGTATCGTATCTTCGCCATGGCGGATTCCTGGCATGCCTTCCTTCAGCCGGGGTGTGGCCGTTATACTACGACGACAGCCGCAAGGGCGCACCCCACGCGATAACCGATGCCTTGGCGCTGGGAATTGACAATGGCTTCGAACAGCCGCCCGGTGGAGTTGACCTCACCTTCTACGCAAAAACGAATGTCCTGGTTGGACTGCCTGCGACTGCGCCATTTCCCAAAGTCGGTGATCTGCGCTGGCGGCCCACCACTCGCACGCGAGCTTCGGCTGCCGACATTTATGTGCCCCTTGTTCAATTGAAGGACGGAACAGGAAAATCGTTCGGCGACGCGGTTACCTACATCGAACACCGAACACCGGCGCTGGCCGGCGGAAAAACACTTTGCGTTTCGATTCGCGCCACCGAATCGTTCGACCTGGCACATTTCTTCCCATCCTTGTATCAATTCATTTCAACGCGGCTGAAACCCGTGCCCGCATCAAATCCATGACCGACCCAGAACTCCAACTCAAATCGGTCCGGTTGCGGAAACGCACGCTGGAAATCATTCACCACGCCGGCGCCGGCCATACCGGCGGCGGGCTGTCGTGCCTCGACATCCTCAACGTGCTCTACAACCGAATCCTCCGCGTGTCGCCGCAGACGTTCAGCGACCCTAAACGCGACCGTTACGTCCAGAGCAAGGGACATTCCGTCGAGGCGCTTTATGCCGTGCTCGCCGACCGCGGGTTCTTCCCGACATCGGATCTCGAAACCCTCTGCCACTACCAATCGCCCTACGTCGGCCATCCCACGCGCAAGATTCCCGGCATTGAAATGAACACCGGCGCACTCGGCCACGGCCTGCCCATCTGCGTCGGCATGGCCATCGCCGGCAAACTGGACGAGGCGCCCTACCGCGTGTTCACCCTGCTCGGCGATGGCGAGCTGGCCGAGGGCTCGAACTGGGAGGCCGCGATGTCCGCCGCCCATTACGACCTCGACAACCTCACCGCCATCATCGACCACAACACCCTGCAAATCAGCGGTCGCACCCGCGATGTCTGCAGCAATGAGCCGCTCGACGAAAAATGGCGCGCCTTTGGCTGGTCGGTGAAAACCGTCAACGGCCACAATTTCGCCGAGTTGACCGACGCCTTGAGCAAACCCGCCGAAACCGGCAAGCCGACCTGCGTCATTGCCAACACGATCAAAGGCCGGGGCGTGAGCTTCATGGAAGACGTGGCCAAGTGGCATCACGGCGTGCCCAGCGAGGCGGAATTGAAACAGGCTTTGAGTGAACTCGACGCGGCCGAGGTGAAGTTGAAAGGCTGATTCACCGAACCCACAGCGAACATGAGAATGCCCGGGTTTCCTCTGTCGCTGCCATTGATCATTGCGCTTCTATGGCCATGCCTGACCAGCTTTTCCCAGACGACCAACAGCTTCTTCCAGTTCGTTCAGAACCAAAGCCAGCGCCAGTACAGTCAGGTTCCACATGAGGTGCTCGCGGTCTATTACGTCTGGTACGGCTATGGCAAGCCCGGCGACGACGGCTGGAAAAATGCGGACACCAACAAGCATGTAACCGCAAACACGGCGCGGTATCCGCTCAAGGGCCCGTACAAATCACAAGACGTCGCGGTTATCGATTGGCAAATAGACCAAGCCAAGACCCATGGCATCACCGGTTTCGTGGTGAGTTGGTTCGGCAAAACCGCAAAGTGGCATGATGACGCTCTGGCACTCCTGCTTGAACGCGCCGAGAAGAAGGATTTCAAGGTTTCGGTCTATTGGGAAACCCATCGCGATACCGGCGCGCAGATGCTCCAGTTTGCGGTGGACGATTTGAGCTATGTGCTCGAGCGCTACGGCAAGAGCCAGGCGTTCCTGAAAATCAACGGCAAACCCGTCATCTTCGCTTACGGCCGGGTGGCCTACCAGACGCCCGTGGCGCTGTGGCCGGCGATCATTGAAGGCGTTCGCGCCCAGGCCGGTGATTTCGCCCTGATCGCCGACGGCTACCAGGACAGCTACGGGTACCTCTTCGACGGTTTGCACACGTACGATCCCGCGGGCTTGTCCCCCGAGGTCTGGAACAATCTTAGTGTCGATGACCTTGGTAAACTTCGCGCCTGGGCGGACCAACACTATGGATACGGCGTGAAGATCGCCCGCCAGCACAACCGCATCGCCTGTGTCATGGTAACCCCCGGGTGCGATGCAAGAAAGGCCTATAAAATCACGGAGAAGTCGGATCGCCTGGACGGGCGGACCTACCGGGCGCTGTGGGAGGAGGCGCTGAAAGCAAAGCCGGATTGGGTTTTCATCACCTCCTGGAACGAATGGCCCGAAGGCACGGAGATCGAACCGAGTCTGGAGTTGGGGGATGAATATCTGAAGATCACCGCCGAATACTCCGAACGCTTTCTTGGCAGCGAGCGGGTTGATGTGCCGCCAGCCGGCCCACTCCCGGAATGCTCCCCCGGAACGACGCGCCGCCTGGGCACTCTCTTATCCGGCCGCAACGTCGCCGTGCTGATGCAGGACCGGATGAACGACGCGGAATTCTGGGCGGCTCTTTGCGGCGCCAACCTCCGGCGGCTGGATTGGGCGAATCTGGTTGACCCGGCAGTTTTTAACGCAAGCAACTTCCCGATCCTGATTTACATCGGCGGTGAGCACTACCAGAGCAGTATTAAAGTGACCGATGACGTGCCAAAATCATTGGGGCGATACCTGCACGAGGGCGGTTTTCTGGTCAGCCTTCCTACTGGCACGTGGCCGTTCCTGTACGATGACAGCCGGAAAGGCGTTCCGCACGGCATCACCGACACGCTGGCTCTGGGCATCGACAATGGCTTTGAACAGCCCACCAATGCAGCCGCCCTGACCTTCTCCGCCAAAACCAATATCCTCTTCGGCCTCCCGGCCACCGCCCCGTTTCCCACGAGCGGCGATCTCCGCTGGCGCCCGACCAACCGCTCCCGGGTCCCTGCCTCCGAAATCTACGTGCCGCTCATTCAACTTCGTGACAATACCGGCAAACCTTACGGAGATGGCGCCTCGTACATCGAACACCGGACCCCTTCCCTGGCCGGCGGCAAAAGCCTGTACGTCTGGATGCGCACCGCCGAGGCCTTCGGCCCCGATGTCTTTCTGCCCTCGCTGTATCAATTCATTTCCACCCGGCTCAAACCGCTGTCCGAACCTGCCCATGACTGAATTTATTTCTCATCGCGACAAATTCCCCTATCCTGTGCCCATGGCTTTTTTCCTTAACCGTTCGCCCCATCCCCTCATTGGATGTTGGATGTTCGATGCTGGATGTTCGATGTTTTCCCCTTTCGTATCATGAGCGCCCCCGCCCCATCCCTGTATTCGCCCGCCGCCAAGGCCATGGCCGAAAAGCTCGGCCTCAAAATGGGCCGCGCCAATCTCGACGAATTCGCCGCCACCTTGATGGAACTGGCCAAGGCCAACCCCAACATCGTCGCCGTCACCAGCGATTCGCGCGGTTCCGGCAAGCTCGGCCCGTTCGCACAGGCGTTGCCGAAGCAGCTGGTCGAGGTCGGCATCGCCGAGCAAAACCTGGTCGGCATCACCGCCGGCCTGGCCGCCGCGGGCAAAAAATCCTTCGGGGTTTCACCGTCCTGCTTCCTGACCGCGCGGTCGCTCGAACAGATCAAGAACGACGTTTGTTATTCGGACGTGCCCGCCACGCTCATCGGCATCAGCTCCGGCGTGAGCTATGGCGCCCTCGGCAGCACGCACCATTCGCTGCATGACCTCGCGGTGTTGCGCGCCATCCACAACCTCACCCTCATCGTGCCGGCGGACAATTTTGAGAGCCGCGAGGCGATCAAGGCCGCCGCAAAAAGCGACGGCCCCATGTTCATCCGCTTCGGCAAAGCCGCCATGTACGGCCTGCACAAACCTGACGCAACCTTTGAGGTTGGCAAGGCCATCACGCTCCGCGACGGCAAGGATGTTGCGTTTATTGCGACCGGCGAAACCGTGGTGCATTGCCTGCTCGCCGCCGGCCGGCTCGCCGAACGCGGCCTGCACTGCCGCGTGCTCAGCCTGCATACCGTGAAACCGCTCGATGTCGAGGCCGTGCTGAAGGCCGGCCACGAATGCCGCGCCGTCATCACCGCCGAGGAGCACATGGTCAACGGCGGTCTCGGCGAAGCCTGCGCTGCCCTGCTGATGCAGGCCGGCGTGCGCGTGCCGTTTCGCATTGTCGGTTTTCCTGACGAGGACACCATTGCCGGCGCCCAGGCGGACATCTTCCGGCATTACGGCCTGAGCATGGAAGGGCTGGCGGAAACCGCCTTGAAACTGTTATAAGTCCCATACGACCTATGTGACCTATGAGTCCCGCTGGTTTCATTCCACCCCACGGCAACTACCGTGAATTGCTTTCCTACCAGAAGGCCGAGGTGGTATATGACATCACCTTCCGTTTCTGCCACCGGTTTCTGGCCCGGGGCGACCGCACCATTGACCAGATGATCCAAGCCGCCCGCTCTGGAAAACAGAATACCTCGGAAGGCTCCGAATTTTCCGGCACCTCCAAGGAAATTGAACTCAAGCTGACCAACACCGCCCGCGCCAGCCTGGAAGAACTGCTCAAAGACTATGAAGACTATCTCCGCGTGCGCGATCTGTCGCTTTGGGACAAGAACTCCATGGAAGCCAGATACGTCCGCCAGCTCGGCAATAAGTCCCATGTGACCTATGAGTCTTTCCGCGGGTTTGTCGAATCTCGCCCGCCCGAAATCGTCGCCAACATCGCCATCTGTCTTATCCACCAGGCCAGCTACCTGCTCGACCAGCAAATCCGCCGCCTGGAACAGGATTTCCTGAAAGAAGGCGGCCGGCGCGAACGCATGACCCGCGCCCGACTCGAAAGCCGGCGCGCAAATCCTCATTAGCCGCATTTGTCCCACTCGTCTTATGCCCCTCATCCTCGCCCTGGACCAGAGCACCTCCGCCACCAAAGCCGTGCTGTTCGACCAGGCCGGCCAGATGCTCGACCGCGCCTCGCGCGATCACAAACAGATTTACCCTCAACCCGGCTGGGTCGAACATGACGCCGAGGAAATCTGGCAGAATGCCCTCGCCGTCATCCGCGAAGTCGCCGGGCGCAACCAGGACCAGTTCACCCAGCTCGCCGGCCTCAGTATCACCAACCAGCGCGAAACCATCCTCGCGTTCGATCGTGCCACCGGCAAGCCCCTGCATAACGCCATCGTCTGGCAATGCCGCCGCGGCGACCCCATTTGCCAGAAACTCCGCGAACAAGGCCGCGAAGATCTGGTCCGCCATAAGACCGGCCTGAAGATCGACACTTACTTTTCCGCTTCAAAGCTGAAATGGCTCATCGCGGAAAAACCGGACCTCGCCGCCAGACTCAAAAGCGGCGAGGCCGTCATCGGCACCATTGACGCCTACCTCATCCACCGGCTCACCGGCGGCAAGGTCTTCGCCACCGACCACACCAACGCCAGCCGCACCCTTTTGTTCGACATCGGCAAACTGCGCTGGGACGAGGAGCTCTGCGCCTGGTTCGACGTGCCGCTGCGCGCATTGCCGGAAGTTCGCGAGAGCGCCGCGCATTTCGGCGACACCGACGCCGGCGGCATCCTGCCGAACCGCGTGCCCATCCTCGGCGTGATGGGCGATTCGCAGGCATCGCTGTTCTCCCAGCGCTGTTACCAGCCCGGCATGGCCAAGGCCACCTTCGGCACCGGCACTTCGGTGCTGCTGAACATCGGCGACCAGTTCCGGTTGTCGGAAAAGGGCGCCGTGGTGGCGCTCGCCTGGGTCTGGCAGGGCAAACCCACCTACGCCTCCGAAGGCATCATCAATTTCTCCGCCGCTACCATCGAATGGTTGAAGAACCAGCTGGGGCTGATCCAAAATGCAACCGAGGTCGAGGCGCTCGCCACCAGCATCGCCGACAACGGCGGCGTTTATCTCGTGCCGGCCTTTGCCGGCTTGAGTGCCCCCTATTGGTCGCCGGATGCCCGCGCCGCCATCACCGGCATGACCGCCCACACCCGCAAGGAGCATATCGTCCGCGCTGCGCTCGAATCCATCGCTTACCAGGTTCGCGATGTGTTGGACATGATGCGCGCCGACGCAAAGCTCGAATTGCGCGACCTCCACGCCGACGGCGGCCCGACGCGCAACCGGTTTCTCATGCAATTCACCGCCGACCTGACCCGGGTGGAATTGAAAGTCGCCGAAGTCGCCGAATCCTCGGCCTGGGGCGCCGCGATGAGCGGCTTGCTCGGCCTCGGCATCCGCCAATCGCTGGACGACCTCGCGGCCCTGCCCCGCGAGGTGAAAAATTTCCGTCCGCAAATGGACGCCGCAAAAGCCACCCAACTTCACCAGGGCTGGCTCGCGGCGGTGAAGCGGGTTCTGTAAAACTCTGCAACCGCCGAGTTCCGGCGTTGCAGCGCACCACAACTCCGGGTATTAAACCCTCATGAAAGCTGCCCTGTCACCCCCGGCACCGCCCGGCCCCGGTTCACCGTTCTTCACATCGGCACTGTTCATTTCATTGTTCCTCTTGAGTCCTTTCCTTGGCGCGGCCGAAAGCACAGCGCCGGATGCCAGCCGGGTTGACTATGCCACATTCCAGGACCCGCCGGCTGCGTACCGGGGCATCCATTGGATCGGTTTCAAGCTCTCCGAAATCTCCGACGATTACGTGATCACCAACGTCCTCAATGGCGCCCGGCGCAATGCCTGGGGGTCGTTCCAGATCGAAGCCAACGGCGGCCCCACCACCAATCTCTCGGCCGCTTATCTCCAGGGTTCCCGGCGCGAATGGACCAACCAAGGCGTGGCTTATCTCAGCCCCGAATTCTTCCGACTCTACCGGCTCGCCATCGAGGTGGGGCTGAGCAACAATTTCCCCCTCAACACGCTTTACGACGAATGGAGTTATCCCAGCGGCATCGTGGGCGGATTGTTTTACAGCCGCTACCCCGAATTCGCCGCCAAGAGCCTGGAAATCACCGAAACCAACGTGACCGGTCCCGCCAAAGTCACCCTGGCCGTGCCGGCCGGCACCTGCATCGGCGCGGTGATGATGAACCGGGACACGTTCCAGCGCATCGACATCAGTTCCCACCTGACAAAACAGAATCTTGTCCCCTGCAAGGTCCCGGCTGGCCGTTGGAAGGTCATGATCTTCCATCTCGACCACACCTTCCGGCCCGCGTCACGCAAAGGCGGGTTCGTGGATTATCTCGACGCGGACGCGGTGGCCAAATACATCTCGCTCAGCTACGACCAGTATTACGCGAACCTCAAGGAATATTTCGGGACCGTGATCAAACGGTCGTTCTACGACGAACCTTCCCTGCACCTGTCCAACGGCCGGATGTGGACGCCCGGCTTCAACCGGTATTTTGAAAAGAAATACGGTTATTCGCCCATGACCTTGTATCCCGCCTTGTGGTACGACATCGGTCCCGAAACCGCCGCCGCCCGGAACGCCCTGTTTGGCTTTCGCGCGGAGCTCTACTCGGAGAATTACATCGGACAGGTCGCCCGCTGGTGCCAGAACCATGGCATCAAGCTCGCCGGCCATCAGGACCAGGAGGAGGCCCGCAATCCCGTTGCCATCCACGGTGACCTGATGAAGGTGTTTCAACACCAGCAAATCCCCGGGATCGACGACATCTACTACCCCGGCCGCGCGAATGTCTCGTACAAAATCGTGACGTCGGCGGCCTTCAACTACGACCGCCCGGAGTGCATCGCCGAAACCTACGCGGCTTACCGCAACACCAACTCGCCAGCGATTTTTTTGCGGACGGCCCTCGATCAGTTCGCCATGGGCATCAACCTCCAGATCGCCGCCCGGCGGCTGCCGGAAAACGGACCCGAAATGGACCGCTTGGTCGGCCGCATGAGCTATCTGTTGCGCGGAGGCCGGCACGTGGCCGACGTGGCCGTGCTCTACCCCATCGCCGCGCTGCAGGCCGACTATCGTTTTGCCACGCCGGCGAGAGGAAACTCAACCAACAGCAGTCCCGATTTCTATTACGCGCTGGAAGGCGGCATCGTCCCGCCGGAAACGGACTACATGGACCTGGGCGAAATGCTGTACCGCGCCCTCCGGGTGGATTACACCTACGTGCATCCCGAAATCCTCGCGAACCGTTGCCAGGTTGAATCCCGCGAGCTGATCCTGGATAACCAGGAAAACCGCGAGGCATTCCGCGTCTTGTTCCTTCCCGGCGGCGACGCGCTCTCCGCGGATGCCGCCCGGAAAATCCTGGAGTTCTATCGCGGTGGCGGCACAGTCATCGCCACCCGCAAACTCCCCTCCCGGTCCGCCGAGTTCAACCGTGACCCGGAAGTGCGCGCCATGGCCGCCGAGGTGTTTGGCGTGCCGGACAACAACCCCATGACCGCCGAAATCCGGCCCGTGGTGGACGATTTCAAAAGCTACTTCGTGAACCGCAACACCAATGGCGGACGAGGATATTTCCTGCCCCAGCCGGAGTTGAAAATCGTGAAGGCAGTCCTGGATGAGGCTCTTCCCGTCCGCGACATGGACATCCAGGAACCGCCCATGTGGCCGGTGAAGCTGGGGACGAACTATGACGGGGCGCTCACTTACATCCACAAGGTCAAAGATGGCCGCGACATTTACTTTCTCGCCAATACCAAGGACCAGCCCGTGGAAACAAAGGTCGCCTTCCGGGACGACAAGAACCTGGAGCTCTGGAATCCCCAGAACGGAGAAAAGCAGACCATCGAGAGCGTCACATCCGAAGTGGCCGGCACACCCGTGACGACCGTGTCGTTGGTCCTCCCGCCGCTCACCGCCGCATTCTACGTCCAGGAACCGAAATGAACTGCCGAGAAGATGCCGGCGCGCGGCTGTCCCAGCCGCAGCACGTTCGACCACGCAAGAATCTGTGGAAATTCATGCGCCCTCCGGCCATCGTAGCTGCTGCGGGTGGGACACCCGCGCCCCGTAACAAAACAGCACACCATCAAATGAACCAATCATTTTTCCGCCATTGCCAAAGCATCCTGGCCGTCATTTTGGCCGCCGTCAGCGGCAGTTCGCTGATCGCCTTTCTCAGCAGCTGCACCACCACCAACCCGCCAGCCCGATATGTGATCACCGATTACGGCGCCCTTGGCGATGGACAGAAACTCAACACCAAAGAGATCCAATCCACGATCGACCAATGCGCAGCCAGGGGTCACGGCGTGGTCGTGGTGCCCGCAGGCACCTTCCTGAGCGGCGCGCTATTCCTAAAACCCGGCGTCAATCTGCGCGTGGAAAAGGGCGGCGTGCTGAAAGGCTCGCTGAACACGAACGATTATCCGCAAGTCGACACACGCTGGGAAGGCGTGGAATGCCGCTGGACCGCGGCGCTGATCAATGTGACCAACCGGACCGGCGTGGAATTGTCCGGCGAGGGAACCATTGACGGCTCGGGCGAATTGTGGGAGCGGCGCGACCCGCGCAAAAAACCGCTGCCCCCCAGGGAATTTTTCGCCGCCACAAATATTGTCGTCCCTGCGGCAACTACCAACGCCGCCAAGCCGCCCCAAAAACCCGGCCGGCCGCGCCTGATCGTCATCAAGGACTGCCAACGGGTGAGTGTCACCGGCCTGACGCTCAAGAACCAGGCATCCTGGGGATTGGTGTTTATTTATTGCAAGCACATCGTCGCCGACGGCCTCACCATCCGCGTGACCGACTACGTGCCCAGCTCCGACGGCATTGACGTGGATTCCTGCCGGCACGTGCGCATCAGCCGTTGCGACATCCAGACTCATGACGATTGCATTTCCATCAAGTCCGGCCGCAATGAGGACGGCCTGCGCGTCAATCGGCCGTCCGAGGACATTGTCGTCGAGCACTCGCGGTTCGGCTACGGGCACGGCGCCGTGGCGCTCGGCAGCGAAACCTCCGGCGGCATCCGGAATGTCATGGTGCGCGATTGCGTGGTCGGGGACGATAATTGGTCGGCCGTGCGGCTGAAAAGCGCTCCAGCCCGGGGCGGCACCATCGAGAACGTCACCTACCAGGACATCCGGTTGAACGGGGTGTACAGCGCCTTCGACCTGAATCTGACCTGGAGCGGTCCCTGGACCAATTCATCGCACGGCCCGCCCGCCATCCGCAACGTCAGGCTCATCAACGTCTCCGGCATCGCCGACACCGGCGGGTCAATCGCCGGCCTGGCGGACAGCCTCATCCGCAACATCAGCTTCTCAAATTGCACCGTCACCGCCGGAACCGGCCTGGTCATCAGCAACGCGACAGACCTGAACCTCTCCGGCCTGCATCTGGACGTCAAAAACGGCCCGCCCATTCTGCGCCGCAATTGAGAATCATTTCGCACCCGTAGGAGACGACGTAAGGAGTCTCTGACTAAGTCATGGCTTAAAATACCTTGTCAAGCCGGCTCGTCGCTCTAATGCTGACGGGAAACACCGAATCATGAATGCTCAACGCATAAACCGTCGGCCCTTGGGATTCAACGTGATTGAATTGTCGGTCGTCATCGGCGTGCTCACGTTCTTGGCGCTTTTTTTGGGTTCATCATTCTCCCCGTACTCCAGGTAGCCCACGGCCACGGCAAATATGGGCGGATTGAGTGTGTCTCGAATCTGAGGGAAATCGGCTTAACTCTCCGAAGCCGGGATCACGAAGACGTCACGCAGGTTGTACTGACCAACAGCAACACCATGAATTTGGTAACCAATGGCTTTGGTTATCTGTTGTGGCAAAGTTTGTCCAATAGCTTGAAATCACCAAATACCTTGCATTGTTACGACGACCGGCAGCGGAAGGCGGCCGAGTCATTCTCGCGCGGTTTTAGCGATACCAACATCAGCTATTTCTTCAATCTGGATGCGCCGGCAACGGATCCGCAACAGATTCTGATGGGTGACCGCAACCTGTGGGCCGATGGCTCGGCGGCCAGACACGGGTTATTGACCGTATCAAGCAATACGGTTTTAGGTTGGGCCAGGATCGGCTGCCACCAAAGTGTGGGAAATCTCCTCATGGCTGACGGTTCGTGCCGGCAGGTCACCAGCAACGGACTGAATCAGGCCTTTGCTGGAGCATTTGGCGCTTCCACCAAAATTATTTCAGCGCGTTTGGTGATCCCGTAAAACGCGTACCTGCCCTTAAACGAAATTTCAATCGGACAGGGCGAATATTTTGGACTGCGGTGGCAGAGCGCAACGGCGACACCGCTTTCCGTACGGCAATCGACCCCAAAAAGCGGCGTGGCGCTTCGCTTCCCGCCGCAGTCCAAAAACTTCCTTCTTTGCGCCTTGGCGTGAGAATGGTTTTCGATTTTCGAGAATGAGGACGATACGATCCGAATTTCGTGTCACCTGTCACTCGTCACCCGTCACACCCTCAGTGCGGCTTTGATTTTTTATCCGCCGGCAGATTCGGATCGATGAACGCGTTGGCATCGGCCTTGCCGCTGCCGCCCACGCTCGTGATGCGCAACGCCATGCCGGGTTTGCCCGGTAGCGGCACGGACCGGTTTTGCTCATCCACAAAATAATAATTGTCCTTCTTTTGGGTGACGAATTCGCCGGCCACCGGCGTGATGGTCATGTTCCAGGTGTCAATCACGTCCACCTTGAACTTCATGCCGTCCGTCAGGCCGCGCTTGTAAAGCTGAAACGTCCAATTCGTCGGCGCGGTCTTGCCGAAATAGGTCAGATAATATTCCCCGGCCTGGCCGGCGGTGTCGGGATCGTTCCACTTGTCAATCGGCTCCAGGCCATCCGCCGGGCCGGCTTCGAGGATTTTGCGGAGAAACGCCAGCCGCGGCGCGCTTTCGCCGCGCAGCTTGCCGCCGAACGAGGTCCAAGTGTCCTCCGCGACCGTCGTAAAATAATCGCCGTGGCCAACGTAGGTGCCGCCGATCGTGCCGCACCAGAAGCGATGCACCATCTCCGGACCCGAAAGGTTCGCCCAGCGATATTTGCCGTCGCCTTCGTACTTCACCTCATCATAGACCACCGGTTTGCGGTAGACGTCGCGATACAACTCCGCGGCGGCGGCCGATTCAACGGCGGTGCTGTTTTGGATGCTCGCGTGCGTCACCCACGGCTTGTTCTGGTCGTAAAGCAGGTTGCCGTTGTGAATCGAGCGCAGATGATTGTAAGGATCGCACTGCTGCACGAGCGCGCCGAGCCGGTCCCAATCCGCTTCGTTCTTGGTGCGGAGAAAATCCCATTCATTGGCGAGCGACCACCAGACATTCCGATAGGCGCCGAACCGCGCGACCACGTAGCGGACGTAACGATCGTCGCCGGCGGCGTCCATCTTTTCAAATCCCCACCGGCCGTAGGGGTTGAACAAAATCAAATCGGCCTCGATCCCCAGGTCGCGCAGCTGACCGATGCGCTTTTCGTAATGGCGAAAATATTCGGGGTTGAACCGCGCGTAATCCCAGTCGTGCGGCGGCGTGCCGGCAAACGGCCAAAACGGCGGAGGGAAATTCGTCCGATACGCCGTCCGCTGGGGCGTGAGCAGCATCCGCGCCTTGTTGAACGGGGAGGCCGCGAGGGTCTGGAGCGTCTCCGCCTGCAACGCCTCCGGCGTGTCGAGCCAGTTGTAAATCGTTGTGCCGATCTGCACATACGGCGTGCCGTCCGCGTAGGCAAAATGGTAGGTGTTGTGGACGCGCACCGGCCCGTGATTGCCCTTTTCCGGCGGCGTGACGGTGAATTCGCCCGTCTTGCCGGTCAACTCCCAGCGGTTCGCCCTGGTTTCATACTGCCACCGCCCCGGCGTATCCGGCATGAAACGAATCCGATAGACCCCATTGCCGTCATAGAACCCCGGCACCTCAATGCTCCGGGAGCCGTTGCCGAACACCGCGGACAATTGCACGTCGAGAAACGAATTCCCGTTGGTCGGCCCGTTCAACACCACCTCGTAAACGCCCCACTGCGGCACCGTTTCAGCGGCGAACGCCGTTGTGGAAGCGATGATGGAGGATAGAAGATGGAAGATGGCGAAGCACGCGAGAGCGCGGACACCAAACTTAGAAAAGGGCTTTTTCATGCGGATGATTCTATTGGGTTGTTCTCAATCTTGCCAGCGACTTGTTTCAGCCTTGCAGGATATTGATAGTAAGTGTTGTATTGCGGCTGTTCAACTTGCTATGACTTTTAAATACCGATGTGAATTATGCGATGGGCACATTGAAGTTGAAGGTGATGTGTTAGGAGAAACAATTCTTTGTCCACTTTTCGGTATTGATACGCGATTAATTCCATTGAAGGAACAGGTCAAACCGGCGAGCCCACCACCACGACAGACAGCTTTTGCAGCAGAAACAATAAAAGGGCCTGTCTATTGTATGCGAGGCCAAAGTTCTTCGCTTGAGGTGTACGATGTTAGGGTGGTCATCATCACAGACGGTTTCATTAGTGGAGGCAGCACAAAAACAATCCCGTTCCAATCGATCACTGCTGTCTTATTGAAGAAAGCTGGACTTACCTATGGCTCCTTGCAGTTCACCATTCCAGGCGGAGCGAAAAGTCAAACCGGCATGTTCGTTTCAACTGACGGGGAGTTTCTTCTCGGCGGAACTCGCGGTAGTAACACATTCACTTTTACGCTTACCAAGTTGGCAGCCTTGAAAAGCCAAGGAGTATTATCTGAAGAGGAGTTTCAAGCAGCCAAGAAACGATTGATTAACGGATAATTACCCACGCTGGCAACTTCCCAACCACTCTTGCATTAAGCCGTTTACGGGCTAAAATACATCCATGAGTTTTGAGCAACTCAAACGCGAGGTGGCATTGCTGGATGAACGGCAGCAGGCCGAACTCATTTCCTATGCCCTGCAATTGCGTTACGCGCACGATGCCGCCTACCATGGCGAAGTCACCGACCGGCTCAACGACGGGGACAAATCCCACTGGCTGACGCCGGACGAATTCGAACGCCGCCTGGACAACAATTAAGATCCATGCGGCCCTACGCCGTCTTCATCAACGAGCAAGCCCTTGCCGCCGCCCCGCGTTCCGGCAGATACCGTGAACTGGTGATGAATTTCATCCGCTCCCTGGCCAATCATCCGGATACCACCGGAGATTTTGCAGAAAAAGACCATGCCGGCCGGGTGGTTCAGGTCAAAATAATTGGCCGTTATGCCGTCACGTTTTGGGCTGACCACGCGGTGTCGGAAGTAAAAGTCACCCACATCAAATCGGCGGACAAGTAATGTGTTGTGTCGGCGCTGTGCGCCAATTTGTTCGAGCCACCAGCCTTCGCTCCAAGCTACGGCGCGGCAGGCAGGCAGGCTCGACGCTACACGCGGGTAGATTTTGAGGCAAACGTCTTTCGTGTGGCCTGCACGTGATTAATCGGTGTTCGTGTTTTCGCGGTTTAAATCTTTACGGCCTCCGCGTTCTCCGCGCCTCTGCGTTGAAAAAGTCAGGGGCTCGTGGAACTCGCCCCTCCGAGATTTCGGATTTCGCCCCTAACCTTGCCAGTCGCTGGCGAAAGTGTATTCGCCCGACCCGGCTTCGCAGACGAGGAACTTCCCTTCGCGACCGGCGACCCGCACGCCGTCAGCCTTTTCAATGGGCCCGCCGCCTTCGGTCACGGCGGTTCCCGGCTCGCTCGGCACATGCACGCGGGCGGTGGTGTTGGCCGGAACGCGGATCGTCCAGGTGAGCTGTTTGCCGGCGCGCTTCCAGCCGCTGGCAATCTCGCCGTGCATCGTGTGATAGTTCGCCCGGGCAAAATCCAGGCCCGGGCCGATGCACGGCCGCAGCACGAACCGCTGGAAGCCGCACACCTCGGGGTCCAGTTCGATGCCCGCCACGTGCCGGAACAGCCATTCGCCCACCGAACCGAGCGAGTAATGGTTGAACGAATTCATCTGCGGATTGAAGAAACCTTCCTTCTCCGTCCAGCCGTTCCACCGCTCCCAGATGGTTGTCGCGCCATGTTTCACCGGGTACAGCCACGACGGATAATCGTCCCGCAACAACAGCCGGTACGCCACGTCAGCATGCCCGGCCAGCGTGAGCTGCGGGTTGAGATGGCTGATGCCAATGAATCCGGTGCTCAAATGCCAGTCCAGCGCCTTGATGTTTTCCACCAGATGTTCGGCGGCGGCGGGGCGGAGATTTTCCGGCAACAGATCGAACGCCAGCGCGAGCAGATACCCGGTCTGGGTGTCGGTCGTGATGCGGCCGCTGGGTTCGAGCCATTCCTTTTGAAACGCGGCGCGGACCTGCTCGAACATCTTTTGGAAACGTTTCGCGTCCTCTTCGCGGCCAAGTTCGCGGGCGATGCGGGCGAGCTTCGTGCAATTGTCGGCCCAGTAGGCGGTGGCGAGCAGGTTTTTCATCGGCGAGTGCGTGCCGAAGGAGGTGTCGCTCGGGATGCAAAGCCAGTCGCCGTAGTTGTTGGCGAGTTGATTGACGCGAAGGCCGTTGGGGTTGTGTTTGGCGATCCAATCCACCCACTTGACCATCGCCGGGTAGTGGCGCTCCAAAATGCGGCGGTCGCCATAGACGCGCCAGATCGTGTAAGGAATGATGACGCCCGCGTCGGCCCAGCCGGCCGAGCCGCCCAAATTGCCAAGACCGATGAAGTTTTCGCCCTCGCGCAAACGCGGCGCGGTGTCGGGAAAAATGCCCTCGGGCGTCTGCGCGTCCTCCACGTCAATCATCCACTTGGTGAAAAACCCGGCGACATCCATGTTGTAGCTCGCCGTGCGCAGGAAGACCTGCGCGTCGCCCATCCAGCCGAGGCGCTCATCGCGCTGCGGACAGTCGGTGGGCACGGCGAGGAAGTTGTCGCGCTGCGACCAGAGGCCGTTCAGCCAGAGCCGGTTTACGCCGGCGTGAGAACATTCGAACCAGCCGGCCGGCGCCGTGTTGGAATGGACGACACAGCCCGTGACAGCATTGCTGCCCGGAACCCCCGGCCAGCCGGTGAGCTCGATGTATTGGAAACCGTGAAAGGTGAAACGCGGTTCCCAGTCCTCTTCGCCGCCGCCCTTGCAGATGTAAACGTCGGTCGCCGTCGCCCGGCGCAGGTTCTCCGTGTAAAGCGTGCCGTCGGGGTTGAGCCGTTCGCCGTGACGAAGCTGGACGCGCGTGCCCGCCGGAGCGCTGTTGAAGCGCAGGCGCACCCAGCCGCTGATGTTCTGGCCCAGGTCGTAAATGAAGACACCAGGACGGATTTCCTGCCTCGAAATCGGCACGATGCTGTCCACCACGCGCACCGGCTCGGAGCGCTGGGCCACCAGCGGCACGGCGGGTGCCGCCACCTCGAGGGCCGACAGCCAGCCCCGGCTGATGAAATCGGTGCGGTCCCACCCGGTGCGTTCGCGGCGGGCATCGTAGGTTTCACCCATCATGAAATCCGAGGAGAGAATCGGACCGGTGTTGCACCGCCAGGTATCGTCGGTGCCGACCGTGAGTCGTTCGCCGCCGGCCAGTTCCACCTCCAGCTGCACCAGCAGGCTGTTCTCCAGGCTGCCGTATCGGGCGCGGGTTTCCTGCCAGCCGACATAGCCGCTCCACCAGCCGTCGCCGAGCATGCCGGCCAGGACATTCCGCCCGCGGCCCACCAGGGCGGTGACATCGTAAGCCCGGTACTGGATGCGCTTGTCGTAATCGGTCCACTCCGGCGCAAAGATGTCCTCACCCACGCGCCTCCCCCGCAGGCGCAGCCGGAACAGGCCGCGCGCCGTGGCGTAAAGTATCGCGCGCCGGACCGGACCGGGCACGTCGAATTCCTTGCGGAAAAGCGCCGGCGTGCCGGGTTCGGTCAGCGTCGGCACAACCGCTTCCGGATCGTGGTTGATGATTTCGGGATCGGCGGCAATCCATCGGGCCGACCAGTCGGCCTTTTCCAGCAAGCCCATGGTCCAGAGCGAAGGTTCGGATCGCGCGCTATGGCCGGCATCGTCCCACACCTCGACACACCAATGACAAATATCCCGCGAACCGAGCGGCCGGCCGGCATAAATCACCTGCGTCGTCTGGTTGCCTTCCCTGCGGCCGCTGTCCCATAAGTCCCCTTCGTCCTTGGCCAGTTTTTCAATGCTGCTGGCCACGCGAATTCTGAAAGCAGTTTGGCTGACGCCGCGGTGTTTGGACTCGAGAGCCCAGCTCAGGCGCGGCGCGCGTTCGTCAATGCCCAGCGGGGCGATCAGGTATTCGCAGCGCAGGCGGGAAATGCGGAGGTCAGGAGCAGACATTTGAAATGATTGAGGATTCTCTCCAGCCATGCGGAAGGCTGCAATTCAGTGGCATCCTTTTGACATCATGGTTATTCCGATTGATGCAGGCGGCGTTTCATCCAGAAAGGCACGGGAACAAACCACAGCACCGTGCCCACAAGAGCAAGGATTTCGTAGGTGGGTCTGGCCATCGCATCGTTGAACAGGAGGATCGCGGAGGCAAACATCAGGCCCAGCCCGATGAAGGAGATGATTTTAAGCAGTGTTTTCATGTCAGGTCGTGGCGTTGACGGGTTGGCCGGCGCGGGAATTTTTTTGCTGGATGAAGCTGAAGAGGATATACAGCAGCACCGAGACGATCCATTCCGGCAGCACCAGGAAAATCGGGTTGGCGCCCTGCTTGAAGGCGATCAATGACAGGATCATCGGGATGATCCATGCCGCCGCGGCCGCCCAGCTGATCATCACCCCGGTTTTCGCGGCAAAATTAGGCCGCAGGCCCAATTTCGGAAACAGCCGGAGATCGATGAAGATGAACGCGCCGAGCGGCAGCAGCAGGAGCGCGTTGGTGGTGATCAGGAGGTCGAGATGCGTGATGATGGCCGGGATGCAGGCACAAATGATCATGCCTACGCCGACAACCAACGTCACCCGCCAGCGGCTCCAGTTGGGCGTGGCCACCTGCAACGCCAGACCCGCGCGATACAGCGTGGGGCTGGCGACATTCCAGCCGGCCACGACGACACAAAACGCGCCGACCAGGCCGGCACCCAGGGTGGCGATGTGGCCAGGATCGGTCTGGATTCCCCTGGCAATCGCCGCCGCGCACAGGATTCCGGAGGCCACCCACGCGCAGTAGTGACCCAGATACATCCCCGCCGACGAACAAAAACCCATCTGCCACTTGCGCGCATAACGCAGGATGGTCAAGTCCCCCATGCCGAAGTGTTGCGGCATGTTGCAGAGCCAGGAAAAGGCGATCACATGCCAGATGGTGTATTTCGAAAAACCCTCCACGATGTTGCCCGTCCAGATCTTCTCATTGGCCACCGGCCAGAAATCGCCGAGCGAATGGACACCCAGCATCGGCAGGGTCGCAATGGCCGCGATGATGAACACGACAACCATCCACGGCGCCGACATCTTGGAGAAGATCGCCATGCCCTCGAAACCCAGCACCGCCAGGACCGCAATCACCGAACCCACCACCACCGCCAGCACGATCCACATCCATTGCGGCAGCACACCCAGTTCCGCACCCGGCGCCGCGAAAAGATGCTCGAACGGCAGCGCGATGGAAGTCATGGACACGCGCAGCATCGCGCCGGCCAGCACGCACAGGATCACGCCATAGACGGCGCTGTAGGCCACCGTCAGCCACGGGCCGCCGAGCGTGCGGAGCTGCCAGTACTGGGTCAGGCGGGTCTTGATGGCGATGGGGGCGCAGATGAACGCCCAGCTGAGCACGGCCAGGCAATTGCCGATCAACAACCCAAGCAGGACTGCCGTGGCCGTGCAGCCGTGCATGACGAACAGCGGCCCGATGACGAATTCCGTGCCGGCGATGTGTTCGCCGGCGAACGTCGCCCAGAAAATCTTCCAGCCATGCAGGTCCTTTTCCTTGATCGGCTCGCGCTCATATTCGTAGAGCGCATCGAGCCGCTCGATCAGGGATTTGGGTTTCAGAGTTTCAGCCATAATTATTGGTTGCCATCAGGGTGCTGTTTGATTTTTCAACCGGCGCGCTGCGCGGCAACATTAATCGCAAGTTGTTCCGGTTTTCAAGACGCAATTCATGGTGCTCATGCTTTTCCCAACGGTTCGGTTTCTCAATGATGAGACAATGTATTTGCATGAACCAGACGTGTTGCGTCTGTTGCAAGAATAGGAGCAAACAACCGGACGGTCAGATTGGAATTTCCAAAATCGGCAACGGCTTCCAGTTCGGCATAGGGAGCAACAAATTCCGGCGTTTCATAGTTCGTTGGCATGTTTCCAAACACACCTTCGCTGTAATAAGGAGTGATCTTGGTAACCGTGAATTTCTTGGCGTTCGCTAATTTTTTGATTCCCGCAAAATACGGGCTGGCTTCGTCATCGTTTGGCGTTAAGGGTGTTTTATATGCTCTGATGCACTGGATGATTTGCTCCGGACTGGCAGTTTGACTGATTTTGTATGGTTCAAGATTTGGCCAGACGAGGGAAAAGGACCTGATTTTTCCGCGACTGCCGAACTCAATGCAAAAACCTTCCTCAATTTGATTGTCGTAAAACCCAATCCCATCAATCAAGCGGGTCAGAACAATTTCGCGTCCCCCGATGCTATCGTTTGTGCCCAACTTGCCCTTTTCATCATATTGGCACATATGATTGTATGCACCCTTTTGCATAAGTTGGGCGCGGTCAAGCCCAAATCGAATGGCGCAGTCCCAGGCACGCTCAGCAATTACCTTGTCGCTGGGAATATCAACCGGTGAACCCAAAGCATGATTCCGAATCTGATAAGATATACTTGCGAAGCCGGGACTGATGGTAAAATGCCCCGCCAGAGGGTCGTCACCTTTCCTGTTATGATCCCAGAAGCAAATCTCATTTGTGGATGGCAACACCGGGCCCTTGTTCTGAAGCGACGCAAGAACCAGAGCATTGGAAATCGTTACTGCTGAAAACGTCGGTGGCCGTCTTTTATAAATTCTAAAATTTCCCGGCAAATGATTGGTTGGTGCTTTCCAAACAATTGGGGCATTCGTGGATAGATGTGGGGAAATATCCTCCAATGTGAGCGAACCGGCCGGCGATGGAAAGGCCGGCGCTAGAATCGCCGCCAAAATGGCAAAGGCTTTCATTGCTTCACCGGCCGCTTCCGCCAGTAGTTTGCCAGCACCGATCCGGACACGTTCATCCAGGGGCTGAAAATCGCCGCCGCCAGGCCCATCGTCCCCAGTTTGCCCATCGCCCCGGCGATGCCCGACGCCATCCCGCCATTTTGCAGCCCGACCTCAAACGCCACCGACCGCGCGGAATTTTTGTCCAGCCCGGCCGCGCGGCTCAGCCAGTAGCCGAAACCGTAACCCGCCGCGTTGTGCAACGCCGCCGCCAGGAACAGCAGCAAGCCGACCTGCACCAGATTGTCCCGACCCGCCGCCGTCGTGACCGTGGTGAAATAAACAATGCCCGCCATCGAAAGCACCGGCATCCGCCGGTCCAGCCACGTCATTTTCACGGTCAAAAAATGATAAACCACGCCCACCACCACCGCCCCGAGCAGGAAACCGCCCATGCTGATGAAGGCACCTGACGATTCCAATGTGTTCGTCTTGATGAGCACCCAGCCACCCAGCGCCAGAAACAAAATCCACGCCGCTCCTGCCCCCGCCATGGCCAGGACGATTCGCCGCCCGCGCGCCGATGCATGTTTTAAATAATCATGCAGCATTGCCGCGCCGATGGGCACCAGCACGATTTTGATGATCTCCATCATCATGCTAAAAAAGCTGGCCGGCACATCTTTGTTGTCCGTAAGTAATTTCATCCAGAGCGGCGTCATCAGCGGCGCAATCATCGTGGTGATGGCCGTCACCGTGACCGACAGCGCCAGGTTTGATTTCGCGATGTAGGCCATTACGTTGGACGCCAGCCCGCTCGAGCACGAACCGATGAGGATGATTCCCGCCGCGATCTCCGGTTCAAAATGGAAGATCTTGGTCAGCGCCAGCCCCACCAATGGCATGACCGAAAAATGGCAGACGATGCCCACCAGCACGCCGCGCGGCGATTTGGCCACGCCGGTGAAATCCTTCAAACTCATCTGCGTGCCCATGCCGAACATGACAATTTGAACGACGACGAGAATGAGCCATTTGCTGCGCAGGTCGAAATCGCCCCATTTCAGGAACGCCATGGGGTAAATCATCGCCGCCGTCACCGCTGCAATGATCCAGAACGTGAACTGGTAGCCGCGCAATTTGGGGACAAAGCGAAGGGAGATCGCCAGCACGACGACCAGAGCGACGATGGCGGGTTGCCAGAATTGATTCATTTAGTTCGGAGCGCCGGTCTCCGGCACGGCATGTTTCTGTTTTGGAAAACATCGAATATCCAACATCGAACGCTGAACATCGAAGCTTTCACCTGTGGCGATCATTCGACGTTCGATGTTCAGTGTTCGATGTTCGGCGTTCCCATCAATTACTCATCACATCACCGTCGCCAGATAATCCACCGCCAGGCCCGGGCTGGCCAGAATCGGCACGCTCTTGTCCGCCGCCGGCAGACTGTCCACCACGCGCGCCATCGAGGCCTGCGCCAGCACAATCACGTCCACCTGCTTCGACAGTTCTTTCAGCGCCGCGGCCACCAGCGCATCGTGTTTCGCCCCGTCGCCGCCCATCAACGCGTCGAACGCGCCCTCGCACAGCCGCGAAGTGAGTTCAATTTTCTTTCCCGCCTTTTCCGCCCGGCGCGAAATCAAGTCGGCCGTCGGCTCCAGCGTCGTCCGCAGCGTGGCGATGACACCAATCCGCCGGCCCGTCTGGACCGCCGCGTCCGCCATCGGCTGGTCCACCCGCAACACGGGCACGCCGATCAACTTGGCCGCTGCTTCCACGGCCGGGCCGATCGAGGAACAGGTCACCAGAATGTAATCCGCCCCCGCCAGCTCGGCCGATTCGAGATAACCCGCCACCCGCCGGGAAATCTGCGCCGTAAGGCTGCCGCTGGCGATGATGCCTTTCACCAGGCTGTCGTCGGCGATGTTGAAAACATCCACGTTGGGCAGCTTCGCCTTGCACAATTGCGCAAACACCGGCACCAAAGTGGCCGAGGTGTGAACCAATCCAAGCGTCTTTCGTTTCATGGTTTTAAAATCGTCCTCGTTCTCGTCCTCGTCCTCGATGACTGGTCCGGTCAGAGTTTCAACTCCCGCTTCACTTCCTTGAACGCGCCAACCGCCAAATCGAGGTCCGCCGGCGAATGCGCGGCGGAAATCTGGGTGCGAATGCGCGCCCGGCCCTGCGGCACCACCGGATAGGAAAAGCCGATCACGTAAACCCCTCTGGCCAGCATGGCGTCGGCAAATTTGGATGCGAGCGCGGCGTCCCCGAGCATCACCGGCACAATCGGGTGCGTCCCCGGCAGGAGGTCGAACCCGAGCTTGGACATTCCCTCCCGGAAATACCGGGTGTTAGCTTCCAGCTTGTCGCGCAGGGCCGTCGACGCGGTCAACAGTTCAAGCACCTTGAGCGTGGCGCCGGCAATTGCCGGCATCAGCGTGTTCGAAAACAGATACGGCCGCGACCGTTGCCGAAGCAGCTCGACGATTTCCTTGCGTCCGCTCACATAACCGCCGCTGGCTCCCCCCAGCGCCTTGCCCATCGTCCCGGTGAGCACGTCAACCCGCCCCACCACATTATTGTGTTCGTGCGTGCCGCGGCCCTGCCGGCCCATGAAACCCACCGCGTGCGAATCGTCCACCATCACCAGCGCCTGATATTTGTCCGCCAGATCGCAGATGCCGGCCAGATTGGCGATGCCGCCGTCCATCGAAAACACGCCGTCGGTGGCAATCAGCCGGAACCGCGCGCCGGCGGTTTCTTTGAGTCGCGCCTCCAGATCAGCCAGATCGCTGTTCGCGTACCGGCAACGCTGCGCCTTGCAGAGCCGGATGCCGTCAATGATGCTCGCGTGATTCAGTTCGTCGGAAATGACCGCGTCTTCCGGGCCGAGCAACGTCTCGAACAACCCGCCGTTCGCGTCGAAGCACGAGGAATATAAAATCGTGTCCTCCGTTCCCAGGAATTCAGTCAGCTTCGCCTCGAGTTGTTTATGAACACCCTGCGTGCCGCAGATGAACCGTACGCTGGCCAGGCCGTAGCCCCATTGGTCAATGGCTTCCTTCGCGGCGGCAGCCACCGCAGCATCTTGTGCCAGGCCCAGATAATTATTGGCGCACAGGTTCAACACCGGCTGGCCGTCCGCCACCCGGATGGTCGTGCCCTGCGGCGTGACAATGACCCGTTCACGCTTGTACGTTCCCGCCGACCGGATGCCGGCCAGCTGCGCGTCCAGGTGCTTTTTGAATGCTTCGATCATCGCCAGTTCAAAATCACCTTGCCCGAGTTGCCGGTCTTCATCGCTTCAAAGCCCTTTTCAAATTCGGTGTAATGGAACCGGTGCGTGATGGCCGGCTTGATATCCAGCCCGCTCTCCAGCATCACGGTCATCTTGTACCACGTCTCGTACATTTCGCGCCCGTAAATGCCCTTGATCGTGAGCATGCTGAACACGACCTTGTTCCAGTCGAACGGCACCGATTCCGCCGGGATGCCCAGCATCGCAATCTTCCCGCCGTGCGCCATGCTGTCCACCATCTGCCGCAACGCCGCCGGGTTGCCGGACATCTCCAGCCCCACGTCGAATCCTTCCTTCATGCCCAGTTGCTCCTGGGTGTCGGCCAGTTTCTCCCGGGCCACGTTCAACGCCACCGTCGCGCCCATCTTTTTCGCCAGACCGAGCCGGTACTCGTTCACGTCCGTCACCACCACAAACCGCGCACCCGCATGCTTCACCACGGCGGCGGCCATGATGCCGATCGGGCCGGCCCCGGTGATCAACACGTCCTCGCCGAGCAATGGAAACGACAGCGCCGTGTGCACCGCGTTGCCGAACGGATCGAAAATCGACGCCACGTCCCGGTCAATGCCGCCCCGGTGATGCCACACGTTCGTCATCGGCACCGCGATATATTCCGCAAAGGCGCCGGGCCGGTTCACGCCGATGCCCTGGGTGTCCTTGCACAGATGCCGCCGGCCGGCCAGACAATTGCGGCAGCGCCCGCAGACCACATGGCCCTCGGCGCTCACCACTTCGCCCGGAAAGAAATCCGTGACGTTGGACCCAACCTCCACCACCTCGCCAACAAATTCATGACCCACCGTCATCGGCACCGGGATGGTGCGTTGCGCCCAGTCATCCCAGTTGTAGATGTGCAGGTCCGTGCCGCAAATGCCCGTGCGGTCCACGCGGATCAACACGTCGTTGATGCCGACCGCCGGTTTGGGCACCTCTTCCAGCCACAAACCGGGCTTCCGTTCCTTCTTCACCAGCGCTTTCATATGATTTGAAATTTCCATCTGCAGCAACGCTTGAGCTTCCGCGTTGCCGCCATCGCCACGGGAACCAGACGAAACTGCGCAAAACCCGCGGCAAAGGCAAGGCCATCGCATTTTTCCCATGCCTTTTGGCAGTTTTATGACGTCCAGATTCACCCCGTCCTTGAACAAGCCGGCCGGTTATGAAATCATGTTCAGCCATGACATTTTCCGGGATTACCTATGAGACCTGAAGTGCCGCTGCTGACCGACATGGCCCGCCACTTGCGGCGCGATGTTTTCTCGATGATCCATCAGTGCGGTGACGGGCATCCGGGCGCCGCGCTCTCCATCACCGACCTGCTCGCCGCGCTCTACTTTCACGTCATGCGCGTGGATCCGAAAAATCCGGAATGGCCGGACCGCGACCGCTTCATCCTGTCCAAGGGCCATGGCTGTCCGTCCTACTACGCGGCTCTGGCGCGGCGCGGTTTCTTTCCCCCGGAATGGCTGCCGACATTGCGCAAGCTCGGCTCACCGTTGCAGGGCCATCCGGTCATGAAAAAAACGCCTGGCGTGGACATGACCACCGGCTCCCTCGGCCACGGCATTCCCATCGGCGCGGGCATGGCGGCGGCGGGACGGCTGGCCAAACTGGATTACTACGTCTATGTCATCACCGGCGACGGTGAATTGAACGAAGGCATCCTGTGGGAAGCCGTGCAAAGCGCCGCGCACATGAAGCTGGGCCGGCTGATTGCGTTCGTCGACAACAACGGCTGGCAGAGCGGCGGCGTCATCAAGGACGTCAGTGGCCTCACCAACCTTGCTGCGCCTTTCGCCGCCTTCGGCTGGCACACCCAGGAAATCGACGGGCACGATTTCGACCAGATCCTCGGCGCGATTGAAAAGGCCAAGGCTGAGACCGAGCGGCCATCGGTCATCGTGGCGCACACGATCAAGGGCAAGGGCATTCCATTCACGGAAAACGACAACAGCTGGCACAAGCGGGTTCCCAACAAGGAGGAACTGGCCGCCGCGTTGGCATACCTGGGGGGAAGCTGATATGGACAGGATCACGGCCATGGACAAGATCGCCAGCACCCGCGAGGCCTTCATCGCCGGGCTGATGGATGTGGCGCCGGACGACCCGAAAATCTGCATGGTGTTTGCCGATTCGCTGAAAGCCGCGCGCGCCACGCCGTTCACGGAAAAATACCCGGGGCGCTGGTTCGATGTCGGCATTTGCGAGCAGAACGCGGTCGCCTTCTCCGCCGGACTGGCCTCGACCGGGCTGAAACCGTTTTTCAACACCTATGCTGGCTTCATCACGATGCGAGCCTGCGAACAGGTCCGGTCGTTTGTGGCCTATCCGCACTTGAACGTGAAATTGGTGGGACTGAACGGCGGGATTTACGGCGGGGAACGCGAAGGCGTCACGCACATGGTCTTTGAGGAATTCGGCATCTTGCGCTCAGTCGCCGGCATGGAAATTGTCGTGCCTGCCGATGCTGGTCAGGTGCGCAAGGCAACCCGCGCCCTGGCCAAACGTGATGGCCCGGCCTACATGCGCATTGGCAGCGGACGCGAACCGGTCATCTTCGACGACTCAATGGATTTTGAATTCGGCAAGGCGCGCGTACTGCGTGAATATGGCACCGACGCGGCGATCTTTGCCGTCGGACCGATTTTGAAACGCGCCATCCTCGCCGCCGAGGCGTTGGCGAAGGAAGGCATCAAAACCACGTTGGTGGAAGTCCACACCCTCAAGCCGCTGGACACCGATACCATCGCCGCCGTGTTACGGAAAACTCGCGCCGCGGTGACCCTGGAGGACCACAACATCAACGGCGGCCTGGGCAGCGCGGTGGCGGAAGTGATTGCCGAACGCGAGCCCGCCAGCCTGATCCGTCTCGGATTACGCGACGTCTTCGCTGAATCAGGCGACGCGGAACTGCTGTTCGACCATTTCGGCATGGGCGCGCCGCACGTATGCGAAGCCGTCCGCCAGCTGGTTTCCTCAAAGCGATCCTGACGTTGAAAAAAAGCCCATCGAACCAATTCGATGCATAATATTTGCGACAATACAATTCGTACGTACGACGTCTATTGTCGAGTCTTTCCACCCTCCTGAAACTTCCGCATTCGTTCGCCGGCCTCGGCCATCACCACCAGTCGCTTGCGCCAAGCGTTGCACCCAAGGTATGGATTAGGCAGCAGGCGCTTTGGCAGCAATGGGTCCTGCGACATTACATCCATCCATGCCTCCCGCTCTTCACCCAGCCAGCGATGAAAGTCCATGGCCGCCGTTTTGGTTTCGAGGCGACGGCGAGGCAACCGATCCAGAACTTGCTGGTGAATTGCGTAAAGCTGGTTGATGGTTGCAAAATCCCAGGCACCGGCAACAATTTCCGCATCCGTTTCCCCGGCACAAGGTCGACCTTCAAACCAAACGAGCGCCCCCACATCTGCCGACACGCCGCTCAGCAGATCGCGTTCTTCGTTCACCGAATCCGGAGTAATCCAAACGCTGTTTTGGAGACAACCAAAGCCCTTCCTGCGCAGGTAACGCCGGAGCTTGTCTCGCGCAGCATTGCAGGTTCGTGGCACGTCGAAAAAGACGAGCCGCCAACGTCCATCCCAATGCCGATTCCAGCAGGCTTCAGGATCGCGCCCGCCCAAGGCACAAAGGCAGCCGGCTCGAGTCAGTCGATGCAACCGGTCGCCGGAACGACCTGTTTGGCGTTCGAGCATCTGGCTCTTTTCCAGCCTTTGCAACTGGCGGGAAAAACCGTTCCGGTAGGCCCACCCTTCAAACGATTCCGTCAAATTGCGCCAGGTTGGACGGGAAAACACATCACAAGTCCAGAGCAAGGCAAAAAGAAGTTCTTCAGTCTTGGAATCCATGACCGCAGACTACTATAACCAAGCGAACTGTTGGACAATAAAAATCGCACGTACGAATTTTATTGTCGCAATCCTTTGCGGCTTTGCAGGAATACCTCAGCTGTTTAGACCAAGATCAGACCGGGGTGGTTGCCGGTGAGGCTCCGACCGCCTGCGGGCGTGACGACGTAGGTATTTTCGCTCCCCACCATGCCCACGCCCGGCACGCCTTTCTTGGGTTCGATGGCCAGCACCATTCCCTCCACCAGCGGTTCGTCGAAGCCCTCCGCCAGCACGGGCGGCTCGTCAATCTGCAGGCCCACTCCGTGCCCGAGAAAATTCACCCGCCGGTTGCCGAAACCCATGAAGTTTTTCAAAAAATCCACGTCGAGACCTTCCATGGTCGCGGCATGAATCTCCGATGGTATCTCACCGGGCTTCAACTGCGCCGCCAGCCGGCGTTCCAGTTCCACACAACGCCGATGGATGGCGATCACCTCGTCCGGCAGCGGCCGCCCAAACATAAAGGTTATCGTTTTGTCGGTATGATAGCCGTGCATGGCGCAGCCAACGTCCACGAACACGAGATCGCCTTTTTGCAGCCGGCGGTCGCGGCTGCCCAGCACCGGGGCAGCGGGGCCAATGCCCACACACCCGCCCGGCCCGTCGAAGCTGGTGGGATAAAGCGAATTCTCCCCGAAACCGAGCTGCGCCACGGCAATATCCACGCTGAACATGCTGAAGCGCACGATTCCCTGATGCCCCTCCCGCACCAGGAGGGAATAAAGTTCGCAGGCGAATTCCGCCTCGTTCATCCCCTCGCGCAGCAGCGCCGGCACGCCCTCTTCCATGACGCGCCGGTGCGTCGCACCGCATCGTTCCATGATGGCCAGTTCGTAAGAGCGCTTGACCGCCCGCACCCGGGCGACCGTCCCATCCAGCGAGGCCACCTCCTTGCAGGAAAAATGTTTTCGGAATCGCTGGACCAGCGCGAGCGGGACCAGCTCGGTTTCAAGGTGGATGACCTGCCGCGCCGCGGTCGCCGGAACCGCCGGCACCGCGTCGCGGAAACTTTTCATCGGGCGGATATCGGGAAACAGCGACTCGTCGCCCGCCCGCTCAAAACTCCGGCGCACGCAGTACACGGCATCGCCGTCGCGAGGAACCAGCAGCACACCATCCTGCATGGTGCCGGTGAAATAATATTGGTTGACCCGGCCCAAAAAGGCGGCCAGCTCCCAACCCGGACTCTCCGCGTCCATCCGCGCCCGGAAAGAATTCATCCGACCCGTCAATTCTGAGAGAGGAACCTTTGTCATAATGGTGGCGGCGACATTATGCGCCCCGATGACCGGTGGAAAAGAAAAGAAAATGCCGCACCGCTTTTGGAAGCCAGTGTCCGCACGGAAGGGTTGCCCTTGGCGCGAACGTATCCTCCAGAATGCCACCCGAACGGAGGCTGCATTTGGACATTGAACGCGCCTGGGTTTCCCCTACGCTGGAGGACATGAGCAAATCCAAGACACCGGAAACGGGCGAGGGTTATCTCGGTGAAATCATGGTCCACCGGATCTCCCACGCCGTGGGCGTGGTGGAAAGCGTGATCGAGGCCAAGGCCGGGTGGCCGCCGCAGATCACCCTGAAGCTGAAGGATGGCAACTTCAAAAAGGGCAAGCTCAGCGATTTCCGGGAGCCCACCCACGCGGAGCGCGACCAAGCCTCCGCTGCGTAACCGGTTGCCGGCAGTTGGCGAAGCTGGCGCTGTTTCCTCCTCACCCCCAATCCGGGTGCTGACGAGTGAAACGAAAACGAACCACATCACTCTTCCGTTTTTTCTTCAACCGCCCCGCCCGCCCCTGTGGCACAACAAGAAAAAGGGGCCGGTATTGAACCGGCCCCGTGAACGGAACCTCACTGCACCGCCCAAATTCTGGCGAGACTGCCGGCTTAAGGTGCCGGCGTGACCGGGAGGACCCGGGTGCTGTAGTTGATGGCGTTGCCGCCCGGGTTAAGGAACTCCAGTTCCACCGTCGTGGTTTTGCCGGGTTTCAGGACATTGTCATCACTGCTGTCCCGGTAGTCGTTGTCGCTGCCGAGGCGGACCTTGACGAACGGGCTGCCGAGAGGCGGGAGAATCGCGGTTGCGCCGTCCGCATTAAACAGCGTGGCATTGGTGCCGAGATTGTCCAGCACGAGGAACAAGGGGCCGGACACCGTGGTCGTGCCGGTATTCTTGATGTGCACCAGTTGGGAGAAATGGTGCGTGTGATAGTCCTGCTCGAAACCGCCCCCCGTCACCGAGAAGCTCGCGGGCGCCGGGATGGTGCCGGGGACAAACAGATCGCTCAGGTCATTGACGGTGACGACGTTATTATAACCGTTGAAGTTGTTCGTCTCGTTCAACGGGATGGGATTGTTGAGCATCGGCAGGCCAAAAATCTCCTCCAGGGTTTTGATGTCCGAGGAATGGTTCAGCAGCATCGTGCTGGCGTAGGCGTTGCCCTTGGCCAGCGGCGAGATGACAATCTCGGGGATGGTACGGTTGGTACCGTCGCCGCCTTCGGATTCATCCCACCAGATGATGATCGCTCCGTTGTCCTGGTAAGCGGAGGAAGCCATGATCTGCGGGACGACCGTGGCAAGGAAGTTGTCGCCTTGCGCGATCGACGCCTGGTCGCCGGTGTAGGAGGTGCCCAGATAGGTGAACCCGCCGTTTAGCGCGCTGTGGGCGTCGTCATACTGGTTGGGGGTGATCCAGTTGTATCGCCCGACCTTGTTGTTGCCAAGGTCGACAAAGAACTGGGGCAGCGGATAAACTCTCTGGACGGCGGTGTCGCTGAAGAAGGCCATCGGGTTGTGCTTCACGGCATAATTGAACTGGGTGGTGCCGTAGTAGGGATTAACCGGGCCGTTGGTGCCCGAGGCGCTGTTGGTGGGGCTGGTGCTCAATTGGACGTCTTCCTGGTAGTTTTTCCAAGAGATGCCGGCCGCGTCCAACTGAGCGGTAAGATGGGGACTGTTGTTATGGTGCCAGAACGTCAAGGTGCCGCCATTGGCGGTCAACTGGCTGACGAGGTGCTGGGAACCGTCATAGAACGTGTTGCCGTTGGCGGCGCGGGGATCCGCATCGGTGTGGACTCCGAAATCCGTGCCCGCTTCGGCCCAGACATAATTGGGTTCGGAGGGATGGACATTCATGCCGGCGTTGTAATAGTTCACGGCATACGAAACCTGCGCCGCGTTCGGGTCGCCCGGGGTGATGAGACTGTTAAGATAGGGCGCGGCCGGATTGCCGAGAATCTGCTGCGGACTATTGGTCGGGTTGGGCTGGGTGAAGTTGTGATTCTCCATGGCAATCACAAAGATGTCACCGGCCGGGGCTGTTTGGGCCGCCAATAGAACGCCCGCCGCGGCGGCGCCGAGCAGCGCGGTTTTGCGCCGAAGTACTGCGGCCCGCCGACCGGGCAAACCGGGTGTGGTATTTGTTTGGTCTGGTTGATTGATGGGTATTGTTGTTTTCATATGTCTCCTTGGTTTTGAATTTATCCTCACTTTCAAATTCACTTAACCATGCCCCCGCGGTGGAAGTAAACGTGACAATGGCAACAATCCGGCAACAGATATGGCAGACCGATGACGGCGGGGTTACAGGTCCCAAAAACGGCACCGGCCGGAGGTGAAATGAAAATTCCCGGTTAAGATTTCCGCGTCGCGACGGCAGGATGGTCACTCCCGGTCCGACAACGCGGCGCGGATGGACAGGGGTTTGGAACCGCCGGGCAGCCGGGACACCCGGGTTCCACCTATGAACAAGCATGAAGCGGGGCGGACATCTCTCGAACCGTTTGGGGAATTCAAAGTCCGGCGTTCAAGATTTGTGATCCGGCGCCCTACGCTTTCGCCAGCACCTTTTCGAGCAGTTGATTCAGCCGGGTCAACATCGTGCGCGGGTCCTCCAGCAATCCCGCCGCCACCCGGGCGTTGTCGAAAACCTGCTCCGCCACGCTCGCGGCCAGTGCGCCGTCCTTCTGCCGCATGGCCTCCAGTTTTGACATGATGGGATGCGCCGGGTTGATCTCGAGATCGTACTTTGCCGCAACCTCTTGACCGTCCTGTTTCATCGCCTTCATGATGCGCCGCATGTTCGACGTCATGAACTTGTCCGCATCCACCACCACCGCCGGGCTGTCCACCAGTCGTTTGGAAACGCGCACTTCACCGACCTTGTCACCGAGCGTTTCCTTGAGCCATTGGGACAGGGACGTCGCCGCCGCCGCCGGCAGGGCGCCATCCTTCTTTGTTTCGCCCAGGTCCAGCTCCGCCTTTTCCGCGAGCCGCAGCGTTTTGCCATCGAACGCGCGCAGATGCTCCATGACAAATTCATCCCAAGGATCGTGGAGGAACAGCACTTCAAATTTCCGTTCGCGGAACACCTCGTAATACGGGCTGCTCTCCGCCGCCGCGCGGTTCGGCGCGAGCAGGCAATAAATCTCCTTCTGCTCGGACGGCATCCGCTTCACATAATCCGACAGCGACGTGAGTTTGCCCGGATCCAGCGCCGACGATTCGTAGCGCAGCAATTTGCCGAGCGCCTCCTGGTGCGTGAAATCGGTGACAACGCCCTCCTTGAGATAGCGCTGATGCTCCGCGTAAAATTTCCCGTAAGCCTCCGCGTCCTTCTCCGCCTGCTCGTCGAGGAATTTCAGGAAGCGGCCGGTCAGCACCTTGTTCAGTTTCTGCATCAGCGACGTGTCCTGCATCGTCTCGCGCGAGATGTTGAGCGGCAGGTCTTCGCTGTCCACCACGCCCTTGAGGAAGCGCAGCCAGTCCGGGAACAGCCCCTTGGCCTTGGCCTGGATCAGCACCTTGCGGCAATAGAGATTCACCTCGGACTCGATGCGGCCGAGGCCCATCGTCTCAAAATTCCGCGCCGGCACGAACAGCAGCGACTGGATGGCCAGGGGCGCATCCGCCGTGAAATGCAGCCGGAACAGCGGCGGGTCGGGATCGTGGCCGATGAACGTGTAAAACTCGTTGTATTCCTCCGCCTTGATCTCGTTCTTGTTGCGCGTCCAGATGGCCTGGATCGTATTGAGCCGTTTGCCATTCAGCTCGATGGGAAACGGCACAAAGCTCGAATATCGCTGGATGATCCGCTCGATCGTGCCGCCCTGGGAAAATTCCTTCGCGTCGTCCTTGAGCTCCAGCGTGATCTTCGTACCGCGCGGCAGGTCGGTGGCGGGCACCAGGTCGTAGCCGCCCGCGCCCGCGCTGGTCCATTGCCAGCCTGGTTCCTCCGGGGCGAACGACCGGCTCAGCACCGTGACGCGTTTCGCCACCATGAATGCCGAATAAAAGCCCACGCCAAACTGCCCGATCAACCTCACGTCCGGCTGCTTCTCCTCCGCGAGCTGCTTGAGGAACGCCTTGGTACCGGAATGCGCGATGGTGCCGAGGTTCTCGACCAGCTCCCCGTGTGTCATGCCCACGCCGGTGTCCGCGATGGTAATGGTTCCCGCCTTGTCGTCCGTGGTCACCGCAATCGCCGGTGCGATGTCCGATTGATGGCTGGGTTTGTTCGACGACTGGTTGAACCGCAGCTTCTCGCACGCGTCCGCGGCATTGGAAATCAGCTCGCGCACGAAAATCTCTTTGTCCGTATACAACGAATGGATGACGATATCCAGCAGCTGCTGGATTTCCGCCTGAAAATGATGCGTCTCGGTGTTGCTCATGAACCTGTTTTCATAATCAACGCCGCGCCCAGCGTCAAGCGGGCAACGGTTCGGGTAGTGTCCTAATTTAAGGAGCGCGGCATTTATGCCGCTTCATCGTCCGTTGCCATTGGCACGGTGAAGCGGGCTAAAGCCGACTAAAGCCCGCGCTCCAAAGCTAGAGTAGGACACTGCCACGGTTCGGCGGCGAACCAGAATCGACAGTTCGTGATTGAATTGGTTTCGCCATTCCGGTAAATCAACCGCCGTTTTTTGAACGTTACCGGAGGCCTGGCGCCTTTGGAACAATTTGGCCATTCAACCATGAACGACCTGGACAAAGAAATCAGCGAGCTGAAACAATTCATCATCGACCTCAAGGCCGACCGGGCAGCCGCGAAGGAAAAGGAACAACGCGAGGCGTGGACAAAATACGTCTCCCTGACCGTGGTCATCATCGCCGTCATCGCCGCCGTCGCGTCGCAGTGGGGCGGCAAATACAGCGGCCGCGTCCAGATGAGCCAGGCCCAGGCGTCCGACCAATGGTCGTTCTACCAGGCCAAGTCGATCAAACAGCATCTGGATGACACGACGCTGGCGCAGCTGACCCGAAGCGGAAACATCAACGACCCGGAATTGGCCGGGACGATGAAAAAACTGCGCGATGATCTGGCGCGCTACGACAAGGAAAAGGCTGAAATCAAGGCAAAGGCCGAGGGCCTGGAAAAGGTCCGCGACGACGCCAGCCGGCGCAGCGGCAAAATGGGACTGGCCATCTCCTACCTGACCGTCGCGATTGCCACCGCATCGATCTGCACGGTCACCAAGAAAAAGCCGTTGTGGTTTGTGGCCATGATCCTGTCCGCGGCCGGCGTGGTGCAAATGGTGCTCGCCTGGACGTCATAAGGGTGGCGAAACGGGGCGGAGCTGCGGGCGTTTCACCTTCAGCCTTCCCTGGTCATCGGTCACCAGCCTGGTTTCAGTTTCCCAATCTTAAATGCGGCAACGCGCTGGTTGCCGGCGGTGACATCCGCCCGGGTCATGTTGATGGTCAGGGCGGCATAGGCCGTCTCCGAACCCTGGTAGCCTTGCACGGCGGCGAGGCGATACCACTTGTAGGCTTCGATTCTTGATTCCGAGGCGTCCGCCGGCAACTGCCTGAAACTGGCATGGTGGCAATGGTTCCCCAGATAAAATTGGGCGCCGGCGTCTCCCTGCTGCGCGGCCTTGCCATACCACGCGGCTGATTGGGCGGCATCCCGGGCAACCCCCTGTCCGTGGGCATACATCATCCCGAGATTGAATTGCGCCAGGGAATGGTTTTGTTCCGCCGCCTTGCGATACCATTCCGCCGCCTGCACGTAATCCAGCGCCGCTCCGCGGCCACTGGCAAACTTCAGCCCCAGGTGAAATTGCACCTCCGGATCCTCACCATCGACCCCGGGTGGGGCTGTTGTCCCGACCGGCGTTTGTGGGTGTGAAAATATTTTATGCGGAGAGATTTTGTCCATGATTACGATTATGCACGGTTTGGGGCCAGGCACCAGAAGCATCTCATCCTATTTCGGAAAGGCGGCGCTCCGCCCGCCAAAATTCAGAATGATTCCGGTTGAAGAAATCCGGGGTTCGGCGAATGTTTTCGTCATGAACCGCACCCTCTCCATCCCTTTGATCTTCGCGCTCCTGCTTCTGCCCGTCATCCCCTCCCACGCCGAAACCAATGGCACTTCGGGCGTTTACAATGTGGTCGATTACGGCGCCCGGGGCGATGGCCAGGCCGATGACACGGCGGCGATTCAAAAGGCGGTGGACGCCTGTGTCGCCCAGGGCGGCGGCCAGGTGTTATTGCCGGGCGGAAAGGTTTTTTCCGCCGGCGCCATCACGCTGGGCAGCGGCGTGGATTTTCACCTGGCCCGCGGCGCAGTGTTGAAAGGCAGCGCGCGCTGGCAGGATTATGGCGCGGCCGGGGCATTGTTGTTTGCCCGGGAGGCCACCGGCCTGTCCATCTCCGGCGACGGCATCCTCGACGGCAATGATCGCGCCGTCTGGCAAAAGCTGGCCGATGAAACGGCGGGCGGCGACGCAAACAAGCCCGGCTGGTGGCCGCCATCCTTCTGCGGCGTCTGGTGGCCGTTTGGACGGAGGGCGGACGACCAGACGCTCGCCCCCGGCCGGCCCATGCTGGTGATTTTGATCGGCTGCCGGCAGGTCCGCCTCCGCGACATCACCCTCCGCAACGCGCCGAGCTGGACGATCCATCCCGTCGGCTGCGAGGACCTGGTGATTGATTCCGTCAGCATCCGCAACGACTGGGAGGTGGCGAACAACGACGGGATCGACCTCGACCATTGCCGCAACGTGCGCGTGGCCAACTGCCACATCGTCGCGGCGGACGACGGCATCGTCATCAAAAACACGCCCAATTTCGCCCGCTATGGCCGCAGCGAAAACATCACTGTCACCGGCTGCACTCTCTCCTCGCGCAGTTGCGCGCTGAAGATTGATGAAATCTACGCGCCGCCCGGCGTGCGCAACGTGGTATTCGACGCCTGCACGGTTTTCCACAGCAACCGCGGCCTGTGCATCCAGAGCCGGGACGCGGGCGACATTGAGAACGTGATTGTTTCCGACCTCACGATCGAGACGCAGGTGCAGCCGTCCAAATGGTGGGGCGCCGGCGAGCCCGTCCACATCAGCCAGCTGCCGCGCAGCGCCGACACGAAGCTCGGCCACGTCCGCCACATCCGGTTCAGCAACATTCTTTGCTCGGGCGAGACAGGCCTTTACCTGCGCGGCTGTGAACAACAATCGCTGGAGGACATCACCTTCGACAACGTGCGCGTGGAGGTGGGCAAGACAGGCGAAGTACCCGGCGGATTTTACGACGACCGGCCCAACGGCATGCAGCCCAACGGCGTGTTCCTGGGCATTTACACCAACCAGATTGCGGGCATTCACTGCGACTTCACCCGCGACCTGACGCTGCGCGACGTCCAAGTGGTCTGGGGCGAACACGGGGAGGATTTTTACGGCGCGGCATTGGAATCACATCACGCCGAGGGTTTGAAGCTGGAACAGTTCACCGGCAAGTCCGCCCGTCCCGGGAAAATCCCGGATCAAATCATGGAATGAGCCAGTTTCGGATCCGGGGTCTTGAAGTTGGGATCCGAGGCACAGCCACGAAGGCTGCTGCAAGATGCTGTGGCAACCACGATAGCTGCCCAATATCCGCGCTGGACAAAGTTTTCAATCGGTTGTTGACAATCGGATTATCCGCTGGGACTTTCAAAGCCTCAAAAACTGGATGAACACGATGTACGCCCGCTCCTCGATGATTCAGGCCGCCAAAATATTTCTGATTCGTCTCTGCGATTATGAATGACATCACGGTGGTGCTGCAAAGCATCGGCCGGGACGAGAGTGCCGCCTCGGAGAAGCTGTTGCCGCTCGTGTACGGCGAACTGCGCCGGCTCGCCGCCGCGCGCATGGCGCAGGAGGCGGCGGGCCAGACGCTCCAGCCTACGGCCCTGGTCCACGAAGCCTGGTTGCGGCTGGTCGGGGAGGGAGACCGGACGTGGCAGAATCGGGGACATTTTTTCGGCGCGGCGGCCGAAGCCATGCGGCGCATTTTGATTGATCGGGCCCGCCGGAAATCGCGGGCAAAACGCGGCGGTGGCCTGGCCCCGCTCAATATCGAGGACTTTGAACTGGCCGCTGCCGCCCCCGATGAACGGGTGCTCCTGATTGAGGAATCCCTGCAACGGCTCGAATCCCAGGAACCCAACCTGGCGCGGGTGGTCACCTTGAAATTCTTCGGCGGATTGACCAACCGGGAGGTGGCTGAGACCCTGGGCGTCACCGAACGCACGATTTTGAATCACTGGGCTTATGCCAAGGCCTGGCTGCTGCGGGATATTACCGGGCCGCAACGCCCGTGAGATTTTTTTCAGGTTATAGCCGGTAACGGCGCATGAGGGTAATGGAGACTGATGAACGCCGCGATCGAACAAGAACAGAAGATTTTCGAATCTGCGTTGGAACGGGAGGACCCCCGCGAACGCGAACTCTTCCTGGAGCTGGCCTGCGCCGGCGATCCGGCGTTGCGGGCCAATGTTTCCAGGCTGCTGTCCGCCTACGAAAAGGCGGACCGGTTCTTTGCGGGCGCCGCCGAGCTGATGCGGGAGGAGGATGCCGCGGATTCCTCAGCTGAAGCCGCCCGTGTGAACGGGGTCAAAGAGGATCCAAACATCGTCGACGAGGAAAAGACCGGCACCTTGATCGGACACTTCAAGATCCTGGAAAAGATCGGCGAAGGGGGCTGTGGCGTCGTCTACATGGCCGAGCAGCAACGCCCGCTCCACCGGCAGGTAGCCCTGAAGATCATCAAGCTGGGAATGGATACCAAGGCGGTGATCGGCCGGTTTGAACTGGAGCGGCAGGCCCTTGCCTTGATGGATCATCCCAACATCGCGCGGGTGCTGGACGCAGGGGCCACCGAAACCGGCCGCCCTTATTTCGTGATGGAACTGGTCCATGGTGTCCGGATCACCGACTACTGCGATCAAAATCAACTCAACACGCATCAACGGCTCGATTTGTTCGTGCAGGTCTGCCACGCCATCCAGCACGCCCACCAGAAAGGCATCATTCATCGGGACATAAAACCCTCGAACATTCTGGTGACGTTGCACGATGGTGTGCCGGTCCCCAAGGTGATTGATTTTGGCATTGCGAAGGCCACGGGAGACGAATGGTTGCCGGACCGGACGTTTTTCACCGCTTATGGCCACTTCATCGGGACGCCGGCTTATATGAGTCCGGAGCAGGCGGAACTGAGCGGTTTGGACGTGGACACGCGCAGCGACATATACAGCCTGGGGGTGCTGCTCTATGAATTGTTGACCGGCGCGACGCCGTTTGACCAAAAGGAACTGCTCAAATCCGGGCTGGATCAAATGCGTCGCACGCTCCAGGAAAAGGAACCCCACCGCCCGTCGACGAAATTGAACACCCTGCACGGGACCGAGCTGACGCGGACGGCCTTGCACCGGCACACCGAGCCGCCAAAGTTGCGTTCCCAATTGAACGGCGATCTGGACTGGATCGTGATGAAGGCGCTGGAGAAGGATCGTTCGCGTCGATACGAAACGGCGAACGGCCTGGCGATGGACATCGAGCGGCATCTGCACAACGAACCCGTGGTGGCGCGTCCGCCGAGCCAGTTCTACCGGTTTCAAAAACTGGTGCGCCGGAACCAGGTTGCTTTCATCGCCGCGGCGGCCGTGCTGGCGGCCTTGCTCGCCGGACTGGGCACTTCGACCTGGCTCTTCTTGAAGGAGCGGCAGGCGCGGCAGCAGGCGGTTGCCGCCGAGCAGCAGAAAATTCGTCTGCTTCAGGAAGCGGAAAACCGACAGAAGCTTACGCAGGCCACGGTTTTTTTGAGCCGTGACAGAACCGATGAAGCGGACCAGCTCATTGGCGGAATTCCCGTCCCGGAAGCCAACCTGGAATATGCGGCCATGTTTCGCACGCTCGGCGACTGGCATGCCACCCATGCCCGCTGGAAGCCGGCCGCGGACCGCCTCGCCGTGCTGCTTCAAATCAACCAACCGGAAGATTGGGATACCGCCACCCTGGATTACCTCCGCTATGGCCCGGTGCTGGTGGAGCTGGGCGACCAGGCTGCTTATGAGCGATTCCGACAGTCGGCCATTGCTCACTTTGCAAACACCACCAACCCGCTCCCCGCGGAAAGGGTGTTAAAAATAAGCCTGCTGACGCCGGCAGACGGCCCATTGATCCGGTCGCTGGCGCCGCTGGCTGAAGTCGCAGCACAATCCCTTGATCACAACGGCCAGAACGTGGAGGTTTCGCTGGCCGCCTGGCGTTCTTTTTCCCTGGCCCTCGCGGAATACCGCCGGGACCGTTTTGACGCCGCGGTGGCCTGGTGCGAAAAATCCTTGAATTTTCAAAACACCAACCCGTCGCGCGGCACCAATGTCCGTCTGGTTCTGGCCATGTCCCACTACCGCCTGGGGCAGATTGAAGTGGCGCGGACGGAGCTCGCCGAAGCCCGACAGCAGGTGGACAGCCAGTTCAATGGCGGACTGCAGATTGGTTCGGGCGCGGCTGGATTCTGGTTTGACTGGGTGTTTGCACGGGTTCTTCTGCGTGAAGCCAGCGGCCTCATTGAAGGCAGCCATTAGAGCGGTTTCAAAAATACTATAGCCGGAGCGCGGCGTTCACGCCGCTTCGATGTCGCCGGACCAATCCATGTTGAAGCGGACTGAAGCCCGTGCTCCACACGCGGTGTGGGTATCGAAATGGCTACAGTTCTAATTAAACCGCTCTAACTTCCGCGGTCAGCGGCAGCATGCGCCAACCCAGGTTTTTCTGTAATGGCCGACATGTCTGGTCGGGCTCGTTGCGGCGAATGGGGAGGAGGCAGACGAAATAGTTTTTCAGGGTTTTGGGAAATCCGGCGCATTAATGGATGATCCATTATGTTGTCGCCAACTTTCAGAACCATGGTTCCCAGCCAGGGCAGCCCTTTCCACTCCCGCAAGGCATTCACGCTGATCGAGTTACTGGTCGTCATCGCCATTATCGCCATTCTCGCCGCTTTGCTGTTACCGGCGTTGGGCTCAGCCAAGGAAAGGGCCAAGCGGATTAGTTGTGCCAGCAATCTCCGGCAGTACGGAACCGCCTGCCAGATGTATGCGAACGACAATAACAATCTGCTGCCTGCCATGCCCACGTCGCCGAGCGATCCGACGGGATTTGGAGGGTACTGGCCATGGGATGTTGCCGTGATAACCGTCAATAACCTGATGCAGAACGGGACCCAACGTCACATCTTCTTTTGCCCGGCTTTTAGCGACCATGACGATGATATCGTGTGGGGCGGGACCAATGGCATGGACAATCCTTTGGGGTTCAGCAACCTGGGTTACCGGTCAACCGGCTATGCGAACACTTTCCCCGGCGGCTCGCAAAATCACGGCGTGCAGACGGCCAATGTCAACACGAACATCGTGCCGCCGGTTGCCTTGGGTTCATCGGCCGACCGTGTGCTGTTGGCGGACGCCACCATAACCGCCCCCGGCAACTCCAGCGAGTCGCTGAAATTCAGCTACTCGTATATCAAGATCAAGCCGCCCGTCCCTCCACCGTCTTTTTACAATTCCGCGCACGTGATGAACAGCCTGGCCACCGGCGGCAATCTTTGCATGCTGGACGGCCACGCCGAATGGCGGCTGTTAAGGGATCTGCACTGGCGCTCAGTGTTGTCGAATGGCGGTTCAGGCGTGCCCTGTTTCTGGTGGTAACCGATTTCAGCGAAAAACAAACCCACAAAGAACAAACCCATAACCCAACAAACCATGAAAAGTCAATTCCCGCGATCGAATGGCTTGGCCGTTCTGATGGTCAGCCTGCTCTCCGCCGCTTCAGTGTCGGCGGCAACGCTCACCTTTCAAACTTTCAACCCAACGCCAGGAGCCAATGATATCTTCAATTTTCTTGGCGCCAATACCGACGCGAACAACGTAAATGGCGGCGACGATGCAGCGACCTATGTCTCGTTTGACCGCCCGACCCAGGGCCAGACTTTTGTCACCGGAACCAATGCCGGCGGTTATCAAATCCGCGCCGTCTGGTTGCGGCATGTGAGTTACGGCCCAACCTATTGGTATATGCCACCCGGAGGCACCTTTATCATTCGGGTGACCGATCCGGGCCAGACGAGCACCGCCGGGTTTGTACTGGATAGTGAGACCTACACCACCACGGGCACGGAACCTAACACGCTGCAAACCACCTGGGGCGGGAACGATATTGGCGGCACGGGCACGGGGACATGGCTAAGGTTTGCCTTGGCCGCCCCAATTACCTTGTCCTCAAACAAAGTCTATGGTTTTGACGTCACCTCGCAGTCGTCGAACGGTGGATTTGGCGTGAATCCATTCCTTGAAACTGACGGAACCAACGGGGATGCTTATGCCGGCGGTGCCGCCTATAGCAGTGGCAGCGGCGGCGTGCCGGGGCTGGACCTTACACCCGCGGCAAACGGCGTGGCCGACCATGCGTTCATGGTGGAAATGGTGGGGCAGGCGATACCGGTCACCTTTGTCACGCAGCCGGCAAACCAAATGGTTTTGCAGGGGGCCACGGCGGGGTTTTCCACCGCCGTCAGCGGCACCGCGCCATTTGCCTATCAATGGTACTTTAATACCAACACTTTGTTGAGCGGCCAGACCAATTCTGCGCTCAGCCTTGCTTCAGTGACAACCAACCTGGTCGGCACCTATTCGGTCGTCGTGACCAATGATGCCGGCAGCCGGACCAGCAGTGTCGCCCGGCTCTCGGTCATCCTGCCGTCGGTCACCACGAATTTCAATTTTAGCGCGGGCAGCGGCACCATTCTCGATCAAAACGGCATCGGCACCGGGTTCAGCGCCCGTCTCGCCGGGACCGGAGCGGCCATTCCGAGCAACGACCCCAATCTGTTGCTGGATACGGTCAATGGCGTCTTAAATATTACCTCTCCCTCCTGCGATTTCAACGGGCAACTCGCGATGGATTCAGCCGAAGCGGCGGGTTTCAACCTGTCGGCCATCGGTTTTACCGGGACGCAGGATTTCACGGTGACCGGCTCCTTCACTAATCTGCCGATCGGAACGTATGTCAACTATGATCAGGTGGGCATCTTCGCGGGCACGACCACCACCAATTTTGTGCGCGGCGGTCTGATCTTCAACAGCGATTTCGCCAACCTGAGCAGCTACGGCGTGGGCAACCAGAATGGCGGTGACATCGGCATTGCCACGGCGGCGGCTCCGCCGGCCAACATGGTCGTCACCATCGCCCGCTCCGGCGGGGTTTGGAGTTTGAGCGTCAACGGCCGCAACGTGACGCCCAACGCCTCCCTGACTTACCTGAACACGACGAACGACATGACCGTGGGTGTGTTTGCGCTCGATACGTCCGGCACCCATAATACCACCAGCATCACCACTTTTTCGGCCAGCCTGTTCACCGGCCCGAAGCTCAATGTCGCCAAGGCCGGAAGCAACCTGACCTTCAGCTGGAATGTGATCAGCGCCGGTCTGCAATCCAGTACGAATCTGGCGGATCCCAATGGCTGGACGCCGGTGACCGGCGCAACGGCCAGCCCGTATGTGATTCCGGTTCCGACGAGCGGCAGCCGGTTTTATCGCATCGCCCCGTAACCCCGGCGATATTATAACCCGGTCAAAAGACGCTGCGCCGCCGTTTGGCACAGCCACATTGACGGGGGAATTTGGGGATGGAAAACGAAGAGGCAGGCGGCGGCGCCTGCCTCTTTGCTAAACAGAGAATGAAAAATGTCTGACCGGAGCAAACAGGAAGAGGATTTGTTCTGCGAAGTCTTGTGCCGGACTGATCCGGAAGCGCACGGGGCATTTCTGGATGCGGCCTGTGCCGGCCAGCCGGGCCTGCGCGCGCGCGTGGAAGCGTTGCTGGCCGTCCGGGCCGAGGCGGAAAGGTTTTTTGCCGAGGCGGAGCGAGCAACCAACATACCAATACCTGCACATCAAAAAATGAAGACTCTGCCGCAGCGGCTTTTCGCCATCGCCATCCTCGGCCTGACCTTGCCGGTTCAGGCGGCCACGCTAACCATCGGGGCCAGCGCTCCAACGCCGGGCACCAATGATATTTGCAATTTGTCGGGAGCTGCTCGCGACGGCATGAACGTAGGCAATGGCTACGCTTATGCCGATGGCGGCGCCAACGATGCGTTCACCTATGTGGCGGGAGACCGCGCCGATCAGGGACAGACTTTTACCACCGGAAACAACACCAACGGCTATAGGATGACCGCAGTCTGGCTGCGGCATGCCGGTTACACCAACAACACGGCTTCCACCTGGTGGCAGATGAACAGCGGCGTGACCCTCACGGTGCGGGTCACGGATCCGGCGCTCGCCGGGACGGCCGGCTATGCGTTGCACGCCGAGACGTATATCACCACCGGCGCCGAAGGCTGGGCGGGCGGCTTTAATTCCACCAACGGTGACGGGTATTGGGTGCAGATCGTGTTCGCTTCGCCCGTGACCCTGGCTCCCAATCGAACCTACGGGTTTGATGTAGTCAGTTCCACCACGGGCGCCTTTTTTGAATGGCTCGGCACGTCCAACAACGTATACGTCGGGGGCAACGCCTATAATGGAAGCACCGTGGGCGCGGCTGACAATGCTTTGAATCCGCTTCTCGGGGATCGGGTGTTTCTCGTTTCCCTGACGGCCGCTGCCAATGCCACGATGGGTTTTAATCCGCTGGTTGCCGTTCCGTTTGATTTGACGAATGTCACGCTGCTCCCCGGCCCGTTCCAAACCAACATGCTCATGGACAAGGCGTATCTTTTGAGTCTTGATCCCGACCGTTTGCTGTACAGTTTCCGCGCCAATGTCGGCCTTTCCACGAGCAATGCCGCTCCTTATGGCGGATGGGAAGCTCCCGGCATCCAATTGCGGGGCCACTTTGTCGGACATTATCTGTCCGCCGGCGCGCAGATGTACGCCAGCACCGGCGATCCCCAGGTCAAAGCCCGAACCGATTACCTCGTGGGCGAACTCGCGAAGTGCCAGGCCGCTTCGGTGGCCGCCGGATTCCATGCCGGTTACCTGTCCGCCTATCCGGAATCCTACATTGATCAGTTGATTGCCGGGCAGTCCGTTTGGGCGCCCTGGTATACACTGCATAAAATCATGGCGGGGTTGCTGGATGCCTACCAACACACCGGCAACAACCAGGCCCTCACGGTACTGACCAACATGGCCAACTGGGCCCAGTTCCGGCTCGATCAACTCACCACCAACCAGATTCAATCCATGCTCAACACCGAATACGGCGGCATGAACGAGGTGTTGGCCAATCTTTACGCGGTCACGGGCAACACCAACCAGTTGCGGATCGCGGCCGACTTCAACCAGTCGTCGCTGTTTACCCCGCTCGCCCAGGACCAGGATGTGCTGGATGGTTTGCACGCCAACACGCAAATTCCCAAGATGACCGGCGCGGCTCGCGAATACGAATTGACCGGCGCGGCCAGCTACCACGAAATCGCCAGCTTCTTCTGGAACCGCGTGGCGAATTACCGCTCGTACGCCATCGGCGGGGACAGTGACAGCGAATACTTTTTCCCCGTCACGGATTTCCCCGCCCACCTGACGCCGCAGACGGCGGAAACGTGCAATACCTACAACCTGCTCAAGCTGACCCGCCACATCTTTGAATGGTCGCCTTCCGCCGCCACGATGGATTTCTACGAGCGGGCGCTTTACAACCAGATTTTGGGTTCGCAGGAGCCGTTTGAAGGCATGATGACCTATTTTGTCTCGCTCAAGCCGGGGCATTTCAAGACCTACTCCAATCCGACCAATTCCTTCTGGTGCTGCGATGGCACCGGCGTGGAAAACCACGCCAAATATGGCGACACCATCTATTTCCACGACACCAATTCACTTTATCTGAACTTGTTCATCGCCTCGCAGTTGAACTGGCCGGACAAGGGCTTGACCGTGGTGCAGAACACCACCTTTCCGCAAAGCGACACCACCACCCTGACTTTCCAATGCACCAATGTGGTGCCTTTGACCCTGCAGATCCGGTACCCCGCGTGGGCGCAATCGGGAATGTTCCTTTCCATCAACGGCGCGCCGCAAACGATCACCAATACCGCCGGCAGTTATGTCCGCCTCGCGCGCAGCTGGCAAGACAACGACCAGGTGCAAATACGTTTTCCCATGACGTTGCGGACCGAGCTGCTGCCGGACACGACCAACACCGTGGCGTTGTTTTACGGCCCGATCCTGCTGGCGGGGGCTCTGGGAACCAACGGCATGCCGGCGAGCGATTTCGCCGCCAACCAGCTTGACCTGGTCAATATCGCCATTCCGGCCTTCATCGCCCCGCTGATCGTCGGTGACGTTTCAGCGTTGTTGAGCAACACCGTTCCGGTGACGGGTCGGCCCCTGGCCTTCCAAACCCAGGGGATCGGCCAACCGCGCGACATCACCTTGATTCCATTTTACCAGTTGCAGCATCAACGCTACTCGGTCTATTGGAACCTGATGTCGCCCGCGGCGTGGCAGCAGTTCGCGAATTCCAACGCCGTGGCCGAGACCCGCATTGTGGATCAAGTCAGCATCGGCGATCCAACCTCGGAGGCGGCGCACCAGCTCCTGGCAACCAACAGCATTTCGGGAAGCTTCAACGGCCTGAGCTGGCGCGATGCCAACGAAAACCTGTCGGCCACCGGTTCGTTTGGTTACTCCCTGGCCGTGCTGTCCAACGCGGCCGTCAGCGTCGCCTGCACGTATTGGGGAAGCGATTCCGGCGGACGAGTATTTGATGTTCTGGTTGACGGCACCGTGATCACGACGCAAACCCTGGCCAACAATGTTCCCGGACAGTTTTTTACCTTGGAATATCCGGTTCCCTTGGCACTGACCGCCGCCAAAACAAATGTCATCGTTCGATTTCAAGCCCACCCGGGACAAATGGCCGGTGGCGTGTTTGGCTTGCAGATGGTGACCACTTCGGATCCGGGCACGTTCTTGGGAATTGCCATGAACCTGATTCCCACCCAGACGTTGGGCGCGGCGGCTCAATCGGCCGGGGTGGTGGACAATTTTCAAAACCTGACCAACCATTCGATCGCCTCGAGCCCCTGGCTGATGCTGGCGTCCAGCGATACCAACGTCATCGCCATCGGCCTCAATAACGCGCTGATCGCCATCGGCCCCGGCACCGCCACCATCACCGCGAACTATCTGGGTTACACAGTTTCGCAGACGATTACTGTCGCCCCAGTGGCGTTGGGGATTTATTTGAACGGGCCGAACGCGGTGATTTCCTGGCCAAGCAATGCCGCCACGCTTCAAACCGCCCTTAATCCGGGCGGGGCGACCGCCTGGGCGCCGGTGAATGATTCCATTGTCCTGTCCAATGGCACCAATCGCCTCACCATCCCCATCACCAACCAGGCAAGATATTTTCGCCTCGCCTACTGAAGCCATGCCGCGGTCGTCGGTGAATTTCCGAACCAACCCAGCCAAACAACCACCAACCGTGCTGACCAGATCCTGACGCTGGTTAAGATGAGCAGTGCCTGGAGATTTGCCGACAAGGCCGCCTGCACAACCAATTGGGACGCGGGCAGCCAGCCAGAACCGGAACCATAAGCACCCCCGTCATCCACAAGATCGGTGACTTCGAGAGGGAAATTGAAGGTCAGGGGCTGCTGTCTCGCGAAGGGATACCTGAAGCAAGCGCGCGGAAGCGCGCAGGCCCGACGGATTGGAGGTCTTCCTATACGGCGGCTCTTCTGGCCAACGCCACCGGCGGCTGAAATTCTTCCGTTCCTGATGCGTTTGCGGCACGCTTGGATTCCACCCATTGCTCCGCCGACGGCTGTTCGCCAGGGTTGCGTTTGACGATACCGCGAAAGGCATCGATCTGTTTATAAACGTCCGCCCGGGAAAGCTTCTTCGAAGTGGCCATGACGTCATCCTGTCACCGATCAGGCCCGGTGGCGAGCCAAAATCGATTGCGGTCACCGAATACCGCGAGGTTGCCAGCGGAACGCCGACGGTCCCGTTACCGTTTCCCGGCCAGGAAATCCCCCACCCTTTTCATCGCCACGTCGATCTTGTCGAGGTGGTGGACGAGCGGTCCGTAGGAGATGCGGACAGCGTGTTTCAGGGTGTCGCCAAAACCCCAGCCGGGCACAAAAATCACGCCGGTCTTCTCCAAGACCTGCATCGTGAAAGCCGAGCTTTCCACACCGGTCCGGACGACGGTGTAAAGGCCGCCCTGCGGTACCAGACACGGTAGTTTCAGGTGCTCGTTGATGGCCTGGATGGTCCGCTTCGCGGCGGCTTCGTAAAGTTTCGCCGTCCGTTTCACGTAAGGCCGGATGCTGTCAGCCGCCATCCCCCGCTTCACGTAATCGGCCATCGCCATCTGGTGCAGCGTGTCGGGACACAGGATGCTCGAGCCTTGCACGGCCTCGAGGGCATCGATGATTTCGACCGGACCTTCGACCCAGCCCAGCCGCCGGCCCAGCCCGCGGCACCATTTCGAGTTGGAATGAATCGAGACCAGGTTGTCCGTTGGACCCCAGGAAAAGTATTCCGGCACGCGGTCGCCCCAGATCAGCGCCTTGTAGGCGAAATCAATCACCAGGAAACCGCCCACGTCCTGCGCCGCCTCCAGCGCCGCCGTCATGAAGGCGGTTGAAGGCACCTGCGACGTGGGATTGTCGGGCGCGCACAGCAGGATGAGCTTGGGCCTTTCCCGGCGGATGCACTGCGCAAACTCCGCGATCTTTTCGTCCGCCACGTAACGCCAGCCCGCCACGTCGAGCACCGGGAAGCGGATGATTTTCACGCCTTCGAGCGCCGTGACCTGCGACGGGTAATTGCAGTAGGACGGGTCGGGCAGCAGCAGCTTGTCGCCCGGGCTGAGCATGATGTGCATCAGGTTGAACGTGAGCTGCGTGGAGTTGCAGCCGATGGCGATGTTTTCCGGGCCAAGCTTCATGTGGTTGCCGAACAGGTGTTTCTCAAAGTCCACGATGGCGCTGCGGCATTCGGGCAGGCCGATGGTGGGCGAGTAACCGCCGCTGAAGTGGAACCGTTTTTCGTCGCGGATGATTTCGGCGAAAGCGGCGCGGAGTTCCGGCGGCGCCTCGTGGTTCACCCAGCCGCCGGAGAACGAAATCACCTCGGCAGGGTCCAGCCCGGCCTTTTTGAAAAACTGCGGGTTGGCCAGGTCCATGATTTCACGGACCGGCGACTTGGTGCATTTGAACGCGCTGACGTTTTTTGAGATGACGGGTTTCATGTGAAATTAGAACGGCCTCGCAGCCGGCAAAGCCGCGGCAAGATATCAGGTTTTGCTCCCATGGCAACGGCGCAACGCGTTGCAGGCCTCGGAGAGGCCAAGCATGGATTGGCACACGTAGAACCTGCGGGTGTGGATGAGAAGATTTGTACGGCCCTGACCGGGCCGAATATGTTTATATCGATCCATCGTAGGCTGACGCCTACGGCTATTCATGCAAAATCCCTTCGGGATTCGGAGTTTTTATCCCCGGGTCCAGCACGCAACGAAAGCCGGTCACGACGCTGAAACGTTCGGGCGCCACCGCCATGCGGTCCGACGACCACAAGCTTTTCGGACCGGTATTGTTCCACCCGCCGCCACGAAGCTCGCGCCGCTGCGAAGTGCCGTCATACGGATCGGCGATCCATTCGGCAGCGTTGCCCGCCACATCGTATAACCCCGATATGTCCGGCTTGAAACTGCCAACGGGCGATGCCCCCACAGAACCGTCGCGATACCCTTCGATACACGGCCAGTTCGTGAAATATTCCCGCGCCGTCAAATCGGCAAAGTTGCCCGCGCCGGTCGGCGGCGGGTACTGGGTGCCCCACGGAAAGACGTCCCTGATTTTGTCGTTCTTGTCCTTGGGCGTGCCTTTGGTTTCGCGATCGCCGATGCCCACCGCCCAGCTCCATTCCGCATCGCCCGGCAGGCGGTAGAACGCGCCCGAAGGAATTCTCCCGGCTCGGCGCTCCTTCCCCGTCAACCATGCGCAAAATGCGTGCGCGTCGTTCCAACTCACGTTGACCACCGGGTAATCCGGGCCGGGCGTGACCGGCATGATGCCATGATAGAGCGCGTTGCTCCAATTGGTGCCAGCCAACCGGGGATGATCGGCGGCGAACGTTTGGTAGTCCTTTACCCGTGTTTCCCAGATGGAAAAAAACACCTTCGTGCCCCGCACCGGAACAAACACCATGCCCAGGCTGTTGGTCCAACGCTTCGTGTCGGGCGAAAAATTCAGGGGCGGTGCGTGTAGCGGCGCGCACGACGTCACCATCGCCGCCAACACGACGGCGAGCCCGGTCCACAACCTGGCAACAAAGGATTGCATGCGACGGGTCGACCGCTCTCTTGTAGCGCAATCCATGCCAGCAAGTCAGGTAAAAATCGCCGCCGCCAGAAATTCAACAATCACTTTGGCGGCAGTTTGGCCTTACCAATCCTTGTCTCACCCGGGACGAGGATTGGTAAGAGGATGCCGTCAGGCTGGCGGTTGATTTCACCCGCAACGAAACCAAGACCAACGGGTTTCGCGTCATCTTGTTTGCCGTCACGGTTTCCTCCACATTCAGGGTCACCGGCGCCAAATACCGGATACTGATTCGGCAGGAAAGCGCCGGCCAAAAGGCCGGAACAAACCCAGGAAGGGATGGCGCGTGATGGCCTAACGGTGAACGGGAGTCCCTTTGTCACGCAGTTCGAGCAGTCGAGGCACGCAAAAAGCGCCGCACCAAACCATTTTTTGACGTGATTCGCCACTACAAAACTTTGTCGCATATGCGACAAAGTTTTGTCAGGGGGTCTTGCCTCGGGATTGGACATTGAACTGTTCACGCCGGTTGCTCATCGCCAAAGTATCCGTTAGGATGCGCGCGTCGCCGATGGCTGCCAAACATCATTGGATTGCCGGTCTGACCCTGGTGAGCCTTCTCGCCGGCGGCTGGGTTCATGCCGCCGAGACGCCCGACTGGGAAAACGAACAGGTCATCCACATCAACACCGAGCCGCCCCATGCCACGTTTATCCCCTTCCCTGATGCCGGCGCCGCGCTGGCCGGCGACCGCGAATCGTCGCCGTTTTTCCGGTCGCTGGACGGCCCGTGGAAATTCAACTGGGTCCCGAAGCCGGAAGACCGGCCGACGAATTTTTTCCGGACGGACTTTGACGATTCGGCGTGGAAGACGATCGACGTGCCGTCGAACTGGGAAATGAAGGGTTATGGCGTGCCGATATATCTCGGCTCGGGCTACCCCTTCAAGATGGATCCGCCGCGCGTGACAGACGAGCCACCAACGAACTGGACGGCGTTTGCGCAACGCAACCCGGTCGGTTCGTATCGCCGCACGTTTGAATTACCGGCGGATTGGGCCGGCCGGCACGTGTTCATCCATTTCGACGGCGTGGAAAGCGCGTTTTACCTCTGGGCCAACGGCCGGCGCGCCGGCTACAGCCAGGACAGCCGGACGCCGGCAGAGTTTGACCTGACCGATTACCTTCAGCCCGGCACCAACCACCTCGCGGTCGAAGTGTATCGCTGGTCGGACGGCAGCTATCTCGAAGACCAGGACAAATGGCGCATGAGCGGGATCTTTCGGCCGGTGTATCTTTACTCGACCGGCGACGCGCGCATCCGCGACTTTGCCGTCCGCACGGAACTGGATTCGAACTGCCGCGACGGAACGCTGCAAATCAAACCGGACCTGGCCGCTTACGCCAGCCGCTCCCTCACCAACTGGACCGTGCGAGCCCAGCTTTATGATGCCGACAGCCAGCCGGTCTTCACCAACGAATTGAGCCATGATGCCGTCGAAATCTTGAATCCAAATTATAACGCAAAGATCCTCGACGAGCGGATGCCGCAGCGCGGCGAACCCAAATTTGCGTGGCTCGAAGGCAAGGTGGCGAACCCCATGAAATGGACGGCGGAGACGCCAAACTTGTACACCCTGGTGCTCAGGCTGTGCGACGCCGACGGCAAGGTGGTTGAGGCGGACAGCTGCCGGGTTGGCTTCCGGAAAATTGAAATCCGCGCTGGCCGGTTTCTGGTCAACGGCCAGCCCATCCGGCTGCGCGGTGTCAACCGGCATGAGATCGACCCGGACACCGGCCAGTCGCTTTCGATGGAGCGCATGGTGCAGGACATCACACTGATGAAGCAGGCGAACATCAACGCCGTGCGCACGTGTCATTATCCCGACGACCCGCGCTGGTATGACCTCTGCGACCGTTACGGCATTTATGTCCTGGACGAGGCAAACCTATGCACGCACGGCACGCGCGGTTTCCTGGCGAACGACCCGCGCTGGCACAACGCCTTTCTCGACCGCGCCATCCGCCTGGCCGAACGCGACAAGAATCATCCATCAGTCATCATCTGGTCCATGGGCAATGAATCCGGTTACGGCCCGAATTTCGCGGCCATTTCCGGCTGGCTGCATGCCTTCGACCCGACGCGCCCGGTGCATTATGAAGGTGCGCAAGGCGCAAGGTGGGGCGAGACTCCCGGCGAGCCGAACCAGGACAAGAACATTTCCGGCCCGCGAGGACGCTCGCCCCACCTGGAAGATTCTGCCCATTTCACGGATCCGCCGACGGTGGACATCATCGGCCGGTTTTATCCGCGCCTGACGACGGAGGCGTATGTAAAGCCCGACGCACCATGGAACACGCGCTGGGACAAATTGCTGGAGCTGGCGCAACGGACAAATGACAACCGGCCCGTATTGGCGACCGAATATGCCCACGCCATGGGCAATGCCGTCGGCAACTTGCAGGAATACTGGGACGAAATTTTTTCCAACCCGCGGATGCTGGGCGGGTTCATCTGGGAATGGGTGGATCAGGGCCTGCACAGAAGCGCACCGGATGGGACGGTGTACACGGCCCTGGGGGGCGATTTCGGCGACGTGCCCAACCACGGCGGATTCAGCATCAAGGGCCTGGTTTTTGGCGACCGGACGGTCCAGCCCAAATATTGGGAGGTGAAAAAGGTTTATCAGCCGGTGTGGAGCGAGCCGGTCTCGTTGAAGCCGGGAAAGGTTGTGATCAAGGCCACCAATCGAAACTTCTTTTTGAACCTCAATGAATATGAAGTCCGCTGGTCGGTCACCAGCGACGGTGTTGTGCTGCAATCGGGCGCGATGCCGCCGGTCGATTGTGCACCGGGAAGACCGGTCGAGATGAAGATTCCGGTTGGGAAGATTCAAGTTGCAGACCGGGCCAGGTCGGAGACCGGCATTCCGATGCGCAGTGGCGAGTATTGGCTGCGGGTGAGTTTTCATACGCGCACGAATTCGTTGTGGGCGCCCGCGGGATTTGAAACGGCGTGGGAACAGATGTCATTGGCCGTCAAAAAACCAAAGTCTCAGCTCGGAATTTCGCGACCTCTTGGAAATGGGGGCTCGCGGATCTCGCCCCTCCGAAGAGTTGATGACGGTGACGCGGTGCACATCAATGGCACGAATTTCTCCGTGACATTCAGCCGGCTGGCCGGAACCCTGACTTCGCTCGTTTACGAGGGACGGGAAATACTGGCCTCCGATCCTTCTGTTCGGAGTTCCGCCTTAAGGCGGCAAGAAACGCCGGCACCGCCTGAAGGCGGAACTCCGAACCATGCCGGTCCGGTGTTGCAGGCCTGGCGCGCGCCGACGGACAACGACAAAGGGTTTGGCAACTGGCTGGCGCGCGACTGGCGAGAGGCCGGCCTGACCAATCTCATCCGCCAGGTGGATTCGTTTGCCGTCACCCAGCCGAAACCCGGCGAAGTGCGCATTGTGACGGTTGCCACCAGCACCGCCGCCAACGGGGCGTTTGTTCATCGGGCCAGCTGGACAATTCATGGTGACGGGTCGCTGGAGATGGACAATGAATTCAAGCCGTCCGGCAATCTGCCGCCGCTGCCGCGCATCGGCGTGGTCATGCGGGTTGCCAGTGAATTTGAAAACTTCCGCTGGTACGGACACGGGCCGTGGGAGAATTATTCCGACCGCAAACGCAGCGCCGACATGGGCGTCTGGACCGGCACAGTGACCGGGCAATATGTGCCGTACGTCAAGCCGCAGGAAACCGGCAACAAGGAGGAGGTGCGCTGGCTGACGTTGACGGATACGAACGGGGCCGGCCTGTTGGTGGCGGCCGAAGGGAAACCGATGGCGGTGTCAGCGATTCATTTCACCGCCGCCGACCTGGCCGCGGTGCGGCACCAGTACGAATTGAAGCCGCGCCCGGAGGTGGTGCTGTCGCTGGATGCGAAGCAATCCGGCCTGGGCAACAGCAGTTGCGGGCCGGGCGTGCTGGAGCGGTACGCCGTGTTGCCGGCGCAAACGTATCATTTGCACCTGATTTTTCAGCCGTGTCCGGCGCCCGTCGCAACGGACAAGTGATAAATGCCAATTCGCGTAAAATTTTTGCCAATCTTGGGCAAGGCACTTGACAGAAAAGATTTATTGTCTAAGTTCAAACACAACGGTCAGTAAGCTGTCAAACCAAGAACTGAACAGTCTATGGACATACATCATCCCTTCCTGAGTGAATTCCCCGAACATCGCGAAACCGTCCGGCACCTGCGCCTGAGCGACAACCAGTTTCGCCAGATGTTTGAGGAGTATCATCACCTGGACGACAGCATCTGTCGCATCGAGGAGGAAATTGAGTTCGCCACGGATCAGGAAATTGACGAACTGAAGTTCAAGCGCGCCAAACTCAAGGACGCCCTCTATTCGGCAGTCAGCCGCGCCATCGCCGTGGCGCCCTGAGCGCTGCAGTATTGCCGGCGCCGCCCGCGCCGATGCCGGTCGCTTCAATGCGATTCGGCGGCGGCTTTTTATTTCCTGGCTTCTTTAATCACCTTGTCCGCCGCGTCTTGCGGCATTTCCTCGTAATGCTGAAGTCCGCCGCATGGACGCCGCGCCCGCCGGCCAGCAAACGCAGGATGCTATTGAGTTCGCCACGAACCAGGAAATTGACAATCTGAAGTTCAAGCGCGCCAGCCCCGACGCCCTCTGTTCGGCGGTCAGCCGCGCCACCGTGGTGGCGCCCCGAGCGCTGCAATTGCCGCCGCCGATGCCGGCCGCTTCAATGCGCTTCGGCCGCGGCTTTTCGTTTCTTCGCCTCTTCGATCACCTTGTCCGCCGCGTCGTGCGGCATTTCCTCGTAATGGCTGAATTCCTCGGAATGGACGCCGCGACCGCCGGTCAGAGAGCGCAGGATGCTTGAATAGTGGTAGAGGTCCTTGGCGGGCACCTGGGCCTTGATCACCTGGAAGCCGCCATCAGCCTCGATGCCCTGGATCCGGCCGCGCCGGCTGGAGAGGTCGCCCATGACCTTACCCATGCAATCATCCGGAATCTGGATCTCGATGTTGTTGATCGGCTCCAACAGGCAGGGACGCGCGGCGGTGAACGCTTCCTTGAAGGCAAAATAACCGGCGATTTGAAAGGCAATGTCCTTCGAGTCCACCGGGTGCATCTTGCCGTCATAAAAATCCACCTTCACGTCCACCACGCGGCAGCCGGCGAGGATGCCCTCGGTGCAGGCCTGGTTGACGCCCTTCTCGACGGACGGCACAAACACGCGGTCCACGTTCTGGCCGACCAGCGAATTGGTGAACTCCAGTCCCGTGTCGCGCGCCTTGGGCTCGATGCGCATCCAGACCTCGGCAAATTGACCGGAGCCCCCGGTCTGCTTCTTGTGCCGATACTTTGAGTCCGCCTTGGCCTTGATGGTTTCCCGGTAGCGCACGCGCGGTTCGGCCAGGTCCACATGGACGTTGTGCCGGCGGCGCAGACGGTCCGCCAGGACTTCCAGATGCAATTCGCCCTGGGCGGAGATGACGGTCTGGTGGAGTTCGGAATCCACAAAATAGAGGAAGGTCGGGTCCTCCTCGTGCAACGCAGCCAGGCCGGAGGCGATTTTGTCCTCCTCGCCCTTCACCTTGGCGATCAGCGACGCGTGAATGTTGGGTTTGGGATAAACGACCTTCGGCAGGGTCACGGCCTTTTTCGCGTGGCAGAGCGTGTTGCCGGTGTGCGTGTCCTTGAGCTTGACGGCCGCGCCGATGTCACCGGGGCCCAGCAAATTGACCGCCTCGCGGATCTGGCCGTTGAGCACATACATCTGGCCGACGCGCTCGTTCACCTTGCGATCGCTGTTGTACAAATCCATGCCGGTGGAGACCGATCCGGAATAGACCCGGAAGAACGACAGTTCGCCGAAATGCGCTTCGGACATGGTCTTGAAAATATAGAGCACCGGCTCGGGATCCTCCAAAGCCACCTCGGCCTCCGCGTCATTGGCATTGGTGGCTTTGACCTTCTTGCGATCGACCGGGGACGAGCCGTACTTGGCGATGAAATCCATCAGCCGGGCAACGCCGATGTTGTTTTCTGCCGACGTGCAAAAGAGCGGGATGAACAGTTCCTTTTGCACCGCTGAGTGGATGCCGGCGCGGAACTCCTCCTCCGAGAGACCGCCCTTCTCAAAGAATTTGTTCATCAAGCCGTCGTCGGACTCGGCGATGTGCTCGATCAGCTGGCGATGCAATTCCTTGACCTGTGTCTCCAGTTCGCCGGTGGCCGCCTCCTCCTTGAACTTGCCGCTGCCATCGGCGGCATAGGTGACGACCTCATTGCGCAGCACGTCGAGCGCACGGTTGAAGCCCGGCCCGGGATTCACCGGCACGCTCAACGGAAAGACATGCCGGCCAAACCGCTCCTGCACCTGGCGCACCACGGCGTCGAAATCCACATGCTCCTTGTCCATCCCGTTCACGACGATCATTTTTGGAATGCCGTAACGGGTCGCGTAATCCCACACCCGGTCGGTGCCGACGCCGAGGCCATGCTGCGCATGGATCACCACCAGCGCGAAATCGCCAACGCGCAGCGCGCCGAGGCCTTCACTGATGAAATCGAGATAGCCGGGGGTATCGATGATATTGAGCTTCTTGCCCATCCATTCCGTGTGCAGCAGTGACGCCGAGACGGAGATCTTCCGGTTCTTTTCGCTGACGTGATAGTCGGACACCGTGGAGCCATCCGCGATGCGGCCCATGCGGGAGATGACGCCGCCGCAGGCGAGCATGGCTTCGCAGAGCATGGTTTTGCCCGACGAAGCGTGGCCGACGACGGCGAAGTTGCGGATGTCTGCCGGAGCATAGTTTTTCATAGGGGAATACCTTTCGCGTTAAAACCCACGGCGGGCGGGGCCAAGGAGCGCCGCCCGTTTGGAGACGAATGCAAATTGACGAAAGCCTGTCGCAGACAAGCGGCGATGGTTTGCATGACGGCTTTATAACCGACCGACCACCCGGCTGAAAAGCAAAGTTTGGCTTTCTTGCATCAAATTTTGCCACCGGCGTCCAGCCAAGACACTCCGCGGAACGGCCGAAGCCGGCTCGCGCGGTGATTTTCCCGCAACACTTCACCCATTTTTGGCAAAGACAGTGTCAATATTGGCTTATGTGAAATATCCCTTGAATTAGTCCCGGCTTGGCAACAGGTTGTGTGATGTTGGTAAACAATTTTTCAATGGAAACTCTATGAGCACACAACAAGTTCGAGTCGCCTGGATCCAAGGCGCGGCCGCCGAATGCCCGATACTCCCGCCGATCCCGCCGCGGCTTTTCCGCCTGGTGTTGCTGGGCGCGCCGGGCGTGGGCAAGGGAACCCAGGCGGAACTGCTCTGCGAACGGCTGGGCACCTGCCATCTCTCCACCGGCGACATCTTCCGCGCCGCCAAATGCCTCGGCGCGAGCGAACGCAGTCCGGCCCTGGAGGCGGCGCTGGGCTACATGAAACGCGGCGACCTGGTCCCCGACATGACGGTGCTGGATCTCGTCCGCGAGCGCACCCGTTGCGTCCGCTGCCGGGGTGGATTCCTGCTCGACGGATTCCCGCGCACGGTCGCGCAGGCGGAAGCCTTCGCCAAAATCCTGGAGCAGGAACAGATCCAGCTCGACGGCGTGTTGAATTACGATCTGCCGATTGAAAAAGTGGTGGCGCGCCTGAGCGGCCGGCGGACCTGCCCGGGTTGCAAGGCGGTTTTCCATGTGACGTCGCGCCCGCCGCGCGTCGCGGGCGTTTGCGACCACTGCGGGGGCAAACTCCAGCAGCGCGAAGACGACCGGCCCGAAGCGGTCCGCGTGCGCATGGAGGTTTACGAAAAGAGCACCCAGCCGCTGACGGAATTCTACCGGAAACGCGGCCTGCTGGTGACCATCGAAGCCGAGGGCACACCCGAGGCAATTTATCAGCGCACCCTTGCCGCGCTGAGCTCCGTCGGTGCCGGCAACACGCGCACGAGCACCAGTTAAGCCCGGTTTTCCACCGGAAAAACGGGCAGTTTACCGTCGCTTTTGCCCCCGGCAAGGAATGTGGGCCTTTTGCCAAGAGCCGTGTAGTAGGCCTTCTACCACCGGTCTAACGTATCAGTACTAATTGTGGAACCAGCCATCCAAAGACATTTGAATTCGAATGGGGTCCGGCACCTCAACGGGAAGGACCGCGCCGCGATCCCGGAGACGGCCTTTGGCAGCCCGCGCGATTTCCTCAATAACCGTTTTGTGTATGCGGTCATTTCCGCCCGCGCCCGCGGCCTGTCGCTGGGCGTGAACATGAATCCGGACAAAACCTGCAGCTTCAACTGTCTCTACTGCGAGGTGGACCGCCGGAGCGCGCCGCGCGAGACGAGACTGGACGTGGACGCCATGGCCACCGAGCTTCACAAGACGCTGGCGTACGTGATGGCGGGGAAATTGCATGAACGTCCGTGGTACTCCTCCTTGTCGGAAGAACTGCTCACGCTGCGGCACGTGGCCTTGAGCGGCGACGGAGAGCCGACGCTCGCGCCGAATTTTGCCGAGGCCGTCGAATCCATCGTGCATATCCGGGCCCTGGGGGAGTTTCCGTTCTTCAAAATCGTGCTCATCACGAATGCCACCGGGCTGGACCAGCCCCAGGTGCTGCAGGGATTGAAACATTTTACGAAGTCCGATGAAATCTGGGCGAAGCTGGACGGCGGCACGCAGGCGTTTTTCAACCGGGTGGACCGGACGAACGTGTCGCTGGAAAAGGTGCTGGCCAATATTCAGCTGGTGGCCCGCCAGCGCCCGGTGATCATCCAGAGCCTGTTCCCGGCCATCAACGGCGAAGAGCCGCTGGCCGCGGAAATCGAGGAGTACGCCCAGCGTCTCCGGGAATTGAAGTCCTCCGGCGCGAACATTCCCCTGGTGCAGATCTATTCTGCCACGCGGCCGATGTTTCACGGCGACTGCGGCCATCTTCCGCTGAAAACACTTTCCCACATCGCGCAGACCGTGCGCCACGTCTCCGGCCTCAAGGCGGAAGTGTTTTAGAAAAGCCGTTTCGTCCTCGTCCTCGTCCTCGTCCTCGATTCGCTCGCCGAAGGTTCGATGTTTCATTTGAACAATCAGGGCGCCTGTCCTTCGCAATCCTGCTACGGAGGGCAGGCAAAAGACGCGAAGGATTTTAACCACGGATGGGCACGGATAAACACGGATCCAATCCAACCGCGATAGAATTATGAAAGGTGGGGCGAGCGTACCCGCGAGCTGAACCATTTTACCGCAAAGAGCGCAAAGCCCGCAAAGATTCTTGACCGCGAACCACGCAAACCACGCGAACGGAAGGGCGTGTCACTCCGTGCGCGCCGCATACAAAGCCATAGAAAAGCGCAAAAAGACTCTACGGAATTGAACAAGGAGTACACGGAGGAAACAGAGGGGGAATTCTCTGCCAGCTCCGGTACACATCCGCAGCGATTTTTTACGCCTTTTGCGCCTTTTGGCGGCTGAATGCAGATTTCGAGGACGAGGACGATTTTAAAACGGCAGCGCGGAACTGCGCCCTTCGAAATCGGTGTCCATCCGTGGTCAAATTCGGGTCTGGCGTCTTGGATTCAGGGTCTGGAGCCAATCCGGATTTAATCCAGGCAAAAAAAGGGGGCGCGCACGGAAGTGACGCGCCCTGCCTTTTGCAACTTTTGTGGTCTCGTTCTCGTTACGCCACGGAATAGTTTGAGATGGCCTTCATGTACTGGGCGCGTTCGAAGGCACTGGGCGCGGGACAATTCTTCTGGCTCAGGCTGCCCTTGAGCTGGGTGACGGATTCGTACTCATGCTCCTCCATCCAGGCCACAAGTTCCTTTTCAATCACGCTGATCTGCCCGACCCCGTGCCGGATGAGCGTGGAGCAGAGCATGGTCACGTCCGCGCCGGCCATGAGCATTTTGAGGACGTCGGGGGCGCGATGGATGCCGCTGGTGGCGGCCAGGCTGGCGGCGAGGCGTCCGTACAGGATGGCAATCCAGCGCAACGGCACGCGCATGGCCATGGGCGTGCTCAACAGGATGTTGGGCTTGACCTCCAGCGTTTCGAGGTCGATGTCCGGCTGGTAAAACCGGTTGAACATCACCAGGCCGTTCGCGCCGGCGTCGTTCAGCCGCTTGGCCACGTTGGCAAAGTTGGTGAAGAACGGGCTGAGCTTCACTGCCACCGGAATGGTGACGTTGGCCTTCACCGCCTTGAGAATATCCAGATAGGTCTGCTCCACCTCGCCTGCGGGCAGGTTCAGGTTGGTGGGAATATAATAGATGTTCAGCTCCAGCGCGTCCGCGCCCGCCTGCTGGACCTGCCGGGCGTATTGCGTCCAGCCTCCGGCCGTGGAACCGTTCAAACTCGCGATGATGGGAATCTTCACGGCCTTCTTCGCCGCGGCGATGTGCTTGAGATATTCCTCCGGACCGAGGTGATATTCCTCCGGCTCGGGAAAATAGGTCAGTGCCTCCGGGGAGCTGAATGTGCCTTGTTCCATGTTGTGGTGCAGTTCCAGGCGATCCTGGCGCAATTGTTCCTCGAACAGCGAATACAACACCACCGCCGACGCCCCGGCGTCTTCCATCCCCTTGATGTTGTCAATATCCTCCGACAGCGGCGAGGCCGACGGCACCAGGGGCGTACGCAGTTTCAAACCGAGATAAGTCGTGGTCAGATCCATAATATTTTCCTATTGGTCTCGAAATCAGGGTTGTTGGTCCGCCGTGGAAGCGGCCTGGGGTGACGCGGGTTTGGCCGTGCCGGCCTTGGTGTCGCGTTCCGCCAGGAATTGATAGAATTTCCAGCGGCGATCGGCGTCCACCTGGGCCTGGGCGAATAGCTTTTTCGCGTCGTCGGGCTTGCTCTTGGTGAGCATCTTGAAACGGTTCTCGGACATCAGGTAATCCTGCACCTTGCCCTTGGCCGCCGAACAATCCAGTTGCAACGGGTTTTCACCCGCATCCGCGCGGCGTGGGTCGTAGCGGTACAACAGCCACTGACCGGACTCGACCGCGAGCTTCTGCTGGCGCGCGCCGACGCCGGCATCGAGGGCGATGCCGTGCGCAATGCAATGGCTGTAGGCGATGATGAGGGACGGTCCCGGGTAGGACTCTGCCTCGACGAACGCGCGCAGCGTGTGTTCGTCCTTCGCGCCCATGGCCACGCTGGCCACGTAAATATTGCCGTAGGTCATGGCGATCAGGCCGAGGTCCTTCTTGCCCATCGCCTTGCCGCCGGCCGCAAACTTGGCGACGGCCCCGCGCGGGGTGGATTTTGACATCTGCCCGCCGGTGTTCGAATAAACTTCCGTGTCCATCACGAGCACGTTGATGTTGCGCCCGCTGGCCAGCACGTGGTCCAGGCCGCCGTAGCCGATGTCGTAGGCCCAGCCGTCGCCGCCGAGGATCCAGACGCTCCGCTTGACCAGCGTGTCCGCGAGCGGCAGGAGGATCTTGGCTTCCGCAGAATCAAGCTTGGCCAGCTTCTGCTTCAGGGCCACCACGCGTTCGCGCTGCTCGTAAATCCCGGCTTCGTCGGTCTGGGCAGCGTTGACGAGGCCGGTGACGAGGTCGTCGCCCAGTTGCGGCGCAAGCTTCTTCACCAGTTCCGTCGCAAATTCCTTTTGCTTGTCGATGGACACGCGGAAGCCAAGGCCGAACTCGGCGTTGTCTTCGAACAGGGAATTGCACCAGGTCGGGCCGCGGCCGCATTTGTTCGAGGTGTAAGGCGTGGTCGGCAGGTTGCCGCCGTAAATCGAGGAACAGCCGGTGGCGTTGGCGATGACCGCGCGGTCGCCGAACAGCTGTGTGAGCATCTTGATGTAGGCCGTTTCGCCGCAGCCGGCGCAGGCGCCGCTGAACTCGAACAGCGGCTGCAGGAGCTGCTGCTGGCGGAGCTGGGTGGTTTTGATCTTGCGCCGGTCCATTTCGGGCAGCTCGATGAAGAAATTCCAGTTCTTCCGTTCCTGGTCGCGCAAGGGCGCCTGGGGCCGCATGTTGATGGCGCGGAGCTTGGCCTCGGTCTTGTTCTTCGCCGGGCAGACGTCCACGCACAGCGCGCAGCCGGTGCAATCCTCGGCCGCCACTTGCAACGTGAACTTTGAGCCTTTGAAATCCGGGATCCGGGAATCCACGCTCTTGAACGCCGCCGGCGCATCCTTGAGCGACGCCGGCTCATAAACCTTCGCGCGGATGGTCGCATGGGGACAGATCGCCACGCACTTCAGGCATTGGATGCAGATTTTTTCGTCCCAGACCGGGATATCCAGCGCGAGATTGCGCTTCTCGTACTGTGCGGTGCCGGTCGGGAACGTGCCGTCCACCGGGAACGCGCTCACGGGCAGATCATCGCCTTCGCCGGCGGTGATGCGGCCCAGCACGTTCTTCACAAATTCCGGGGCGCCATCCACCAGCGGCGGGAGCAGCGGGCCGGAGCCGTTCGTCCGGCTGGGGATCGCCACTTCGTGCAGATGTTCCAGCGTGTTGTCCACCGCCTTGAGGTTCATGGCCACGACTTCCTCGCCTTTTTTGCCGTAGGTCTTCTTGATGGAATACTTGATGGACTCGATGGCCTTGTCGCGCGGCAGCACGCCGGACAACGCGAAGAAGCAGACCTGCATGATGGTGTTGATGCGCCCGCCCATGCCGCTGGCGTGGGCCACCTTGGTCGCGTCGATGACGTAAAATTTCGCCTTCCGGGCGATGAGCGATTCCTGCAACGGCGTCGGCAGTTTGGCCCAGACTTCATCCTTGCTGAACGGCGTGTTGAGCAGGAACGTGCCGCCGGGCACCAGCGTCTTGGTCATGTCGTACCGCTCGAGGAACATCGGCAGATGGCAGGCGACGAAATTCGCCCGGCTGACCAGGTAGGTCGAACGGATCGGCTGCGGCCCGAACCGCAGGTGCGACACCGTCATGCTGCCCGATTTCTTCGAGTCATAGACGAAATAGCCCTGCGCGTAATTGTCCGTGCCTTCGCCGATGATCTTGATGGAATTTTTGTTTGCGCCCACGGTGCCGTCCGCGCCCAGGCCGTAAAACAGCGCCCGGATGACATTGTCCGGCTCGGTGGAAAACGTGTCGTCCACCACCAGGCTGCTGTGCGAAACGTCATCGTTGATGCCGACGGAAAAGCGGTTCTTGGGCTGCGCCGACTTGAGGTTGTCGAACACCGCCTTGACCATGGCCGGCGTGAATTCCTTGGAGGACAGGCCATAGCGGCCGCCCACGACCTTCGGCATGGTCTTGAACTTGCCGAAACCGGTTGCCAGTCCTTCGGCCAGGGCAACAATGGTGTCCTGGTACAGCGGTTCTCCGGTGGCGCCGGGTTCCTTCGTGCGATCCAGCACGGCGATGGCTTTGACGCTGGCCGGAAAGGCTTCGACGAACTTCTGCACGTCAAACGGCCGGTACAGCCGCACTTTCAATACGCCGACCTTCTCGCCCTGCTTGCAGAGATAATCCACCGCCTCGTGCGCGGCTTCGCAGCCGGAGCCCATCAGCACAACGACGCGCTCGGCGTCCGGCGCTCCGTGGTAATCATAAAGTTTGTAGGCGCGCCCGACGACCTTCGCAAATTCATCCATCACGTCCTGCACCATCTGCGGGCAGGCGGCGTAATACGGATTGCACGCCTCACGGCCCTGGAAAAACACGTCGGGATTTTGCGCCGTGCCGCGCAACACCGGCCGGTCCGGCGACATTGCCCGGGCGCGAAGCTGGGCGATCAATTTGTCGTCAATCAGCGCGCGCAAATCGGCGTCGGTCAGCAGCTCGATCTTCTGAACCTCGTGCGAAGTGCGGAAACCGTCAAAGAAATGCACGAAGGGCACCCGCGACCGCAGGGTGGCCGCCTGGGAAATCAGGGCGAAGTCGTGGGCTTCCTGCACGCTGGCCGAGCCCAGCATCCCCCAGCCGGTGGAACGGCAGGCCATGATGTCGCTGTGATCGCCGAAAATGGACAGCGCATGGGTGGCAATCGCGCGGGCGGTGACGTGGAACACCGTCGGCTGGAGTTCGCCGGCAATCTTGAACATGTTCGGGATCATCAGGAGCAGCCCCTGCGACGCGGTGAACGTGGTGGCGAGCGAACCGGTCTGCAGCGCGCCGTGCACGCTGCCGACAGCGCCGCCTTCGCTCTGCATTTCCACGATGGACGGCATGGTGTTCCAGAGGTTCTTCCGTCCCTCGGATGCCCATTGGTCGCAAAACTCGGCCATGGTGGAGGAAGGCGTGATGGGATAAATGGCCATCACTTCATTGAGGCGGTACGCCACGTGGGCAACGCCTTCGTTGCCGTCAACAGTCAGTTTGGGTCTGGTGCTCATAGTTGGATAAAAATCAACATTATATGCGTCATTAAAAATAGCCGTCGCGCCGGTTGAATTCATAAGGACTCCCCGGCAGCCGACAACAGCGAAATCACACTAAATTATTAACCCGCCGCCACCCCCACTTTTTTTGCCAAAGAGCCAACATCAGTTGTTTTGTCGGGAAAACGACGCCGGAAACATGCGGCCGGGGAAGCGTCAATTCGTGAATTTCAAGCTGCTCCGGCAACCTTTCACCGCTTCCCGCTTGCCGGACTGCGCTCGGAAAGGCAGATTTTCATTGGCCATGGAGCATCCCGTGCAGCATAACCCGGAACAGGATCGATTTGAGATTCAGATCGACGACGGAATCGCGTACCTGGAATACGAGGAACGCGGCAAAACGCTCATTTTTACGCACACCTATGTCCCGCCTGCCCTTCGCGGAAAAGGTCTGGCTGGCCAGCTCACCGTGCGCGCATTGGATTTTGCGCGGAAAGAAGGCAAAACCATCGATCCGCAATGCAGCTATGTGGCAGCCTACCTGGACAGTCACCCGGACTATGCTGACCTGCGAGAACCGAAGTCGTAGTATGTTCTTGTAGGAATCGAAGTAACGAGGCTCATTATTTTCGATTTGCGCTGCTCGGGGGGACCGTTGAGAGATTCGTAAATCGTGAATCAAACATCGTAAATCCAGTCAGAGCCTCCTCACGTTGGCTCCCACTTTTCAACCGGCTGCCTTATACCCCTGGATGCAAAAGCGGGTTTCCTTTGCCAATCTGCACTGGAAGTTTCATCATCGGGCGGCATGAAATCACTGCTTGTCCTCGGGCTTCTGGCCGGTTGCGCCGCCCTGGCCGAACCGGCGCGTTTTTACCTGGGCACCTACACCGGCCCATTGAGCCAGGGAATTTATACGGGCACGCTCGAAACGCGCACCGGCCAGCTCGGCCCGATCGAGCTGGCCGCCAAAGCGGCGAACCCCAGCTTCCTCGCCCTCTCGCCGGATGGAAAATTTATGTACGCCGCAACGGGAACCGGCGGCGGCTCGGTCGCGGCGTTTCGCGTGGACGCGGACAGCCGGCTGACGCGGTTGAACGAGCTGCCGGCCGGCAACGGGACCTGCCACGTCGCCGTGGACGCGACGGGCAGCAATGTCTTCGCCGCCAATTATTCGTCGGGCAGCGTCGCCTGCTTTCAAACCCGGCCGGACGGATCACTCAACCAACGCACGGCCTCGATTCAGCTCGCCGGTTCCGGGCCAAATCTGGAGCGCCAGACGCACCCTTACCTCCATTCGATGTACGCCGCGCCCGGCAACCGCTTCGTTTACGCCTGCGACCTGGGAACGGACAACATCTGGGTGTTTGAACTGGGTGCCCGTAATAGCACATTGACTCCGGCCCAGCCTGCGTCGGCCAAGGTCCCGCCCGGCAGCGGGCCGCGCCATCTCGCCATCCACCCCAACGGCCGGTTTGTTTTCGTCAACGGCGAGATGGCCATGAATGTGACCGTGTTTGCCCGCAATGCCGACACCGGCGCGCTCACCCCCATGGAAACGCTTTCGACCCTGCCGGCCGGCGCGGACACCAACGGGATGACGACGGCGGAGATTCTTTGCCATCCTACCGGCAAATGGCTTTATGTCTCCAACCGCGATGTGGCCAATCGCGGACGCGACAGCATCGCCATGTTTGCGGTGGCTGATGACGGCAAGCTGACGTGGCTGCAAAACGCGCCGGCGCAGGTGAAAGTCCCGCGCGGATTCAACATTGATCCGACGGGCCAATGGTTGCTGGTTGGCGGCCAGCAGGACAATAAGATCGTCGTGCTTAAAATTGATACGGCAACGGGCAAGCTGTCGGTCACGGACCAATCCGCCACCGTGGGTGCGCCAGTCTGCGTCATCTTCGCGTCAAAACGGTAGCCCGGGTCCAGATTCAACCGCCGGCGCCGTTTTTGGATGGCGGCTTGATCAACAGCGTAAGCGCCGCTCCCAGCAGGAGCAGGATTCCGGCGGTGATGAACGAGGACCGGTAGCTGCCCCCGGCCGACGCCGTGAGCATCTGGGACAGCCGGCTCAGGACAAAGCCGCCGACGCCCCAGGCGGTGAAGAGGATGCCGTAATTCATGCCAAAGCTTTTCAAGCCCCAGAGATCCTTGGTGAAGGAGGGAAAGAGCGACAGGTTCGCGCCGTAGTTGAAACCAATGCACGTCGCCAGCAGCACGATCACAAACTTCGCCCCCGCGGTCGAGGCCGTCACCGGGATGGCGATGAACATCAGCGCGGCCTGGACCAGCAAGACCAGCATCAACGTCCAGCGGCGGCCGATACGGTCGGACAGCAACCCGGCGCCGATGCGGCCGCAGGCGTTGCCGATGGCCATGACGGCCACGGCGATGAACGCCGCTTCGCCCATGGTTTTTTTGGCCATGCCGCTGACGCTGGCGATCACCATCAGACCCGCGCCCGAGCCGATGAAGAAAATCACCCAGAGCAGCCAGAAGGACGGCTGCCGGAGAATTTCGCCGGGCGAGGCGCTGGCGGCGGGAAGTGGTGCGGGCGCATTCACGGCGGCTTTCACGCTGGCGACATAACCGGCCGGCGGATTCCGGAGCAACTGGGCCAGGCCAACCACCACGAGCGTGAAGAACACGCTGTAAAACGCCATGGCATGGAGCACGCCGCCGTGGTTCAACAGATGGTCCGTAAGCGGCGCGAGATAAACCGGTGCCAGGCCGAAACCGGCGACGACCAGGCCCGCAATCAAGCCGGTCTTTGACGGCGGAAACCATTTCAGCGCGGCCGGCGTGGCGGACGAGTAGCCGAACCCGATGCCCGTGCCGGCCAGCAAACCGAAGCCGATGACCCACGACCAGTAATCAGTCGTGCGCGAAGCGATGAAAAAACCGAGGCCGACGAGCAGCCCGCCGATCGACGCCGTGAGACGCGGGCCGAATTTGTCCTGGCATCGCCCGGCGAGGATCATGGCGAAGGCGAAGACCAGGCAGCACACGGCGTAGGGATCATTCAGCCGTTCCTTTTCCCAACCAAAGCTTTCGCCAATCTTGCCCTTGAACATGCTCCAGGCATAGAGGATGCCGAGCGCGAGATTGATGCCGGTGCCGGAAAAGGTGACAAGCCAGCCGCGGTTCGTCGGGGGAACCTTGGAAGTCATTACCGTATCACTCATGGTTGGGTCCTTTCTGATTCAAAGTTGGTAGTCAGTAGTCAGTAGTTAGCAGTCGCATTTTCGGCACTCCCCCATACGCCATATTGACCCACTCACACACTGTCTTCAGCCTTTAGCCTTCAGCCTTCAGCCTTTTCTATTGTTTCCCTTTAACCAGCGCCTCGACCACGCCCGGGTCGGCGAGCGTGGTGGTGTCGCCAATCTGGTCGGTCTGGCTTTCGGCAATCTTGCGCAAAATGCGGCGCATGATCTTGCCGGAGCGCGTCTTCGGCAAACCGGGCGCGAATTGAATCTTGTCCGGGACGGCGATCGCGCCGATTTCCTTGCGGACGTGGGCCGCGAGTTCCTTTTTCAACTCCTCGCTTTCGAAAACGCCGTCCTTGAGCGTGACAAAGGCGTAGAGCGCCTGGCCTTTGATGTCGTGCGGCATCGGCGCGACCGCGGCTTCCGCAACCTTGGGATGGCTCACGAGCGCGCTCTCGACCTCGGCGGTGCCGATGCGATGTCCGGAGACGTTCACCACATCATCCACGCGGCCCAGCAGCCAGTAATCGCCGTCGACGTCCACGCGGCAGCCGTCCCCGGTGAAATACATGTTTTTGAACGTGGAAAAATAGGTGTTCACGAAGCGGTCATGGTCGCCCCAGGTGGTGCGCATGATGCCGGGCCATGGTTTCTTGATGCACAGCTTGCCGCCTTCGTTCGGTGCGCACTCGGTGCCGTCATCGCGCAGCACGACCGGTTCCACGCCGAAAAATGCGCGGCCGGCGCTGCCGGGTTTGAGCGTGTTCACGCCGGGCAACGGCGTGATGAGATGGCCGCCGGTTTCCGTCTGCCACCAGGTGTCCACAATCGGGCAGCGGCCCCGGCCAATGACGCGATGATACCACAACCACGCCTCGGGATTGATGGGTTCGCCCACGGTGCCGAGCACGCGGAGCGAACTCAAATCGTGTTTGCCCGGCCATTCGTCGCCGAGCCGGATGAGGGAGCGGATCGCCGTCGGCGCGGTGTAAAACGAGGTGACCTTGAATTTTTCGACAATTCTCCAGAAACGGCCCGCGTCCGGCCAGGTCGGAATGCCTTCAAACATCAGGGTCGTTCCGCCGTTGCACAACGGGCCGTAAACGACGTAGCTGTGCCCGGTCACCCAGCCGATGTCAGCGGTGCAGAAATAAACGTCGTCGTCGTGAATGTCGAAGACGTATTTGTGCGTGAGCGCGCACCACAACAGATAGCCGGCGGTGCTGTGAACCACGCCCTTGGGTTTGCCGGTGGAGCCGGAGGTGTACAGGATGAATAGGAAATCCTCCGCGTTCATCGGCTCCGCCGGACAGCCGGCCTTGGCCTTCGCCATCAGGTCGTGATACCAGATGTCGCGGCCGGCGACGATGCTGCACGGCTCTTCGTTGCGTTTGACCACCACGACTTTTTCAATGCTCGCGGTCTTTTTCAGCGCTTCGTCGGCGATGGCCTTGAGCGGGATGCTCTTTCCGCCGCGCCGGGAGACGTTGGCCGTGATGAGGAGTTTGCAGGTGGAATCATTGATGCGGTCGCTGAGCGAGTCCGCGCTGAACCCGCCGAAAACGATGGAATGGATGGCGCCGACGCGCGTGCAGGCGAGCATGGCGACGGCCGCCTCGGGAACCATCGGCATGTAAATCGCCACCCGGTCGCCCTTTTTGACGCCGAGGGATTTCAAACCATTGGCGAATTTGCAGACTTCGTGATGCAGCTCGGCATAGGTGAGCTGTTTGACCTCCTCCTCGGGTTCGCCCTGCCAGACGATGGCGATCTTGTCGCGGATCTTCGATTTGAGATGTCGGTCGAGGCAGTTGACGCTGAGGTTGAGCTGGCCGTCCTCGAACCAAGTGTGCTGGATTTTGCGCGCGTCGCTGTTCCAGGTGTATTTTCCCGCGACCGTCGGTTTTTTGAACCAATCGAGCGTGGCCGCCTGCTCCAGCCAGAACGCCTCCGGCTCGCGGAGGGAACGCTGGTACATGACGTTGAATTGGGCGGCGTTGAGGTGCGCGCGTTTGATGATTTCCGGCGACGGCGGAAACGTCCGGCCCTCCGGTTGCAATGAATCGGTGGAAATGGTCTGATGGGATGTCGTCATGCGCGTCTGGCTTCCGCGCATTTGCGCAAAACTGATGGCATCTGTCAATTCCTCTGATAGCGCTGGACCGGTTAAAAATAGAAAATTGAAAGCTAAAGACTTGAGTTCCAAGAGCCTGAGTTCCCGTTTCTAAATACCAAAATCTTGCCGGTTCCCGCGGACTTCTCGCCAACGAGTGTCACCTCTGTTCTGACTACACCTTGTCCGACTTTGGGCTTCAGACTTTGGACTTTGGTCTTTGTCGACTCCTGACTTGTGTTCCAGGCGGGTTGCCGGACAATGCTGGTCGAACAGCTTTTTCCAAAACGATTTATGAGCGCCAAAACCGTCAAACCCAAGGAAACCGCCGAGAGCCGCTGGCTCTCCTTCCGCCCGGAAATCAAGGTCCTCGATTGCACCATCCGCGACGGCGGCCTGATGAACAACCACCATTTCGACGACAAGACCGTCAAGGTGGTCTATGACACCTGCGTCGCCGCCGGCGTCGATTACATGGAACTCGGCTACAAATCCTCGCGCAAAGGCATCAAGCAGGGCGAACACGGCTGCTGGAAGTACTGCCAGGAAGAGGACATGCGGCGCATTGTCGGCGACAACCCGACGGACTTGAAATTGTGCGTGATGGCCGACGCCGAACGCTGCGATTACCACGAGGACATCCCGCCGAAGAAGGATTCGGTCATCGACATGATCCGCGTGGCGGCCTACATCACCCAGATCCCCACCGCGCTGGACATGATCAAGGATGCGCATGACAAGGGCTACGAAACGACCGTCAACCTGATGGCCGCCTCGGTCATCCCCGATCGCGAATTGAACGAGGGACTGGAAATGCTCGCCAAATCCGAAGCCAAAGCCATTTACCTGGTGGACAGCTTCGGGGCGTTTTACAGCGAGCAGATCCATTATCTGGTGAAGAAATATCTGTCGCATTGCAAACCCGCCGGCAAGGAAGTCGGCGTGCACATGCACAACAATTTGCAGCTGGCCTACGCGAACACCATCGAAGGCATCATCCATGGCGCCAATTATCTCGACGCCACGATGGCCGGCCTGGGCCGCGGCGCCGGCAACTGCCCGATGGAACTGCTCATCGGTTTCCTGCGCAACCCAAAGTACGAGCTCCGTCCCATCCTCGACTGCGTGCAGAACCACATCGAGCCGATGCGGGCGAAATTATTGTGGGGTTACGACCTGCCCTACCTGCTGACGGGCCTGCGCAACCTGCATCCGCGCGCCGCCATCAAGTTCAAGGAAGCCGAGCTGAAGGGTGAAAAGGGCGATATCCTCAAGTTCCACGACACCGTCACGGACCAGGATTGAGGAAGACTGGGGGCAACCGTCCGTTAAAAAGCAGGAGCCGACGCGAGGAGACTCTGACTGGATTTACGATATTTGATTTACGATTTACGAAACCCTCGACAGTCCTCCCGAGTAGCGTAAATCGTATATCGTAAATCGAAAATAATGAGCCTCGTTACCTCGGCTCCTGCAAGAAAAAGAGTTTCTGCTATTAACCGGAAAGAAACCCTCCCTTTCGGAACAAGCGTGGCGATTCGCTTCCCACCATAGTCCATAAAATGGTTGCGCCTTTTTGACCTCGCCTCCTTGCGGTAAAAAACATTCGCGTGTTTCGCGCATTTTGCGATTGCTGCTTTCCAAACAAAACGCCCCCGGCCAGAAGTTCCGGCCGGGGGCTGAATTTTTGGTCAATGCGCCAGGGCTTAAAAGAGGTACTCGGCCATGTAATCACGGCCGTCGGCACCGGCGGTCAGCTTGAAACCGACCTGCTTGCTGATGTGTTGCATGGCGTGGTTGTCGGCCATGATTTCCGCGGAAAGGCGCGTGAGTTTCTCGGCCTTCCCGATCGCCACCAGCCGCTTGAGCAGCTCGGCGCCCAGGCCCTTTTTCTGCCAGTGATCGTTCACCAGCAATGCGAACTCGCCTTCGTTCAAACCGTGTTCCTTGCTCAACCGGCCCACGCCCAGGATTTCCGGCTGCTTCGTCTTCGGATCCTTGCGTTCGGCCACCAGCGCAATTTCGCGATCATAATCGTTGAAGCAGATGCGCGTCAGCCGTTCGTGCGCGATGCGCTGGTCGAGCTTCAACTGGGTGAAATAACGGTGATACACGCTTTCCTCGGACAAGGTTTCGTGGAACTTCACCAGCAATGGCTCATCCTCGGGCTGGATGGGACGGATGACGACCGCCGTGCCGTCCTTCATCTTCCATTTCGTCACGTACCGGGTCGGGTACGGGCGGATGGCGAGCCGGGGCAACTGGTCTTCCGTCGTCTTCGCGTCGTGCAGGATGACGCGGGCGTCCAGCGCCACGAGATCGTCGGCCGAGGCGAACATGGGGTTGATGTCGATTTCCTTGATCCAGCGCTGCTCGGAGACGAGCTGGCTGAAGCCGACCATCAGTCGTTCCAGCGCGGCGAGGTCCACGGACTTGCGGCCGCGGACGCCCTTGAGCGCGTGATAAATCTTCGTCGTTTCCATCATGCGCCGGGCGAGCGTGGTGTTCAGCGGCGGCAGCGCGAGCGCCTTGTCTTTGAACACTTCCACCAGCTGGCCGCCCATGCCGAACAGGAGCACCGGCCCGAATTGCGGGTCAATGCTGCTGCCGAGAATGATTTCGTAGCCTTCGCTGAGCTTGATCATCTTCTGGACGGTCACGCCCTGGAAATGCTCCGCGCCGGCCTTCTCGGTGCAGGCGGTTTTGATGGCCTTGAACGCGCGCTTCACATCGGCCTCGTCCTTGAGGTTCAACTGGACGCCGCCGACGTCGGTCTTGTGCGTGATGGTCTCGGAATAAAGTTTGAGCACGATCGGATAGCCGATGTCCTTGGCGTGTTTTACCGCTTCGGTCTCGTTCTTCGCCACCTTGGTGATGACAGTCGGGATGTTGTAGCAGGCGAGCAGTTCCTTGGACTCGGCCTCGGTAAAGATGGTGCGGCCGGTTTTTCTCACCGTTTCCACCAGGGCGTTGGCCTTGGCCCGGCCGGATTCGAGGTCGGCGGGATCGGCGGACGGCACCGGGGTTTCGTACAGCGCGCGGAGATTGTCCGCGTAACGCCACATGGAGGTGAACACGCGCGCGGCGGTGTCGGGATAGGGAAAGGTCGGGATGCCGGCGGCATTGAGGATCCGTTCGCCTTCGGCGACGTCCTGTCCGCCCATCCAGCTGGCGAGCACCGGTTTGTTTTCGATATGGCCGAACGCCTTGAGCTTTTCCGCCGTACCGGTGCAATCGGTCATGGCCTGCGGGGTGAGAATCACCAGCAAACCGTCGCTATTCGGGTCGCGGCCGGCGATCTCCAGCGTTTTGGCGTAAACATCCGCGCTGGCGTCGCCGAGGACGTCCACGGGATTGTTATGCGACCAGGCGCCGGGAAGGATTTTATTCAATTCGTCGATGGTGCCCTTGGAAACTTCCGCCAGCGCGCCGCCGGTGGTGAGGAGCGCGTCGGTGGCCAGCACGCCGGGGCCGCCGGCATTGGTGATCATGGTCAGGCGATTGCCCCGGGGCCGGGGCTGGCGGCCGAGCACTTCGGACATATAGAACAGGTCGGAGATGTTGTTGACGCGCAGCACACCGCAGCGCTTGAAGGCAGCTTCGAGCACGTCGTCGCTGCCGGTCAGCGAACCGGTATGCGAGGCGGCGGCCTTGGCGGCGCCCTCGGTGCGGCCGGGTTTGATGACAATGATCGGCTTGGTCAGGGCCACCTCGCGGGCGGCGGACAGGAAGGCCCGCGCGTCGCCGATGGTTTCCATGTACATCACGATGCTCTTGGTCTTGGGATCGTCGCCAAGATAATAAATCAGGTCGCCCCAGCTGACATCGAGCATGGAGCCGAGGGAGGCGAAGCAGCTGAACCCGACGTCTTCCTTGAGGCTCCAGTCGAGCACGGCCGTGCAGAGCGCGCCGCTCTGGCTGAGGAAGGCGACGTTGCCGGGCTTGGCGATGGTGGTGGCGAACGTGGCGTTCAGGCCGATGTTCGGCATCATCATGCCCAGGCAGTTGGGGCCGACGATGCGCATGCCGCTGCTGCGGGCGTCGGCGAGAATCATCTGTTCGAGCTTCACGCCTTCGGGGCCGGTTTCCTTGAAGCCGGCGGAGATGATCACGGCGCCGGGAATGCCGACCTTGGCGCAATCCTTGATGATGCCCGGCACGGATTTTGCCGGGGTGCAGATGACCACCAGATCCACTTTTTCCGGCAGGGCGGCGACGTTCGGATACGCCTTGACGCACAGCACGGACGAACGCTTGGGATTGACCGGATAGACCACGCCGTCAAAACCGCCGCGGCCGAGGTTTTGAAACACCGTCCGGCCGACGGTGTTGGCATTCTCCGTCGCACCGATGACCGCGATGCTTTTCGGGGCGCAGATGGGATCCAGCGGATGCTTCCGGGTCTGGTGCAGGATGTCGTGGGCGGGTTCGAGGCGTTGGGGTTGAGATGGGGCGTTACTCATGGTTAATCCAAAAATTTAGCGTGTGTTTATAAATAAAATGCCCCGCCCTGATCCAATGACCGGCCAACCCGGATCAATTTCACAGGGCGTCCAAGGCATAAAAATTACTACACTAACAGCTTCACATGTCCCGGCAAAACTACTTACCAAACCTTGTTGAAGACTTTACCGATTTTGCATCGCTTCGCCAAGCCTATCACCGCGGATGATGCCCCGGCAAACTCCGCCGGTTTCGGTGACGGCGGGCATCCTGCCTGCCGTGGAGCCGGGAGTCCCGCGCGGCGGAAGCAACGCTGGCCGAGCGCCCCGGCTGGAAAATTTCAGAACCGCACCCGGCTTCCGTCCTTCGTTCCGGGCGGCGGGACGCCAGCTCTCTACGGCAGACGAGGACGTATCAGTGGGCGAGCAATTGCGCGCGATATTCGGTGGGCGACTGGCCCAGCAGCTTTTTGAAAACGCGGTTGAAATGGGTGAGCGACTGGAACCCGACTTCGAACGCGATCTCGCTCACGCGCAGGTTGGGGTTCAACAGCAGGTTTTTCGCCTTCTCGATGCGCACGCGCGACAGGTAGTCGGTAAAATTGATGCCGGTGACCTTCTTGAACATCTTGCAGAAGTAAAACGTGCTCATGTTCACCGCCTTGGCCGCCCGGGCGAGCGACAGCTCCTCGGTGTGGTGCTCGTAGATGTATTCCTTGGCGCGCTTGATGATCGGCGGCTCGGTGTTTTTCTGCTGGATGAAAATCTGGTTGCCCAGCATGGCCAGGTGCTGCGCAAAAATCACGAGCAGCCGGATGATGGATTCTTGCTGTTTGGCGGTCACCACTTTCGTGGCATAGAACGCCTTCCGGAGCGCGTCCCGGTCCGTGTCCACGCCCCAGCCGGCCACCAGCCTGGCGGCCTTTTCAAACTGGCGCGGGGTCGGCTTGTGGCCCAGCAGCTGTCCGGTTTGCAGATAACCAATGAGCCGGTCGCCCAATCGCACCGGCACCGCCGTGTCGAGCAGCCCGGCCGGACAGGTGATGGTCTTCGGTTCGTTGACGGCCTTTTCGCAAAGCTGTTCCCAGACCTGCAGGCACGCGGCGCAGGCGCGGCTTTTTTGCGACACCAGCGCGCAGAAGGGATTTTCGTTGTGCTTGCCGTGATGCGGCAGCTGCCAGGTTTCCAGCGGCTGCAACGACACGGGCAAACCCGTCAGCACATTGAACGCACGCTCATATTCCTGATAGACCCTGGAATCGGAAATAGCCTTGATCAGCGCGCGGTTGCTGCCGCCGCCGCTGCCATTGCCACCCTGGCTGCCATTGCCATTCATCGCGGCGGCCGCGGCCCGGGCCTTGGCGGCCGCGCCTTTTTTTGCCGCAGCAATCTCCGGCGGACAATCGCATTGATGAAAGCACGGCGTCAGCGGATCCTTCGACCTCGCCACCGGCAACACCGCGCCCTTTGCAATTCCTGTTTGCACATGAACAAATTAAGCAAACCTCAATCGTCCGTCAAGTAAAATGCCCGAATTTAATTGTCTCCAGATGCCCACCCAATGCCTTGCGGCGCAAAATGGTACGAACCGTTTAACGAACTAATTATTTAAAGAAGGACCAACCATGAACCGGACGCAAACGCGCTGCGGTCACACCGGTTGAATCCGCCTCCGCGGCTCCTTCCCGGAGCGGGAAGCGCATCTGCCGGCGAAAAGCTCTTCGCGCTGGCGCCGCGCCGGACGAAAGCGACCCGAAATCGCCGGATTTTTCCCCGTCGCGCAAAGCAGGGTGATAGTTTGCCAATTTTTGCAGAGCCAATACCGCCGGGTAACGGGATTCTTTTTATAAGTTCAAGCCCCATGATAGCCACCATTAAAAAAGACAAGGGAATGCACCTGGCAGCCGTGCTGCAGCACGCCAGCGGCGACAAGCGTTTCAAGATCCTTGAAGCGCACATGAAGAAGCATCAGTTCAAGCACGACGCGCTGATCGAGGTGCTGCACAAGGCGCAGGAACTGTTCGGCTTTCTCGAGGACGACCTGCTCCTGTTCGTCGCCGCCAAACTCAAGCTGCCCGCCAGCCGCGTGTATGGCGTGGCGACGTTTTATCATTTCTTCACGCTCAAGCCCCAGGGCAAACACACCTGCGTCGTTTGCATGGGCACGGCCTGCTACGTCAAGGGCGCCGACAAGGTGCTCGCCGCCGTCGAGGAAAAAACCAAAATCAAGGCCGGCGAAACCACGCCGGACAACCAGCTCTCGCTGCTCACCGCGCGATGCATCGGCGCCTGCGGCATTGCCCCCGCCGTCGTCTATGACGGCACGGTCACCCCGCGCCAGACCCCCGAAACCGCCCTCGCCCAGGTGAAAGGATGGATGTCTCATGGTAATTGATGATCTGAAGGAGATTGCCGAAAAGGAACTCGCCGCCCGCAAAAAAACCGTCGTCCGCTGCTGCATGGCGGCCGGCTGCATGTCGTCCAATTCGGAAAACGTCAAAAAGCAACTCGACGCGGCCGTCAAGGACGCCGGGCTGGCCGACCAGGTGGAAGTGCGCGGCGTCGGCTGCATGAAGCTGTGCTGCGAAGGCCCGCTGGTGAGCATTGACACCCAGGACGCGCTCTACGAAAAAGTCGCGCCTGAGGATGCGATTTCACTGATCAACACCCTGAAGGGCGGCCAGACCAGCGTCCAGCGCGGCGACCCCAACGCTCCCTTTTTCAAAAAGCAGATGTCCATCGTCCTGGCCAACAGCGGCCAGATCGACCCGGAACGCATCGAGGCTTACATCGCCGCCGAAGGTTATCAGGCGCTGCACGACGTGCTCCGCGAAATGACGCCCAAGGAAGTGGTGGAGTCGATGGTCAAAAGCGGCCTGCGCGGACGCGGCGGCGCAGGTTTCCCCACCGGCATCAAGTGGGGCACGGTCGCCAAGACGCAAAGCGCGCAAAAATACGTCATCTGCAACGCCGACGAGGGCGATCCCGGCGCGTTCATGGACCGCAGCGTTTTGGAAAGCGACCCGCACAGCGTGCTCGAAGGCATGGCCATCGCAGCCTACGCCGTCGGTGCCAACCAGGGTTTCATCTACGTCCGGGCCGAATACCCGCTGGCCATCAAACGCCTGCAGACGGCCATCAAGCAGGCCAAGCAGCTCGGCCTGCTCGGCAGCGGCATTTTTGAATCGCCGTTCAATTTCAACATCGACATCCGCATCGGCGCCGGCGCCTTCGTCTGCGGCGAGGAGACGGCCCTGATGGCGTCCGTCGAAGGCAAGCGCGGCACGCCGCGTCCTCGCCCGCCGTTCCCGGCGGAGAGCGGATTGTGGGACTGCCCCACGCTAATCAACAATGTCGAGACCTTTGCCAACGTGCCGCCCATTCTCCGCAAGGGCGCGGAATGGTTTGCCGGCATCGGCACGGAAAAGAGCAAGGGCACGAAGGTTTTTGCGCTGGCCGGCAAGATCACCAACACCGGCCTCATCGAAGTGCCCATGGGCACGCCCCTGCGCCAGATCGTCGAGGAAATGGGCGGCGGCGCACCCGATGGCGGCAAGATCAAGGCCGTGCAGACCGGCGGCCCGTCCGGCGGCTGCATCCCCGCCGAATCGCTCGACACCCCGGTCGATTATGAATCGCTCGGCAAGCTCGGCTCCATCATGGGTTCGGGCGGCATGATCGTGATGGACGAAACCACCCGGATGGTGGACGTGGCCCGGTATTTCATGGAGTTCTGCGTGGATGAATCCTGCGGCAAATGCATTCCCTGCCGCGCCGGCACCGTGCAGATGCTGCACCTGCTGGAGAAAATCCTCAACCGCAAGGCCACCGCACGCGACCTGGCGAAGCTCGAGGAGCTTTGCGACATGGTCAAGAACACCAGCCTGTGCGGACTCGGCCAGACCGCGCCGAATCCCGTGATGAGCACGCTGCGGTTTTTCCGCAAGGAATACGACGAACTGCTGCAGCCGGACGAATTCGGCCCGCGCGACGCCAACGGCGCGAAGCAACCAACCGCGACAACCTGATTTTTACATTATGGCCGCCAAAACCTTAACCATTGATGGAATTCCAGTCAGCGCCGAGGAAGGCGCGACGATCCTGGAGGTTGCCACGGACGCCGGCATCAAAATCCCGACGCTGTGCCATCTGGACGGCGTCTATGACGTGGGCGCCTGCCGCCTCTGCCTCGTGGAAGTCACCGGCATCGCCAAGCTGCTCCCGGCCTGCACGACGAAAATCAGCGAAGGCATGGAAGTGAGGACCACCAGCGAGCGGCTGCTGAAATACCGCCGCATGACCCTGGAGCTGCTGTTCGCCGAACGCAACCACACCTGCGCCGTGTGCGTGGCCAACGGCCATTGCGAACTCCAGACGCTCGCCTACAGCCAGGGCATGGACCACGTGCGTTACGACTACTGCTTTCCGAAGTGGGGCGTGGACAACACCCACCTGCGCTTCGGCATGGACCACAACCGCTGTATTCTTTGCGCCCGCTGCGTGCGCGTCTGCTGGCACATCGAAGGCGCCGGCACCAAGAACATTTCCGGCCGCGGCGCCCGGTCCAACATCATCAGCGATCTCAACCAGCCCTGGGGCGATTCCGAAACCTGCACCCAATGCGGCAAGTGCGTCATGGCCTGCCCCACCGGCGCGCTGTTCAACAAAGGCTCGACGGTGTCCGAAATGGAACGCGACCGCACCAAACTTGAATTCATCGTCAATGCACGGGAGAAACAACAATGGAACGTTTAAAAGTAGCCACGGTCTGGCTGGGCGGCTGTTCCGGCTGCCACATGTCATTCCTCGACCTCGACGAGTTCCTCATCGAACTCGCCGGCAAGATCGACCTCGTTTACAGCCCGGTCGTGGACCTGAAGGTCTACCCGAACAACGTGGACGTCTGCCTGATCGAAGGCGCCGTATGCAACGAGGACAACCTCGAAATTCTGCATAAGATCCGGGCTCGCACCAAGGTGCTCGTGGCCTTCGGCGATTGCGCCGTCACCGGCAATGTGCCCGCCATCCGCAACCAGCTCGGCGCCGGCAACGACGTGAACGTGCTCCAGTGCGCCTACATCGACAATGCCCAGAACAACCCGAGCCTCCCCAAGGCCGACGGCATCGTGCCCCCGCTGCTCAAACGCGTGATGCCCGTGGCGGAAGTCGTCTACATTGAATATTTCCTGCCCGGCTGCCCGCCGCCGGCCGACCGCATCAAGGCCTTCATGGTCCAGGTGTTGAGCGGCCAGGTACCGAAGCTGGAAGGGACGCAGTTGAAATTTGGATAAATGGCAGGGCGTCCCGCAATGCGGGATGCGCGCCCGGCACGATTTTAATTTATGTCAAAACGCATCGTCATCGACCCCGTCACCCGCATTGAGGGCCATGCCAAGATCAGCATCTACATGGACGACGCGGGCAACGTGTCCGACGCCGAGTTCCATGTCGTGGAATTCCGCGGTTTCGAGAAATTCTGCGAAGGCCGGCCCTACGGCGAAATGCCGGGCATCACCCCGCGCATCTGCGGCATCTGCCCCGTCAGCCACCTGCTCGCCTCCGCCAAGGCCGGCGACGCCATCATGGCCGTCAACATCCCTCCCGCCGCCGACAAGCTGCGCCGGATGATGAACCTCGGCCAGATGGTCCAAAGCCATGCGCTGAGCTTCTTCCACCTGAGCGCGCCGGATTTTCTGCTCGGCTGGGACACCCCGCCGGCCCAACGCAACGTCTTCGGCATCATCGCCGCCAATGCCGACCTCGCCCGCGCCGGCATCCGCCTGCGCCAGTTCGGCCAGGAAGTCATCGAAATCCTCGGCGGCAAGAAAATCCATCCCGCCTGGGCCGTGCCCGGCGGCGTGCGCAGTCCCCTGACCGAGGCCGGCCGCGACAAAATCCGCGCCTGGCTGCCTGAAGTCTATGCCACCACCCAAGTCGCCTTCGACCTCTTCAAGAAAGTGCTCGATTCGCACAAGAAGGAGATCCAGATCTTCGGCAATTTCCCGTCGCTGTTCATGGGCCTGGTGGAGCCGGACGGCACCTGGGAACATCATGGCGGCAAGATCCGCTTCACCGACAGCAGCGGCAGCATCATCGCCGACCAGCTCGATCCGCAGAAGTATTACGAGTACATCGGCGAGGCGGTGCAGCCCTCGTCCTATCTCAAATCGCCGTTCTACAAGCCGATGGGATTGCCCGACGGCATGTATCGCGTCGGTCCGCTGGCGCGCCTGAACGTGGCCGAACAGATGGGCACGCCCAAGGCCGACGCCGAATTGAAGAAATTTAAAAAGCTGGGCCGCGGCGCCGTGATGTCCTCGTTCCTGTACCACTACGCGCGGCTGATCGAAATCCTCGCCTCCATTGAGCGCATCGAGCGTCACCTGGATGACCCCGACCTGCTGAGCGGCGACCTGCGCGCGGATGCGGGCATCAACAGCCTTCGCGGCGTGGGCGTGAGTGAAGCGCCGCGCGGCACGCTCTTTCACGATTACACGGTCAACCGGGATGGCCTGCTCAAGAAGGTCAACCTCATCGTCGCCACCGGCCAGAACAACCTGGCAATGAACCAGACCGTGGCGCAGATTGCGCGGCATTATGTGCGCGGCAACGACATCCCGGAGCCGATGCTCAACCGCATCGAGCACGGCATCCGCTGCTACGATCCGTGCCTGAGCTGCTCGACGCACGCCGTCGGCCAGATGCCGCTGCAGGTCCGCCTCATCGCGCCGGACGGCACGGTGCTGAACGAAACTTTGCGCGGTTGAATTGATTCCGGCGTTTGGAAAGATTTGTCTGGTTGGTTCCTTTGTTCCGGGTTGTTGTGTTTGTTTGGTTGGATTGGCGGGGAAACGGCGCCGGGCCGTCTCCCCGCCAGTTTTTTGCTCCGGGATAGCGATTCAACAGTTTTTTCGGTAGTGTCCTGATTTGGCTTTGGAACGCGGGCTTCAGCCCGCTTCACCGCAGCAATGGCAAAGGACGACGAAGCGGCATAAATGCCGCGCTCCTTGAATTAGGACACTGCCGTTTTTTCCTCTGATATTGGACATTGGATCTTTTTCCCCTTTCTTCACTTCAGCCTTTAGCCTTTAGCCTTTTATTGACACCTCGCCTCATTGGCGCGAAGTTGCAGCTGGTTCAGCCGGGGTGATTTATGAAGACGCAGACATTTCAAAACACGCTGGCCGCCGCGGCTGCCGTTGGACTGGCATCGCTGGCCTTGAATGCGACGGCGCAAAACACCAACGGCCCGATGGCGCAAATCCTGAAACTCGAACAGGCCAAGGTCAGCGACGACACCATCATCGCTTACATCAAGGACTCGGGGACCAGCTACAACCTGAACGCTGACCAGATCATTTCTCTGCATCAACAGGGCGTATCCGATGCGGTGATCAAGGCCATGTTAAGTCAACCCCGGCCCGCGGCCGTCACGACGCCTTCCGCGCCTGCATCCCCGCCGCCCTCGACCTATTCCACGACCGCCCCGGCGGCCACTACCATGGCCACCGATCAACCGGCGGCCGCCTACGTCCAGACCGTGCCGGCAACGTATTATTATTACTACGCGGCGCCGTACTATTATTATTATCCCGCTTTTTATTCGCCCGGCTACGGTTATTATGGCTGGTCCCGCTGTTCGACGGCGCGTTACTGGAGCGGCTGCTGGTATGGCTGGTGGGGTGGCGCCTGGCACGGTGGCGTCGCCTGGACCGGAGGCAATCACTGGCACGGCAGCGCCGGCTGGAATGGAGGCAACCATTGGAACGGTGGTGCAACCTGGAACGGCGGCAACCAATGGCATGGGGGCACCGTCTGGACCGGCAACAACAACTGGCACGGCGGCGCCGTGATGCACAATGGCGGCAGCCTGTCAGGCGGTGGCACGATGCACAACGGTGGTACGGTGATTCACAGCGGCGGCAACTGGCAGGGCGGTGCAACCTGGAACAGTGGCGGCATGCGCAGCGGCACGGCCTGGAACGGCGGTGGCAACATGATGCCCAACGGCAGCGGCGGGCATCGGTGAAAAGGCTAAATTCTAAGGACTGAAGTTTTTCCCGGGAGCACCGCGCGTACCGCCAGCTTGAAATTGCTTCCATCCCCCGTTTTTTACAGAAGGGAATCAAGGGCACGAAGATGGAAGACGTTTTTACGCCAATTCCGAAAATGGACGCGAATTGATTCGATGTTCAGCGTTCGATGTTCGATGTCCCCCCTCAAGACTTTAGACCTTGGACTTTGGACTTTGGACTTTGGACCTTAGACTTTAGCCTTTTCTTCCCGCTCCTGGTTTTGTTTTGAACCGCCCTTTCGTAACGCTGTCGAAACCTTCAACCGACACGTTTCATGTGTTTCGCAGTTTTTCGCCGGGTGATGGTCTTGGGGATCGCTGGAATGGCGCTGACCGCCGTTGCGCAGACCAATTCCTTCCCGCAATACACGCGCTGGTTCATCCTTCCCAAACCCCATTTACGAACCGACCATGCAGAGCCGCCGGCATCGGGGTCAGACTCCCGGGACAGGCAAGTCAGCATGAGCTCGTCACTGACAGAAGCAGGGCCGGCCAACCTGAAAATCCAGCATTCCGACCTCTTCACCGCAGGCGCGGATCGTGGTGGGGGGGAAGCGGAACAATACTACCTCCGACAGCCGAACTTCGGTTTCATACCACCGGCCCGCGTTTCGAATGATCTGGTGGTCCGGGCCACCGAGGCCATTTTTCGACCCGAAGAGTTTCATATCGGGAGAACCGCCATCTTCTCCTGCACCATTTTGACAGCGATTCAACGCCGGAATCCGCTGTGCCTGCTAAATCGCAATTTTCTGATCCTGTCATTTTGAAGCGGGCTCCATACCGAAATCCGCAGCCGTAAAGGTGGGACAAGCGTCCCCGCGCGCCGCTTCAACCCTCAACCCTCAACCAAAATCAACCGCTGATGAACGCTAATGAACGCTGATATTTACAGAAGGAAACAAAGGTAGGGCGCGTCACTCCGTGCGCGCCGCTATTTCACTGGATGTTGGTTGTTGGATGTTCACTTTTTCAGTGTTCAAGATTCCCTACGCGCTGCCCCAGATGCCAGGCCGGAATCCAACCGCGAAACACGCAAACCACGCGAACACCGAAAACTTGAAACCAAACACTTTCTCAGCATTCCCCTTCTGACACTTTGCTGTCGGGTGTTGAATGTTGCATGTATGATGTTTCCCCTTGTCGCCTCCGTCTTTCACCTGTCCATCAATGACCTTGGCGACGATGGATCTTCGATCCGCAAAACCGCCCCGCAGTTTTCCCATTGCAAATGTCCCTTTCCGACCTACAGTGCTTGACGCGTGAGACAAAGTCTATTACGCGGAAAGTTGAATTCGAATGCCCAAGGAAAAAGCCGTCAAATGCCAAACACTCCGACAACCCGGATCGCGCGTTTCCCGCACTCCGCCCAAAACCCGATCTCCGAGACGCCAGCCCCGAAACCCGAAACCCGAGACTGACGCCATGTCACTGATCAAAGGACAGCGCTACACCTGGAGCGAGATTGTGGACAAGACCGGAGCCGACGGTTCGCCGCCGTATTACTTGCTGCACCGGGGTGGCGCCGTCGTGGCAGGCTGTTTCACGCTGGAGCTCAACCCGGAGGCGCCGCTGGTGGTGCTCGCCGGCAAAGGCCCGCAAATCGGCGAGCTGGCCGACGCCTTCTGCGCGCAGACGGGTTCCATCCCGGTGTGCGTGAAATCGGGTCTGGGCGAATGGCAATGCTGCGGGGACTTCAAACTGGTGCGGTCGAGCACCAACCCGGCCGAAATCGCCAGTCACACGGCAGAGGCCCGCCGGCCGGACATATACAAACTCCTCTTCCTCGCCGAGGCGGTCTGATTCGGAGTGCGGAGCTGAGTGCTTGGACACGGATGGGCGCTGATTACGGAAGACCGATTGCGATCTTCATCTCCGGTGCGGAAAATGTTCTGCCAGCAGCTCGCCGGCCTTCTGCACGCCGTGGACGATGCCCGGCGTGAATTCGGATTTGCGAAAATAACCGCCCAGGGCGTCCGCCAGCGTCCGCCAGAATTCATCCCCGCACTTCGCATGGACGCCTTCGTCGCCGATGACCGCAAACTTGTGCGAGCGCGGCGCCACGAAAATCAGCACCCCATTCCGTTCCGGTGACTGGTTCATGCCCAGGCGCATGAATTCCAGCTGGGCCGCGACGACCGGTTCGTCAATGTGTTTGGAGCTGATGCTGACACGGATTTGACCGGAGGTCTTGTGTTCGGCATCGTGAATCGCCGCCACGATCTGGTCGTGCTGCAGATGTTTGGCAAAAGTGCGCGGATGCATAAGTTACCAGCTCCCTCCTGCGCCGCCGCCGCCAAAGCTGCCGCCGCCGCCGGAAAAACCGCCGCCGCCAAAGCCGCCGCTGCTGGAAGACCAGCCGCCGGACGAACTGCCGCCCGACCACCCGCTGCCCCAAAACAATATGCCGGGAAACAGGCTGATCCGCCTGAAAATGGACAGGACGATTACGACCGCAACGATCACAATGAAAGGCATGGATGATCCGCCTCCATCTTGATGGCTGTTTCCCCCGCGTCCTTGCGCCGCGGTCCTTCCGGTCCCTTGATACTCGCCTTTGGTCGCCGCGAGGATCGCCTGCACCCCCGCCGTCAGGCCGCCGTCGAAATCGCCGGCCTTGAAACGCGGGGCAATTTGCTCGTCAATGATGCGTTTGCACAGCGCGTCGGGCAGCACTCCTTCCAGGCCATAGCCTGTCTGCAGAAACATTTTATGGTCCTGGACGAAAACGAAGAGCACGGCCCCGCTGCTTTTGCCCTTTTGCCCCACCTGCCATGACCGCGCCACCCGCACGGTGTAATCCTCGATGGACGAGTCCGACTGCATCTTCGGGAAAACGGCCACCACGATCTGCTCGGAATTCTGGCGCTCGAAATCCTCCAGCGTCCGGTTCAACGTCGCCGCCGTCCCGGCGGAGACGACCTGGGCGTAATCATTGAAATAGGCGGCTGGCGGGGGTGGCATCACTTCCGCCGCGAACAGACGGAAGCCGAATACCAAAACCAGGATGGCACAGAAACGTCGCACGGCTCAGCGATTGGTCGCCGCCGCCGGTTTGTTGAAATCGAACTGCACCTTGGGCGGCGTCTCCGCTCCGGCCGCGGCGGCAAAATAAGGTTTGTCGTGGAAGCCGAAGGCGCCGGCGTAGAACACCGCCGGAAACGATTTGACGGCCGTGTCGTAATTCCGGACCGCCGTGTTGAAATCCCGGCGCTCGACGCTGATGCGGTTCTCCGTGCCCTCCAGTTGCGACTGCAAATCGCGGAAATTCTCCGTCGCCTTCAAATCCGGATACCGCTCCACCACCACCAGCAATCGGGACAAGGCTGACGACAGCTGGCCCTGGGCCTGGTCAAACGCCGCCAAGCTGGCCGGATCGCCCGGCGCCTTGTTGGGGTCAATCTTCACCTGACCCACCGACGCCCGCGCCGCGGTGATTTCCGTGAGTGTGGATTTCTCGAAATTGGCCGCTCCGGAAACCGTCGCGACCAGGTTGGGAATGAGGTCGGCCCGGCGTTGATAGACATTTTGGACCTGCGCCCATTGGCTGTCCACCGCCTGCGACAATTTGACGAGGCGATTATAACTGCCGCCCGCCACCAAAATCAGGATCAGCGCCAGGATGCCCAGCACCACCAAAACACCGACGACAACAGCAAGTTTTTTCATAATGACCATCACACTTTAACCGTGCCGTCCCCGGTAACAATTACAAAATTCGCCCCCGTCCGTAATCAGCGGGTGGCGGGTGACGGGTGACACGACCGGAGTTCGGAGCTCAAGGTTTAAAGTTGGAAGTTCGATGTTGGTTGTTTTCCTTTTCCGATTGCAAATGCCCGTTTCCGTTCTACGATTGCCATTAAGCCTGCTTGGTAAGGGAATCAATCTGGAATCAGAACGCGGATGTCAACGGAAGCCGATACATGCCGCAAATTCGTTGTCCCGAAGCTGCAAGCTGTCGGGTGGGACAATGACCCCCATTCCATCGCCGAGTTGGAGGAAACCTTGTCAAGTCTAACGGCAGTATCAGCGCCGGGGGTGCCACTGCGTGAACTTTTGGTTCCGCGCGAGGATAGCGTCAGAATTCAGGATGACATTGAATACATTTCGAGGTGAATTATGAAAACCAAAATCTGCTTGCTCGGCTTACTTGCCAGCCTGGTCCTTGCTTTTCCAGGCTGCACCACACCGCAACACGGTTCGCAAGGTTCGTCCTGCGCATTAAAATGTTATTTTCCGACACCTCCGGGTTTTTTGCCCTTTAATCCGTTTCGCACCAATCTTTATACGGCCAAGGAATTACTGAAAGGTTACGACACCAATGCGCCGGACAGCTATTATTCCACTCCGGATTGGCAATCCTACGTGTGCTATCAGCGCGTTCGGCAAATGAATAAAGACGGCAGGCCGGACGAAATCACCGCCCGATACATGCGTTTGCATGAGTTGTCCGTCGAAGAGGCGCTGGATGGATGGTTGCGTGTAACAAATCAGGCTGGACGGAGAAAAGTGGTCGGCATCATGGGTGGACACGACATGGAACGAAAGGTGTTTGCCACAGTGACGAACTGCAATGGACAGGTAACGACCAGCTACGCGCCATATATGCAGGTGGCGCTCCTGGCACGCGCGCTTGCCACCAACGGCTTTACCCTGCTCACCGCCGGAGGACCGGGCGCCATGGAGGCCGGTAATTTGGGCGCGTGGATGGCCGGGGGTTCCGAGTGTCAATTAAGCAATGCGGTGAGAATGCTTGAAAGCGTCCCCAAATCCACAAACAGCGCCCTTTGGCTGCGTCCGGCTATCATGGTGATGAACCAATACAAGAATGAAATTTGCCATTCCAACAATATCGGCGTGCCGACATGGTTTTATGGGTTTGAGCCGCCGAATCCCTTTGCCACGCATATTGCCAAGTATTTTGAGAACAGTCTGCGCGAAGAACATCTGCTGGCCATCTCCCAAAGCGGCATCATCTTCGCGCCGGGAAGCGCCGGAACGGTACAAGAGATATTCCAGAGCGCCTGCCAGAATTACTACACAAACTACACCGCCAACAGATACCCAATGGTTCTCTTTGGCACCGAGTATTGGAATCGCGGAGCATGTAGTGTTGTGAATGAGAAAGACAAGCCGGTGTGGCCGTTGCTAAACCAGCTTGGCAGCGAAAAGAAATTCCAGGAACAACTCAAGATTTCTGACGACATTGTGGCCATTGCTGATTTCATTCGCACCTATCAGGTCAACCAAATAGAACCGTGAAGGGATCAAGCCGGGCTTCCACCGTCGCCCGGAGCTATGGTGGACAGGAACAGCTGAACGCTAAAGTGAAAATAACCTGAGTAAATAGCCGAAGAATTTGAACAGATAGCCACGCGACCAAAATCAAACCTATGAACCCAAATGACGGGCAAGGAGAATTATGAATCAACAATTCACAGTAATACTGGCAGCTGCATCCTTGGTTTTGGTCATGATCGTGTTCATGGGCATCGCGATCAGCCGCTTTACCAAAGTCTGGCCGAACCAGGTGCTGATCGTTTCCGGCCGGAAAATCCAGCGGCCGGATGGCACCTGCGCCGGCTTCCGGATCGTCAAGGGCGGCGGCACGTTTGTTATTCCCGTGATCGAAAAGGCTAATGTCTTGTCGCTGGAGATCACCGCCATCGACCTGCCCCGGGCTCGGGCGCAAGCTGCCGGCGGGCAGGCCGTGGAGGCGGATTGTTCCGCCCAGGTCAAAATCAACGGCGACGACGCTTCGATTGCCGCCGCCGCCGAACTTTTCCTGAACAAGAGCCCGGCGGAGATCAAGAATATCGTGCGGCCAGTCCTCGAAACGCATCTGAGCAGCGTTCTAGGCAGTTTGAGCCTTGAGGAGGTCACCCAGAATCTCGCCGCGTGTGCCGCCAGGGTACAAACTTCCGCAGCTGCGGATTTGGGCAAAATGGGACTGAGCCTGATCAGTTTCACCCTGCGCAACGCCCGCGTCGCGTGAAAAACTCACCGTCAGAACATTTTACAGAAGGCAACGAAGATAACGAAGCGGGCATGAGCCGTTCTGACCTTGGTTAACTTCGTTGGCTTCTGTGAAAAGTCTGTGCCCTTTGCGCCTTTTCTATCCAGCACAGCCTTGGCGTAGGCGGATACGGTTAGATTCGTGGCTGGCGTCTTGGAGACCGGGTCTGGGGGGTGATTTGTGTCAATTCGTCCGCATTCGTAGCAAAAAATCTTTGTGTTCTCTGCGATCTTTGCGGTGGAAGGGCTGCCGTACTGTTTGGCGAACGCTTTATGTTCCGCCACTTTTGCTTTGCGTCTTTGCGCCTTTACGTTAAAACAAATTTCGCATGATTGCCAACCTTGAACCGGCGGCGGCCAGGTCCGCCGCCCCGATCTATCAACTGAAAGTCGTCCTGCTCGGCTCGAAGCCGTCCATCTGGCGGCGGCTGCGTGTGCCGGGCAACGCCAACCTCGGCTGGCTTCACGCCGTCTTGCAAGTCGCGATGGGCTGGACGAACAGTCATTTGCACCATTTCCTCACCAGCGATGCGCGCTATGCCGATCCCCATCACACCGAAGACATGGGCTTGGGCGACGAGCCGGATCGGGATGAAAACAAGGCCCGGCTGATGCAGGTTGCCCCCGATGAGGGCGCGTTGTTCGGCTACGAATACGATTTTGGCGATTCCTGGGAGCACGAAATCACCTTCGAGAAGATTCTGCCGCCCGATCCTGCGGCGGCCACGACCGCGCTTTGCCTGGACGGGGCCCGCGCCTGCCCGCCGGAAGATTGCGGCGGCATCTGGGGCTATGCGAACCTGCTCAAGGTTCTCAAGAACCCGAAACACCCGGAGCACAAAGACCTGAAAGCCTGGGTGGGCGGCTCCGTTGACGCCGAAACCTTCGATCCGGCGCAAATCAACCTCTGGCTGCGGAAACTCAAATGGCCGCGGGTGACGGAAGCTCAACTCCGCAAGGCGCTCATGGGCCGGGACGGTTACCGAGAGGAATGAAATGTCCAGCCAAGCCACCTCTGGAAAATTAAAAGCCGATGAAACCCGTCAAAATGTCCGAATTGATTGAAGCGCTCGAATTCGATTCCGAGGAGCAGGTGACCCGGGTTGACCTGGAGAAGGGCGGCGTGGTGATGGTGGACAGCGCGGTGATGAGCGCCGTGGAAGAGGACGATGACGCTGCGCTGCAGGAACTGCCGGACTGGGAGCGGGAGCAGGTGGAAATTGCCCGGGCCATCGTGGGTGATTCGGGCGAACGGTTTGTGGCAGCGCCGGACAAGTTCGATTTCCACGAGTATCGACAGATGGAGCGGTTTATCGGGACCGTCGAGGACGCCGCTGCCGCCGAGCAGCTCTGGCGGGCCATCAAGGGCAAAGGGGCGTTTCGGTATTTCAAGGACACGGCCAGCCGTTTGGGGTTGCTCCAGCGATGGTTTCAATATCGGGACGACTCCGTGAAGGAATTCATTGTCGGATGGGCCGAGGCCTACAACATTCCCCTGGTGGATGACACCGGCTCAAAACCACATTCATGAAACCCGTATCGGTGGAGAAGAAAGCACCCACCGGCTGGGCGCTCGCACGCCAGCAGATGAAAAGCTGGTCACGACCGGCATTGCTGGCATTGATCAAGGACCTGCATGACGCCTCCGCCGAGAACCGGGATTTTCTCCTGGCACGGTTTCAGGCCGAGGACGCCGGCGGGGAGGCGCTGGAGGGGTACCGCACACGGATCGTGGAACAGTTCTTTCCGCGCCGGGGTTTCGGAAAACTCAAGCTGGCGGAAGCGCGCAAGGCCATCCGCGACTATCGCCATGCCACCGGCAATGTCGCGGGAGCCATCGACCTGATGCTGACCTTTGTGGAGAGTGGCACGAAGTTTACCCGCGAGTTTGGCGTCGTCGAGACGACGTATTACTCCAGACTGGCGTCGATGATGAATGAAATGTCCGGGTTGCTCTGTAACGAAGGCGTGGAACTGTATCCCCGTTTTCGTGGACGCATCCGGCAATTGGCATCACATGCCGACCATATCGGCTGGGGCTATGGTGATTATCTTCGCAAGCAGGTTCATTTTCTCGAAAACGAGTTGGGACTCAACGATGAAAATTGAGGGGATCCGTATTCATCCGTGCAATCCGCGGTGAAAATCTTTGTTCTCTCTGCGATCTTTGAGGTGGAAGAACCGCCGCCCCGTTGGGGCGAATATACTTGGGGGAATCCTCGTCCACGGATTCCGCTCCGCTGCACCCGTGACTACCGGACGGGGTTCCCTTCGGGGACCGGGGGACCGAAGTTTTTCGAAACGAACATCCAACATCCAGCATGGATCAAGGTTCACAGTTCGACGTTCAGCATTCGATGTTCCCCCTTCGGACCTGAGCGGCGCGCAGGGGACTGGTGCGCCCTGCCATCCGTGTTAATCCGTGCAATCCGTGTCTGAAATCCTTCGCGTCTTTGCGCTCTGGTTGTTCAAATCCCGCCGTTCGGGGCTTTCGCAGTTTCAACCATGTTGTCTCCGTTTCCTTCGGTAAGAGTATTTGCGGCAGATATTTGGGCGTCGGAGTACTCCGCCCTCCGATGTTTTTGTGTTTTTCTTGTCACCTGTCACCCGTCACTTGTCACCCCCGATGAGGATCGATATTAATTCTTGCAATCAAAATTTTGTTGTGATAAAGCCGTTGCTAATGATTCACCGGGCTTCCAATCCGGTATCGACCGCAACAGTCCCCTGCTGCCTCCCATGACCAATACCTTGCCCCAGGAAAAATCCGCCCCGGCCAAGGAACCGCCGGTGGACCTGGCCCGGCTGGATCGGATCCTCGAGGAGTTCAAAAGCGCCAAGGGCGCGCTGATTCCCATCCTGCAGCGGGCGCAGGATGCCTATGGTTTTCTGCCGCGCACGGTGCTCAATCACATCGCGTACAAGGCCCGCGTTCCGCTCGCGGACGTGTACGGCGTGGCGACGTTTTATGCCCAGTTCCATTTGGAACGACGCGGACGGCATCTGATCCGGGTTTGTGACGGCACGGCCTGCCACGTGCGGGGAGCCCCCCGGAACATTGAAGTGCTGGAAAAGAATCTGGGACTGGTGCCCGGCGGAACCTCGGCGGATTACGAGTACACGGTCGAGGTGGTCTATTGCCTCGGCTCCTGCGGTCTCGCGCCGGTGGCGGTCATGGACAATCAGGTGTGCGGCCGGCTGACCCCGGAGGGATTGGTCCGGCATCTGAAAACGCTGGCCTGACCCGGCCAGGAAACGGAAAAGGCGAACATGCCTCTCGAGATGACGACATCAGCGGTCGCGATGGCCAATATCGTGATCAACGGCCGGCGCATTCAGACGTTGCCCGGACAGACCGTGCTGCAGGCGGCCACCGCGGCCGGCATCAAAATTCCCACCCTCTGCCATCATCCGCGCCTGCCGGCTCACGGCTCCTGCCGCCTCTGCCTGGTGGAAATCGAGAAGCAACGTGCTTTGCAGCCGGCCTGCACCTTCCCGGTCAGCGAAGGCCTGGTGATCCGCACGGACACCGAGAAATTGATGGTCGAGCGCCGGTTTGCCCTGCAGATGATCCTTTCCGAGCGAAGCCATTATTGCATGTTCTGCCCGGCCAGCGGCACATGCGAAAACAGCGACTGCGAGCTGCAACGCCTGTGCTACGACCACGGCCTCAATTGCTGGGAATACACACCGCATTACGAAAAACGGTGGCCGGTGGATGGCACGCGGCAATATTTCGTGATGGACCACGGCCGCTGCATTCTCTGCCGCCGGTGCATCCGCGCCTGCAGCTCGATTGCCGCCAATCACACCCTCGGCGTTCATCAGCGCGGAACCCATACGCTGATTGGCGCGGATGATGACGTGCCTTTTGGCCGGTCCAGTTGCGTCTCGTGCGGCAGCTGTCTCCAGGTCTGTCCCACCGGCGCCTTGAGCGAGCGGAACAGCGCGTTTGCGGGCCGTTCGGCTGATTTCAAGCGCACCAAGGCCGTCTGCCTGGGCTGCGCCGTGGGCTGCGGCATCGAAGCCCTCGTGCGCGACAATCATCTGGCGCGCATCGAAGGCGATTGGGAGGCCGCGAACGGCGGGTTGCTGTGCGCCGCCGGCCGGTTCGAAGTATTGCAGCCGAGGCCGCCCCGGATCCGGACCCCGCTGGTGCGGGAAAAGGGAAAGCTGGCGGCCGCGTCGTGGGATCGGGCCCTGGATTGCGTCGCCCAAAAATTCCGCAAGGCCGAGCGCGTGGCGTGCCTGGCCTCCCCCCGCCTGCTGAATGAATCCATGGCCGCCCTGACCCTGTTTTTCAACGAAACCATGCGGACCAACGAGGTGGCCCTGCTCTACGGCGAAGCGCCGCCGCTGGATCTGGGCGCGCCGGCCGGCCTGGCGGACGTCGCCGACTCCGATTGCATCGTGGTGATCGGCGGCAACCCGATGGAACATCAGCGGGTCGTCGGATATCTCACCCGCCGCAGCCTGGATCACGGAGGCAAACTGGTCCTGGTCCACAACGGGTCCACGTCGCTGGACGGTTATGCGGACCTGCACCTGGAACTGGAGGACATCTCGCATCCGGCGGCCTCGCCGTTCGAGCGATTGCGCGCCACGTATCATTTGCGCGCCAGTTCGCTGACCCGGTTGAAGCACATGGTTGAAACGGCTGAACGGCCGATCGTGCTCTATGGTTCGGGGCTCAGCACCACCGTATATGTGGCAATGCGCACCCTGCCCTCGCGGGCCCGCTTCCTGCCGCTGATTGCCGGAACCAACACCCGCGGCGCCGTCCGGCTGGGCCTGAGCGCGCGCCCCGTCAACGGCGAGATCCTTTACCTGATGGCGGCGGATGATTTGCCTGACCACGCCCCCTTGCCGACCCGGCAGTTCACTGTGGTGCATGCCGCCTATCAATCCGACTGGACCGACACCGCCGACGTGGTTTTTCCCGCCCTGATGTGGGCGGAAAAGACCGGCCACGTGACCAACCTGGAAGGAAAAACCCTGGAGGTCAAACCGGTGATGTCGGCGCCGGCGGACGTTCTGCCGGCCTGGAAGGTCTTGCTGCAACTGTCCGAACGCGTGGGGCGCAGCCTGACGTACGAGGACATCTGCACCTTTGCCGGAAGCCGTTGACCGAAAGAAACGTCTCATGAACAAGAAAGTCACCATCGCCAGCGACTGGCTCGCCGGATGCGCCGGCTGCCACATGTCCCTGCTCGACATCGATGAACGTCTGGTGGCCCTCCTGCAGGTGGCCGACCTGCAGGCCACGCCCATCACCGATCTCAAGCAACCTCCCGCCAGCGGCGTGGACGTGGGCATCCTCGAAGGCGCGGTGAACAATACTGCCGGCGAGGAAGTGGCCCGCCGGATGCGACAGCGGTGCAAGATCCTGGTGGCGCTGGGCGATTGCGCGGTGTTCGGCGGCGTGCCCACCCTGCGGAACGGATTCAGTTGCGAAGAATCCCTGCGCCGCGCGTATCTCGAAACCGAAAGCACCGCCGAGGGGCGCATTCCCGACGACCCCGAACTGGCGCAAATGAAACCCGTCCAACCGCTGGGCGACGTGGTGGACGTGGATATTTATGTGCCCGGTTGTCCGCCGTCCCCGGACGCCATCTTCCACGTGCTCACCGAACTGGCCGCCGGCCGCCAACCCAAGCTGACGGGAAAACTGCTGGATTGGCACTGAGAACCGACATCGATCATGTCCAAAACAATCACCATTGAACCGGTCACGCGCATCGAAGGTCATGCGAAGGTCACCCTCCACCTCGATGACGCCGGGAAGCTGGAAAGCGCCCGTTTCCATGTGAATGAGTTCCGCGGTTTCGAGAAATTCTGCGAAGGGCGCCTCTTTTACGAAATGCCGCTGATCACCGAACGCATCTGCGGCATCTGCCCGGTGAGCCATCACCTGACCTCCGCGAAAGCCGGTGACGCGATCCTCGGCGTCGAGCCGCCGCGGCCGGCGCACCTGCTGCGGGAGCTGATGCACATGGGCCAGACCATCCAGTCCCATGCCATGCACTTCTTCATGCTGGCCGGACCGGACCTTATCCTCGGGGCGGATTCCTCCCCGGCCCTCCGCAACGTGGCCGGCCTGTACCAGGCGGATCCGCAGCTCACGGTGAAGGCGATCCAGCTCCGGAAATTCGGGCAGGAAATCATCGAGCGCCTGGGGGAACGGCGCGTGCATCCCAATTTCGCCGTCCCCGGCGGGGTGAACAAGGCGCTGGCCGTCGTGGACCGGGACGCGATGCTGGCAGGCGTGCCGGAGATGCAGGGGTTCATCAAGGATGGCCTGGCCATCCTCAAGGGCTGGGCGGAAAAGCACGCGGAGGAAATGCGCCGGTTCGCGGTGTTTTCGAGCGGTTACCTCGGCCTGGTGGATGAAAACGATGCCGTCCAGCTTTACGACGGCGCCCTGCGCCTGGTGGACGCCAAGCGGAAGGAACTGGAACGCTTCAAGGGCGCCGATTACCTCGACTACATCGCCGAACACGTCGAGTCGTGGTCGTACCTGAAATTTCCGTACTATCGCCGCCTGGGCTGGCCGGCGGGCACCTACCGCGTGGGGCCGTTGGGCCGGCTCAACGCCGCCAAACGCATGGCCACACCCCTGGCCCAGCTGGAATACGTGCAATACCAGCAGGCGGCGGGCGGCGGCGTCGTCGAGGGCAGCCTCTTCTATCATTACGCCCGGTTGATCGAGGCGCTGTATGCCCTCGAGCGCGTTCAACAATTGCTGACAGACCCGGACATCCTGTCGAAAGACCTGCGGACCACGGCCGGAATCACCAACCGCGAAGGCGTCGGGATCCTGGAAGCGCCGCGCGGCACGTTGATTCATCATTACTGGGTGGACGAAAACGGCATGCTGGAAAAGGTGAACCTGATCGTGGCCACGGGCCATAACAACTACGCCATGAGCCGCGGCGTCGAGGAGGTGGCCCGCAGCACGTTCACGGGCGGCGCCGTGACCGAAGGCATGCTGAACCGGGTTGAGATGGTGGTCCGGGCCTACGATCCCTGCCTGTCCTGCTCGACCCATGCCGTGGGCCAGATGCCCATGCTGGTGGAAGTCCGCGGCCCGGGAAACGAATTGCTCGAACAACATCAGCGGCCCGCGCCGGCCGTCTGACCTCTTCAAATTCAAATGGACAAACTCAATTCACTCCAGGAACTCAGCCGCTTCCGAGAAGAACAGAAGCGGGCGGCGCAGGCCCGCCGTGACACCGGCACCCGGATTTCCATCGGGATGGGCACGTGCGGCATTGCGGCCGGGGCGCGGGAAACCATGGAGGCCATCCGGGCGGAAATCGCCCGCCACCAGATCGAAGCGGAAATCGCCAGCGTCGGCTGCATTGGCATGTGCGCCAAGGAGCCCTTGGTGGACATTCAACAGGCCGGCGGCGCCCACGTTCTCTACGCGAATGTGCTGCCGGAAATGGCCGGCCGTTTGATTGAAGAACACCTGCTCCGCGGCCAGCCGGTGAAGGAATGGGTCATTTGCCGGATGACGGTTGAATAAAATGCAGGTCTGAAAGGACACCATGCCATCTTTTCAAAGCCACCCCACCGACCCGCCCGCCGAGCGGGTGGAGGTCCTCGTTTGCCGCGGTACCCAGTGCGGCGGTGAACACCTCGCGCGCGCGCTGGCCGCCGAGATCAAGCGCGCCGGCCTGGGCGACCGGGTGCAGGTGGGTCGCCATCCCTGCCGCGGCCTTTGCACCGCCGGCCCCACCGTCACCGTGATGCCGCGCGGCATCCTTTACTGCCATGTCAAACCGGAGGACATTGCGGAGATTATCCGCGAAACCATCATCGAGGGCCAAGTGATCAACCGGCTCACCTGGCGCGAGTCCGCGGAAACCGAAGCGCTCCCGCTGTTCCGGGACACGGCCTTTACGCGCAAACAGGTCCGGATCGCCCTGCGCAATTGCGGCATCATCGACCCCGAAAGCATCGAGGACTACGTCGCCCGCGACGGTTACCGCGCGCTCGGCAAGGTCCTCACCGAATTGTCGCCCGAGGAAGTCATCCGCGAAGTAAAGGAATCCGGCCTGCGCGGCCGGGGCGGGGCGGGATTTCCCACCGGTGTCAAATGGGAGCTGTGCCGCAAGTCGGCCGGCGAGATAAAATACACCATCTGCAACGCGGACGAAGGGGACCCGGGCGCCTTCATGGACCGTTCCATATTGGAAAGCGACCCGCACAGCGTGATTGAGGGCATGACGATTGCCGCCTACGCGATGGGTTCCCGCGAAGGCTTCATCTATTGCCGCGAGGAATATCCGCTGGCCATCGGACGCCTGCAGATCGCCATCGCCCAGGCCATGGACCTGGGCCTCCTGGGAAAGAACATTCTGGGTTCGCCGTTCAGTATTGAGATTCACATCAAGGGCGGCGCCGGCGCGTTTGTCTGCGGCGAAGAGACCGCGCTGATTGCCTCCATCGAGGGGCGCCGGGGCGAACCGCGCCCGCGCCCGCCCTTCCCCGCCGTCTCCGGCCTCTGGGGCAAACCCACCAACATCAACAACGTCAAGAGCTACGCCATCACCCCGCAGATCATACTCAATGGCGCCAGATGGTTCGCCAACATCGGCAGCTCGCGCTCGCCCGGCACCGCGATCTTTGCGCTGACCGGCAAGGTGAACAACACCGGCCTGGTGGAGGTGCCCATGGGCATCCCGCTCGGCGACATCGTCTTCGACATCGGCGGCGGCATCCTGAATGGCAAACATTTCAAGGCGGTGCAGACGGGCGGGCCGCTGGGCGGCTGCCTGCCCGCCAGCTCGCTGAACACGCCCGTGGATTTCGACTCGCTCCAGCAGGCCGGGGCGGTGATGGGCTCGGGCGGCATGATCGTGGTGGACGACGACACCTGCATGGTGGAGCTGGCCCGCTACTTCCTCCGGTTTGCCACCGCCGAATCGTGCGGCAAGTGCATTCCCTGCCGGGTCGGCGGGCAGCGTCTGCTCGAGGCGATCACCCGGATCACCGAAGGGCACGGCACGGACAAGGACCTCGACATCATCCGCGAAGTTTCCCAGCGGATGCAGGACACTTCGCTCTGCGGGCTGGGCCAGCGCACGCCCGGGCCGATCATGAGCGCCCTGCGCTTCTTCGAGGCGGAATTCCACGCCCACATCCATGACAAGCTTTGTCCGTCGGGCCAATGCAAACCGCTCGTCCGCGCCAAGTGCGTGAACACCTGTCCGGCCGGCGTGGATACGCCCGCCTATCTGGCCCTGGTGGCCCAGGGCCGTTATGCGGAGGGGCTCGCCATCCATCGCGAACGCAATCCCTTCCCGCTCATCTGCGGCCGGGCCTGCCCCGCCTATTGCGAAACCAAATGCCGCCGCGGCGAGCTGGATGAACCCGTGGCCATCCGCCTGGTCAAACGCTTCATGGCGGACCGCGCGGACACGCTGCCGTGGACCGCGCCGGCCCTGGGGACCTCCGACGAACGGAAGGCGGCCGCCACGAAGAAAGTGGCGGTCATCGGCGCCGGCCCGGCGGGGCTTACCGCCGCCCTGCGCCTCGCGCAACGAGGATACGCCGTCACGGTCTTCGACCGGTTTTCCGTGCCGGGCGGCATGATGAGCTGGGCCATCCCCGAGTACCGCCTGCCAAGAAAATCGTTGTTGATGGATATCGAGAAGATTTTGCAGTCCGGCGTTGAACTGCGCAGCAACCAGATGCTCGGACGCGACTTTGCCTTGAACGACCTGCTTGACCGGATGAGTTTCAACGCGGTGGTGCTGGCCATCGGCGCGCACAAAAGCCGTTCGCTGGGCATCCCGGGCGAGGACAAGAACGGCGTGCTCAACGGAATTGATTTTCTGCGGGAAGTGGCGGCGGATTCCTGGCAGCGCCATGACGGCAGCGCCAAGCCCCAAGGCCTGCCCGATTTAAAGGGCAAACGCGTCGGGGTCGTCGGCGGCGGCGACGTGGCGATTGATGCCGCCCGCACCGCGCTCCGGCTGGGCGCGCGCGAAGTCCATGTCATGTATCGCCGCACGGGCGACGACATGCCGGCCACCCACCTGCCCGAGGAAATCGAGGGCGCATTGCACGAAGGCGTCCGTCTGCATACGATGGTAAACCCGGTTGAGGTGCTCGGCAGCGACCGCGTCGCCGGCGTCCGCCTGCAGCGGCAGCGCCTGGCTGAATTCGACGACAGCGCGCGCCGCAAACCGGTGCCGGTTGAAAACGACGCCTACACGATCCCCCTGGATTATTTGATTGCGGCCATTGGCCAGACCCCCGATCTGTCGTGGATGGGGCGGGAGGAGCTGTCAGCGACGCGCGCGCAGACATTGATTGTGGGCGACACCTTCGCCACCAACCGCCCGGGCGTGTTCGCGGCGGGAGACGCCGTGAGCGGCCCCGCCACCATTGTGCAGGCCGTGGCCCACGGCAATCTCGTGGCCGTGGCCGTGGACGAATGGCTCCGGACCGGCAAATCGACCAAACCGCGCTTTGCGCCGGCACGGCATGACATTACACTAACCCACAACCTGGGCGACTTCGCCGCCGTGCACCGGCCGCAGAATCCCCGCCGGCCACTGGCCGAACGGGAAAACAATTTCAAGGAAGTGGAGTTGGGATACTCCGAGGCCGTCGCCCAGGGCGAAGCAAAACGCTGCCTGCGCTGCGACCTGGAATGGCTCGATTTGATGGGACAACCGCGGCCCAACGCCCCGGCCGAGACCGCCGGTGAACAGCCGGTTACGGCAATGGCTGGTGCGGATGCCGGCAAGCCGGCCATCAAACGCACCGGCAAACGCAAACGCGCCGCAAGTTCCTGATGGCGTTCACTGACCCGCACGGAGCGCACTGCCCCGTTCGGAAGTTCCTCCTTCAGGCGGCTTTGGCGTATCATTGCATTTGCCGCGTAAACGCGGAACTCCAAACGGATGTGCCCGCGTGTTTTGGGGTGGTGCCCAAAATGCGCCGGGTCGGAGACCGGCGCTCCAATCCCCGCTGGCTTTGAATGCCGGGCGGCTTTAACCTGCCCGCGTGACTCAGAATCAACCAGCCGGTCCAGTCCAGGAACTGCTGGTCATTGGCTATGGCAACGAGCTGCGCTGCGATGACGGCGTCGGCCCGAGGGTCGCCGCCGCCGTGGACGCGCTGCATCTCCCTGGCGTGGGCACACTGATCTGCCAGCAGCTTTCGCCCGAACATGCCGAGCCGGTTTCACAGGCACGGGTCGTGGTGTTCGTGGACGCGGCGGTGGACGCGCCCCGCGAGGTGCAATTCCGGAAGCTCGAACCGGCGGGCAGCTCGCAGCTCATGGCTCATGCGGCCGACCCGCGCACGATGCTGGCGCTGGCGCGCGATGTCTATGGCCGCACGCCCGAAGCCTGGTGGCTGACCATTCCCGCCGTGAAACTTGGCTTCGGCGAAGACCTGTCGCCCGAGGCCCAACGCGGTTTTGAAGAAGCCGTGGAGAAAATCAAGGCGCTCTGCGTTCAGAAAAATGTGACAAGTGACGCGTGACAAGTGGCAGGAAATCAAGCCGACCAGCAGCAGGAACATCGAACATTCAACATCGAATCATTTCCGAAACAGGTCACTTCGACGTTCGGTGTTGAATGTTGGATGTTCAGTGTTTGGTACTTTTCCTTCCCGACTTCACCGCCGCCTGTTGTTCCGCCAGAAAATCGAGCCAGGCCTTCATCCCCTCGCCGGTCTTGGCCGACAGCTCAAAAATCCGGGCGTGGTGGCTGGCCCGGCCCAAATTGGCCAGCGCCAAATTGCGATCGAAACCGGCGGCCGAGGCCATGTCGCTCTTCGTCACCACCGCAACGTGGGCCGAATGGAACATCGGCGGATATTTGAGCGGTTTGTCCTCGCCTTCCGTGACGGAAAGCAGCACCACGCGCAAGTCCTCGCCCAGATCATAATCGGCGGGGCAGACCAGGTTCCCGACGTTTTCGATCACCAATACGTCGAGCTGGTCCAAATCCATTTGTTCCGCCGCCTTGGCGACCATGTCCGCGTCCAGGTGGCAGACGGTGCCGGTGGTGATTTGCACCACGGGGATTCCGGCGGTGCGCAGGCGCGCGGCGTCGTTGTCCGTGGCTAGGTCGCCCACAATCACGCCCAGGCGCAGGCGGCCGGCGAGCTTCGTGGCGGTTTCGCGGATGAACGTGGTCTTGCCCGAGCCCGGCGAGGAAACGACATTGAGCACCAGCAGTTTTTTCGCGCGGAAGAAGCCGCGGTTGCGCTCCGCCAGCCGGTCGTTTTTCTCCATCAATGACCGTTGCAGCGTCACCGTCTGCGGCCCATGTCCGTGGTCATGACCGTGGCCATGTTCATGTTCATGTTCATGGTGCTGGCCGGAGTCATGGTCATGATGATGAACGTGATCATGACCGTGATCTTCGACAGGACCGCCCACCTTCACGTCGCCGCCCAAACCGCATCCGCATTCTTTGCACATATCAAGAGACCTCCACCGAGGCGATTTCCAGTTCCCGCCCGCGCCGCAACTCGCCGCTCAGATTATGGCATCGGGGACATTCGCTGATAAAACTGTCGCATTCAAATTCCGCCTGGCATTCGGCGCACCAGCAGGCCGCCGGGACGGACTCCAGTTCCAGGGTCGCGCCCTCGGCAATAGTATCGCGGCAAACCACATCAAACGCAAACTCCATGGCCTCCGGCACCACGGCGCTGAGCGTGCCCACCCGCAGATGCAGCTTCACCACCCGGCTGGCCTTGGCGGCATTCGCCGTTTCCACCGCCATCCGCACCGCCTCGGCCATGATCGAAACTTCATGCATTGCAGTCTGTTCGCCCCCCTGGGAAGGGCGCGTCACTCCGTGCGGGCCGTTTTTGGTTTCCTGGTTTCCAGGTTCAATCCGCCAACGCCAACCCCAGGTTGGAGAAATCTTAACGCAAAGGCGCCAGGCCGCCAAGACGCAAGGCAAACCCGGCAAACTGATGTCGGGAAACCAATATTGCTTGGCGCCACTGGCGGCAACGGTGCTTGACGCTTGCTGGGCTGGGAATCCTTTCCTGAATCCGTTCGCGTGTTTCGCGTCGTTCGCGGTTCCATCCGAAAGCGCCAGGGGGCTGGCGCACTCCAGGACGCTTCGCGCAATTCGCAAGTCACAGGCAAACACCTCGCGTCTTGGCCTGCGGTGGCCCTCCACCGCTTTGCCAGAGGCGATATCACCACCGGAGTTCTGGTTTGTTAAGATGACTCTCCGGCAAAGACCGGCGCGCACGGAGTGACGCGCCCTACCAAGGATTGGCAAACCTGCCGCTTCCACTTTGAAATCAATGCGGTTTCAGGCAGATTGTCCGGGTGACCGAAACCGGATCAGCCCGCCCTTCCCTGCGCCTGAAGCTCGCCGTTCGCGGCGCGGTGCAGGGGATCGGTTTCCGCCCGTTCGTCTTCCGCCTCGCCACCGGGCTCGACCTGACCGGCTGGGTGAATAATTCGCCCCAAGGCGTCTTCATCGAAGCCGAAGGCCCGCGCTCCGCGCTCGAACAATTCCTCCTGCGGCTTGAAACCGAAAAACCGCCGCGCAGCTTCATTCAAAGCCTCGAAGCTTCGTGGCTGGACGCGGTGGGGTTCAAGAACTTTGAAATCCGCGCCAGCGAGACCGGCGGCGACAAGACCGCGCTGGTGATGCCGGACATCGCCACCTGCCCCGATTGCCTGCGCGAAATCCTCGATCCGGCCAACCGCCGCCATCGCTATCCGTTCACGAATTGCACGAACTGCGGCCCGCGCTTCAGCATCATCGAAGGCCTGCCCTACGACCGCGCAAACACTTCGATGCGGTCATTCACGATGTGCCCACAATGCCGGGCGGAATACGACAATCCGCACGACCGCCGTTTTCACGCCCAACCGAATGCCTGCCCGGTTTGCGGCCCGCAACTCGAATTATGGCATCCCGCCGGCGAAGCGGTCTTTGGCGGACATCAGGCCTTGCGCGCCGCCGCCCGGGCTGTCTGGCGCGGCCAGATCATTGCGGTCAAGGGACTCGGCGGATTTCATCTCATCGTCGCCGCCCATGATGAACCCGCCGTACGCCGCCTGCGCGAACGCAAACATCGCGAGGAAAAGCCATTCGCCTTGATGTTCCCATCGCTGAAAAGCGTGAAGGCCGTATGCGAGGTGTCGCCTTTGGAAGAGCGGCTGCTGCGCTCGCCGGAAGCGCCGATTGTCTTGCTAAAGCGACTCTCAACTCTCAGCTCTCAACTCTCAACCTCCGTAGCCCCCGGCAACCCCAATCTGGGCGCGATGCTGCCGTACACGCCCCTGCACCATTTGCTGCTGGCCGAGCTCGGTTTTCCCGTCGTCGCCACCAGCGGCAACCTGAGCGATGAACCAATTTGCACCGATGAACGCGAGGCGCTCGAACGATTGCGCGGCATCGCTGATGTTTTCCTCGTCCACAACCGCCCCATCGTCCGGCATGTGGACGATTCAATGCTGCGGGTGATGCTGGACCGCGAACTCGTGCTGCGCCGCGCCCGCGGCTACGCGCCGCTGCCCATTGAAGTGAGGAATGCGGAATGCGGAATGCGGAGTACGGCTCGCGCGGATCAGCCTTCGCCAGGCTACGGACCGACAGGCGCTCGCCCGACCACAGCTCCGAACTCCGAACTCCGGGCTCTGAACTCCAAAACTGTCCTGGCCGTCGGAGCGCACTTGAAAAACTCCGTCGCCCTGGCCGTCGGCAGCCAGGTTTTCATCAGCCAGCACATCGGCGATCTGGAAACCGAGCCGGCCTATGCCGCCTTCCGCCACGTGATCGCCGATTTTGAAAAACTTTACGAAGCCGTGCCGCAAATCATCGCCGCGGATTTGCATCCGGATTATCTCTCGACGAAGTTTGCATTGGAGCGCCGGCCTCCGGCCCGGTGTGAACCGACAACCAGGCAAGACCACGCCGGGTCGGAGACCGGCGCTCCGCACATCGTCCGGGTTCAGCATCATATCGCCCATGTGCTGTCGTGCATGGCTGAAAACGAGGTGGCGCCGCCGGCGCTGGGCGTTTCGTGGGATGGCACGGGTTATGGCCTGGATGGCACGGTCTGGGGCGGCGAATTTTTCGTCGTGACAGACAAGGACGTGGCCCGTACCGCGCATCTGCGTCCGTTCCGATTGCCCGGAGGCGACCAGGCGGTCAAGGAACCGCGACGCACCGCGCTCGGATTGCTTTACGAAGCCTTTGGCGGCCAGGTGTTCGAGCGCAAGGATCTTGCGCCGGTCACCGCTTTTTCCGGCCCGGAACTGGCGACGTTGAAAACCATGCTGGCCAAACCGTTGAATTCGCCGGTGACCACCAGCGCGGGCCGGTTGTTCGATGCCGTCGCTGCGCTAGTCAATCTCCGCCAGAAAATCCGGTTTGAAGGCCAGGCCGCGATGGAACTGGAATTTGCGATCGAGGGCTCATCGTGCCAGGACGCATACCCGCTGCAACTGGTCAAGAGCGCGGAGCAAAGTAGGGCGGGCGTCCCGCCCGCCCAGCGAGCGCAGCAGCGCGAGCAGAGACAGGAAACGACGTCCGTCTCGCGGTGCTCAACGGGGGCAGGCGAGACGCCTGCCCTACCTCCGCTCGTCCTCGACTGGTCCCCGATGATTGAGGCGATTTTGGCGGATACGAAGAACGGCATTCCGATCGCCACCATCTCCGCCAGGTTCCACAATGGCCTGGCGGAAGGCATCGTTACCGTTGCCCGACAGGCCGGCCAGGACCGGGTGGTTCTTTCCGGCGGCTGTTTTCAGAACCGGTATCTCCTCGAACGCGTGGTGCGGCGTTTGCAGTCGGAAGGTTTCCGGCCCTGCTGGCATCAGCGCGTGCCGCCGAACGACGGCGGAATTGCCTTGGGACAAGTCATTGCCGCGCTCCGCTCAAACGGTTAGAGTACAGGAACATGTGTCTGGCCATTCCAGGAAAGATTGAAAGCATCACCGGCGACGATCCGTTGTCGCGCATGGGCAAAATCAATTTCGGCGGCATCCTCAAGGAAGCCTGCCTGGCCTATGTGCCCGAGGCCAAGATCGGCGATTACGTCATCGTGCACGTCGGCTTCGCCCTGAACGTCGTTGACGAGGACGAGGCGCACAAGGTTTTCGAGTATCTGAAACAGATGGAGGAGCTCGGCGAACTGGAGGAAGGCGGAGACGGCGCCACGCTGAAACCATGAAATACCTCGACGAATACCGTGATGGCGAACGCGCGCAGCAATTGGCGCGGGAGATCCACCGCGTCACGACCCGGGCGTGGAACATCATGGAAGTCTGCGGCGGCCAGACCCATGCCATCGTGAAGTTCGGCATTGATGAATTGCTGCCCAAATCCATCACACTCATCCACGGGCCGGGCTGTCCGGTCTGCGTGACGCCGCTGGAAATGATTGACAAGGCGCTCGAAATCGCCGCGCGGCCCGACGTTATTTTCACCTCGTTCGGCGACATGCTGCGCGTGCCCGGCAGCACGACCGACCTGCTTTCGGTCAAAGCCACCGGCGGCGACGTGCGGATGGTTTATTCGCCGCTCGATGCGGTAAAACTGGCAGAACAAAATCCGGCGAAGGAAATTGTCTTCTTCGGCGTCGGGTTTGAAACCACCGCGCCGGCGACGGCCATGGCGGTTTACCAGGCGGCGCAAAAGGGCCTGAAGAATTTTTCGATGCTCATTTCGCACGTGCTGGTGCCCCCGGCCATCGAGGCGCTGATGTCGTCGCCGAACTGCAAGGTGCAAGGTTTTCTCGCCGCCGGCCACGTCTGCGCGGTGATGGGCTACGAGGAATACCCGCCGCTCGCGGCGAAATACCACGTGCCGATTGTCGTCACCGGCTTTGAGCCGCTGGATATCTTGCAAGGGGTGCTGATGGTGGTGCTGCAGCTGGAATCCGGACGGGCCGAGGTGGAAAACCAGTACACCCGCGCCGTGCAGCGCGCCGGCAACCAGCCGGCGCAGGAGATCCTCCGCCGGGTTTTCAAAATCGTCCCGCGCAAATGGCGGGGCGTCGGCGAAATTCCGCAGAGCGGCCTCGGCTTGAACGACGCCTACGCGACGTTCGATGCCGAAAAGAAATTCGGCCTGGCCGACCATCACGTCGAAGAGCCGGCGGATTGCCTCAGCGGCCTGGTGTTGCAGGGGCAGATCAAGCCGCACGAATGCCCGGCCTTCGGCAACAAATGCACGCCGGAACATCCGCTCGGGGCGACGATGGTGTCTAGCGAAGGCGCGTGCGCCGCCTATTACCGCTACCGGCGGCATAATTGAATAAGCCATGAAGAAACATCGAACATCGAACATCCAATTTTTCGCCGAGCGGCAAACATCGTTCATTCGATGTTGGGCGTTGGATGTTGGATGTTGAATGTTTTCATTTTTGAACGTTATGGAATTCAACTCCGCCTGTCCCATCCCGATCCAGCAGTACCCGCACGTCCTGATGGCGCATGGCGGCGGCGGGAAGCTGATGCACCAGCTCATCGGGAAAATATTTTTGACGGCGTTCGACAATCCGCTGCTCGGGACGCAGCATGATTCAACCGTGGTGGAATGGACCGGCAAAAAGCTCGCGTTCACCACCGATTCGTACGTCGTGCGGCCGATATTTTTCCCGGGCGGCGACATCGGCTCGATGGCGGTTCACGGCACGGTGAACGACCTGGCCATGAGCGGCGCGCGTCCGCTTTACCTCAGCAGCGCGTTCATCATCGAGGAAGGCCTGCCGATGGAAACGCTCTGGCGGGTTGTCTGCTCGATGCGCGACGCGGCCCAGCGTTGCGGCGTGCAAATCATCACCGGCGACACCAAGGTGGTGGACAAAGGCAAGGGGGATGGCCTGTTCATCAACACGGCCGGCATCGGCGTCATCGAACACGCGCAGAAAATCACGCCGCAAGGCGTCCAGCCCGGCGATGCCGTCCTGGTGAGCGGCGATCTGGGGCGGCACGGCATGGCCATCATGGCCGTGCGCGAGGGCCTGGCCTTCGAGAGCCAGATCGAAAGTGATTCCGCGCCGGTGGCTGGCCTGGTGCTGGATTTGTTGAAAGCCGGGATCGAAATCCATTGTCTGCGCGACCTGACGCGCGGCGGCCTGGCCAGCGCCCTCAATGAAATCGCCGAATCCTCCGGCGTGCGCATTGACGTGGTGGAAAAATCCGTGCCGGTGCGCGAAGACGTTCACGCCGCCTGTGAAATGCTCGGCCTGGATCCGCTGCACGTCGCGTGCGAAGGACGTTTTGCCGCGTTTGTCGCGGCGAAAGACGCAGAACGGGCATTGCAGATCCTGCGCGGCCATGTCAATGGAACGGAATCAGCGGTCATCGGCCAGGTTGCCGAAAGCTCCGCTCCGCTGGTCACGCTGAAAAGCGCAATCGGCGCGAGCCGGATTCTCGACATGTCGAGCGGCGAACAGCTGCCCCGGATTTGTTGATTGCCAGACTCTGCTTGTCGTCCAAACGCTTTTTGTTACGCTGCGCGGGATGCGAAAATTTCTGATCGGATTCTGGCTTGCCCTGGCCCTGCCCGTTGCCGCCGCGGAAATCAAAATCAGTTTTGACGAGCTGGCCGCCGGCCAGATGCCGACCAATTTCCACGCTGCGCTGGCGGGCGGCGGCCGGCCGGGGGAATGGAAAATCATCATGGATGAGGTGCCGCCGCTGCTCGCGCCGCTTTCGCCGCAGGCGCCGGTGGTCACCCGCCGCGCCGTGGTCGCGCAAACGAGCACCGACCCGACGGATGAGCGGTTCCCGATGCTGATTTACGATGGCGAGACGTTCAAGGATTTCACGCTCACCACCCGGTTTAAAATCGTCAGCGGCATCACCGAGCAAATGGCCGGTGTGGCGTTCCGCTTTCAGAACGAATCGAATGGTTACGTCATCCGCGCCAGCGCCCTGGGACACAATCTGCGTTTTTACAAGGTCGTGAACGGCGTCCGTTCCGACCCCATCGGCCCGGAGGCGGACATTTCCACCGGCGCCTGGCACACTTTGGCGGTGCAGTGCCAGGGCAATCAAATCACCTGCTGGCTGGACGGCAAACTGGCGATGCCGCCGTTGCACGATGATTCATTTGCCACCGGCAAAGTCGGCTTTCGCACAAAGTCCGACGCCGTGAGTTATTTTGGCGACAGCACCATCGCCTACATCCCGCTCGTGCCGAGGGCGCAGACGGTTGTGCTGGGCATCCTGAAAGAACAACCGCGCATCGTGGGGCTGCGGATTTACACCCTCAATGAGCAGGGCGAGCCGCACATCATCGCCAGCAAGATTGAAGAGGAAATCGGCCAGCCCGGCACCGAGGCCGAAAAGGAGGCCATCACCAACGGCAAGGTTTATTTCGGGCGCGGCCAGGGCACGGTCTCGCTGACGCTGCCGTTGCGGGACCGAAACGGCGATCCTATCGGGGCGGTGCGAGTCCAACTAAAAGCCGCCCTGTTGGAAAGCCAGGACACCGCTCATACGCGCGCCCTGATGATTCTCAAAGACATCCAGAAGCGGATCACTTCGAAGGATGAATTGTCGGAGTGACCGGTGTTTTGGAATTTGCCGGGACGGGAGCGGGCGTTTGACTGGAAGGCATTAACTCCGGCAAGTCATCCAAAGTGGGTTTCACCCGGCGCACGCCACCATAAACCGAGATGTTGTCGCTGTCATCGGTTTGCAGCCGCGGACGCGTGTTCACATAATCATAATTCTCCTGCTTCACAAAGTCGCCGTCGGGACTGACGATCGTGTAACTGTAGACATGCGCCCCACTTTGATACAACACGTGCAAACGGCTGAGGGGATCCAGTTGCGCCTCTGGCCGGCTGAACGAAACCATGGGGCCAATGGCACGGACTTTGAAGACGTGCGTCTCAGCTGCGTCGCTCACCATGACATACATTCGCAATTGCTCTTTCAGATAATTTGCCTGCTCCAGGGTGTATTTGCGGACTTCAGGTGCGCCGCCGTCAGGCGCAGGAAGGCCAAAGGCTTGCGACCATAATTTCGCGCCGTCAATCACGTCAAAGGTGTGGGGCGGGCTGGGGACTTCCTTGCCCCAATCCTTGATATGCAACGTGGCAACGATGCGATAGCTGCCCTGCCGCTCCAGCTTGAAATAGGGCGCCAAATCCAGACTTTTGGTGGCCATTTGCGACGATCCCAGGTCAAATTCGCCCAGTACTGGAGGGTCCGCGATCCGGGATACGATGTAATTGTTGTCCGTCGCGGTCACGCTGAACGTCAGCCAATTCGTGTCCGAGCCCAGATGCATCGGCTGGCCGGAACGATTCGTGATCCGCACCTTCACCGGCAGCGATTCGGCGGGCAGAAATTGCTCCTGATCCAATATCACCTCCACGGTGATCTGTGCTGAGGCGCTAAAGCCGGCCAGTAAAGCCAGAGCGATAATGGGCAATGAAGCTTTCATTTGAACATGGATACTCTAAACGGCAACAGGCGGGTGGCAATCTTAAACCGCAGGAAGGCATGGACATCGTTTCGGCGACCACGGGTAAAATAGCAGGCCGGCGGACACTCATCCGCCGGCCCACATTTTCCCCAAGCTGTTTAGGCGATTCTTTAAAACCCCCTTCGTCTCGGCTTATTGCACTCCCACCCGGAAAAAGCACTGCGGCGCGGTCATGCTGTTGGTCGCGGACATCACGGCGCCGGTACCGGCCACAGGACTATTCAAAGGCGCCCAGGTGGAGGTGAGGTCACCGGTGTATTCGAGTTGATAGATCCGACCAACGACCGTCGGCCAACTGACGATGAATTGGTTGTTTCCGTTTACGCTTACACTCGCGCTCGTCAGTTGCGGCGTCGTATCCACCAGCAACATTCCATTCACATAGTTGATTCCATAGTTGGCAGCGGACGCACCACCGGCGACAATCGGATAGCTCCCGGCGCCACAACTAATGGTCGCCGTCGTGCTCAAGTTGACGGGTGACGTCAACACGCTGGCATTCTCACCATTGACAAAGCCACTGTAACTGGCTGTCAGCGGAGGATTGGTCTCCCCGCAAAACTTGCTCTTGTTATCTGCTGTCACGATGAGCGTCGCCTTGCCGATAACCAGCGAACCAGTCGCGCTGCCCTGGCAATTGGCGTCATTGATCGTCCCAACCACTGTGTAACTACCGGCGCTGGTCGGCACCGTCGCCGAACCGTTGTACGTAAAGGTCACCGTCAGCCCGCTCGGGGTCGTCGTTGCTGTCGCCGCTTTCGCCGAACCGTCGTACGTCTGGCTCAGGCCGCCCAAGGAGATCGTGCTCGAGGCCTTG
>Ga0265338_10000199_pt1 | contig 113221 bp, 82 predicted proteins | sample 42126metaG_FD_193579 | JGI IMG/M metagenome (GOLD analysis project Ga0265338, IMG submission 193579) | Rhizosphere microbial communities from Carex aquatilis grown in University of Washington, Seatle, WA, United States - 4-21-26 metaG | ecosystem: Host-associated > Plants > Roots > Rhizosphere...
CGCAGCGTCTTATAGAGGTCGCCCTGCGCCACACCGGAAACCAGGCACCGGTAGGCGGAACGTATCAGCCGACCCTGGCGCCGGCGCTGATCCGCGAGCGCCACGGCGAGTGAGTCCGCAGGCTCATGGGCATATCGAAGTTTGATGGTCCGCGTCATCCGGGGTAGGTGGCAGGAAGATAACGTTCATATGAACGCCGTTCATCCGAACGGTATCAAGCCCAAAAAAGCGGCCCACGCAAAATTCCTTCGCTTGTCCCGATAACCCTCTAATCATGCGCCATGTCCAACAAAAATACGGATACTGCGTGCAATGACTTACGTCTTCATGTATAGAACGGCAGCGGTCTGACAGTCCGATGTTTGTCCCCTTGCGGTGCAACTGGCCCGGCCGTGAATCTTGCCCGCCCTCGATCACCATGGGTACCCCGACGACGATCCGCATCATTGGCCTGATGGCCGGCATGGCCGCCGGCGCGAGCGGGCATGCCGGAGCCGCGATGTTCTCGTTTGGCCCCGGCGAGGTGCCTTCCGGCTATGCGCAGGTCCTTCCGGAGACCCGCTACTCAGCCGCCCAGGGCTACGGTTTCGAGGAGGGCTCCGCCGTGACCGCCGTGGACCGAGGCGGCCCCGACCCGCTTCGATCGCATTTCTGCACGGCGGACCATCCGTTCTACTTCTCGGTCGGTGTCCCCGAGGGCAATTACACCGTGACGGTCGTCCTCGGCGACCTCGAGGGGGAGTCGACGACGACCATCAAGTCCGAGATCCGGCGGCTGCAGGTCGAGGAGCAGCACACGGCCCCCGGCCAGTTCTCGGCCCGCCGCTTCGTGGTCAACGTGCGCACGCCGAATTTCGCCCCGGGAGGGATCGTCCGGCTCAAGCCCCGGGAGAAGACGGGCGAGTTCTGGGACTGGGACGAAAAGCTCACGCTTGAATTCAGCGGCGAGCGCCCCTGCGTCTGCGCGGTTCTTGTCTTTCCGGCCCCCGACGCGCCGACCCTCTACCTGGCCGGGGACTCGACGGTCTGCGACCAGCCGTACGAGCCCTTCAACAGCTGGGGGCAGATGCTGCCGCGCTTCTTCGGCCCGGGCGTGGCCGTCGCGAACCATGCCGAATCCGGCGAGTCGCTCCAGAGCTTCGTCTCGGAGAAGCGCCTGGCCAAGCTTGATACCCTCATGCGCTCGGGCGATTTTCTCTTCATCCAGTTCGGGCACAACGACCAGAAGGAGAAGGGGGAGGGCGTGGGCGCCTTCACGACCTACAAGGCGGACCTTGAGCGGTACGTGGCGGACGCCCGGGCGCATGGCGCGACGCCGGTTCTGGTGACGCCTGTGAGCCGCCGGACGTTTGGCGCCGACGGGAAGATCACGAACTCGCTGGGGGACTATCCCGAGGCGGTGCGCCGCGTGGCCAAGGAGCAGGGGGTGGCGCTCATCGACCTGAACGCGATGAGCAAGACCCTCTACGAGGCGCTGGGACCCGAGAGGGCCACGGAGCTTTTCCCCACGATCAATGGCAAGGTGGAGGGCACCCACCACGACAACTACGGCAGCTACGAGCTTGCGAAGTGCATCGTCGGGGGGATCAAGGCGAACCGGCTGGCGGTCGCGGATTGCCTGCTGGGCGACACGCCGCCCTTTGATCCGGCGCACCCCGATCCGCTTGCCCGCTTCGCGGTGCCCCCGAGCCCGAGGCAGTCCAAACAGGTGCCGTACGGAAACTGAGGCGGCGCGGATCCCATGAGCACGCCGCAATCCCGCGCGCCCGCCCGCCCGCCCTGGGCCGCGCTTTTCGCACTGGCCCTCGCGGGCTGCGCCCTGCCGCGGGCCGGCCCCGGCACCGCCCCGGATTCGGGTTCCGTTCGGAGCACGCTTTCCCTTGATTCGGGCTGGCGGTTTGTCCGGGGCGACGCCGCGGGAGCGGAGGTGCCCGGATTCGACGACACGGCGTGGAGGACGCTCGACGTGCCGCACGACTGGAGCATCGCTGGGCCGTTCGACCCGAACAACACCACGGGCGGCGCCGGCGGCTTCCTCCCCTCCGGGGTGGGGTGGTACCGCAAGCATTTCGGCATCGGATCGCGGGGCGCGGGCCGGCGGGTGTTCGTCGAGTTCGACGGGGTCATGGCCAACAGCGACGTGTGGATTAACGGCGTGCACCTGGGCCACCGCCCGTACGGATACGTGGGTTTCGCCTATGAGCTCACCGCGCAGCTCGTCCCCGGGCCGGCCGCCAACGTCCTTTCGGTGCGCGTCGACGACTCCGGCCAGCCCGCGTCGCGCTGGTACACCGGCGCGGGGATCTACAGGCACGTGCGGCTCGTGGTCGTGAACCCCGTCCACATCGAGCGCGACTCGACGTTCGTGACGGTGCCCGAGATCTCGGAGGGGCGGGCGGTCGTGCATGTGCGCACGACGGTCGTGAACAAGTCTGGCGTGCCGGCGCCGGTGTCGCTGCGGGTCAGTCTCACCGGACCCAGGGGCGACGCGGCGGGCGAGGGCGGCCTGCCGTCGCCATCGACGCGCGAGATTCCCGCGGGGGGGGCAGCCGACCTCGACGCCGACATTGTCGTGAGCAACCCCGTCCGATGGGACGTCGAAAACCCCGCGCTCTACAGGGCGTCGGTGAGGGTCGAGAGCGGCGGCAGGGTTCTCGACGACAGCGCGATGGCCTTCGGCATCCGCGAGGCCAGGTTCGACGCCGCCACCGGATTCTGGCTCAACGGCCGCAACCTGAAGATGAAGGGGGTCTGCGTCCACGGCGATGGCAGCGCCTTCGGTGCCGCCGTGCCCCTCGGCGTGTGGGAGCGGCGGCTTGCCGCGCTCGGAAGCCTCGGGGTGAACGCAATCCGCACCGCGCACAATCCCCCCGACCCCGGGTTCCTCGACCTGTGCGACCGCATGGGATTCCTGGTCATGGACGAGATGTTCGACTGCTGGACGGTCGCGAAGAATCCCTACGACTATCACCTCTATTTCAACGAATGGTCGGAGACCGACGCGCGGGACACGGTTCGGCGCGACCGCAACCACCCGAGCATCGTGCTCTGGAGCGCCGGCAACGAGATCCACGACACGCCGCAGGCGGAGCTCTCAAAGCGGATCCTCGCGGATCTCGTGCGGGTTTTCCACGAGAACGACCCGAGCCGGCCCGTGACGCAGGCCCTTTTCCGGCCCAACGTGAGCCACGACTACGACGACGGCCTGGCCGACCTCCTCGACGTGATCGGAACGAACTACCGCAACAGCGAGCTCCTGGCGGCGCACGCGGCGCGCCCGGACCGAAAGATCGTCGGGACGGAGATGGGCCAGACGCTCGAGGTCTGGCGGTTCCTTCGCGACAATCCGCCCCTCTCGGGGCAGTTCCTCTGGGTCGGGATCGACTATCTCGGCGAATCGCCCCGCTGGCCTTTCATCGGGGGCGGCGGGGACCAGTCGGGCCTGCTCGACCGCACGGGATCGCCCCGGCCGGCGGCTTACCAGCGCCAGAGCTGGTGGTCGGCGGGCCCGATGGTGCACATCGCACGCCGCGTGGCCCCCGACGCCGCGCCCCCCGCCGATCCGGGTTACGGCAACCCGCCGCGGCGCCGGGCTCCGGTCCTCTTCTCCGACTGGACGCCGGCGCCGGCCGCTCCGCTTGACGAGCAGGTCGAGGTGTACAGCAATGCGGAGCAGGTCGAGCTCTTCCTGAACGGCCGCTCGCTTGGTTCCAGGGCGTGCGACCCGGGAGGGGCCCCGAGCCTCTGGCAGGTTCCCTTTGAGGCCGGAAGCCTCAGGGCCGTTGGCCTTGTCGGAGGCAATGCCATCGCGTCGCATGAGCTCCGCACGGCTGGCCCGCCGGCCCGAATCGCACTCGAGGCCGAATCCCGCGAGCTCGCCCCCGGCTGGGACAACACCGACTTTGTCCGCGCCACGGTGGTCGATTCGCAGGGGGTCCGCGTGCCGGGCGCAACCGCCCTCGTGGCCTTCCACGCCGACGGACCGGGCGTCATCGCCGCCGTGGACAGCTCGGACAATTCGAGCCACGAGCCGTTCCAGGCCGAGCAGAGGCGGGCCTACCAGGGGCGGTGCTATGCGATCCTTCGCGCCACCGAGCCAGGCGGCACGATCAGCCTGTCAGCCTCTGCCGAGGGGCTGCAAGAGGGCCATATCACGATTGGGACGGTTCGTTCCCCGGCGCCGGCGCACCGCGTCCTTCCCTCGGACGACTGAGCCGGCTCGGGGAAGGCGTTCAGTGCGTTTGCACGGGCTGATCGGCGGGATTCCCCCTTGGACGATCGGGCACCGTCGCTGGCAGCTGATCCCCGCACATGGCCAACACCTCCATGATGGACAGCGACGACTGGGCCGCGGAGTTCGTCGAGACAATCGTCTCGTCGATCGGATTGAGCACGTCGGATCCCTCGACCCGCCTTGACAGGTAGCGGCCCGGGTCGAAGCCGCGCCTGCCAAACACGGTCTCGGCCGCAACGCGCGCAAACGCGGGGTTCCTCGTCTGCGCGTAGGCGTAGGCCGCAAGGCGGCCGGGCCCGGCATACGAGCCGTCCGCGCCCTCGCTGCCCGTGGCCATGTCCTTGACGACGATCGCCCGCGGAGCCTGCTCGAGCCTGCAGTACTCAAGCCAGGTCTTCATCCATCCCGGGTTGTCGATCAGGCCGTTGAGCTCGAAGACAACCTCCGCGCCGCCCTGTATCGTGGCCAGGTTGTAGTCGCCGAGTTCATCGGAGACCTGGTACATCCGTCCCGTCGCGGGATCATAGCCGAAGACGAGGTTGCGTCCGGAGCGCATTCCCAGGGGCATGACCGAGACGCTGTCAAACCCGGCATTGATCTTGTCGCGCCACTTCGTGTCGCCCGTGCGCTCCCACTCGGTCATCCAGTTTCCGGCGAACGCGAACCAGTCGGGCCCGAGGCGGATGCGAGCCGGGTACCTCTTCTCGCGCTCGGTCGGCGGCTGCGCCAGGCGCATCGGATCCAATTCCGCGACCTTGTAGTCCACGTTGACCACCTCGCGCATGACATCCCCTATGCGCTCGTCGGTCGTGAGATAATAGTAGAAGCGGCGGAAGGGCGCCTGGCTGATCCGCGCCTCCTTGGCGCCGTCGCCCCAGGGCACGACATTGTGGCGGGAACCGAGGCCGGCGAAGCGGCCCAGGTGGTAGACATCCACCTCGCTCGTGTTCCGCGCCATTGCCTCGGCCAGGCGGAAGATGTCGCTTCGCCCCGTGCGAAGGAAGGCGTACCAAAGCCACATGTCGGAGGCCAGTTCTGTGTTGTCCCAGGCCATCCCGCCCAGGTCGTAGCGCCAGACGTGCCGGACCTCGTCGTAGGAATGCATCACGTTGCCGAAGGTCCAGAATCCGTACCAATGGCGCTGTTCGACCTCCCGCTCATAGACCGCGATTAGCGCGTCGAGCTGATCCTCGAGGGCCTTCTTGTATGCGGTCGAGCGGTCGGGCAGGCCCCAGATCCCGAACACGCCGGTCGAATGAATGTAATCGGGAGTCGAAACGAGCAGGGCAGGAGCCTCCCCCTCGCGCGCCTCCACCGCCGTAGCCTCCTTCGAGGGCACCCCGTCGCTTGCGAAGAGCGTCAGCTCGCTCGTGCGGGCGACTCCGGTCGCGGTGCTCATGCCGGGCTGGACGTCCTCGTAGGACGCCTCCAGGCCGTGCGCCCGGGTGTCGTAGTGGCGCATGTCCATGCCAGGAGCGTCTGGGGACCAGAGCCATGCCAGGACCTCGGCCTCGGGCGTGGACGCGCCGTCGACCTCGAGCGATGCCGGGTAGGACTGCCAGAAATTCCTGATGCTCACCCCCAGCCCTCCCGAGACATCCCCCGCGAAGACGAGCCCTGAGGCGCGCCGTCCCGCCCCGGCGGGAAGCCATGAGCTCTGCGCATTCGTTCGCTTGAGCACCGTGAATCCGTCGGCGTTCGGCTGCACCAGCTTGAAGCTGTCCCAGACCGCCCAGTCGGCCATCAGGTCGCGGCCGTGCTGGCTCACCTGGTCCCTGTTCGGCACGCGCTTTCCCTCTATCTGGTCGGGATAGACATCGCGCGGCCTCGGGCCGCCCTGGGCGGCCCCGGGATAGGACACGTACCGTCCCTGGCGGCCGACCATCGGCTGAACGGGTTCGGCCCAAAGCCCCGAGCTCTCGCCCGAGAAGCGGACGTGGCGGTTCTGGGCCTCCTCACGCAGCGGCACCCTTACGCTCAACCCGAGGCCGCGGATAAAATCGCGGTCCTGGCTGCCGTCGTAGATGATCGTATGCACGACGCGCACCGAGTCTTGGCCCGCGTAGAAGTAAAGCCTGACGACAAAGGGGAGCCATTTGCGGCTCCCGTCGACCGCCCGGTGCCGACCGTCGATCTTGACGACGACCCGGACGGGCCCCGACTGCTCAAGGGTCACCTTCTCGATGCGGCCGATGTACTTGGCACGCGAGGGAGCGTCGGCGGGACCGCCGTCGGGTCCGTCCTGGAGGATGCAGACAAGGCGCGCCCCGCGGGCGACGACCTTGCCGTTCACAGCGATCGTGTCGATGAGGTCGTCGCCCGCGTTGGGAATCCGGCATTGCAGCCTGCCGGTGTCGATCTCGACGGCCGTGTCGGTGGCGCGGACCCGGGCGCTCGCCGCCGGCTGCGACACGGCACCGTCCGTGGAAAGCCTGAGGGGTCCGGTGGACGCCGGGCCTGCGACGGTGGCGAATCCGGTCCACTTGATCGACCCGTCGGGCCAGGTGGCCAGCGTCCAGCTCTGAAGGGGGAGAGCGTGGCCTTCCTTGGAGCTCAGGTTGAACGCCTGGCCCCTCTGGACCGCGCCGCGGGGCCAGGGAACCCCGAAGCTCACCCCCGTCGCCGAGGCGGGAGGAGCCCCCTCAAGCCAGCCGAGAGCGACATCACGTGCGGCAGCCGGCAGGTGGGATGAACCCAGGGCCGCGGCGAGCGAAAGTGCGAAGGCTCTCTTCCTCATCAATTTCAATGTCTCAGGCGGCGGGTCTTTGTGGAAGCCTTGACAGTCCGTCCCGGTCCGAATCCGCGACCCGGATCTCGAGCGCGGGGCCGGCCCAGGGGCATCCACCCTCTATCAGGGAGCGGCCTTCGTCAAACGCGCGTCGCATCGTGTCTTCCACGCCGACAATCCAGGTCTTCAGGCGAAGGCCCGGCTTGCCGTTGGTCTCAAGCCATTCCTTCGGCACGTCGCGAACAGGCCCCGAGCACTGCGCGGCCTGTATGCAGCGGGTGTGCTCTCGCGCGGTGGCCGTGTCGCAGATGAAGACGCCCGGATCGGCGAGCCGGCGGATCGCGCTTCGAAACATGCGCAGGCGCGCCGACTGCTCGTCGCCAAGCTGAACGGTGCGGGGTGGCGCGCCGCGGGCTTCGATCGTGTAGCTCCGGCCGTGCCTCCAGATGACGCGACCCTCGTCTGCCTCGAGCACCAATTCGGGCTCCAGCGTGGACTTGCAGCTGTGAGAGGCGTAGAAGTGAACATCGACACCCGAATCGGTCTCGATGCGCAGCGCCGCCGTGTCGTAGTTCTCGATCGGCTGCGCCCTGTAAAGCTCCGCCGCCAACCGGACCGCGGACGCCGAGCGCTCGGGCTGCGCGCCTGCGAAGAAGAGGGCGAGACTAAGATGGTGGGCAAATGCATTGCTGACCGGCGAATCGAGCACCCAGGACTGGCCCGATTTGATGTGGCCCGCCCAGTCCGTGCGGGAGTAGTAGTCGGCCCCGCGCGGCCAGAATCCGATGACCTTGACCCTGCGAAGCTTCCCGATGGCGCCGGCCAGCAGGTCCCTCTTCAGGTCGAAGTTCTCGGAGCAGTAGTGGTACTGAAACCCCACCATCACGAGCCGGTTGTGGCGGTTCTCGGCCGTCCGTATGACGTCGACCTCGTCCAGCGTCGCTGCGAGCGGCTTCTCGACGAGCACGTTGGCTCCGGCCTCGAGTGCGGCGAGCGTCATGGGCGCGTGCCAGTGTATGCCGGTGGGTATTGCGCAGAGCTCCAGCCTTCCGCGGTGCCGCTCGAGCATCTCGCGATAATCCGCGAACACGTCGCAGCCGATGGCGCCGAGCTCGCCGACGATCGGCTTGTCCTTGTCGGGGCCTATCATCGCGACCGCGGTCAGCACGATCTCACCGAGAGAATGGAGCTCCCTGAGCAGGTTGTAGTAGACCCTGCCATATCCCGTCACGCCGATCAGGGCGACGCGCGGGGCGTTGGGTTTTGGTTTGGATGGCATTTTCGGGAACGGGAAATTTCTCAGACGAGCGAGCGCACCGTGAGCCAGAAGCCTCCCAGGATTGCCCCCGAGACGGCGCAGCAGATCAGGAAGCCGAGGGCGTCCTCCCGCGTCCAGCGGCAAAACTCCCATTGCGAGCGCGGGAAGAGCTTGAGGTGATCGAACCTCGACGGGCTGTGCAGCGTCTCTTCCATCGCCAGCCTCTCCAGCTCGGGCGTCGCTCCCACGGGCGTCTTCATCTTGCCGTAGAACCGGTCCACCCGCCCCTGCGGGGTCCTCGGCGTCAGGTGGCTCACGGCGATCAGAACCGCGAACGGGAACAGTCCGTCGAAGAAGAACTGGGCGGCCAGGGTTCCCCCGGCGGTCAGCTTCTCGGCCCGGAGCCCGACGCACTTCAGAAGGTAGAGCTCAAAGTTGAACCGCCCGTGCCCTACCGGACGGCCCGCCGGGTCGCCGGGCGCCGCGGGGACGACGGAATCAAAATAGAGCGGCACGGTCTCAGCCTTTCCATCCTGGAGGACGTTGGACACCTGGACGAACTGGGGATCGGTCCTCAGGGACGGGACCAGCTGGGCCCCGAACGGGACCACCAGGCTCACGATGAGACTCAGGACCACGCACGCCCACACGGCGGGCGCCGTGAGGCGCCGCCAGTGAAAGACCATGAAAATCGCCGCGCCGAACCCCACGTTCCCGTAGAGGATCAGCAGCATGACGGACTTGAGGTTATTCATAAGCGTCGCGACCAGCACGCTCAGTACCAGGACGATCACCACCGCGGACCTCGCTGCGCCCACCGACTGCGCGGCGGATCGGTCCGGGTTCGAGTGCCCGTAGAGGTTGCGCACGAACAGTCCGGCCACGGTCACCGTCTGGGCCGCGAGGGAGGACATGTCCGCCGCCAGTATCCCGGCGACCATGAGTCCGCGTATGCCCGGGCCCAGCAGCAGCCTGGAGGCGGCTCCCCACACGGTGTCCGGATCGGCCAGGCGGCTTGTGCCGCTGAAGAGCGCGATGGCGATCAGGCCGACGAACGCCCAGAGAACGATCATGAGCCGCTTGGCGTACGTCCCGCTCGTCATGCCGAAGCGCGCGGCGAACTCGTTGCGCGCGGCGCCGAGAATCGTCATCTGGCTCAGCACGCTGTGCATCTGGATCAGGCTGACCAGGACAACGGCTATCACGGCCCAGCCCGTGAACTGGGACCGAACGGTCCCGCCAAAGAGCTCGAGCATCCCGGCCGGTATCCTGTGCGCGAGCTCGTGCCAGCCGCCGGCGGCGTGGAGCCCGGAGGGGATCAGGAGGCAGGAGAAGACGACGATGAGGGTGCCCTGCAGGGCCTGGTTGGCCGCCGCCGCCGCCAGGCCACCCGAGACGATGTAGACGGCGACGACGGACGTGTAGAGCACGTAGAAGGGCAGGGGCCCGAAATCGAGGCCCAGCATCGCCGACGTCACCTTGTAGCCGACGAAGTTCCCGAAACCTATGAGGATGATGGCCACGCCGGTCTGGTAGACCGCGTAGAAGCTCGCCAGCGACTTGCTGTCGAAGCGGTCCTCAAAGAGGTCCCCGTTCGTGACGAGGCGCGCCCTGCGGAACCAGGTCGCCATGAACCAGTAGTACGGGTTCATGAAGACCGTCTGGAAGGATATCCAAATGCCCGAGATCCCCTGCTGGTAGACGACGCTCGCCGTGCTCACCGCGCCGTTCGCGTCGCAGGCGTTGCCGAAATTCAGGAAGAACTGGAAGACCTTGCCGAGTTTCCTGCCGGCGAGAAGGAACCCCTCCTCCGTCTTCGAGGCGGCCGCGCGCATGCCCACGATCACGACGATCGACAGGTAGGCAGCGATGACGGCGAGGTCCGCCCAATGAATGCCGAAGGGGGAGGTCACTCGAGGGTCAGTCATAGAGCCCTGTTGCAGGGCGCCCGCAATCCTCCAGTCGCACGGTGTTCAGGCGGCGGGAAAGTGGCGCCTTTCCTGACGCCGAGGCGATCGGGGTAGTGCGTGTGGTCATGGGGAGGAGTGGGACCTCTGCGCTGCAGAACGAGACGGGATACCGGCGGGCACGGGCCAGGTGCAGCGCACTCCGACTGACGGTGCAAACGGCCTCGATATGGGGCAATGAGGGGACGTATCGGACAGTCAGAGGGCCCCTGCGCAGGTGGAATCAGCTTCGGGCAACGAGCGTGGGTCCGTCGCGCCAGAGCGCCGGGATCGTTGTCAAGGAGGCCGGGGACGGAATTCCTCGCTCGTTGCGCTGGAGCTGCGCGATCAGCAGCTCCGCGCTGCGGGCGCCGAGGAGCCGCGGCCGGAAATCGAGCCCTGCGCAGGGCCTGGCCTCCGTGGTGACGTTGAGGGAGACGAACCCGACCGTCTCGGGAATCCGAGCGCCGCACTCCCTCATCCAGTCGATGGCGGGCGTCCAGTGCCCCAGCACCACATCGGGCTTGTAGCGCTTGAACCAGCGGACGAACTCGTCGCGGTGGAATTCGTCCATGATCAGCGGGGGTATGCGGCCGCAGCCGCGGTTGTTCCGCTGGTAGGCAAGGAACGCGCCCTCCCAGCGGTGCTGCAGGCGCTCGTCGGCATGGCGCTGCAGGAACACGCCCGGCCGGCGATAGCCCATTCGGGCCAGGCGCTGCATGGCCGCCATGAGGGAGCGGTAATGGTCGCAGGCGACCGAGTGCAATTGGGGGCGCTCGATCATGTAGTCGGCGTAGACGCCGGCGTAGCGGGACCAGTCGAGCCCGGAGAAATCCGGGTCCTGCCATGCCGGCAGCAGGAGCACACCCTGGATGCCACGGGATTTGAGGATGCCGTCGAGGCGCTCGACCGTCACGCCCTCACGGCCGACCAGGAACGTCTGCAGCTTGTAGCCGAGGTCGGCGGCGCGCTCGCGCGCGCCGTCGATCAGGGCGTCGTGATAGCGCCTCGCATGAACGGGCCGGTCGGGTTCGTCAATGTTGACCGCGGCAAGGCCTCCGCGGAACGCCTGGGCTCGCGAGCGCCGAATCTGCGACATCACGGCGCTCGCCATGGGATTGGGCCTGTAGCCGGCCTTCTCCGCCGCCTCGCAGACCCTCTTCGCCGTTTCCTGCTGGATTCGGGGCAGGCCGCGCAGCGCCTCCGAGACGGTGGTCCGCGAAAGGCCCAATTGTTTGGCTAGCGCTCGGATAGTGGGGGCGGCTGAGGGCATGATCCGACCTACGCGGAGGGTTCAACGTGTTCCGAAAACAGCGCGAAAGGGCGGGGCGGGCTCAACAGCCCCGAAACCGGGTGAAAGAGGGTGAACATTCTTCGGATGCTGGGGGGTGGGGTGTCGGGGCTTGCGAATCGAGGGTGGCGTTTCACCCTCTGAGGATTCGACCCGCGGGGGAATCGAATACACCTCTGACTGTCAGAATCAATTGAATTTGAACGATCACGGTGGAGACACTTCGCTGCCCATCAATCAAACGGTAGCCCACCCCAAGGTCTACCGTGCCCTATCCCTAAGCGACCTGCAAGTTTGGCGTCTCCACTCCTCCGAACTGTGTGTGTTGGCCGTCCGGCCCACAAAGCCTTTCCCCTCATCCACCCTGATGAGTCGAAGTCTTACCCTAACCCAAAATGAATGCATCCCATGACCTGCTGCGGCGGCCCACCACGCTGCTGCTGTCCCTAGTCCTCGTCGTTCCGATCTGCCGGGTGCAAGCCCAGCAGGCTCAGGCCCCGAGTCCGGCCCCGTCCGCAACCACTGCTCCGGCGCCCAACGCCGTGCAGCAGACCGATCAAACCGCGAGCACCGGCAATGGGCAGACGCCCCTCGTGCTGTCTCCGTTCGAGGTGAACTCCACAAAGGACCAAGGCTACTTCACCCAGAACACGCTGGCCGGCACGCGCCTCAACAACAACATCGCCGACCTTGGATCGTCGATCACCGTGGTGACCCGGCAGCAGCTCGAGGACACGAACTCGGTCAACATCAACGACATCTTCCGGTACGAGGCCAACACGGAGGGGGCGCGCACCTACACGCCGACGGTGCTCGTGCGCACAAACTTCTCGGACAACCTCGGCGGAACGGGCGGCACGACGGGCAACTACCAGAGCGCGCTCGACACGGGCAACCGCGTCCGCGGCCTGTCGACCGCCGACCTGGAGGTGGACAACTTCTTCGGCCTGTACCGCATCCCGTTCGACAGCTACAACACGCAGGCCATCGAGATCGAGCGCGGCCCGAACTCCATCATCTACGGAGCGGGCAGCCCGGCGGGCATTGTGAACCAGGACCGGATCCAGGCCACCCCCGACAAGCTGACCGGGGAGGCGGAGTTTCAGGTGAGCAGCTGGGGAGGCCAGCGGGAGACATTCGGCCTCAACGTTCCGCTCATCAAGGACCGCCTGGCGGTCTATTTCGGGCAGGTCTATGACTCGGAGGGTTTCCAGCAGAAGCCTTCCTTCGACTACACGCGCAGGGAGTACGCGGCCTTCACGCTGTATCCCTTCAGGAACCACAAGACGAAGATCTCGGGGAGCATTGAGGACTATAACAACTACGCCGACGATCCGAACGGAGTCACCCCGACCGACTACGTGACGCCCTGGATCAAGAGCGGCGAACCGATATGGAATCCGATCAACGACGTGGTGTCCTACCTTGCCACCGGCAAGAACGTCGGACCGTACACGATCTCCTCCACGTACCCCAACTATGCAGGGATACTTCAGACCGCGCTCACGACCTCGACGTCCCCGTATTTCGTGCCGGGAATGACCATCGTCAACTCCGGCCACATCGTCATGTTCGTGGACCAGGGCAACCTGGAGAACTTCTTCAAGGCCAGCCAGACGGCCTTCAGCATCCCGGGATACGTGCCCACCAAGTTCACGCCGTCGCAGGCCCTGGTGAACGAGGAGCGCATGACCGAATCGACGAACTTGCCCGTCCCCTTCAAGTACATCTCCTGGCAGCAGCCGGGGATAACGAACAAGTCCCTATTCAACTGGCAGGACATCAACGCCGATTCGCTCGACAACACGATGACCCACGGGACGACCTACAATCTCAACTTTCAGCAGGAGATCCTGTCGAACCTGAACTTCCAGGCGTCCTGGTTCCGCCAGCAGTTAACCCAGGTCCAGGACTCCCCGGAGAACCAGGCGAGCGCGACGGCGATCAACGTCGACACCAACCAATACCTGCCGAACGGTCAGCCGAACCCGCACCTTGGCCAGCCCTTCGTGGACGTGTACCAGGCGGACGTGTACAGCTCGCCCGAGATCAACAACAACTACCGGGCGATGCTAGACTACGAGCCGGACCTAAGGGACCATGTGCCCCACTGGCTCGAATGGCTCGGGCACCATCGTTTCCTGGGCATCTTCCAGCAGCATGATGACGTCCAGACGGCCTTGCGGTTCCGGCCAGCCATTGACGGCGGCGATCCGAACTACCTGCCCACGGCGGCCACCCTGGCAAACGCGGCGGGCTATTCCCTGCCGGCAAGCAACTCGACGATCGAGCAGTGGTTCTACCTCGGCGGGCCCACGGCGGCGGCTCCCGGCGTGGCCACGGCGTCTCCGGGCTTCTTCAACCGTCCGGATTACGGCGGCCCGACGCTGTCGACGATCAGCACCTACAACTACGCTACGGGCCAGTGGAACGCATCCTCCGTCCATATGGATTCCCTGCTGTTCGCGACCGGCGGCCTGAGCGAGAACCTCCAGGACTCGAAGACATTCTTCTGGCAGAGCTTCTTCTGGGACGACCGGATCATTGGCTCTCTTGGAATAGACGACGACCAGGTGAAGAACCGGAACACGATATTCCCGGCGACGCTGCCCACCGCCAAGGAGTTCAACTCCCAGGGGTTCCCGGTCAATTCGCTCTGGTACAACGAGGGCCCCTGGACGTACATCGGCGGCAACACGAGCACGATGGGCGTGGTCGTGCACCCCTTCAAGGGCTGGTCCCAGCTCGACAACGCGGCGAACGCGGGGAATCCCATCGCCGCCGTGGCCCGCACGCTCAGCTTCACGTTCAACAAGTCTAACAACTTCAGCCCGCCGGCCGCCTTCTACACGGACTACTTCGGCAACCCGCTAGGAAAGCCGCAGGGCAAGGAGAAGGACTACGGACTGGAGATCGCGACGCCGGACAACAAGCTCTTCCTGCGGGCCACGTGGTTCAACACGACCAACCAGAATGCGTTCGTCACGCTGACCTCCACGGGACGCGCCAACTACATCGACAACGCCATCCTGCAGCATTGGGCGACGGAGGTTGTGGAGATTCGGGACGGCCAGAACCCCTCGGACCCCAACTTCAACAACACGAACGTCTACCCGATAACGGTGGCGATGCAGAACCAGATCTCGCAGCTCACCGGCCTTCCCTACAACTACGGCGGCAACATTGGCGAAAAGGGAGAGTACGTTAACGTGAACGGGACCGAGAGCGGAGTCGCAAAGGGCGTGGAGCTTGAGGCGACCTACAATCCGCTTCCCAACTGGACCATGAAGCTCACTTGGGCGAAGCAGCAGACGACGGTGAGCGGCGCCGGGGCGCAGGCCCAGGCGTGGATAGACCACCGCATGCCGGCCTGGACGGCCTACACGGCGCCGGACCTCAGCGGGACGTACAAGCTGGCCAACGGGAACCCATTGTACCTCGCCAATTTCTGGCAGGCCTACGGGTATGACGGCAGCGTCACCGGCCCGGGCAACATCAACGGCTGGATCAACACCCAGAGTTACTACAACATCGTCATAGGGGCCCAGCTCGCCCAGGACGAGGCCGTCAACGGCACGCTGGCCCCCAACCAGCGTCAGTACAACTGGGCCTACCTGACAAATTACACGTTCCTGACCGGCCGCCTGAAGCACCTCGGCATCGGCGGGGCGGTGAACTACGACGGCCAGGCGAGCGCCGGATATTACGGCAACGTCAACAATACGAATCCGGCAGGCCAGATTCTGGGCCCGGATGTCAACCTGCCGATCTACACGCCCGGTAAGTTCCACATCGACGCGTGGGTGTCGTACGGGTTCAAGATGCCCTGGGCCGACAGAATCCAGTGCAAGGTCCAGTTCAACGTGGCGGACCTTACCTCCAGCGGGTACCTGCTGCCGGTCTCCTACAACATGGACGGCTCGCAGGCGGCGCAACGCATCATCCCGTCGCGGCAATATTCGCTCAGCGCGAAGTTCATGTATTGAGCCTGGGCATGACGGTCATCGCAGCGATGGCCTATCATCTGGGGCGGGGCCGCCGTGAGGCGGCCCCGCTTCGTTTTCATTTGACCTGCGCGCCCAGCGGGCCGACCTCGACGGAGTGAACACGGGCGTCGATGCCGCGCCGCTCAGAAGGGCGCGTTCCTGGATCGGCTTGGTGCTTGTCGCGGCGGCGGCCGCCGGAGCCTACGCCAACAGCTTCCTCGGGGCGTTCCAGTTCGACGACATTCCGTCGATACTGGAAAACCCGACCCTGCGCCAGCTGTGGCCGCTCAGCGTTCCGCTGAGCCCGCCGCACGGGGCGCTGACCGTGAGCGGCAGGCCGATTCTCAACCTCAGCCTCGCGCTGAACTATGCCATCAGCGGCTGCGGACTCTGGAGCTACCACGCGCTCAACCTCCTGATTCACATCGGGGCGGCGCTGGCTCTGTACGGCATCGTCAGGCGCACCGTGGCGAAGGCGGGTGCGCGGGCTTCCTACGGGACGGCGTTCGCCGTCGCACTGATCTGGGCGGTGCATCCCGTCACAACGGAGTCGGTCACGTATGTCGTGCAGCGCGCCGAGTCCCTCATGGCGCTTTTTTACCTGCTGACCCTGTACTGCTTCGTGCGTTCTACGGACGCGGCGCGGGTCGACCAGAGCGTGCTCTGGATGGCGCTCAGCGTTCTTTCCTGCTGGCTGGGAATGGCGACGAAGGAGGTCATGGTTACGGCGCCCGTGGTGGTGCTCCTCTATGACCGGACCTTTGCCGCCAAGAGCTGGTCGGGTGCGTGGCGGGAGCGGCGGGGCTACTACGCGGGCCTTGCTGCGAGCTGGATCATGCTGGCCTGGCTTGTGGCCAGCACGGGCTGGGACCGCGGCGGGACGTCCGGTTTTCACGTGGGGGTGTCGTGGGTGGGCTACTGGCTCACGCAGGGCGAGGCCATGGTCAGGTACCTGGGCCTGGCCCTGTGGCCGAACCCGCTCGTTCTGGATTATGGCCCGGCTTCGGCTCCGCCAGCCGTGGCGTATGCGCTTTGCGGGCTCGTGCTGGCTGCATTCGCGGCCACGGTGGCGGGGTGCGTCAGGGGCCGGCCCTGGGCCTTTCTTTCGGGCGTGTGCTTCCTCGTCCTTGCGCCGACAAGTGTGATGCCCGGCGTCCTGCAGTTTGTCGCGGAGCACCGCTTCTACCTTCCCCTGGCAGCCGTCGTCACGGCCGCCGTGCTCGGAGTCCGGGCCGCCGCTTCGGGATGGGGCCTGCCGGCGGGGGCGCGGACGCCCGTGCTGGCATTCCTCCTGGCCGGAGCCGTCGCCTGCCTGGGAACGGCGACCGCACTGCGCAACAGGGTCTACGTCGACGAGCTTACGCTCTGGAGGGACACCGTTGCCAAGCGGCCGCTGAGCGCTCTGGCAGAGGCGAACCTCGGGAAAGCCCTCCTCGACAGGGGCCGCACGGCCGAAGGCATCACCTGTTGCCAGAAGGCGATCACCCTTGACCCCAACAAGCCGGCCGCCCGCTACAACCTCGGGCTGGCCTACGAGGCCGAGGGTCGCTGGGACGCCGCTCTTGTGGAATTCATCGCCGCCGTGGACCTCAATCCAAAGATGCACTTCGCGGATTTCAGGGCCGGACGGCTGCTTGACCGCCTCGGCCGCGGGGTGGAGGCGGAGCGTTTTCTTCGCATGGCCCTTGCGGCCGCGCCCGACCTGGCGGAGGCGCACGGCAGCCTTGGCGCGGCGCTTGTCCTGCAGGGCCGGCGGCCTGAGGCGACCGACGAGTTCGCGCGCTCCCTCAGCTTGAAGCCGGACCAGCCCGAGGTCGAGTTCGACCTCGGTGTCTGCCTCGAGCGCGAGGGACGCCTTGAGGAGGCCGTTTCTCATTATTCGGCGGCGGTGCGGCTCAAGCCGGATTATGGAGAGGCCCAACTCAACCTCGGCGTCTCCCAGGCGCGGTCGGGACGCGCTAGGGACGCGCTTTCGGCGCTCCAGTCGGCGGAGAAGCTCATGCCCGACTCTGCGCAGGCCCATGAGAACCTGGCGACGGTGCTCGACCAGCTCGGCCGAACCGGCGAGGCCGTGGCCGAGTACAAGAACGCGCTGCGGCTCAAGCCAGACTCTGCGGAGGCCCACTACAATTTCGGCAACGCCCTGATCCACGCGCGGAACCTGGCCGCGGCGCGCGATGAATTTGCGGAGGCCCTTCGGCTCAGGCCGGACTTCGGCGCCGCGCGCAGGATGCTCGACCGGCTCGGGAGCCTTCCCGGCAATCCGTGAGCTCCGCTGCCGTAAGGATTTGCAACGCCGGCCTGCCTGCTGCCAATTTCTCCCATGGAGCCCGGAGCCCGCTCTGCTGACGCACCGATCCCGCTGGGCGGCCGGCGGGACCTTTTGCTGAGCAGCCTGCTTTTTGCTGCGGTCCTGGTCGCCTACTTCCCGGCGCTCAACGGCGGACTGCTCCTCGACGACGATCTTCACATCACGAGGCCGGAGATGCAGTCGCTTGGCGGCCTGCTTCGCATCTGGTTCGATGTCGGCGCGACCCAGCAGTACTATCCGGTGCTGCACACGGCATTCTGGGTCGAGTACCACCTTTGGGGTGATGCCGTTTGGGGTTACCACCTCGTCAACGTCCTGCTGCAGGCGGGTGCCGGCGTCCTGGTGGTGGCGCTCGTGCGGCGCCTGCGGCTGCCCGGAGCGTGGCTGGCTGCGTTCGTCTTCGCCCTTCACCCCGTTTGCGTCGAGTCCGTCGCCTGGATCGCGGAGCAGAAGAACACGCTGTCGACCGTGCTGGCCCTCGGCGCCGCGGTTGCCTATCTGGATTTTGACCGGCAGCGCCGCCGTTCGCGATATTGGCTTGCCCTCGGGCTCTTCGTGCTGGCGCTGCTGAGCAAGACGGTCGTCCTCACGCTTCCCGCGGTCCTGCTCGTCGTGGCCTGGTGGCGGGGTTCGCGCTTCGACCTCCGCCGGGATGTTTGGCCGCTCATTCCGTGGTTCGTGATCGGCGCCGCCGTGAGTCTCATCACGCTTTCGGTGGAGCACAGGCTCCTCGCCGGCATTGGCGCGACTTTTGCGCTCACGGCCGTGGAGCGCGCCTTGCTCGCCGGCCGCGCGTTCTGGTTCTACCTCGGCGAGCTTGTCTGGCCGTCCGGCCTGACCTTCTTCTATCCGAAATGGGATGTGAATGCTGCGGTGGGGTGGCAGTACCTCTACCCGCTCGCAGCGCTGGCCTTGGCGGCGGGACTCTGGTCCTTGGCGCGGCGTTGGCGCGGACCCTTCTCGGCGTTCCTTTGCTTTGCCGGGACATTGGTTCCGGTTCTCGGATTCTTCAACGTGGAGTGGTTCGTGTTCTCCTACGTGGCCGATCACCTGCAGTACCTGTCGGTTCCGTGCGCCGTCATCCCCGCGGCCGCGCTGCTGGCGGGGAGCGTCGGGCGCCTGCCTGCGGGCGCCCGCCCGCTGGCTCCCGCGGCGGCAGCCTCGCTGGTGGTCGTGCTTGGGATCCTCACGTGGAGGCAGTGCGGCCGCTTCGGGAGTCCGGAGGTTTTTTATAGGACCGCCGCGGCGCTGAATCCGGCATCGGCGGCGGCCCACAATCACCTCGGAACCGTGCTGTCCGCATTGCCGGGCCGCATGCCTGAGGCCATCGCCCAATATGAAGAGGCGCTGCGGATCAGCCCGAACGCCCCCGACGGCGAGGAGAATCTCGCCACGGTGCTGCTCAAGGACCCGGCTCGCCGCGCGGAGGCCGCCGGCCACCTCGAGGCGGCGCTTCGCATGCGGCCGAACATGAAATCGACCCATGACAAGCTTGCCTACGTCCTTTCCGGGCTTCCCGGCCGCGAGGCCGACGCGATCGCGGAGTACCAGGCCTCCCTGCGGATAGATCCCCGGGATCCCATCGACCACAATTACCTGGGGTGCGCCCTCATGCTTGATCCAAGCCGGCTGGAGGAGGCCGAGCAGGAGTTCGAGGCCGCGCTCCGTCTCAAGTCCGACTTCGCCGAGGCGCACAACAACTTGGGCAATGCTTTGAGAAGGATGCCGGGCCGCCAGAATGACGCGATAGGCGAGTACAACGAGGCGCTTCGGCTGAAGCCGGACTTTGCCGAGGCGCACAACGGCCTCGGGCTCGCGCTGGCACCGATGGCCGGGCGACTGGATGAAGCTGTTGCCCAGTTCAAGGAGGCGCTTCGTCTGAAACCGGACTATGCCGAGGCGCACAGCAATTTGGGCCTCGCCTGGACGCTCGTGCCCGGGCGGATAGATGACGCGGTCGCGGAGCTGAAGGAGGCGCTGCGGCTGAACCCGGATTTTGCGCCGGGATGGCATATTCTCGGGATGACATGGATCCGGCTGGGGAATCTTCCGGAAGCGGCCTTGGCATTCCGGCAGGAACTGCGCCTGGTCCCCGACGATCCCGAGGCCCAGAATGCGCTGGCAGCGGTGAATCAGCGCCTCGAGGGCCGGTGACGGCCGGTGGCCGCCACGGGCGCTGGGAGGATCGGGGAGGAGGGGGCGGCGCCTGGCAACGGTGGATCAGCGGTGTTCGGCAGCGGCGCCATCAGGCATGTCCCGCGGCGGCACGACGTCCATCGGCGAAAGGACCACGGGTCCCAGAAGCCCGGAATCGCGAAGGGGCCAATCCGAGGCGTCGAAGGGGCGGTAATTCCGGTTCACAAAATTGATCTCGTAGAAACTCTTCCAATTCACGCGCCTTTGATCGAGGTCGCGAATGCGATTGGCCGCGACATTGGTGACCTCGACCTCGAGCAGATTGTCGCCGGGCACGAGGAAACGCCCGGCTTCCGTGCAAAATGGTGCGCACCAAAGTGTTGCGACATCCCGTCCATTCAGCCGCACGCGTGCGCTTTCCGCGACACGGCCGAGGTCAAGCCTCCAGTCCCCGATGTCGCGCGCCGTCTGAGGCAGGACGAACTTGAGGCGGTAGACCGCGGAGCCCGCAAACCGCCTCGCCTCCGGATCATCCTGTTCAGTCCAGGAGCCGAGCTTCGACGTATGATAATCCCGGGGGAGTACGGGGCCGCCGTCGGAAAAATGAACGCTCCATTCGCCATTGAGCTCGATTTCGTGCTCCTGGGCGGGGCGAACGTAACGCCAGGCCTGTCCGGATGGCGCGGCCCCGGTGAACGTGCGCAGGATGAAGGACTGCCCGGTCGCCATCTGGAGAAAGACCTCGGTGCCGTCTTTTCCGCGGCGGGTGGCCGCAACCCCCGCGCGGTCGGGGAGGAGGGGATCGAGGAGCACGGCCGACGAGGCCGGACGCGCGAGCGCCTCCCACTTCTCGATTGAGCGGCCCCCCGTGTTGACCACGAGATAGTCGTATCCCCCTTCGCGCAGGCGCCTGATGCAAAGGAGCCCGTCGTCGGACATTCGCTCGCGGGGGATTCCGGCCGTCTCCAGGAGGGACGAGACGCCTCCTGCGGCCGCGGGGGATTCTCCGCCCGACAGGATCAGCCCCGCGCCGAGCCTTGCGGTGCGCAGCCCCGCCTGCCGTGTCCCGGGAGGAATTGTGGCGGCAAGCTTCCGAAGCTCGGCTCGGCGCGCATCAAGGTTTGCGAGGCCCGGCACGTCGGAAGGGATGCCGCCGGCAAACACGATCGTGGCCCCGCCGCGTGCCAGCTCGAGCAGGTGCCGGAGCGTTTCGGGCGGCAGGCAGCGGCACGGTGGAAGCACGATGGCCCGGTACCGGTTTCCACCCAGGAAGACGCGGGAATCCCCGTCGGAGGCTCGCTCGACCCGTGCCCCCATTAGGAGTGCGTCCGTGACCTCGTCAAAGGCGAACCCCCTGTGCCAGAGCTCCATCGCGGCGCCATGGAAGGGTGTCCCGAGCATCCATTTGCCGGGTGTCGTGAATTGCACGACAAGCGGATCGCCATGCGCTCCCGGGGGAACGGCTCCGGGGCCCGGCCGCGCCTGCTGCCAGAAGTCCGCCACGGGGAAATAGAGCAGAATGTCGTTGTCGGGCCTCCCCGATTGCAGGATCGATTGGCAGCGCGTGGCGTAGGCATTGAACGCCGGCAGATCGTGCCAGAGGCCCCCGTTGGGGCCGAAGTTCACGGAGGCGTAGAAGAGCCAGCCGGGCCAGGCGGCATCGGCGGGGGAGTAGGGGATGCCGTGAAAGAACAGGTGGTTGATCCCGGAGAGAAGGAACGTGTCCAGGGGCCCCTTGAGCTGGGAGAGAGGAACCTGGAAGTGCTCGCCAAGCCACGTGAAGGTCTCGGAGGAGGCGAGCGTCCTGCCTGTGACATGTGCCGCGGACGAGGCGAACTTGAGCATCGGCACCTGGTCCTCCGCCCCGCCCCCGAACGAACCCTCGGTTTCCGGGATGTCGGCCGCGGCGTAGACATCCTCGATGTTGGCCGGCGCTCCGTGCGCCTGCTCCCGCGTCAGGCTGTGGTGCGCGTGGCTCCAGAGGGTCCAATGCGCGATGTAGGCCAGGTGAAGCTCGCCGATCGTCCGACGATAGTCCTCCCTCACCCGGGACGCGGTATCCGGATCGCCCTCTCCCGCGAGCGCCTGCAGGTGTTCGCGAAGGTCGTAACCGCGGCGCCTTGCGAATTCCCCGAAGAAGTCCGGCGTCCAGTTGGCTCCGAAGTACTCGAACGAATCGTGAAACTGGGCGCGCGGCATCGGGCCGGCGTAGGCCCGGAAGGCCTCGTCGAATCGCGAAAGAAAGGTGTCGAGCGCGGCGACCGAATAGGGATCGACGACATTGCCGGCATCGCCGGGCGCCGCCCGCTTGACCCTCTGCACGGGCTGGCGCGCGGTGAGCGAGAAGAGGCTCCATCCGGCTCCGGGTGCCGACCAGTCCGCACGCCCGTCGTGAATGCGGCCCGTGAGGTCCACCTGCGTGCCGTCGGGCCCGACCGCCCTGAGGCACAGCAACTTGGCGCGGCCCTCCGAGCCGCTGACAATTCCATCCATGGCGCCGGCCTTGGCTCCCGCCTCCGTGGAGACGCCCCTGGCTGCTGCGCCGGCCAGGAAGCTGCTGAACGATTCCGGGATCCGCCCGTCGGGATCGAGCGCGATGTGCCTGAGGGAAACCGACTCCGATGCCTGATCGGCGGGGATCCACGGTCCGCCCATCGGCCAGCCGGTGCCGGTCGTCATGTCGACTCCGATGTTCAGCCTGCCGGCGGTGCGCGTCGTGACCGCGAGCATGTCCAGCCACCCGGGTGAAAGGTAGTCGATGAAGCGCGCCTCATAACCCTTGGCCCCGTAGATCGGGCAGATTTCGACGCCGCCGAGTCCCGCGTCGCGGTACTCGGTGAGAAGGTGCTCGAGATTCGGCTGGTCCACCGCGCTGCCGAGCCACCACCAGCGCGCCCACGGGCGGGAGGTCTGGGTCGGCGTGGGCCAAGCGAGGGGACCGGCCGGCTCTTCCTCGGCGCCTGCGGCCCCAAGCGCGGCCGCCAGCGGGAGGACGGCGAAGGCTAATCCAAGGCGGGCGTAGAACGGGGCGGGCATGTCGGGGTTCGCAGGGAGATCGGACGATCGTAGGGCACGGTGCGGCGAGGGCAATCAAGCCGGACAGTCAGAGCGGCGAGTCGGGGTAGTTAGCGCGCAGTCGCCGCCTTGGCGGCGGGTCACTGCGAGTGGGCGTCGGATCCCTGGAAGTTCTCAACCTGCAGTCCATCCACCCGCTCCTTCCAGAGCGCGGGGCCGTAGCTTGCCGGAGGGTTCGGGCCCCAGCGAACCGTGCAGTCCCTGAGGGTCACGTGGCGGGCGTCCTGCAGGTGGATCCCCGCGATCACGACGCCTTTTTCCTGGACTCCGAGCTCCTCGGGCGGCCTCAGGTCGAACCGGCTTGGCCATTCGGTCGTCTTGGCGATGTCGAGCGTCACGTCGTCGAGCACGATGTCCTCCGGGGTGCACTCGGGCGAGCCCTGGATGAAGACGCCGGCCTCCGCGTGCGAGATGATGTGGGAGAAGCGCAGCTCGCGAAGGTGGCCGAGCTTGCCACCGGGGGTGCGCGGGTGTGCGTCCACGTAGATCGCCTCGGAGGCGCCCCACCACGCCTGGTAGAAGAGCTGCGAGCGGATGACGATATCGTGCGCCACGACGTTCTCCACGCTTCCCTCGTCCCGCAGCATGATCCCGATCCCCCTGTTGCACTGGTTCACGACGCAGTCGGAGAACACGATGTTCCGAATCGGGTCCACGGTCTCCGATCCGATCTTGAGCGCGCAGTCGTGCGTCGTGAGGACGCAGCCGGACACCACGATGTTCTCGCAGGGGCCGTAGCGGGCGAATTCGCGGCTTGTCTTGACGACGATGGCGTCGTCCCCGCATTCGACGGAGCAGTCGGTGATGCGCACGTTTCGCGAGTGGTCGGGATCGATGCCGTCACAGTTCGGGGCCTTGAGGCTGTTGCGTATCGAGATCCCGCGGATCGAGACGTCCTCGCAGCCGGCGAGGTGGAGCGACCAGAACGCCGCCTCCCGCAGGTTCACGTCCCTCACCCTCACGTGGCGGCAGTCCTCAAGGAGGATAAGCCGGGGCCGCCACGGCTTGTTCTCGTAGATGTAGGGGCCCTCCTTACCCAGGAATTCGATGCCGCGGCCGTCGACCGTCCCCGAGCCCGTGATGGCGATGTTCTCCGCATGGCGCGCCTTTATGAAGATGGAGTCGGGATAGTCGGATTGACGGGTGCTTGCCACCAGGTGTGAGCCGGGCTCCAGGTCAAGGACAACGTTGGACCTGAGCTCGATGGACCCCGCCACGAGCGTGCGTCCAGCTGGGATTACCACGGTGCCGCCGCCGGCGGCGCTCGCGGCGTCAATGGCCTTCTGCAGCGCGGCGCCTTCGTTTGCGCCGCCAAAGGCCGCCCCGTAACCGGCCGGGGAGAACACGGCTGCCGGCAATGGGGCGGCTGCGAGGATGAGGACAAGGAAGGGGAGGATTCGTTTCATGTTGGAGTGGAGGGGATGGAAAAGGGGCTTCAATTGGCACGGGTCACGACGGGCGACTCGACGCCCTGGCAGTCTGCGATTGTTACGGGTGCCCCGTCGTCAGTGATAAAATGGACGTTCTTCATCGTCCATCCGTGCGCATCCCGGATCTCTCCCGCCTGCCTCCCCTGCGCGAGGATGTCCTCCCAGTGGACGGCTCCGAGCGGCTTTTCCGCCATTCCGGCGGCCGTGATAATCCTGCGGGCGCCGGTCGCGGTGACGGAGGCGATCGTGATGTTGCGAAAATCCACATATCCCCTTTCCGGGGGCAGAACGGGTGTTGCGAGGACGTTCCAGTAAGGCGGGACCTCCTTCATGCCAGGCGGGATCTTGGCGTTGCTGAACTGCGGGTTCCAATCGAGATTGAACGTGAAGGGAAGCGGCACGTTTGTCAGGGTGATGTCGCGGATGAGGATGTCCTCGATTGTGCCGCCGCGCGTGCGGGCCGACTTGAAGCGGAGGCCCTCGCTCGTGCCGATCCCGGAGTCCCGATAGGCCACGACGTGGCGGATGCCGCCGGAGGTCTCGCTGCCGAAGGAGACGATTCCGCCTCCGTGGCGGCAGATGTTGTCCCTTATGACGACGTATTCCGTGGGACGGTTGACGCGCAGGCCGTCGTAGTCCCGTCCCGCCTTCAGGCAGATGTCGTCGTCGTTGTTGTCGATGTCGCAGCGCTGGATGAGGACCCGGCGGGACGAGTCGACGTCGACGCCGTCCGTGCTCGGGCCCCGGACACCGCCAACGGCGTCGTTGTCGGTGATCCTGATGCCGTCGACTGTCACGCGGTCGCAGTACGTCAGCTGAACGGTCCAGAAGCCGGAGCGGCGCAGGTGAAGGCCGGCAACGGTCACGTCCTTCGAGTCGAAGGCCACGATGAGGCGCACCCTCTGGCAGTCGTAGTCGGCCGCCCACCGGATTCCGCGCGGCTCGTAGCTCTTGCGAAGCGCCCAGTACTGCCTCCACCAGAAGTCGCCCTGCCCGTCGACGGTGCCCTTTCCTGAGATCTCGACGTCCTCCTGGCCGCTCACATTGATGAGCGCGGCGGGCCAGGGCATTTCGATGCCGGCGATCCGCGTCGGCAGTACCGGATACGCCGACGTGTCGCGGATGGCCAGCAGCGTGACGCCTTCGTCGATGCGCAGGTGGACGTGGCTTTTGACGAAAAGGGCCCCGGACAGGTAGGTTCCGGGCGGGAAGGCCACCGTCCCGCCGCCAGCCGAGGCACAGGCGTCGATCGCCCGCTGTATCGCTGAGGTGTCCGGTGTCGTCCCATCTCCCAAGGCGCCGAAGGCGTTGACCTCGCAGACCCGCGTGCCCGCGGGCGTGCGTTGCGCGCCGACGCCGCGAACCCAGTCCGGCAGCGCCGCTTCGGCCGGCGCCGCAGCACCAACCTGCGGCGACATCAGGGTGGCGCCCATGAGCCCGATGACTGAGTCGTTCGACAAGGCTCTGACCGTCAATGATTTGAGATTCTTTAGCGGGTTCAGTGCAAGACCGAGAACAGTGGCGGCGCCTCCTCGAACCCTCGCGCCCTTGCCGTCGAAATTCCAAGGCTCGAGCACCCGCACCGCGCCGGTTTCCAAATCCACCCGTTGGGGCAGGGGCCCGGGCCGGCGGAACTGGAAGTCGTCGATGAAATAGTCCTGTTCGATCGGCCACCAGGTCGTCGGATTCTCCAGAGCAAGGCGATCCGCCGTGCCGTCGCCGTAGGTGACGACGATTTCACCGTTGTCGAGGCGGCTTTGCATGGGGCCGGTCGAGCCGGCCATCAGCAGGTAGATCTCGCTTGCGCGGCCCGCGAGCGGAACGACCGCCTCGGCCGGATAGTTCGCCCACTGCGACGTGAAGATGATGTTCCTCGAATCGGCGTCGCCTGGCGTGGCGAACGGCACTCCATTCGGAAGGACGAGCCGGCCCCCGTTCCTCGCGGAAACGGCGCGCAATCCGGAATCGTCGATTTCCGCTGAGGCATTGTAGAGCCCCGCCCAGCCGCCCAGGCCCTGTTTCGGCAATGCCAGCGAGACAAAGGGCGAACGCGGCGCGCGGTAGTCGTTTCGAAAGATCTGCGTGACGCGGTCGTTGAAATACGGCGCGAGGTCCACGGGTGCCAGAACCGCCCCCGCTGGGGGCGCGGGCACCTCGGCCATCGGGGCCGAGGGCATCACCGGCGCGGCCGGCGGCGGTTCCAACGAGATGGAGTTGCCCGACCAGGTCACCGAGATCTCCGTGCGCGCCGCCGCCGGGGCCGCGATCTCGACCCAGGCGGGCGCGCCTAGGGGCGACAGAATATGCCACTCGGCAGGATGGCCGCCTACCTCGACGGCGGAAACGCGCCTGCCCAGCGCCTCGAGGCGCAGGCGAAGCCTCTGGGGTCGCGCGAACGCAGGCTCCACGACGTACGTGTCGCGGTCGCCGCGTCGGACGAAGGAATAGGACACGTCGGGATGCCGCAGCGCAGCACGGTCCCACATGGAGGGAAATCCTGGGACAATGAACAGCTCGCCGGCCAGCGCGTCGGGTCTTACCCCGAACAGCCCTTCGACGATGGCTCGGGACAGCACACCGGCGCCGTCGCCGAAGTCGCGCTGCGACTCGCGCCGATACACGTCGAGGTATGACATTGTGCCGACGTTGCCGGGCGAGATGCCCATGAACATGGAGGCCAGCAGCGATCCCTTGGTGATCAGCCACGCCTCCTCGGGCCGCCCCGCCTGCCAGAAAGCCAGGGCGGCATGCAGCGCCTCGGCCATGACCACATTGTTGAGCGACCATTGGTAGGGCATCCAGTTGCTTGTCGCCAGCGTGTGGTATCCCTCGGGCACGCCCGGTCCGCGCACCGGAAGATGGGGGATCTCCCGGTCGACCTGAAGAGTCATCAGCCAGGCCTCCGCTGGGGTTGGAACCTCGGAATCCATCGTGTGGTAGAACGTCCAAAGCGCGGCACTGGGATGTACAAGCTGTCGGCCGAGCAGGTCCTTGCATTCGGCGAATCCGCCGGACCCGGGCAGCCAGAGCAGCGCGCGCATGCCTCGGGCAATCAGCGCCGCCTCCCGGGTGTAGGGCCCGGGGTCGGCGCCCACCAGCGGAGCGAGGCGCGCGGCCATCATGTTGTGGTAGTAGTTGTAGGCGGAGGCGTGCGCGGCGCCTCCGCCGCTGTACTGCAGGTTGTCGCTCGCCCAGATGGCGGCATAGGCCTCGTAGAGCGGCAGCCTGTCCGGGCCGAATTCGCGGCGGAAGAGGCGGCGCTCCCATGCGAGGTGGCGCTCGATGACCGGCCACATCCTCCTCGCGTACTCCATATCCCCCGTCCAAAGGAAGTGGCGAAAGAGTGCGTCGATGTAGACGAGGTTCATGTCGTAGTGGCTGTTCGAGATGTCCCCGTTGGTATGCAGGCCCGCCTCGTTGCGGGCCAGATTTGTGGCCTCGTCCGGAGGCGGGACCGCGGCGGATATGGGATCCGTGTTCTGAAGGTCGGCCCAATGGCTCGAGTTGAGTCTCGCCCGCTCATGCCAGCCGAGGTCATCCAGCGCATAAGGTCCGCGCCAGCCAAGGAGCCGTGTTCGCCATGCAATGGCGCCGTGCATGATGGCCCGCTCGGGCTCGTCCCAAAGGGCGTCCGCCGCCACGTTGAGCGCGCCGACAGCCGCGTTCAGATAGGGATCGGGGGTGTCGGCGGCGACCCGTTGCCGCAGGGCCGAGAAATGGGACTCCGTCTCGATGAATTTGGCCGCCAGGTCCGCAGCGGCGTAGGCTGGCGCCAGGGCGAGAGTCGGCTGCTTCTGGCTCGTGCCCATGCGGTCCGCCGTGACCTCCCGATAAGTGCTCAGTTCTGCCGGAGCGCCGGCGCCTGCGGCCGTGCGTTGGAGGGAGAGCAACAGCGGTTGGCCGGCGGTGATCGGGGCCCTTCCGACGAGGACCGGCAGCTCCGGCGGCTGCGGGGCGGCCGGGGCCAAAAGGGCTGGGAGGTTATCCCATTGCCTTGCGTCCGCGGTCGAAAGCCATGCGCCCGCGGGCGCGACCCCCTCGATCGTCGCTGCGTTTGCAGTGAGGCGGAAGCCGCCGCGCCTGGTCTCGATAAGGTTGCCGCGGCAGAACTCGGGTTGGAGTTGAAAATACTGGCTGATCGGCACGCGCTCGGTGCCGATGTCCCCGTCGCGCGCGCCGCGCTGGCCGTTCACACCTCCGTACACCCACACCAGGTCGAGGCCGGGCCCGGTGTTCTCGGCCGTGGCGCGCACGACGAGGCCCTCCGTTTGGTCGTAGGCCAGCGCGTCGATCCTCAGGACACCGCCGGGGCCGAGCAGCGGGTCCCGCACCTCGTAGAGCAGTTCGCCGGGGCGATAGCGGGTCACGACCTTTGCGGCATCGTGCAGCCATCTTGCGCCGTTGACCGAATGGACGGCGAGGCGGAGATTGCCGCCGCGGCCAGGCAGGTAGAGCACGAACTCGGGCCTGTCCCCGCCGTCGACCCTGAAGGCGGTGTTCCCGCCGTAAAGGGACCGGTTGAAGAACTCAGCCCCGTTCTCGATCACGAAATCGGGGCCGTCCGGCCGATAGCGGAGCGGGCGCCCCATATTACCCGTCAGATTAGGGACGATCTCCCTGGCGGAGGGCCCCTGTGCCGCCGCGGGCAGGGCCGCAATGAGGCACATGAGGACGTGTCCGCAGGCGCCGGCGGGCATGAAACGGGGTAGGCTCATGAAAGCGCCCAGACACAGAAACTGAAGCGCGGAGAGAGCGCCAGCCCCTCCCATGTTGACAGTTAGACTCCATGGCCTCCGGAAACAAAAAATGGGGATACCAACCCCCGATGCTGGTCTCCTGACCTCGTATTCAGCGCAGCCTTGAGCGCATCCCGAATATCTTGAGACTGGACGCCCGACCAACGGAAACTGCATTCAGGTTGTCCGCGAAAAACGATCCGTCATCTAACATGAAACTTCTCGCTCGCCTCATGCCGTGTTGCCTCGCGCTGCTAACGCCATCAGCGCGCGCGCAAACGCCGCCCAGCCTCCCGGCCCAGCAGGCCGTGACCCTCTTCGGGCAGAGAATACAGTATTATGACGTGGGCTCCGGCCCCGCGATTGTCCTTCTCCACGGGCTTGGGAGCAGCGCCAAGGGGGACTGGGGGCGATGCATCATGCCGCTCGCCGAGCGCCACCGGGTGCTGGCTCTCGACCAGCTCGGTTTCGGGGCCTCGGACAAGCCGTTCATCGACTACGGAATCCAGACATGGGTGGATTTTCTAGGCGAGTTCCTGCGCGAGAAGAAAGTGGGGCAATTCACGCTCGCCGGCGAATCCCTCGGCGGGTGGGTCGCGGCGAAATACGCGATCGAGGCGCTCGGATCCGAGCCCCCTGCGGGCCCGTCGTTCGCGCTGCCGAAGCCCGTCCGCCTGATACTGTCGGACGCCGCGGGACATCGCAGGCCCGCCGAAAGGTCGGGTCAGGGGGGCCCGGTCGCCAGTTCCATTGGCGCAACCAAGGACCTGCTATCGAAGGTATTTTACGGGCAGGCATGGCGCAATGACGATGCTGTCCGCGCCTCCTTTGCGTGGAGCATGAGCAAGGGCGACACCTGGGCGATCCACTCGATCACCAACGGCAATGCGGACGAGGCCGAGGCCGTCGACGGCGCGCTCGGATCCATCAGCATCCCGACGCTCGTCGTCTGGGGCGCTGAGGATCAGCTGGTCCCCATCGCGGACGGCAGGGATTTCGCAGCGAGGATCCCGGGCGCCAGGATGGTCGTCATCCCGGCCTGCGGGCATGCCCCGTGCATCGAGAATCCCGAGGCGTTCCTGGCGGCCGTCCGCCCGTTCCTGGACGGCCCGAATTAGGCGCGATCTCCAACCCCGAAGGGTCCCTCGGGCTGGGTCACGGTGCGTCCATGACGCACCGGAATCCGAGCGTGCCGGCCCGGTCCTTGGAGGGGGCCATCAGCAGGTACTTGCCGTGCTCGGTGAGCTTGTAGGCCTGCGGGAAGTACCAGTACGAGTGCTGCGGCTGATAGAAGCTTCCGCCGCGCAGGATCGCCGCTCGCGTGTGCTCGTCAGCATATTCATCCGTCCACTGCCAGACGTTGCCGACGAGGTCCTCCACGCCAAAAGGGCTCGCCCCCCGGGGGTGGGCGCGGACGGCCGCGGGCGGCGGCAGGTCGCGTCCCTTGTAGGGCGCCGGCACTGCGGTCTCATCCCATGAGTTGCCCCAGGGATAGATTCGCCCGTCGGTTCCCTGCGCCGCATACTGCCACTCCCATTCATGGGGCAGCCGCTTCCCCGCCCAGCCGGCGTACGCGCGCGCGTCCTCTAGCGAGACCCAAGTGACCGGATTGCCCTCTTCCCCAGGGGAAGGGGCTCCGTGGAGCCAATGCCGTAGGAAGTTGTGGCCGTCCAGCGGGTGGTAGCGCGTCGCGTAGAGGAAGGCCTTGAACTCGGCATTCGTCACGGGATACCGGTCAATGAAGAAGGGCTTCATCGAGAGCAGATGGTAATGGCCCCTGCGCGGCGAATCCTCCCACGGATACTGCACATCGAGTCCGATCCGGTTCTCGCCCTCGATCTCAACCCCGGTGACCTCGAACACGAACAGGCCGCCGGGTACGGCCACCATCCCGTTGGGGGCCTCGCGGGCGGGTGGGGTGGGAGCGATGTCGGCGATCCGCTGGGGCAGGAACCGCCATTCGCTTGAATACGACTGCAAGGGAATTGCGGCCCGGCTCCGCATTTGCGCGAGCAGGGCGGCGAGGGTCTCCGCCCGGACGCCTTCATCAACGCCAAGCACCGCGCCGAAGCCCCGTGGCTCAAGCGCAAGGCTGATCACCGCGCGCGCCCCCCCGGTCCGGGGGGACACCTCGATGCCGTTCCAGAGGTCGTAATAACGCCGCCCGGCCTTGTGGTCCACCTCGAGGATCCCCTCGCCTATGTTGAATTCGCCGCGGTTCACGATGGTCCACAGGATGAGCCCCTTCGAGGGAAACTGGCTTGCGTACACGCCGTATCGAAGGGTGGGCACGTGGGGCGTCCAGTCCCTGCTCACGAGCAGCTCCGGGAACGCGCGGTAGATCGCGGCGATGCGGCGCAGGGCCTCCGCGTCCCGGGGTGTCAGCTGGTTCCAGTATCCCCAGACGTTCTCCCAGCTCTCGAAGCCGACGCCGTTGAAGAATGCGGCCTGCAGGTCGTCCGTGTGGTCCTTGGCCCAGCGGTCGCACACGTTGATCATATGCCGCGGCTCGAGCCACTTCCATTTGCTCACCATCGGCACGAACGGGTAGTCCCAATAGGCCCAGCTCTGGTTGTTGTAGGCCAGCATGCCGTCGTCCCTGGGGGACAGCTCGGGTTCCAGGGCGAGCGGGTGCATCGTCGCGTCCGAAGCGAGGCGGTAGTCGAGGGGGATGCCGTCGAACGTGTCGCCGTTCATGCCGTCGGCCCCGACCTCGGCGAGCAACTCGGCGGAGGCCTGCGAATGGGGGGTCCCGACGTCGCGGGTGCCGGTGTCCCAGGGCATCGTCGGGAAGAACACGCGGACCCTGCGCCTGTGGAAGTCCTGGATCATCCCGCGCAACGCGGGGATTCCACCCGGCATGTCCCTTGCGAGGTCCCATTGGTTGCGGTTGTCGATCCCGATGTTCGGGTAGACCGGCCACAGCAGCACGCTCTCGATCCCGCCGTAGCGCCGGTTTAGGTCGTCAAGGAAGTGGTCCACGGTGTAGCGGCGGGTTGCGGGGTCGTAGAGATACCGCTCCTCGACCATTGTCTGGGGCTGCACGAAGTCGCGCTGGGTCCACAGGAGCTCGGTGCGCCCGTATTGGGAGTCGTCGTAGCTGATCCGCGCCAGCTGCCCCTCGCGCCAGGCCCGCAACGCCTTGATCCAACCGTCATACCCCGCCGCCGAGTCACGCCGCCAATTGGTCATCCCGTCGAACCAGTCCTGGCCAGCGCCGTCCTGGGCCGGGCCGGGCAGCTGGCTGCCTTTCGGCTCGATGTGCACGGCCTGGCCGCGCAGCGCAGGGGAGGCCAGCGCGAGAATCAGGCAGGCGGCGCGCGCGAGTTTCTTCATGGGTCAATGATGGCTTTCGGTGCGCTGCGGTCCAGCTCACGGGTAAAGCGCGCCGGGTCGATGTTCCAGCGTGAAATACGGCCGGCCGGGGATCAGCCGCCGATCTTTCGGGGATTGAATGGCGATCCGCCTAAGGCAGAGTCTCGATTCACCTATATGAAACTCAGACAGTCCGCGGGGGTTCTCTTGCTTGGATTTGCGCAGCTGGCGCGTGCCTGGGCCGCGCCCGACGTGGCGGCGCCCTTTGAGGTTCATGCGAGCCTGAACGGGGAGCCTCTCCAGCTGCATGCGTTCGCCCAGGGCGCATTCGGCCTCTTTGAGGCGTCGAAGCCCATCGATGTCGAGATCCGCACCGGCTTCGATGTTCGCTGGGTGAATGTCCGGCCCATGTCCGCGCGCGTCGTTTCGGCGATATCGAGCGACCACCGCGGCGTGAGCTTCAGGGTGACGGGCACGACTCCGCTCACGGTGGAGTTCAATGATGACCTGACCCAGGTGGTGCATCTCTTCCCCTATGCCCCGGAGCAATATGCCCCGAGGCCCGACACACCCAATGTCCGCTACTATGGGCCCGGGCTTCATGAACCAGGCCTGATTGACCTGCGAAGCGGCGAGACGCTTTACCTGGCGCCTGGGGCATGGGTGAAGGGGAACGTCCGCTCCATGGGCTCGAGGAACGTCACCATCTGCGGCCGCGGCGTCCTGGACGGCTCGGACGTCGGGGGGCCGGGCGCCACCGACGTCGTGGGCCCGGGCAGCGCGGGCCTTCGCAACCTGATCTATCTGGAGAATACCGAAGGGGCGAGGCTCGAGGGAGTCACCCTCTTCAACTGCCATGACGCGTGGACCGTCTACATGACTGGCACAAAGGGCACACGCGTCGACGGCCTTCGGATCCTGAATCCCAGCGTCCACTACGGCGACGACGGATTCGACATCGTCTCCTCGAGCGACGTGCTGGTCGAGAACGTCTTCGTCCGGACGAATGACGACTGCGTCGTGGTGAAGAACCTGGGCGACGTCGACACGCATGACATCACCGTCCGCCATTCCGTCATGTGGAACATGCCGACCGGCGGGAACGGCCTTGAGATCGGCTTCGAAACCCGGAACAGGCGGATTCACGCCATCCGGTTCGAGGACATCGACATCATCCACGTGGAGCGCGGCTCGGCCATCAGCATCCACAACGGGGATGCCGCCACGGTCGAGGATGTCGTCTTTGACCGCATCAGGGTGGAGGACGCGCGCCGCAAGCTGATCGACTTTGCGGTGGTGTACGCGCAGTACGGCGCGGACCGGCCGGCAAGCGATGAGGAGAATGCCCGCCGGATCGATCGCGGCGGCACCTGGGACGGGATGCTGACCTTCGAACCCGCGGAGAGGCCGGAGCGGGCGAGATTCCGCGGGCACATCAGGAACATTCGGGTGACGAACCTGCACGTGGTCGACGGGGCGCTGCCCTACAGCGTCCTCGCGGGCTTCGACGGGAGCCACGCGGTGGAGAACGTTGTCATCGAGGGCCTGCAGTACCTGGGCCGCCCGATCCGCGATGCGGCCGAGGGCAAGTTTTCGATCGATAACGCGACCGGGGTTGAATTCAAATAAAGCCGTGGGCAAACCGAGCCCGCGACCCGATGAACATCAAGTCCATGATACGCACGATTCCGGACTGGCCGCATCCGCCGGTGCGCTTCCGGGACGTCAGTTCCCTCCTGCGCCATCCGGAGGGGTTCCGCGCTGCGATGGACATGTTCATCAGGCACTACAGGAACAGGCATTTTGACATCGTCGCGGGACTGGACGCCCGGGGTTTCATACCGGCGAGCGTCCTGGCCTACGCCCTGGGGAAGCCGCTGGTGATGGTGCGGAAGAAGGGGAAGCTGCCGGGCGAGACCATCCACGCCGAGTACCAGCTGGAATACGGACAGAGTATCCTCGAGATACAGGCGGACGCCGCGCCCAAGGGTTCGGATGTCCTTCTGATGGACGACCTTATCGCCACGGGGGGCACGCTCTGCGCGGCGGTCCAGCTCTTTGAGCACCTCGGTTGCACGGTCCGGGACGTCGGTGCCATCGTCAATCTTCCCGAGCTGAACGGGTCCGGTCGGCTCCAGAGATTGGGCGTCAGGGTCTATTCACTGTGCGAGTTTACTGAGGCAGAATGACGCTCGAGAATAATCCAACGCGGCGCGATGCCAGTGCGGACGGCCCGGGGGGCCCCCTTCCGGCTTCGAACTCCGGCCTGAAGGAACCCGAGGTCAAGCGGCGCCACATTCTCCCGAAGGCGCTCGTTGTCGGCCTGGTCACCGGCTTCGTCGCCTCGGGCTTCAGGATGGCGCTGCATTTCCTTGAGCACGGCCGGATTGACTGGATCCAGCGCCTTCCGCTCCTTGAGGGATTCTTCGTCGCCGTTGGGATCGGGGCGATAGGGAGCGGAATTGGCCTCTGGCTCGTCCGGCGCTTTGCGCCGGAAGCCGCAGGTAGCGGCATTCCCGACCTGAAGTCCGTCGTCATGGGGGAGAAGGAGCTCCATTGGAAGCGAGTGCTTCCGGTCAAATTTCTGTCGGGTGTCGCCGGCATCGGTGCCGGCCTGACGCTCGGCCGCGAGGGCCCTACGGTCCAAATGGGCGGTGCGACGGGCCTCATGGTCTCGACATGGTTCCGTGTCAAGCAGGGGGAGGGGGAGAGGAAGGCGCTCATCAGCGCCGGCGCGGCAGCCGGCCTCGCGGCCGCCTTCAACGCACCTCTGGCGGGCCTCATCTTCGTCCTTGAGGAGCTAAACGGGAGGTTCACGCCCGTCGTATTCGTGGCGTCCTTCCTCGCAGCCGTGACCGCGGACGTCGTCTGCCGCGTCGTTACCGGGGAGACGCCGGTGTTTGTCCTCCAGGGGATGCAGGTCCCCACGCTAAGCGCGCTTCCCGTCGCGGCGATCCTCGGCGTCGTTGCTGGCTTCGCCGGGGTGGCGTTCAACAGGTCCCTGCTGGCGAGCCTCAACCTCTTCGAGCGGCTGAGGCGGTGGCCGCCCTTCGCCGTGGGCGCCTGCGCCGGGGCGGTCGTTGGCCTGGCCGCGTGGATCTATCCGGGTGTCAGCGGATCGGGGGCCGTGCTCTCGGAGAGGGCCCTCTCCGGCGAGATCGCGGTTCAGTGGATGCTCGTCCTCGTCGCGGCCCGGTTTGTCCTGACGATGGTGAGCTACGGCTCGGGTGCAGCCGGTGGCATCTTCGCCCCGCTTCTTGTCCTGGGCTCCCTAGGCGGGTTGGCGGTGGGCGCGGGCGTCCACGCGGTCATACCGGGCCTGGCGGCCTATCCGGAGACGTTTGCGGTCATAGGCATGGGGGCGCTCTTCACGGCGACGGTGCGGGCGCCGCTCACCGGCATCGTCCTCATGACCGAGCTCACAGGAAAGTACGATTTCATGCTGCCGCTGTTGGTCAGCTGCTTTGCAGCCTACGGCGTCGCCGAGGCCCTGAAGGACCGGCCGATTTACGAGGCGCTGCGCGAACGCTCCGCCTCCCGGGGCGGCGGGCCCGAGGGCTAGGCTTGGTATTGCCGCCGGTCGGGCCTTGGGAGGGTGAAGGTCTCCCGGGTCCTGGCGTAGTCCTCGCCGCCCAGGCGGCCGACGAGGTCAAGCTTCGCGGAATCGGGAAAGCCCTCCGGGCCGAGGATGTCGTCGCTAACGTGGGCCACGATGATCCGCCCGAAGATGACGTTGGCCGCGAGCGGGCCCGTGCCGATGTGGACAATCTGGTCGAGCGTGCACTCGAACGCGACCGGCGACGCCGCCACGCGCGGCGGCCTCACCCTTTCCGAGGGCGCCGCAGTGATCCCGAATGCCGAGAACTCGCTCTCGCCGTAGGGCAGGAGCGCAGCGCAGTTGTTCATCTGTTCTGCGAGCGCGAACGGCACCAGGTTGACGACGAACTCCGGAAGCAGCTCGATGTTCCTGACCGTGTCCTTCTTCGTGCCCTCGCGCGTGTTGACGGGCACGAACATGAGCGTGGGCGGGTTTGCCGTCACCCCCTGGAAGAAGCTGAACGGGGCGAGGTTTGTCCTGCCGTCGGGCGATATCGTGGAAACCCATGCGATGGGTCTCGGCAGTATCGTGGACGACATCCACCGGTAGGCGATGCGGGACTTGAGCGCGGCAAAATCGAGAAGCATGGCCTCCTTCTAGGGGAGGAACCGAGGCGAGACGAAGGAAATCTCTACGCAGGCGTGCCCAGGCTGGCGGTCAGACCGTGCAAATCGCCACGGCCTCGGCCAGGGACGTGAAGGGGTCGCGGGCGGGAATGAACTCCTGCGCAAGGAAGCCGCGGTGGCCAACCTCCTTGATCGCGCGGCATATCGGGGCGTAGTTGAGCTCCTGGGTCCCGTCGATCTCATGGCGTCCCGGGACGCCGCCGGTGTGGTAGTGGGCGATGTACGGGTGGTTGTCGCGGATCGTGTGGATCACATCCCCTTCCATGATCTGCATATGGTAGATGTCATAGAGGAGCTTGAACCGGTCCGAGCCGACCCGCTTCACGAGCTCAACGCCCCAGGCCGTGTGGTCGCACATGTAGTCGGGGTGGTTGACCTTGCTGTTCAGGAGCTCCATGCAGACCGTGACCCTGCGCTTCTCCGCCTCGCCCACGATCTGCTTGAGCGCGATGGCGCAGTTGGCGAGCCCGAGCTCGTCGTCCATGCCGCCGCGGTTCCCCGAGAAGCAGATCACATTGGGAAGGCCCGCATCGGCGCAGGCGTCGATGCGCTCGATCATCCCGGGCACCATGACGGCGTGGTGCTCGATTCGGTTAAGGCCCTCGGGTATCCGGGTGGCTCCCATCGCCATCGCGCAGGTGAGCCCGTGTTTCTGGACCACGGGCCATTCAGGCGGTTCGAGCAGCTCGACCGACTCAAGCCCGATGCGCTTCGCCTCGCGTGCCAAATCGTCCAGGGGGATCTTCTGATAGCACCAGCGGCAGACCGAGTGTCTGAATGAGCCGCCAGGACCCGCCGCGGGCGCGGCCGAAAGCGGCTTGGCGTCTTGCGAGCGCCCCAGGGGCAGGGCGGCGAGTGCGGCCGTTCCGGCCATTGCTTTCAGGGCTTCGCGTCGTGAGATATTCATCGTGGCTGGGGTTCCATGCTTTTGCCGCCGGCGCAAACATCTTGACCGGTGCCGCCTTCGGGTCGAGCCCCGCATGGTCAGACCGGGCGGACGTCACTCGACTGTCGTCAGATGCCACTGCCTGCAGTACGGGCACAGATATGCCTTGCGCAGGCGCTCGACGCCGGCGCAAAGGGCGGCGTCAAGCGCGTCGCCCTGGCTGCGGTACCTCCGTTTTCGGAAGCACCTCAGCTGCCGGTCTGCTCGGGATGGCTCCTTCATGTTTGTCTTGGGCAGCGTGCGTTCGTTCGCCGGCGTCCGGATTCCAAAATGGCCCGCATGCTATTGGGATTAAACATGTTATAGATTCAATTTACCCTCTCTTGCACGGTCTCGCACTTGGATAAAGCCCAAGGGTTGGCGCAGGGGATGGCCTCGTCAAATCTTTGAAGGATGCCTCGGGAATGCGCGCTGGCAGGCAGCCCGACTAGCTATCAGGCCACGGTAAACTGGGTGTTGACCCCATACTGCTGAACCGGCCGGTGGTCCATATTGGCGCTGAAAGAAGACCAACATGAAGACACGTTCCACTCTTTCCCCGTTCGTCGTGGGCGCGGGCCTGATTCTCCTTCTGGCGTCGGGCTGCGCCCGCAGCGACAAGGTTGCCCAGGCCAAAAGCGCACCCACCCCCGAACACACGGGAGCAATTCAACCTTCCGCTCCGGCCATCAAGCCCGTGAAGGTGACTCCGATCGCCGTCAGTTTGCCTTCGGCACAGGCCTCCGACACGTGGGCGGCCATCAGGGACATTACCTACGAGCAGCGCGCCGAATTCCTCGCCGGGGCCGCATCGTTGGAAAATGTGCTGGCCGGCCAGATCTCCGAGTTGAATGCGAAGCGCGCGGCAATGAGGGCCAGCACGACGGATTGGGACTTCGCGATGAAGGAGCTCAATGATTCTCAGGCCTACCTCAAATCAATGGTCGAGGAAGCGGGGCGAGCCACGGCCGAGACCTGGGACCAGGAGAAGGACAAGGTCGGGATGGCTTGGCAAAGGGCGCAGGCGGCCTGCGACAAGGTCAGGATGTCGACGACGTCCTGATTGTCGTCTAGAGCATCGGCGAGAGGGGCCTCAGCGCGGCCTCAATGAACTTCCTTCGGAAGGGCCGCTTCGCGAACACTTCTGGGTCGATTTCCTGGGAAAGCTTGAAATCGTGCTCGAGGATGCGGGCGAGTTCTCCATTTCGCTCAGGCGAATGGAACAGCAGGTTTAGCTCGAAGTTCAGCCGCATCGATCGGTAATCCAGGTTGGCCGAGCCGATCATCGCCCACCGGTCGTCAGCCAGCATGACCTTCGCGTGGTTGATGCCGACCGAGTATTCGAAAATTCTCACGCCCGCGGTAAGCAGCTGCGTGTAGTACGACCGCCCCACGACAACCAGCCACGGATGATCATTCTTCTCCGAGATGAGAAGCCGCACGTCGACGCCGCGGCTGGCCGCCAGCTCCAGAGCGGCAAGAATGACGTCATCCGGCACAAAATACCCCGTCGCGATCCAGACGCGCCCACTGGCCTCGTTCAGGAGGCTTACGATGGACTTGCTAATCGGCTCGTTTCGCCGGTCCGGGCCGCCAAGCACCACGTGGGTAAGGTGCTGCGCCTCGGATTCCGGCGCGGGAAAGAATGCCGACCCGGATATCTTCTCGCCGGTCGCGAAGAACCAGTCATCCGCGAACACATCCTGCAGCTCGCGGGCGACCGGTCCGTCAACCTCTACCTGCACGTCCCTCCAGTGGCCGAGCGCCGGATTGAGACCCTCGTATTCCTTGCCGATGTTCATTCCGCCGACAAATGCCACAACACCATCGACGATCTGGAGCTTGCGGTGGTTCCTCAGGTTTAGGAAGAAGCGGTTGCGCTTTGGGTCCAGGCTTTGGAACCACGAGAAATGGCCGCCGGCGGCCAGCAGATCCGCGAGAAGGCTCTCCGTGAAGCCGTGCGAGCCCACGCCGTCAAGGAGCATGCGTACGATCACGCCCCGTTTTGCGGCGTCGACCAGCAGCGCGAGGAACCTCGCGCCGGTCTCGTCCGCGTTCCAGATGTAGAACTCCAGATGGACATGGTGTCTTGCGTTCCTGATTCGCGCCTCCAGCGCCGAATAGAACTCCGCGGAGTCGCGCTGAATGCGGAGGTTGCCCGCGGAGCTGACGGGAAGCTGGTTAATACGGGAAAGAAGCTGAAAAAACTGGCGGTCCCTGTGGGAAACTCTTTCGAGCATGCGCGCCGTCGCAGGGTCTGTCGTGGTTTCGGGTGCGCTCCTTCGCGTTGAACGCGCCGAATAGAGGCTTCGACGCCGGAGCCGTCGGCGCTTCAGCCGATCGGTGCCGAGCGCAAAATAGACCAGCGCGCCAACATACGGGATGAAGACGATCGCCCAGAGCCATGCGAGCGTGGCAGCCGGCCGCTTCTTCAGAAGCAGCAGGTGCGGTATGAATGCCCAAGTCGCGAAGTACGCAACGATGAGGACCATTTTCATTCGGTTTTGGTGCCGTGCGGACCCGAGGCCGGCTTCCGCTCTGGGGAGAAGCTAGGTTTTGAGGGTTACGTCGCGGTTGAGTGCGTCCGCGTACTTGAGCCCCAGGAGCACGAGCTCCGGGACGACCTCGTCGAACAGATGCTCCCCCTCGAGCATCCGGGCAAACCCGCCGGTGCCGATGACGTGGGGCTTTTCCCCGCCGAAATCCTCGTGCGTGAGCAGCGTGACTATGTGGCGGATCGCCCCGGCGTGCCCATGGTAGAGTCCCGATTGGATGCTTTCGATTGTCGTGCGGCCGAGCACCGTGTCCGGCCTCGCGATCTCAACCCGCGGCAGCTTGGCCGTCCGGCTCGCCAGCGTCTCGGCCGAGACGCCCATGCCGGGCAGGATGACACCGCCGAGGTAGTCCCCGTCCGCGGTGATCACGTCAAAGGTTGTGGCAGTGCCGCAGTCGACCACGATGATGTTGCGCGCGGGCTGCCTGTGGACGGCTGCGATCGCCCCGGCGATCCTGTCCGCCCCGACTTCGAGCGGATTGCGGTAGCGGACCTTGAGGCCCGTCTTCACGCCGGCCTGCAGGATGAACGGCTCCCGCTTGAAGTATTGCCTGGTCGCTCCCCGGACCGGATGAAGCGCGGCCGGGACTACCGAGCACACGGCCACCCGGTCCACGGCATGGGGGTCGACGTTGTTCTCCCTGAGGACGGTGACCAGGAATATCCCAAGCTCGTCGGTGGATCCAAGCGGCTGGGTCGACTTCCGAAACTGGCACAGGAGCGTGTCCCCAACGAACACTCCGCCGTGGATCTGGGTGTTACCGATGTCGAGACAGAGGAGCATACAAGATCTAGGCCGCGTTTTCCGGGCGACCGGAGAGGATTCGCTCAAGCGCGGCCGCAAGCTCCGGCCGGGTTGCGCACCGATCGGGAGGGCTTCCGTCCTGGAAATGGATCGTTGCCGGAAACGCGTCCGGCCCGCGTCGCTCGGCGAGGTCGTTTTGCACAACAAGGTCCGCGCCGGATCGCTCGAGGAGCGCGCGCGCGGCCGGAATGGCGTGGTCCCGATCCTCTCCGTAGGTCAGCTTGAACGCCACGATTCGCACGGAATCATTTAGGCTGCGGGCGCGCAGGCTGTCGACCAGCTTCGGATGGGGCTTGAGGCGCAGGATGGGCGCCGAGTCCGAATCGAGCTTGCCGGCGCCGGGCTCGCGAGCCTCGCCGCCGACCTCGACCTCGCCCACGCCGAAGTCGCTCACGGCCGCGGCGTGGACGACAGCGTCGATATGCTCGGTCGAAAGGATGCGGGTGAGCGCCGCATCCAGCTCCGAAAACGTTGAAAACGTCTCCTCGCGGCACCCTGCGGGGCAGGGCGCCGAGGAGCGCGCCCGCAGGAGCACGACGTCGTGGCCGCGGCGCCTCATGTGTTCGGCGATGCCGGCGCCCGTCCGGCCGGTGCTGGCGTTGGTCAGCATGCGCACGCCGTCGATCGGCTCGGCCGTGCCCCCGCTCGTCACGAGGACCCGCAGGCGCCGGGCTGGGCGGGCGAGCGCCGCCTCGATGGCGGCGACGATGTCGGGCGGCTCGGCCATCCGTCCCTCGCCGAGCTCGCCGCAGGCGGTGCGACCTTCGCCGACCGGGATGAAGCGCACCCCCCAGCCGGCCAGCTTGGCCACCGCGTCGCGGGTGGCGGGATGGCTCCACATCGCGGGGTTCATGGCCGGGGCGACGAGGAACGGCTTCAAGCGGTCGTGAGCCAGGAAGAGGGCACCTGTCATGTCGTCGGCGAGGCCTGCGGCAAGCCGATTGAGGGTGTTGGCCGTGGCCGGACAGACAACGACAGCGTCGGCCCACCGGGTCATCTGGATGTGCTCGAGGGCCGTCCCGGGCTCAAAGAGGTCGGTGAGCACGCGCTCGCCGGTGAGGCCCTCGAGGGTGGCCGTGCCAACGAAGTGCAGCGCCGACCTTGTGGCGATCGCACGGACACGGTGGCCGAGCTGCACAAGCCGTGAGATCGCGTCGCACGCCTTGTAGCCGGCGATGGAGCCGGTGAGGGCGAAGACTATGTTATAGCCGGACATTGTCGATGAGGCGGACCCCCTCCAGTCGGATGGCCGCAAGGCGCACGCCTTCGCGGTCCTCGACGTAGTCGACCCCGAAGCCGGCCTCGCCCAGGGCCGCGGCGGCGGCCGAGGGGGTGGCCGACTCGCTCAGGATGCGCGGGAAGGACGCCGCCCGGGCTCGGGCCCCGGGCGATAGCCGGTGGTTGCGCGAGCTGAGCGCGAGCCCGTCCTGGTCGCGGATGGTGGGGCAGGGGATGATCTCGACCGGCACGAAGAGCGCCCTGACCATGCCCCTCACGAGCTCGAGCTGCTGCCGGTCCTTCTCCCCGAAATAGGCGCGGTGGGGGCTCACGAGGTTCAGAAGCTTGAGCACCACCGTGAGGACGCCGTCGAAATGCCCCGGCCGGTGCGCACCCTCAAGCTGGCGGCTGAGGTCGGATTCCGTCATCCTGAAGTGGAACCCGTCCGGGTAGATCTCCCTTGGCTCGGGGAGGAGCACGTGGTCAACCAGCCCCGACGCGAGACCCAGGTCGTCGTCCAACGTGCGCGGGTAGGCCACCAGGTCGGCGGGGCTGTCGAACTGCGTCGGATTGACGAAGATGCTCATGACCACGCGATCGTTCTCGGCGCGGGCCCGCTCGAGGAGCGACCGGTGGCCCGCGTGGAGCGCTCCCATCGTCGGCACAAAGCCGATGCTCAGGGGCGTCAGGTCTAGGACGGCGCGCTCGGCCTTCCAGTCCTGCAGGCTTCTGAAGACCCGCGGCACGTCTAGAATCCCTCCTCTTCTGCCGGGAACTCGCCGCGCCGCACGGCCTCCGAGAAGAGGGCGGCGCCGTTCCGGAATAGGGCGGCCCCGTCGGCAAAGCGGCGGGCGAACCTCGGCTTGAAGTCGGGATTGAGGCCGAGCATGTCCTGGAGGACAAGCACCTGGCCGTCGCACCCTGCGCCCGCCCCTATGCCTATCGTCGGGACCACGAGCGCCGAGGTCACCCTGGAAGCGAGCTCCTGCGGGATGCATTCAAGGACGAGGGCAAAGACGCCCGCATGTTCGAGGGCGGACGCATCCTCGATGAGGCGGCTTGCATCCTCGGCGTCCCTCGCCTGCACCTTGAAGCCGCCCATGGCGCGCACCCATTGCGGGGTGAGCCCGAGGTGCCCCATGACGGGGATGCCGGACTCGACAAGGTGCCGGATCACGTGGGTGTGCCCACGAGCGCCCTCGATCTTGACCGCATGGGCGCCGGCGCGAAGCAGCATCGCCGCGCAGTCGAGGGCTTGGGTCTCGCCCTTTCGTGCGGCGAGGAAGGGCATGTCGGCAACGATGAACTTTCCGGGCGCCCCGCGGGCCACGGCGCGCGTGTGCATCGCCATGAGCTCCGGGGTTGCCCCAAGCGTGTCCTTCTCGCCGTGCACGACCATCATCGCGCTGTCCCCCACGAGGAGGCAGTCGACCGGCGCGCCGGCCAGCAGCCGGGCCGACCACGCGTCATAAGCGGTCACCATGACGATCTTGACGGCCGCCGCCTTTGCCGCGGCGAATCCGTCAATGTTCCCGACGAGAGGCCCCGCGCGCGGGTCTGGGGATTTGAGGGCTGTCACACCGCCTCCGCAGTTTCCCAATCACGGAAAACCTGCGGACCGGCGAGGGTGGACGGGGGTGCTTTTCGCATGGCGATGAAGCCTCGTTGTCCGAAGGGCATGGGTATTGTACTTGAGTGTCCGGTCGCGATCGTGTTCGCGCTAGACGGCCGTACGGATCGAGCATAATCCAGGATTGCGCAATACCAAATTGGCGAATGACGCTCGTTCACCCGCGGGGAGCAGGCGTCCCCCGTCCCGCGGACATAGCATTTCACTCGCCTCGCGGGGCTGGCGTCGGGTAGTGAAGTCCGTCAAAACCCGCACCCATACTTGAAACGATTCAGCAGCGACGCGCGCACCCTTCAGTGGCTTGACCGGCGGATCGGCGCGCCCGTTTGCCTGCTGCTCACGCTTGCGCGCCGCCTGGGGGAGGTGTTCGGAGGGCGCGCCGCCGCCGGCGGGGTGCGGAGCATCCTTTTCCTGAAGCTGGCGGAGCAGGGCTCGACCGTGCTGGCGCACGAGGCCGTCCGGCGCGCGGTCGCGCGCGTCGGACGGGAGAATGTCCACTTTTTGGTATTCGAGGAGAACCGGTTCATCGTGGACCTGATCGACCTTGTCCCCCGGGAGAACGTGTTCACGGTGCGCACCGAGTCCGCCTGGGCCATGATGGCGAGCGGTGTCCGGGTCCTCTCGTCGATCCGCCGCCGGCGCTTCAGTGCATGCATCGACATGGAGTTCTTCTCGCGCTTCTCGGCGGCGATCGCCTACCTGACCGGCGCCGGCACCAGGATCGGATTCCACGTGTATTTCGGCGAGGGGCCTTACCGGGGCGACCTGATGACGCACCGCGTCCTCTACAACCCGCACCTGCATACAAGCAGGACATTCACGAGCCTTGTCCTGGCCCTGGACGCCGACCCGGGAAAGTTCCCGACCTTTGGGGCGATTCCGCCGGAAAGTCCTCCGCTTCCGGTCTTTGTGCCCGGGCCGGGCGAAAAGTCCGAGGCCGAACGCATGCTTGCCGGGCTGGGAGTGCCGAGCCGGGCCCGGCTCGTGGTCCTGAACGCCAACGCAAGCGACCTTCTGCCCCTGCGCAAATGGGATCCCAGCAATTACGGAGCCCTCGCGACGCGCCTCACCGCCGAATTCCCCGAGCTGTGGATCGCCTTCACCGGCTCGCCCGAGGAGGCCTCCCGGGTTGAGGCGATCTCGAGCGCGGTCGGGTCCCCGCGGTGCGTCTGCCTTGCGGGGCGGACGACGCTCCGCCAGCTGCTGGTGCTCTTCGGCCTCGCCGAGGTCCTCGTCACGAACGACAGCGGCCCGGCGCATTTTGCGGCGCTCACGACCATCGACGTCGTGGCGCTCTTCGGCCCTGAGACGCCGCTGCTTTTCTCGGCTCCGGGGCCGCGGAGCCATCCGATCTGGGCGGGCATCGCATGCAGCCCGTGCGTCAACGCCTTCAACAACCGACAGACGGCCTGCACGGACAACGTGTGCATGAAGAGCATCACGGTGGACCAGGTCCACGACACCGTGCGCCGGATCTACAGGGCGCGGACGGCGGGCGCGCAGGCGGGCAGGCCCGCCTGAGCGCCATCCCTCATCCGGGTCAGACGGCGCCTCGGATGCGGAACGCGACCGCGTGCTTGGTTGGGAACTCGTCCGGAACGCTGATCGTGAGCCCCGCCTGATCCTGGGTCCAGGTCAGCTTGCCGTCGTGGCCCACGAGCTCCACGCTCGTGACCCTGCCGACCCTGAGCGCCGTGTCGGTGGCGAGGGACCGTATGACGGTGCGGAATTCCGGCTTTCCCATCACGAACGCATAGAGGAGGTCGCCCTTGGTGGTGAACCGTACATCGTTCGCGTCGAGGGTCCGCCTGGAGTTCTCGTTGAACGCCTTCGAGTTCTGGTCGGACGATTGCACGGGCGCACCCTCGCCAAATTTCTTCCATGGGCGCGAGCCGTGGATTCCCTCGCTGTTCACAGCCATCCACTGCGTGATCTCCTCCACGACGTCCAATTCCTCCGGGTCGGGCATCCCGCTCGCAGGGAGGGGGACGTTCAGCATCAGGTTCCCGTTCTTGCTCACGATGTCCACAAGCATGTCGACCACCATCTTCGGGGTCTTGTAGCGCGTGCCCCGCTTGTAGTGCCAGTTGCCGATGCAGGTGTCGGTCTGCCACGGCCTCGGCAGGATGTCGTCCAGGACGCCGCGCTCCCGGTCGAGGACGCACAGGCCCTGCTCGCTGTCGCGGTCACGCTTTGAGAAATAGACGGCCTCGACCTTTCCCCCGTTCCTGCGGGCGCTCGTGTTGTAGAGGTGGGAGACGACCGAGTAGCCGTACTCCTCGAAGGGGAGCGAACCGTCTGAATAGAGCACGTCGGGTTCGTGCTGGTCGATCAGGTCCGTGATGCGGTCGTGCCAGTGGCGCTTCCACCAGTTGGGGATCTGGTCCTCGTTCCATTGCACGTCGCCGGACCACACCTCGTCGGAATCCACGTAGAGGTCCTTCGACGCCGGGTCTGAGCCATCGTAGGGGACGCCCGCGAGCGGCCCGGTCAGGTCGGAGCCGTGCGCCACCGAGTACCACTTGTAGGTGATCCAGAGGTGCTCGCTTATGCCAAAGCGCAGGCCCTCGTCGCGGACCGCCTTGCGCCAGGCTCCGACAATGTCGATTCGGGGGCCCATATTGGCGGCGTTCCAACGGTTGTGCTTCGAGTTCCAGAGGTCGAAGTTGTCGTGGTGGACGCCCATCGTCATGAAGTACCTTGCGCCAGCCTTCTTATAGAGCCGTATCAGGGCGGCGGGGTCGAATTTTTCCGCCTTCCACATGGGGATTGTGTCCTTGAACCCGAATTTTGAGGGGTGTCCGTAGTGCTCGACGTGGTAGTTGTACTGGTCCGAGCCCTGGATGTACATCAGGCGCGCATACCAGTCTCCGTACTCGACCGCCGACTGGGGCCCCCAGTGGGCCCACATGCCGAACTTGGCGTCACGGAACCAGTCGGGCGCCCGATAGGCCTGTAGCGAAGTCCGCGTGCCCGTGAACGGCCCGTCCTCGGGCTCGATCCCGGGGGGGCGCCTCGACTCCTTGTCCGGAGCGGGCGCCGCGGCGGCGCCCCGAAGGCCGATTGCGGGAATTGCCCCGGCTATGAGGCCCAGGGCCTGCCTTCTTGTGAACTTCATGGTGGGAATCAGGAGCCGGGCTTGAGCCTGAAGAGCATGACATCGTGCGAATCCACGGTGGCCGAGTGCGGGTCCAGCGCCGTTCCCGCCGGCTTGCCCGTCCAGAGGTCGGTCACGTCATAGTACTGCTCGGTGAGGAAGGAGAGCTCGTGCATGTCGAGCGCGAGCTTGGCCGGGGCGTCGCCGGTGTTGAGCACGCACACGGCCCAGTTCTTGTCCGAAAGCTCCTTCGCCCAGATCTCCTTGTCCTTGTCGACGCGGTACCTGAAGCCCTGGTGGCCCAGCTTGTCCTGGTCCACCGCGATCACGTCCTTGTTCGTCAGGATCGCCTGGATCTCCGGGGCCATGTGCCGCACGTCATTGCCGGCGATGAGCGGGGCGGCGAGCATGCACCAGAGGCTGAAATGTCCCCTCGACTCCGCGAGGGTCAGGCCCTTGGCGCCCACCTCGAGCATGTCCGGATCGTTCCAATGCCCGGGGCCCGCGTACTTCTCGAGACCCACGTTCATGTCGAGGAGCGTCTTCCAGCCGTGCTCCCACTTGTTCTTGCCGCTGGCGATGTAGCCCGGCCCGATGTCGCCGGTGGTGCGCCAGAGGTGCCCGACGGGCTCGGCCCAGAGCCATGGCTGGTTCTGGCCCCACTCGCACAGGCTGAAGATGATCGGCCTGCCGGCCGCTCGGATGGCGTCGCTCATGATCCGGTACGTTTCCGGGCCGTTTGCCGTCCCGTGGTCACACCAGTCGTACTTGAAATAGTCGACTCCCCACGCCGCATACTGGCGGGCGTCCTGGAACTCATGCCCGCGTCCGCCGGGATAGCCGCCGCAGGTCGTCTTTCCCGCGCAGCCGTACATCCCGAACTTGAAGCCCTTGGAGTGGAGGTAGTCGCCGAGGGCCTTCATGCCGCTCGGGAACTTGACCGGGTCCGCCACAAGGAGGCCGTCCGCGTCGCGCTCCTTCTTGGCCCAGCAGTCGTCGACAACGATGTAGACATAGCCGGCATCTCGCATCCCGCTGGCGATCATCGCGTCGGCTGTCTCCTTCACCAGCGACTCGTTGCAGTCTCCCGCAAAGGTGTTCCAGGTGTTCCAGCCCATGGGCGGGGTGAGGGCGAGGCCCTCGAATTTCTGGGCATGGGCGACGGCTGTCGCGAGGGCAGCGCACGCTATTATGCAGGGCAGTCTATTCATCTAGGGTGGGGTTTGAATGAAATCGGATCCGCTGAGGGACCGTGGGGACATCAACTTTAGCGCCGGCGACTTCCAAGTCCAGTCCCGGCTTCCCTTTCAGGGAAGCTTGGCCTGGATCAGTTTGCTCGCCGCAGAAAAATCGATGAGCGCCGCCTCCGGCCTCTTCTTGAGGGCCGCCATCACCTTTCCCATGTCCCTGCGCGACTGCGCCCCGGACTCCATGACGGCCTCGGCAATCAGCGCCTCGAGCTGTGCCCCCTCGATCCCCTTGGGAAGGTATTTCTCGAGGAGGCGGATCTCGGCCTCGTTGGCCGCGACCAGGTCCGTCCTGCCCCCCTTTTCGAACTCGACCTTTGCGTCGGCGAGGTTCTTGACGCCCTTGCGGACGGTTGCGACAACAAGGGCGTCGTCAATCGGCTTGGAGAGATCCATTGAGGCGCGCTGGATGGCCGCGTCCGCGGTGCGGAGCGCCGTGGCGGTCGCCGTGTCGCGGGCCTTCATTGCGGTCACGATGTCGGCGCGCAGCGTTTCGTAGAGGGTGGGCATGCCCGCATTGGGGCGCAAAATGGGCGGTTTCGCAACCCGGCGCTTCGGGGCCGACGCTCCGCACCAATGTGCGTTCCCGGGGACCGCCGATTTGGCGGGCTCGTGGTCGGAAATCGTGCGCGAGTCATCGCGACGCACGGTTGCCGCGGCCAATGCGCCTATCGCCAGCGCTCGATGATCCCGGGCAGTTCCCGGAGCGTGGCGGCCGTGAAGAACCGACCGTCACTGGCGGGCGGCGTCTCGGCCCGCTCGTGGCCCCAGGTGATCCGGTATGGAACGTGGACCCCGGACCCGCCGAGGGCGAGGACGGGCAGGATGTCCGACTTCACCGAATTGCCGACCATGAGGAACCTCGCGGGGTCGATTCCATGGCGCTGGAAGATCCTCTCGTACGTACGGGAGTCCTTCTCCGAGACGATCTCGATGACGTTGAAGAAGGCCGCGATTCCCGACTTCGCCAGCTTCCGCTCCTGGTCCCTCAAGTCGCCCTTCGTGATCAAGACGAGGCGGTATCGGGGCGCCAGGATCTCAAGCGCCTCGCGCGCGCCGTCCAGAAGCTCGACCGGATGATTGAGCATCTCGCGGCCGAGCGCCAGGATCTCGCGCACCTCGCCGGTGCTGATCTTGCCCTTGGTCAGCTCGATCGCCGTCTCGATGGACGAGAGCATGAACCCCTTGATTCCGTAGCCGTAGAGCTCGAGGTTGCGCATCTCGGTCGCAAACAGTGCCCGCTCGACCGTCGCCGCGTCATGGTGCCTGGCGAGGAGCGTGTAGTAGCGCTCGTGAACCCTCTCGAAGATGTTCTCGTTGTGCCAGAGCGTGTCGTCCGCGTCGAAGCCTATGCAGCGCTCTTGGGTCATCGCAGGACGGTGGGCGTCTCACGTCCGCGCGCCCCGCCGGAACCGGTCGAGGAACACCGCGACGATGATCACGAGCCCGATGATGATCTCCTGAAAATAGTTGGGCCAGCCCATCTGCTGCGAGCCGTTGCGCAGCACCGACATTATGAGCGCGCCGATGATCGAGCCGAGGACCGTGCCGGAGCCGCCGTTGAGGCTCGCGCCGCCGATGATGACCGCGGCGATGACGTCGAGCTCGAGCCCGATGGCGACGGTCGGGTCCCCGAGGCGAAGCCTTGAGAGCTGGAACAGCCCGGACAGGCCGAAGAAGCAACCGGCGAGGGCGAAGACCATGATCTGCAGGCGCACCGTCGGAACGCCGCAGAGGCGCGCGGCGGCCTCGTTCGAGCCGAGGGCGAAGACATGGCGCCCGAAGACCGTCCTCTTGAGCACGAGGGCCGTGAGAATCGCGAGCGTGATGGCCACCCAGACGCCGGCAGGCAGGGCGTATCCCGACGGATTCGGGGTCGTCATCCAGCTGTCGATCGGCGAAGAGTCGTAATTCACGGTCTGGTTGGAGGCCAGCCATTTGGCCGTGCCGCGCCCGATGCCGAGCATGCCGAGCGTGATGATGAAGGACGGCATCCTCAGCCATGCAACGGCCGTGCCGTTCAAAAGCCCGACAAGCCCGCCAAAGCCTATCGCGGCCATGGTCGTCGCCGCGGCGCCCCATCCCCTCTGGATCATAAGGGCCGCGATCACGCCGGTGAGCGCCACGGTCGAGCCAACCGACAGGTCGATCGCTCCGCTCACGATGATGAGCGTCATTCCCAGCGCCCCGATCGAGACGATGACGGTCTGCGTGAAGATGATCTTGAAGTTGTGATAGGTGAGGAAGTACGCGCGCGTCTCCGCGGGGGCCGCAAAGAGTCCGACGACAAGGATGAGCCCGATAAAGGGCCCGGCCTTCGAAAGTATGCGGCGAAGGGTGGACATCGCGGCTCAGTCCTTCCCAACGGCGAACCGGAGGAGCTCATGCTCGGTCCATTCGCTCCTTGGCCGCACGGCGACAAGCTCGCTTCGGCGCATCACGCCGATTGTGTCGCACAGGCCGAGGAGTTCGGGAAGGTACGAGCTGACAACGATGACCGACTTCCCCGCGGCCGCGAGCCGGCCTATGATCTCGTAGATCTGAGCCTTGCTCCCCACGTCGATCCCGCGGGTCGGCTCGTCGAGAAGCAGAATCCTCGCGGGATGCTCAAGGAGCCTTGCGAGCGCCACCTTCTGCTGGTTTCCGCCGGAGAGCTCACCTACGTTCTGGTCGGCATCGCGGCATTTGACCGCGAGTTCGTCCATCCAGCGCGCAGACGCCGCGGATTGGCGTCCGGCGCTAACCCATCCAAGGCGCCCGAAGGCCTCGAGCTTCGTGAGGGTGATGTTGTCGCGTATCGGCTGGTTCAACATCAGGCCCTCCTCCTTCCTGTTCTCGCTGAGGAAGCCCAGCCCCTGGCCCCAGCGCCTGCGAGGGGTTGCCCTTCCGGCCGGCCGGCCAAGCACCGCGACGCTTCCGCCATCCGCCGCGTCCAGCCCGAAGATTGCCCTCAGGAGGTCGGTGCGTCCGGCGCCTATCAGCCCGGCCAGGCCGAATATCTCGCCCTCGCGCACCCGGATGGATGCCGGCGAAAGACGCGGCCGGCGTTCGAGTGAACTCGTCTCAAGGACCGCGGGGCCCATCGTTCGGGCGATCCTGGGATACAGGTCGGCGACCGGCCGCCCCGTCATGAGCGTGACGAGCTTCTCGACCCCCGTCTCCGCAATGGCACCGGAGCCAACGGTCTCCCCGTCCTTCAGCACGGTATACCGGTCGCATATCCGGCGGCACTCTTCGAGGAAGTGGCTGACGTATATGATCGTCGCGCCCTGCTCGCGGAGGCGCCCGATGACGGTGAAGAGCCTCTCGGTGTCGGACTTTGTGAGGCTGCTCGTGGGCTCGTCCATGATGAGGACTCGCGGCTGCAGAAGGAGCGCGCGGGCGATTTCGATCACCTGCTGCTCCGCAATCGAGAATTCCCCCGCCGCCCTCTCAAGGGGAAAATGGCCGTAACCGAGGCCTGCAAGGGCATCCTGGGCGCGGCTCCTCGACGCCTTCGTATCAATCCATCCCAGGGATGAGGATTCCGAGCCGAGCAGGATGTTCTCGCGGACGGAGAGGTGTGGCGCGAGGTTGACCTCCTGGTAGATCATGGCGACGCCGCGGTCGCGGGCGTCAAGCGGGCCCACGGGCCTGTAGGGCCGCCCGTCGAGCTCCATTTCGCCGGCGTCGGCCACATGCGCTCCGCTGAGGATCTTCAGCAGAGTGCTCTTCCCGGCGCCATTCTCGCCAATGAGCGCGTGCACCTCGCCCGCGGCCACTTCGAGAGAGACCGACTTCAGCGCATGGGTCGCGCCAAACGCCTTGCTTATCCCGGCCAGTCTCAGCCGCGGGTTTGGCATCACTTCAGGTACTCCGCGAGCGGCGGATGGATGAGGGCCGAGATCCTTGGATCATCCATGTTCTCAAGGGTGACAAGGCCCACGCCCGTGTCGATTAGGCGCTCCACCTTCTCGTGGCGCAGGAGGGCTACCGCCGTCATGACCCCGAGATAGCCCATCTTCACCGGGTCCTGGACGACGAGGCCCTGGATGTCACCTTGCTTGAGCCCGGCGACCAGCTGCTCATTGGCGTCGAATCCGACGAACCGGACCTTCCCGGCCAATCCCTGTTCGCGCAGCGCGAGAAGCGCGCCACCCGCGGTCGACTCGTTTGGCGCGAATATCCCGTCCATCCTCGTCCCGAAGCGATTGAGGAGGTTCTGGGCCGCCTTGAAAGCCGTCTCCTGCGTGGCGCCGCCATACTGGTCCGTGGATATGAGCTCAATGCCAGGGAATTCGGCCTTCATCACCTCCATGAATCCCGCCTCGCGCTCCTCGGTGCTCGCCGAGCCGACTTCGTACCGGAGCATGACGACGCGGCCCTTCCCGCCTAAGAGGCTTCCGAGCCGGCGGGCGCCGATCTGGCCCCCCTTGCGGTTGTCGGTGGCGACGAAGCTTGCCGGCATGCTCGAGTTGAGGGCGGAGTCGATGACGACGACGGGAATGCCGGCCTTGACGGCCTCCTCTACGGGGGCGACGAGTGCCCTGCTATCGAGGGGCGCAAGTACGATGGCGGACACGTTCCTCCCTATGAAGTTCTCCACGACCTGGATCTGCTGCTCGCGGTCGTCCTCGACGAGCGGGCCCTTCCACATGATCGCGACGTCGGCGCCGGCAGCCTTGAGGTCCCTCTGGGCCTTCACGGCGCCCGCCTGAACGGACCGCCAGTACTCGTGGGTCGTCCCCTTGGGTATGACTGCTATCTGGAACTCGGCGGACCGCGACGAGGCGGGCAGGGACGCAAAGGCCAGGGCGATGATGAGGGGTGTTCGCATCTTATTGAACGTGGATTGGGGTCGCGGCCTTTGAATTTTTCCAGACTTTTCCCTCCGGGGGCTTGAACGCCCATGGGATCTCGGGCTTCAGGGTCAAGCCGGCTGCGGCCATGAATGGGTTCTTACCATCGTGCCTGGGCATGGTTGGGAGGTGCCGATCAATCAGGATTGGGCGAGACGGTACACCCTCGCTGCATTGCCGCTGAAGACGGCGGCTTGGTCGGCAGCGGAAAGGTGCGCTAGCAGTACGCGGGCCATCTGGAGCCAGGTTGGGTAGGGGGAAGCTAGTTTGACCACGGGCCAGTCGCTTCCGAAAAGAAGGCGCGAGGGCCCGAAGGTTTCGAGAAGGTGGCTGATAGTGGGGACGAACCGCTCGGGATCAAGCGCCGCGGTTCCCGCTTCCGTGACGAGCCCCGACACCTTGCACGAGACATTGGGGCACTCGGCGAGCTCGCCGATGTGCCTGCGCCACGGGTCGAGAACGTTCGAGCGCAGGTCGGGCTTGCCCGCGTGGTCGAGAACGAGGGGGGTTTCCGGGCAAAGCCTGGCGAGTTCAACGACGGCCGACATCTGGGGGTGGCGCACGCAGACGTCAAAGGAGAGGCCAAGCTCGCCGCACCTGCGGACGCCTTCGACAAACGCCGGGGTCAGGCAGAAGCCCGGGTCGGGCTCCCCCTGTATCAAGTGGCGCACCCCGCGCACAAGAGGCCTCTCCACGAGGGCCTCCAGGGCCGAGGACGTCCCGGGCCCAGCGTCCATGGGCGCGAATGCGACGACGCCCGCGATCTGCGGCGCCTGCCTCGCGAGCGACTCAACCCATCTCACCTCGTCCATTGCGGAGCCACGCTCGCAATCGGCCTGCACAAACACGATCCGGGACGGGGGCGCATCGGCCGCCTCCCGCATGAGGTCCGCTGGGATGTGGGCCCCGGCAATTCCGGGAACGGCCGCAAGCCAGGGATAGCGTCGCAGCGACGGGTCCCAGAAGTGGACGTGGGAATCCGTGAATACCGGACCCATCTTCAATCGGCGTGGAAGACTTCCTCCATCCGGGCCCACCACTCGCCCGGCGCCCGGTTCGGCAGCGGGTCCTGCATCGGCTCCATGACGGCCCACCACCGGCGCGTCTCCAGGTCCGCCGCCATCACCTTCATATCCGCCTCAAAGTCGTCACCCCAGTACTCGAAATAGGAAAAGAGCCAGCCGTCCCTGTGAAAGATGGAATAGTTCCTTATCTGGGACGCTGCGATGCGGGCCAGGACGCCCGGCCAGACGGCGGCGTGGTGGCGCTTGTACTCCTCGAATCGTTCAGGCTTAACACGCAGGACCATGCCGTATCGGCGGGGAGTCGATGTGGATTTCATGATGGTTTGAGGATCGAGCCCTTTCCGCCTGAGGTGCCGCGGGTCTCCTTGCTGATGACCTGCCGGGGCTTGGCGGGGGGGGCTGGCTATGGCTTGAAGGGTGGGGTGGGCATCCGGTTGATGGCGTCCTAGCCTGGCGGCGGAATGAGGGGACGCTAGGGAAAGTGCGCTCCCATGGCAACATGGCTTCGGCGGATTCCGCCCAATTCCGCCGCCGATTTGCGTGCGCCGAGGGTCGGGCGTTGGCCATGCTTCGGCATTCTCCGGCGAGCCGTTCGGCGCTCGTTCCGGCAATCCGGCATCAGGAGGGCAGCATCACCGGGTCGTCCTGCCACCGCGGGGCCGCTTCGGCGACCGCACAGCGGGTTTCACCCTCGTGTGCGTGGCGGAGCTTGGCGCAAGGGAGCCGCCCTTGTAGGGGTCGCGTCCAAGAACCCGTGCGATAGTCTTCAGCATGGTCTCAGCCGAATAGGGCTTCGGTATGAAATCTCGGACGCCGACCTTTGCCGCCGCCAATATGCCCCCCTCCTCCAACCCGCTCGATCCGATGATCTTTACATCGGGGTTTATCGCCTTCAGCGCGACCACCAGCGCGGGGCCGTCCATGATGGGCATCGCAATGTCGGTGATGACCACGGCGACCGAGCCTAGATGTTGGGCGTAGAGGGACACCGCCGCGGCGCCGTTCACCGCGACCTTGGCCCGGTAGCCGAAGCGCTCGAGCGTGGATTTTGCGACCTCGAGTATGGGTTCCTCGTCGTCCACGACGAGGATGAGCTCGCCGTGACCGTGCGGCAGCTCGGTTTGTTTTGCCGCCGCGGCCTCTGTCGACGGGGAGGCAGCATTTGCCGGAATGTAGATCTTGAACGTGCTGCCCTTCCCCATGTTGCTGGAAACCGTGATGAAGCCGCCGTGGTTCTGAACGATCCCGAGGGACGTCGAAAGCCCGAGGCCCGTGCCCTTGCCGATGTCTTTGGTCGTAAAGAAGGGCTCGAATATCCTGTCGCGGATGTTCGACGGGATCCCCGTTCCCGTGTCGGTTACCGAGATGGCGACGTACGGGCCGGGCTTGGCCTCCGGATTCATGCTGGAGTAAGTCTCATCAAGGACGGTGTTCTCGATGCGCAGCGTGATCGTCCCCCCGTCCGGCATCGCGTCCCGAGCGTTGACGCAGAGGTTGAGCAAGACCTGGTGGAGCTGCGTGGGGTCGCCGGTCAGGGTCCAGGGATTGTGGTCCGTCTTGAGCTCGAACCGCAGGGACTTCGGGAAGGTGTCGCACGCGATCTGCTGGATCTCCCGCGCGATGTGCTTGGGCTGGACGAGCATCTGTTCGCCCTCGGCGCCCCGCCCGAAGGCAAGCACCTGGCGCACGAGTTGTGCGCCGCGCTCGGCGTTTAGCTCAAGCGTCGCAAGCAGCCTCCGCCCGCCCTCGTCGGACACCTTGAGCTTGAGCAGCGCGATCGACATCAGGATTGGGGCCAGCACGTTGTTCAGGTCGTGGGCAATCCCGCCGGCAAGCGTGCCGATGCTCTCGAGGCGCTGGTTGCGCAGGGCCAGGGCATCGCGCTCCTTCTTGTCGGTGATGTCGGCGCTGATGCTGAACTGGGCCTTCGGGGCGCCGTTCTCGTCCCGGATGAGCGTCCGGCGTATGTCGACGAAGACCTCGCGGCCCTTCCTGTGATGAAGGCGCAGCTCCCCGTGCCACGAGCCCTTCGCCAGCGTCTCCTCCGCGGCCTGGGTCAGCATCGGGTGGTCCTCCGCAGGAAAGAGCTCGTGGCCCTTCTTGCCTATGGCCTCGCTGGCCTTCCAACCCAGCAAGAGCTCGGCTGCGACATTCATGTAGCTGATCTTGCCGTCGAGCGTGAGAAGGAGAATCGCCTCGTTTGCCTGGTCGAGCATCTCGGCAAGCTCCGTTATCTTCTGAACGGCCTGCCGGCGTTCCGTGATGTTTCGCCCGATCCCCACCAGGCCGATCACGTTTCCATCGCGGTCGCGCAAGGGCACTTTGGTGGTCGACCACCAACTCGGCTCGCCCTGGGGGCCCGGGATCATCTCCTCGATGTTGGCCAGCGTTTGTCCCGAAGCCATGACCCGCTCGTTGTCCTCGCTGAACTGGCGCGCCAGCTTGGGCGGGTAGAAGTCGAAGTCGGTTTTGCCGATCGTCTCCTCGAGCGTCTTCGCGCGCAGCACGTCGAGCTGTGCCCGGTTGTTGATGAGGTGCCGTGCCGCGCGGTCCCGCACAAAGACATGGTCGGGGATGATGTCGATCACCGTGCGCAGGAGGTTGTGCTCCATCGCGAGGGTCTGCTGGGCCTCGAAGAGGAGCTGCCTCTGGCTGTCCGACTCCGGAGCCTGCGCGTGAGATCCCTCCATCGTGGCCTTCAACGCCGCCTCGGCCTCGGCAAGGCGCCTGGAAAGGTCGGCTATCTTGGCCTTCAGCGCGATCTCGTCGAATGGAGAGTGGGTGCTCATCGGCGGTCGGGACAGGAAGACGGTCCAGCCAAGCATGGAGTCCATCCGCGTTCAATGTTCCCTTTGAGCGAACGAGGCGTCCCCCGAAAGGAGGAGGGGCGCGCGCCTGCGCAATTCCCGCCGGACTGCCGGGGGCGATGCCCCGGCAGCCTGGTTCGGGAATGTGTGTGGGTCGATGGCGCTAGCGTACGTGTCCGTGTATCGAAGCGGGCACCTATTGGCCACCAGTTTCCGCCCACGACCCGTCGGGAACGTTCCATCCGCCGCCGAGCGCCTTGTAGAGCTGCACGACGACCGTGAATTGGTCGCGCCTCGTCTGCGCGAGCGCGAATTCGGCGGGGAAAAGCTGCTGCTGCGACTGGATGACCTCAAAATAGCTGGCCTTCCCTGCGGTGTAGCGCTGGGTCGATAGCTTCACCGCCTCCCCGTAGGCGGCCACCGCGCGCTCCTGCTGCCCGCGCTCCTCCGCGAGCTTCTGGCGCGCGGCGAGCGCATCCGCCACATCGCGAAAGGCGCCCAGGGCCGTCTGCTGATACTGGAGCTTGGCCACCTCCCAGGCCTCCTTTGCCTGCTCATATTGTCCGCGGAGTCCCCCTCCCTGGAACAAGGGTCCGGTCGCCTGGGCTCCGATCGACCATAGGCCCGCGTTGCGCGAGGTGATCTGGTCGAGCTGAGAGCTCACGGAGCCGAGGACCGCGCTTAGGCCTATGCGCGGAAGGAATCCGCCGACGGTCACTCCGATGCCGGCGTTGGCCGCTTGTGCGGCGTACTCGGCCTCGCGCACGTCGGGGCGGCGCTCGAGCAGCGCGGAGGGCAGCCCCGCAGGCACCTCGGGCGGCATGGCCTGATCCAAAAAGCCGGCGCCGCGCGCGATGGGACCCGGGTTGCGGCCCACCAGGATGCTGATCTGGTTCTCCTTGACGGCGATCTGACGTTCCAGATCGGGAATCCGTGCGGCGCTGGTCGCCATCGCAGCCTCGGCGCTCGCGGTGTCGAGGCGCGACGCCACCCCGCCCTCGAGCTGCCTCGTGAACAGTTCGAGGCTTTCACGAAACGACTCGGTCGCGCTCCTGGCGATCGCCAGCTCCTCGTCGAGCTCGAGCAGTTCGTAATAGGCCGTCGCGACGTCGCTCACGAGGCTGAGAAGGACGGCCCGGCGGCCCTGCTCGGTCGCGAGGTACTGCGAGCGTGCGGCCTCGTCCAGTCGGCGGACCCGTCCCCAGAGATCGAGCTCCCACGCCGCGCCCAGGTATCCGTCGAATCCGTTGGTCGTGGACACCGTGGAGGAGGGGAATGCGTTTCCGAGCACGGCGTTGCGACCGCGGTCCGCGTTCGCCTCATAGCCCAGACCCGGGAACCGCTGCCCGTGGACCTGGGCCGCAATCGCGCGCGATTGACCTACGCGGGCTGCCGCAATTCGGACGTCATAACCATCAACAAGGGCGGTATGGATCAGGTCCTTCAACCGGGGGTCCTTGTAGATGTCCCACCACGCCAGGTCTGCGATCGATCGATCCCCTTCCGCCGCCTGCCCGCGGAACAAAGGCGGCGCCTGGGTGGCGGGACGCTTGAAATCAGGCCCGATCGCACACCCGGCAAGGAGGAATACCGCAAGCAGCGGGCCTCGGCATTTCAGCGGATGGGTTGCCATTGTCAGTGCGATCCGGGGTCCTTCGCCGGTTCCGTGGGCGTTGTCAGGCTCGGATGAAGCGCGTCCGGGTGGGCGCTGTGGGGGAGCCCCTTGGTGGCCCACATCTCAATCACGTAAAACGTTACCGGTATCAGGAAGATCGCCAGGCCGCTCGCCGCGAGCATTCCTCCGATTACAGTGGTCCCCATCACCTTGCGCGCAACGGCGCCCGAGCCGCTGGCGAGCCAGAGGGGCACGCAGCCAAATATGAACGCGAAGGACGTCATTAGGATGGGCCTTAGCCGGACCTTCGCGCCCTGGAGCGCCGCCTCGAGCAGCGGAATGCCGTGCTCGTAGCGGGTTCGGGCGAACTCGACGATCAGTATGGCGTTCTTGGCGGAAAGCCCGATCAGCATGATCAGGCCGATCTGTGCGAACACGTTGTTCTCCATCTGCCGGGCGAAGAGTGTGAGATATGCGCCAAACACTGCGACCGGCACGCCAAGGAGGACGCTGAATGGCAACGACCAGCTCTCATACAGGGCCGCCAGGATCAGGAATACGAAGACCAGCGAGAGGGCGAAGATGGCGGCCGGCGGGACTCCCTCCCGGGCTTTTTTCTCCTGGAAGGACATTCCCAGGTAGTCGAATCCCATCTCCCTGGGCATCGTCTTTGCAAAAACCTCCTCGAGTGCGGCGGTCGCCTCGTTCGAGCTGTAACCGGGCGCCGCCGCGCCGTTGATCTGCGCACTCCGGTAGAGGTTGTACCTCATGGTGAATTCAGGTCCGAGGCGGGTCTCCACGGTAGTAAGCGCCGACAAGGGCACCATCGCGCCGTCGTGGTTGCGCACATAATAGCTCCCGAGCTTGTCGGCCCGATTCCGGTACTCGCCCTCCGCCTCCACATACACCTGCCATTGGCGCCCGAAGCGGTTGAAATAGTTTACGAATATGCCGCCCATGTAGCACTGCAGCGTCCGGTAGACGTCCGCCAGTTCCACACCCTGTTTCATGGCCTTTGCGCGGTCCACCTTGACGAAGATCTGCGGAACCGAGGGAAGGAAGGTTGTCGAGAGGCCCGCGATTTCCTTCCTCTTTCCCGCCTCCTCCATGAACTTGTTCACGTTGTCGGCAAGATATGCGATGTCCTTGCCGGCGCGGTCCTCCAGGATGAAGGTGAAGCCGCCTGCGGTTCCAATCCCCGGGATCGAAGGGGGCGAAAAGGCGATAGCCCTGCCTTCCGGAATCTTGCGCAGCTCGCTGTTCAGGTGGGCCCTGATCGCATCGAAGCGCTCCTCCGGCTTTGTCCGCTCGGACCAGGGTTTGAAGTTTATAAAAAAGAACGCGCTATAGGTGTTGGTGACGGTGCTCAGCAGCGAAAACCCAATGACGGATGTGTACGTTCTGACGCCAGGAGTGTTTTTAAGCACCTCCTCCACCTTGCGAGCGGCCTCGCTTGTCCGCTGGAGCGAGGACGCGTTTGGAAGCTGGAGCGCCACATAGATGTAGCCTTGGTCCTCCTCGGGCAGGAATGCGGTGGGCAGCTGTCTGCCAAGCAGGTATGCGACGACGGCAAAACATCCAAGAGCGATGAAACTGATCGCGCTCTTCTGGATCAGGTGGCGTGAAAACCCAACATAGCCTTCCTGCACGCGCCCGAACGAACGGTTAAACCAGCCGTAAAATCTGCTCATGGTGCCGCGGCTCTCGCCCTTCGGCCGGAGCAGGATGGAGCAGAGGGCGGGGCTGAGCGAAAGTGCGTTGAACGCCGAGATGATCACGGAGATTGCGATCGTCAGCGCGAACTGCTGGTAGAGTCGGCCGGTGATGCCCGGTATGAATGCGGTCGGTATGAACACCGACGCCAGTATGATTGCGATGGCCACGACGGGCCCGGACACCTCCTCCATGGCCTTGATGGTTGCATTGCGCGGCGACATGCCCTCCTCGATGTGGTGCTCCACGGCCTCGACCACGACGATCGCGTCGTCCACGACCAGTCCGATGGCAAGCACCAGGCCGAACAGCGAGAGCGTGTTCACCGAGAATCCGAACACAGGAAACAGGACGAACGTGCCGATGAGCGACACCGGCACCGCGAGCATAGGGATGAGCGTCGGCCTCCATCCCTGCAGGAACACGAACACGACGAGGATGACGAGCAGCATCGCCTGCCAGAGCGTGTTGGAGATCTCGCGCATGCCCTCGGAAACCGCCTGCGTTGTGTCGAGCGCGACTTGGTAGTCCAGGCCCTGCGGAAAACTGAGTTTGATGCGCGCCATGGCAGCCTTGACGCCACTTGCGCAGTCAAGGGCGTTGGAGCCTGGGAGCTGGAAGATCGCTATGTTCGCGGCCGGCTTGCCGTTGAGCCTTCCGATCAGGTTGTAAACCTGCGCCCCCAGCTCGACGCGGGCCACGTCCCTAAGGCGCACCGCCGATCCATCGGGATTGGCCCGGATTATGATCGCCCCGAATTCCTCTGGGGAGGTCAGGCGCCCCTGGACGCGGACCGAATAGGTGAAATCCTGCCCCTTCGGGGCCGGCTCCGCCCCGACCAGGCCTGCCGGATTCACCGTGTTCTGGCTCTGCACGGCCTGGATGATGTCGCCAACGGTGATGTTGAGCTTGGCGAGCTGATCGGGCTTGACCCAATACCTCATCGCATACTGGCCGGCACCGAATACCGTGGCGCTCGCGATGCCGGGAATTCGGGTGAGCTGGTCGAGTATGTTGATGTAGGCATAGTTTGCCAGGAAGGTATTGTCGTAGGAATCCGTCGGCGAATAGAGCGCGACCAACATGAGCGGGGCCGAAAGCTGCTTCTGCACCGTGACGCCAAAATTCGCTACGTCTGACGGAAGCTGCGGGCTGGACTGGATCACCCGCATCTGCGTCAGGATGAGGTCGGTGTTCGGGTCGGTGGCGATGTTGAAGTTCGTCGTCAGCCGCATCGAGCCGTCGCTCCCGTTGATCGAGAACATGTAATTCAGGTTGTCGACGCCGCTGAGCACCTGCTCTATCGGCGTGGCGACGGACTGCTCCACCGTCTGGGCGTCCGCGCCCACATAGGTCGTGCTGACGCGCGCCTCGGGCGGCACGATCTTTGGAAACTGGGCTATCGGCAGCGAGACGAGCGCCACCGCGCCGATGATGACCGTCAGGATCGCGACGACGATCGCGACGATCGGGCGGTTGATGAAAAACTTCGACACGGTGCGGCTACTTGGCGGGTTCCGCCGTCGCAAACGGAATGGGATTCACCGCCGCGCCGTCCCTGATTTTCTGGGTGCCGTCCGCGACGACCCGGTCGCCCAGGTGCAGCCCGGACTCGACCACCACCTGGTTCCCGGCCTGCGTCCCCAGTTTCACCGTCACGATGTGTGCATGGTCCCCAGAATCCACGGTGGCCACCTGATAGCTTCCTTGGAGCTCGGTCAGAGCGCGCTGCGGCACGAGGAGCGCGCCCTTCTCAATGTTCACGACCGCTCGTACCTTCGCATAAAGGCCCGGGCGCAGGAGCCCGTCTGGGTTGGGAAAGACGGCGACCACGCGCAAAGTGCCGGTGTTGGCATCCACCTGGCTGTCGATCGCATAGAACTCGCCCTTTCTGGGGTAGGTGGAGCCGTCGGAGAGGATTAGATCAAACTTGATGCCGGCGGGTATGGCCGGAGCCTTGGGGTCGCGACCCCTGAACCCAAGGTACGCCTGTTCGCTGATCGGGAAGTACGCCTTGATCGGGTCCACCGTCGAGACCGTAGTCAGGACGCCCGTTGCGGGCCCCACTAGGTCTCCGATCTGGGCCCTGATAAGCCCGGAGATGCCGTCCACAGGGGAAACAACGTGCGTGAAACTCAGGTTGAGACGCGCCTGATCGACAGCGGCGCGGGCCGACAGGACCTGGGCCTCCGCAGCCAGGCGGCCCTGCACGGCGTCGTCCAGTTCCTCCTGGCTGACCGCCTTGTCCCGGGCCAGGGGAGTATAGCGCGCCACGTCGAGCTCTGCCTTTCCGAGCTGGGCCTGCGCCTGGGCAAGCACGCCCTCGGCCTGGGAAAGCGCCGCCGCAAATGGCCTCGGATCGATATCGAAGAGCGGATCCCCCTTCCGCACGGCAGAACCCTCTTTGTAGTCCTGCTTGATCAGGTACCCGGAAACCTGCGCGCGGATCTGGGCGTTGACAAATCCGTCCAGGGTTCCGATCCACTCGTCAACGACCTGCACGTCGCGCTGCTCAACCACAACAATCTGGGCATCTGGGGGACGGGGAATCTGATTCTGGCTCCTTTCGCATCCGCCCGTGATTGCAAGCGCGAGTGTCCCGGCAACGAGCACAAGGGAACTCCTCCCCATGGTGAATGGATCCATCATTTACCAAATAGGGTAAATGGCGTCGAAATTCAAGCGGGCGGCGGGAAAAACATCCATATTCGGCCGGCGCTCGTGTCGCACCGAGACAGGAGGGCGCCGATTGGGCCATCGTCCCCATGCTGCGCGCACCCTGCCGCGCCCCTCCCTGCGTTCTGGGCCGGGTTCAGGGAGAGATGCCCACCATTCACGACCGTGATTTGCGTCGTGAGCCGTTCTGCTCCCTTGAGTTTGAGCCGGGATTCCCAAAGACTCTAAGCCATGAAGGAGCCGACATTGGGGTCCAACTGAGTGCCCATGCCGGCGGACTTGCAGCCTGGGTACAATTCCCTGAAGGCTTTTGCCAATACGTAATTCCAAGTAAAAAGCTAGCTGTAGCCGCACCGGCACATGTCCGGACTATTATCAAAATGGTACGCGTCGATCCCAGCCTTCGTACGCGGGCACGGCTCTTCACGAAACCTCGGATTCCAACCCTTGAAAACTAAGTACTTCGCCAGCATCTCTGCACTTCTCATAATCGCCTCCGGCGCGCCAGGGGCGCAGTTTGCCCATACGGCGCTCGTGCACGGCGGAGTCCGGCCGGGCACCTTCTCCGCGCTGGAGATCGCGCAGGAATACCGCAATGGGCGGCTTCTTGCCAAGGCGAGGGACGGGGTCGACCCCGCGGCACTCCAGGCATTTGAGGGCGGCGCCGGCGCTCACCTTGAACGGCGGTTCCAGAGCCTTCCCGGCCTCGAGGTCCTTCAGCTTGACAGCGGGCTTCCCGTGAAGGCGGCGATCTCGAGGCTCATGGCCTCGGGTCTCTATGATTTTGTGGAGCCCGACCGCGTGATCCGCGCGAGCGTCGTGCCCAATGACACGTATTTCCCCATGCAGTGGAATCTCAGCAACACCGGCCAGAACGGGGGAACGCCGGGGGCCGACATCAATGCGGAGACGGGCTGGTCTATCCAGGAAAGCGCCGGAAGCGTGGTCGTCGCGGTGATCGACTCCGGGATTCGCTACACCCACCAGGATCTCGCCACGAACATCTGGAACAACCCGAGCCCGGGAACCCTGGGCTACACCGGCGACGCCCACGGGATCAACGCCACGTTCCCCCAGACTGAGCCCGGAAACGGTGACCCGAACGACGACTTCTTCCACGGCACCATGGTCGCGGGCATCATAGGCGCCGAGACCAACAATTCCCTGGGCGTAGCCGGCGTGGCGTGGACCATCCAAATGATGGCGCTCAAGTTCATCTCCGCCGACGGATTCGGGTCCGGCTCCGGCGAGATCGCCTGCATCGACTATGCGATCCAGCACAAGGCGGCGATCATCAACGGCAGCTTCGGAAGCGACCAGTCGGACGCCGCGGAGCTCTACGCCCTGCAACAGGCGCAGGCCGCCGGCATCATCGTCGTCGCGGCGGCGGGCAACGACTCGACGAACGCCGACGCCGGCTACGTCTATCCGGCGGGTTACCTCCTGGACAACATCGTCACCGTCGCCGCGACATCGGACACGGACACGCTCTCAACCTACTCGAACTACGGCCCCGGAACAGTCGATCTCGCCGCACCCGGGGACGATATTGGGTCGACCTTCAACGCCTCGGATTCCAGCTACGCGAGCGCCAGCGGCACGTCCTTTGCGGCGCCGCAGGTGGTGGGGGCGCTCGCGCTTCTGAGAGCCCATTTCCCGAACGACACCTACCGGCAGCTGATCAACCGGCTCCTGGGGCAGGTCCACCCCTTGGCGAGTCTGTCCGGCATGGTGCAGACCGGGGGCCGGCTGGACCTCGGCTCGGCCCTGGCGTCGACCGGCAACGCGCCGTTCAACGACAATTTTGCGAAGCGCGCGACGCTGTCCGGCTCGACAATCCAGGTGCGCAATTCCAACGCGGGAGCCACGATCGAATCCGGCGAGGCCACGACGCTCGCCGGGGCGACGGTAGGCGCGTCTCTGTGGTGGACGTGGACGGCGCCGCAGAGCGGAACCTACTATCTTGACACGCTGGGGAGCAGCTTTGACACGGTCCTGGGGGTCTTCACCGGGACCTCGGTCTCGTCGCTGACGCTCGTGGCCTCGAACGATGACGCCGCCACGGGCACCGTCACGAGCCACATCGCCCTCAACGCGACGGCGGGCACGGTCTACCAGATCGAGGTGGCCGGCAAGAACGGGGCCAGCGGACTGGCGGCCCTGCGCATTGTGGCTCCGCCGCCCAACGACAATTTTGCCAACGCCCAGGTCGCGGCCGGCGATCCTGCCACCGGGACGTTTACCCTGAAGGGCGTGACGCTGTACGCCACCTCGGAGCAGGGCGAACCCAACCCGACCGGCGTGGGGGGAGGCCACAGCGTCTGGTACAAGTGGACGGCGCCGGCCACCGGGCAGGTCCAGCTTGCCGCCTACAGCAGCAGCCTCGACATGGTTGCAGCCGTCTACACCGGATCGTCGCTGGCCGGGCTGACGCTTGTGGGCGCCAACAACAACGAGTCCGGTCTCAACACCGACAGCCTGGTCACGTTCACGGCGAACGCGGGCCAGACGTATTTCTTCCAGGTCGACAATGTCGGCTCGGCGGGCGGCAACTTCACCCTGATGGTCAACAACTCGGCGTGGCAGTTCGCGACGATGTACCCCATCACATCGACGCCCGCGGTTGGCAGTGACGGCGCCGTCTACATTGGGTCCACCGACGGGTCCCTCTACGCCGTGAATGCGGACGGCTCGCCGCGGTGGAGCTTCCCCACGGCGGCCTACATTGACAACGCCTCGCCCGCGCTCGGATCAAACGGCGCCGTCTATGTCGGGTCGTCGGACGGATACCTCTATGCGATCGACGGCGCCGCGGGCACGCTCGACTGGAAGTTCCAGGCATCGAGCCCGATCACGACGTCGCCCGCGGTCGGCAGCGACGGGATCATCTATTTCCACGACGACCTCAACCTCTACGCGGTCACGTCCGCGGGCGCCAAGAAGTGGCAGGTCTCGGTGAACGGCCATTCCTATGCATCGCCCGTGATAGGGCAAAACGGGGCGCTTTACGTCGGAACGCCGACGGGGCTCATGCTCTTCAGTGGCAGCGGCAGCACCCTTGCCACGCTCGCCACGGCGACGCCGATAGACGCCGCGCCTGCGATCAACTCGGACGGGACGGCCTTTGTCGGGACGGTCGGCGGCGACGTCTATGCGGTCAATCCCAACGGGACCCAGAAGTGGCACGTCTCGCTAGCGACCGGCGAGGGATTCAGCTCGTCGCCGGCGATCAACCCGGCCGGACAGATCTGCATCTGCAGCGAGTCGGGGCAGATCTTTGTGCTGTCCCCGGCAGACGGGTCGACCGTGAACACGGTCAACCTGCCAGCGTCGGTCTCCCTGTCCGCGCCGGCCATTGCGGGCGACGGTACCCTCTACGTGGGGGGATCCGACTTCAACCTCTATTCGGTCAATACGTCGTCGGGAAAAGTGAACGTCTTGGCCTCGACCGCGTACTACATCTTTGGATCGCCGACGCTGGCGAACGGATACCTTTATTTCGGGAGCCTGGACGCCAAGCTCTATGCGTTCAGGGTCGGCAAATATCCCGCGGTCACGCCGTGGCCCATGTCCCGCCAGAACCCCGGTCTCACGGGACTTGCCACGGCAGGCAGTGTGACGGTCTGCAGCATCACGCCGTCCCAAACGGTTGTGGCCGGAGCCGCCCTTGCGCTTAATGTCACCGCCACGGGTGGAGTCGTCTCGGGCGTATTCCAGCCGGTGACCTACCAGTGGACGAAGAACGGCGCGCCCATCGCGGGCGCCACCTCGCCAAGCTACACGGTCGCGAGCGCTTCCGGCTCGGATGCCGGTGTCTACAGCCTGACGATCACGAGCCCGGCCGGCACGCTTGTCAGCGGCAACATAGGCGTCTCGGTCGCCGCCCCCAACCCCGGCCGGCTCATCAACCTTTCGGCGCGCTCGGTCGTCGGCACCGGCGAGAACATCATGATCGCGGGGTTTGTCGTATCCGGAACGGGCACCAAGAGCATTGTGGTCCGCGGGATCGGCCCGACCCTTGGGACCTTTGGCGTGCCGGGCTTCCTGGCCAATCCCCAACTCGAGGTGGACAACGCGGCTCCGCAGAAGCTATTCTCCAACACGGTCTGGGGGGGCGGAAGCGCCCTCACGAACGCGTTTGCCCAGGTCGGGGCCTTCAGCCTGCCGGCAAACTCCAACGACTCGGCGCTCTTGGATTCGTTCGGGGCCGGGAACTACACGGCGCTGTTGAGCGGAACGAGCGGCACCGGCGTCGCGCTGGCGGAAATCTATGATGCCGATGTCGGAGCCACGACGACGCGGCTCAAGAACCTCTCGGTGCGCGCCCAGGTCGGGACCGGGGGCGCCGTCCTGATCGCCGGCTTCGTGATCTCCGGGAACGTGCCAAAGACCGTCCTGATACGGGGCATCGGCCCGGCGCTCAACGGTTTCGGGATAGCGGGGGCGCTTCAGCAGCCAATCCTGAGCCTGTATACCAGCAACAGCGCCCTCATCCAGACCGACTACGCATGGGGCGGCGAGCCGACGCTGGCGGCGGCAATGAGTTCCGTCGGCGCGTTCAGCCTGAGCCCGACGGGAGAGGACACCGCGATGCTCGTGACCCTGCCTCCCGGCGGCTACACGGCGCAGGTGAGCGGCGTCAACAGCACGACGGGTGTCGGGCTGATAGAGGTCTACGAGGTCCAGTAGGGCGCCGCTACCAAGCGTCCGAGCGGAACGGCGCCACCGGGAGCCCGGTGTCGCCGTAGAGGTTTGCCCGCGGGGCGTTTGTCCACGCGTAGCGCACGGCGACCGGCTCGGCGACCTCGGGAGAGGACACGAGCAGCGAGTCCGTTTCTATGGTGCCGACCGCCGCATGAAACACCTTGTCGGCGCCGGCGATCTCAAGGGCGCCCACCTCTCCGCCGCGCGCCTGAAGCTCGTCTCCCGCGTGGCTGAAGCGCACACGCATTGCCGCACCCTCGCGACTCGCCCCTGCAAACACGGGGCCCGAGATCTCGGGTGGAATGCCGTACAGCTGCGTCTTCGCGATCAGGGCGAGGCGGCGCCCGACCTCCTGCTTGTTCCTCGGGTGGACGTTGCGGGCCTCGCCGATGTCGATGGTCACGGCCATGCCGGTGTTGGGAAGCGAAAGCGCCTGAGCCTGGGCCTCGCGCAGCCGCGCCCAGCCGCGGTCGACGCGCTCGCTTTCGTCGCCGAAGTTGGCGATCTGCACGAAGTAGAAGGGCACGTCACCCTGGCCAAAACCCTGCCTCCACGAGCGTATCATCGTCTTGAAAAGCTCGGGGTATTCCTCGGCGCGCCCCACATTGGACTCACCCTGGTACCAGAGAATGCCGCGCAGAGCCCCGGGCTGTAGTGGCGCAATCATGGCATTGAAGAGCCCCGCGGGCAGGATGGGCGAGTCGGTTGTCGCGGGCGGCTGCGGCCAGGTAAGGGGGTTTGTTGTGTGATTAACCCTGGCTTCCCTCTCGGCCTTCTCCCAGGCCGCCATGTCCGCGGGATACTTGGCGACCCGCTCGGGCGGCCATTCGCTCATTTCCTTCTTCCATCGCGCATCGAGCACCGCCGCCAGCGACGTCGAATTCCTCGCCGCGTCGCTCATCCAGGACTCTATCGGCGTGCCTCCCCACGGGCAGTCGACTATTCCCACCGGAACGCCGAGCGCCCGGTGTATGTCGCGGGCGAAGAAATAGCCGACCGCGGTGAAACCGCCGACGGTCTTGGGCGAGGCCAGCTGCCATCCCCCGGTCTTCACTGTTTCAGCCTGAGTGGTGGACACGGTGCGCTCGACCTTCAGCTGGCGAATGAGGGGATAGTTCGCGGCCGCCACCTCGGCTTCCGGAGTGCCCACACGGTAGGCGGTCCCGTCGTCGACCATGAATTCCATGTTGGACTGGCCCGAGCAAAGCCAGACCTCTCCAATGACGACGTCGTGAAGAGTGATCGTGCTGCCGCCCGCCACGACGAGGTCGGCCGGCTCGGCGCTGGCCGCGAACGGCCCGATGCACACCCTCCAGCGCCCGTCGGGCCCCGCCACCGTGCGCGCGGTCTGCCCGTGAAAGGTGACGGCGATCGGATCCGCAGCGCCGGCGCGGCCCCAAACGGGCACCGGCTTGTCCCGCTGGAGCACGGCGTGGTCGCCGAAGAGGGACGCAAGCGTGACAGGCACCGCCGGCTCAGGGGCTGCGGCGCGAGCCGCACCGGCGGCGACGATCGCTCCCAGAACGGGAGCAAGGAACCACAGTCCAATATGCTTGCGAAGGATGTGCATGGGGTTGCGTCTTGGGGCAGGGTTGGGATAGAAGGGAATCACTTAGAACCCATCATGAGCACCCTGCGGATAACGGTATGGAGCGAAAATGTCCACGAGCACACGAGTGCCAAGGTCAAAAAGGTTTATCCCTACGGCATGCACGCGGCCATCGCGGCCGGGCTCATCAAGTTTTTGCCGGCCGCGGTCGTCACGACCGCGACGCTGCAAGAGCGCGAACATGGGCTCACGGCGGAGAGGCTCAGGAACACCGACGTTCTCACGTGGTGGGGGCACCTGGCCCACGAAATGGTGAGCGACGACGTGGTGGACCGCGTCCATGGGCGCGTGCTCGAGGGCATGGGCCTCATCGTCCTGCATTCCGGCCACTACTCGAAGATCTTCAGGCGGCTCATGGGTACCAGCTGCTCGCTCACGTGGCGTGAGGCGGACGAGCGCGAGAGGCTCTGGGTCTGCAACCCGGGCCACCCGATAGCCAGGGGAATCGACCGTTGCATCGAGCTTCCCAAAGAGGAGATGTACGGCGAGCCGTTCGGCATCCCGGCTCCCGAGGAGCAGGTCTTCATCTCGTGGTTCGAGGGGGGCGAGGTCTTCCGCAGCGGGTGCTGCTGGAGGCGCGGCAACGGGAGCATCTTCTACTTCCGCCCGGGACATGAGGCCTATCCCACCTACCACGATGAGAACGTTCAGCGCGTGATAGCGAACGCAGCTGAATGGGCGAGGCCCCGCGGCGCGTGGGTCGACTCGTGCCCAAACGTTCCGAAATCCATCGAGAGGATCGCGCCGAAATAGAGGGCCGGCCGCCTGATGAGTCGTCCGGCGGATTTGCTTCAAAGTATTGACGGCTCTGGTAGGCTCTACCCTTACGGTGGCTTCAGATGAAAACATCCTTCGGTTTCGCGGCGTCACCGTGCGCTATGGGCGCCTGACCGCCCTGCACGACATTTCGTTCGAGATACCCTGCGGCAGCTCGACCGCCATCCTCGGCGCCAACGGAGCCGGCAAGAGCACGCTGCTTCGCGCGGTGCTCGGGTGGCAGGCGCTGGCGGCTGGGGAGGTCCGCATCGGCGACGCCCATCCTCAGCACGCGCGCCCCAGGCTTGCGTACGTGCCGCAGCGCCACGCCGTCGACTGGGATTTCCCGATCACGGTCCGCGGCGTGGTGGAGCAGGGCCGCTACCCGTCCCTTGGCCTTTTCCAGAGAATCGGGGTGGCCGACCGAGCGATCGTGGACGGCGCGCTGGAGGAGCTCGGCATTTCCGAGCTCGCCGAACGCCAGATCCGGAGGCTTTCCGGCGGCCAGCAGCAGCGTGTGTTCCTGGCGCGCGCCTTGGCCCAGGGAGGGGACATCTTCCTCCTGGACGAGCCGTTTGCGGGCCTGGACCTCTTCGGGAACGAGGAGCTGACCCACATTCTGCGCAACTGGGAGGCGCAGGGCCGTACGGTGCTGGCGGCGGTCCATGACCTCTCCATAGCGCGCTCCTGCTTCACGCGCGGGGTCCTACTGGATACGTCGCTCGTCGCGGCGGGGCAGATTGCCGACGTGCTCTCGCCGGCCAACATCGACCGCGCCTACCGCCACGGGCACTGCGTTCATCGCGGGTCGGCCCGGGCCACGGCGGGGGAGGAGACGCACCCATGAGCCTCCACGACCTGCTGATCGCGCCTTTTTCCTACGAGTTCATGCGGCGCGGGCTTCTGTCGGCCATGCTGCTGGGCGTCAGCGGCGGCCTGCTCGGTTGCGTTCTCGTGCTCCGCAGGCTGGCCCTCATGGGCGACGCCCTTTCCCATTCACTTCTTCCAGGCGTTGCGGTCGCGTGGCTCCTGTTTGGGACAAGCACGTCGGCTCTGTTCTTCGGGGGCCTCGTGGCGGGTCTCCTGACGGCGCTCGGGAGCGCGCTCCTGAGCCGTCTTACAAGGGTCAAGGAGGACGCGGCATTCGGGTCGCTCTTCATTGTCTTTTTCGGGTTGGGCGTGGCCCTGATCAGCAAGCTTCCCACCCGCATCAACCTGGCGGACTTCCTTTTTGGAAACGTCCTGGGCGTAGGCGCCTCGGACCTCCGCCTCGCCGGCGCCGTCAGCGCCGGGACAGTCTCCCTTTTCGCCATCTTCTACCGGAGCATCCTGCTGGAAACCTTCGACCCGGTCTTCCACCGGGCCACAGGGGGGCGCGGCGGGCTCGTTCACCTGGGCTTCCTCACCCTTACGGTGCTCAACCTCGTGGCGGCCATGCAGACGATGGGCATCGTGCTGGCCCTCGGGCTGTTCCTCCTGCCGGCTGTGAGTGCGTACCTGTGGTGCGACCGGTTCATCTCGATGCTGCTGCTCTCAATAGCCTTTGCGATCGCGGGCTCGGTGGTCGGAATCCTCGTGAGCTTTCACGCGGGGCTGGCGAGCGGGGCGGCCATCGTGCTCTGCCTCGGTGCGGTGTTCCTCGTGTCGGTTCTGTTCAGTCCGAGGTACGGCGCGTTCAGGGCCCTCCGGCTGGGCTCCGTGCGTCCTCCAGCCGGATGAAGGCGTTCCTCGCGCTTGCCATGCTGGGCCTTGGTGCGGTCGCCTGTTCGGCCCAGGACGCTCGAGAGCGACCGCTGCGCGTGGTGACGCTAAGCACGGTGCTGTCCGAGATCGCCCGGGAAGTCGGCGGCGACCATGTCGTGGTCGTGGGCCTCGTCCGGCCCGGTGTCGATCCGCACACGTTCAATCCGTCGCCGGCTGACATCCGGGCTGTCGCCGACGCTGATGTGGTGCTGGCCTCCGGGCTCAGCCTCGAGACCTACCTGGACCGGCTTGTCGCGGGTTCTGGCTCGAACGCCCGCGTGCTCGCGGTCGGTGACGCCCTTCCTTCGCCGATCTCAATGCCTGGGGCGCCTGGTGACGGCGAAAAGGACCCCCACTGGTGGCACAGCCTGAACGACATGATGCTTGCCACGGACATTGTGCGGGCGGAATTCACACGAGCGCGCCCGGCCTGTGCAGTTGGCTTTTCGTCGAATGCACGAGCCTTCCAGGCGCGGATCCAGAGCCTGAAGGCATGGGCGGCCGGTGAGATCGACAAGCTTCCGCCAGGCCGGCGCCACCTGGTCACCTCCCATGATGCCTTTGGCTACCTTGCGCGGGACTACGGCTTCGAGGTTCATGCGATCAGCGGCCTTTCAACCGACAGCGAGGCGGATGCGAGGCACCTTGCAAATCTTGTTGACCTCGTAAGGCGCGAGAATATCCCGGCTGTCTTCGCCGAGGACAGCGCGAACCCGAGGCTGGTCGAGAACCTCGTCCGCGAGACGGGTGTCCGCCTCGGGGCGACGCTTTACGCGGACGGCCTGGGTCCGGTGGGCAGCGGGGCTGAGACCTACGAGGCGATGTTCCGGCACAATGTGCGCGCGATAGTCGAGGCGCTGTCGGCTCCCTAGACGCGCGTGTCAACCATCGGTGTCGTTGCCCCTGGGGAAGTTGAACTTCACATCGGCGAAGGTGGTGCCTCGGATTGCGATGCTCTTGAGCACGCCGTCGAACTCCCTTGCTGTCCTCAGCCAATCGGCCTGTGCCTCGAAGAGTGAGGTGTCCCCCACGGTCTCGCCCGTTTCCGGATTGGGCACCGGCTCCAGGACCAGGGTATAGGGCGCTCCCTCGACCGTTGCCGTGATCTCTATCCTTGGCGCTGCGGACCTGACAAAGTTTTCCATCTCCCCGTCGAGCACGTAGGCCTGGAGGCTGCCTGCCGATTGATTGAGGACGAGTTCGATGTGATAGCTCTCGTCGCCAAGGACGACCGGTGTGCCGTCGTGCGGCGGATGATGATGGTGGCGATGCGGCTTTCCGCTGTCGGCTGAGCCTACCGGCGCCTTGGAGCAGCCCGCCACGGCGACAAGCACGGCCATTGCCACAAGGGGCGCTAGGCGGCGGGTTCTCATTTCAAGATCGCCGAGCGAAGCACACCTGAGCCTGAAGGGGAATCCCAAGGTTTCACGGAGCGCGACCGCGGCGCTTAATGTTTTCTTAACACCTTCCGGATTCATTTTAATTAACCCGGCCGCCCAATCCCACCTAGAATGCAGCGGCATGACCGACACCACGACATTTGACCCGGCGCTTGCGCGCGCGGCCGATTCAAGGCAGGCAATGACCATGGAGCCGCATCCCCTTGCGGGAGTTGAGTCATGCATGAATTTGACCGAGCGGGAGGCAATCGGTCCCCCGCTCGAGGAGGAACTTTCACAGGGATATGTGCTGGACGGACGGTTTGTCATCGGGGAAGCCATAGGACGCAGCGCCATGGCCACCATATACCGGGCCGAAGACCGGCTCAGAGGCGGGAGCGTCGCCGTAAAGATCCCGCTCCACAAGGTGCAGAACGACCCCGCCTCATTCGGCCGCTTCCAGCGCGAGGAGCGCATCTGCTCGACCCTCTGCGGCTCGATGCTGCTCCGGTACATTCCGGTGGATGATTCCGCGAAGAGCCGCCCGTACTTTGTGACGGAGTTTCTGGACGGATGCACGCTTGCGTACGTCATCCACCGGAGGCGGCCGCTGCCGGAGAAGGACGCGCTCAGGATCGCAAGCGTGGTCTGCCAGGCCCTCGCCCAGATGCACGCGCGCAGGATAACCCACCGCGACGTCAAGCCCGCGAACATCATGATATGCCGCGACCAGAGGCTCTGCCTCCTGGACTTCGGCCTCGCTGCGGAGGCCGACTCGGGGCAGGGCCTTCTCTCTGGCCTGACACCGCTTTTCGGGACGCCTGAATACATGGCGCCGGAGCAGGTTCGCAACAAGCAGAACGACGAGCGCACCGACGTCTACAGCCTCGGCGTGATTTTGTACCAGATGCTGACGGGCGTCCTCCCGTTTCATAGCGAGGACCCGTGGGCGGCGGCGCAGCTGCGCGTGACCGGTGATCCGGTGGCGCCGCGGTCGATCAACCCATCCCTGACGCCCCAAGCGGAAGAGATCGTGCTCCGCGCGCTGCGGCGCGCGCCCGAGGAGCGCTACCCGACGGTCGACGCCTTTCGGTCCGACCTTGACGCTCCGGAGCACGTGCACGTTACGGGGCTCAGTGGGCATCTCCGGGCGCCGCGGTTTCGGCTCAGCCTGCACGGCACGCCGATTTTGGCGGGAATCCTCATCGGCGTCGGCGTGCTCCTCTCCCTGGTGGGCCTGTTCCTTCTCCTGATGCGGCACGGCTGATCTGGCGCGCCCGCCGAAAGGTCAGGCCCGGCTCGGCATCTCAAGAGGGATGATCGCGTGCCGGCGCAGCTCGACCCCGCGAAGGAGCGTGAGGATGGCCCGCTCGCCGATTCGGTCGCCGGTGAGCAGCTTGTGCAGCGCATCGACCGCGGGCGTCGGCGCGTCGTCGAGGGCCAGCAGAATGTCCCCCTCCAGCAAACCCGCGCGGGCGGCCGGGCTGTCAGGCTCGAAGGCCGTCACCAGTACCCCGGTCTCCTGTTGCAGGCGGTGATGATGGATCAGCTTGCGCAGGAGCGGCACATTCTGGCCGGCAACGCCGATGAAGCTGCGGCGGATCCGGCCCTCCTTGATGAGCCAGGCGGCGACCCAGCGGGCGGTGTTGCTCGCGATTGCGAAGCAGATGCCCTGCGCCGGCCGGATGATGGCGGTGTTGACGCCCATGACCTCGGCGCGCGTGTTCACGAGCGGCCCGCCGGAGTTGCCGGGATTGAGCGCCGCATCCGTCTGGATGACGTTGTCAATGAGGCGGCCTGAGGCCCCGCGCAGCGAACGGCCCAAGCCGCTCACAATGCCGGCGGTGACGGTCTGCTGGAACCCCATGGGCGAGCCTATGGCGATTGCGATCTGCCCAAGGCGCACCGCGTTGCTGTCGGCGAGCGTGAGGTGGGCAACGTCGTCGGTGCTCACCCGAAGGACGGCGAGGTCGGAGTCCGGATCGTCCCCGATGAGATCGGCGGCGAGCCGCCGACCGTCGCCCAGGAAGACGCGCATCTCCGACGCCCCGTGGACAACGTGGCTGTTGGTCAGCAGGTAGCCATCGGGTGAGATGAAGAAGCCTGAACCGGCTCCGCCCGGGACGCTGCTGCCGCGGACCTCGATGTGGACGACTGCCGGGTGCGCTGCGGACACCGCTCCGGATACGGCGCTTGAATAGGCGTCTATCAGGGCTTCGTCCGTGCCCGGGCGCTCGTCATGAGTCAAAAGCGATGCGATCATGCCAGGAATGAGCGCGGGAATAGCGACAATGCAAACCGGCTCGGGAGACGGGCCTGACGAGCGCAGGTTGCTGGGTTTCACTTCGAACTCAGCCATTCGATACCTAAAAGAACCAGCCGCTGGCGGATGAGGCCTTGAACAGCGCGCCGACAAACCGTTCCAGCTCCAGGTTGAACTTCACGATCACGTGGTCCGAACCGTGCGTGAGGCCGTAGCCCGCGCCGAAATTATACTCGAGGCCGTGCGGCAGCTCGCCCCATACGACGGGAAAGACATAATGCTGCTGTTCCCCGGACGGCTCGAGCTGATCAAGCAGGCCCGCCCCTCCATAGAACTCAAGCCCGGGCGACAGCGTTCGCGTCCAGCGGTAGTGGATGCCGGCGTCGTAGCCGAACTCGAGTCCCTGGTTGTGGCCGACTCCTGCCAGGACCTTCTCAAACTTGGGGTTCACCATGATCGAGAACGGGCCGACGTCCTTCTCCAGGATCGGCCGAATCTCCAGTTCCCGCATCGCGTCGTCAAACTGCGGCGTCTTGTGCCACTCGAGCTCGGCGTACCAGCCGATGTCGACGGGCAGCGTTTCTTGATCAAACAATCTGCCGCGAAGTCGGATATTGTCACCGGCCCACCGGAGACCGCCGCCGTCGGGAGCGGCCATGTTGAGGTAGATTGCGCCCTCGATCCTGTCGGTGAGGCCGTAGGAGAATTCATAGGCGTTGTTCCACATGCCCTGGCTTCTGAGAGTGCCGACGGCAGTGCCCTCGCCGCCAACGGAATGGCCGCTCGTCACGAGGGAATTGTCGGTTTCAAACTCGGCCATTCCCCTGGGAGTCGTGGAATAGGGGTAAACCTCGAATTCCCAGGGATCGACCTGGGCGACGCAGGGGAGGGCAATCAGGGCGCTAAGCGCGAGGACATTGCCGAGCATTCTCGGCTGGAGCGGATGGTTCATCGCCCCGATTCTCCCGCCATCACTTCGCCAGAATGACCCCTTCGGCCACATCTTGGTGGAAGTCGTCAAAGAAGTCATAGCTGCCCGCGTGGAGCGGGGGCAGGTGTAGCGTGATCGTCTCCTCGGGCCCGACGACTTTCTCGCGATTGAGCTTAAAACTCTCGAACTCGATCCGTTCGCGGCTCGAATTCACGACGGTCAGAAGCAAGGGTTGCTCGGAGGGAACGACCAGCTTTTGGGGCGTGAAATGGTGCTCCGAGAAGTGTATCTCGAACGAATATTCCTTGGCGTTTGGTGCAGCAAGCAAATCTCTGGATTGAGGTAAACAAATATATATCATAGATATACATAATATGCTTCGCAGGCTCATGATATGATATTGAGTATCGTTCTCATCACTGTCAGAAGTCAAGTCAGCAGTTGTTCCCACTGATCACATTCATATCGAACCGCATTTGGCATCAGCGCCGTTGCCTCTCCATGAACACTAGGATGGAAGATGCATGCGGGTGATCCGCCGTCGGTCTGAATAGATAAGGCATATCGTGTCATATCATTAGAGTATCTTATCATAGAACACTTAACTCGAAGTATCGATCGATGGGCGCTTAAAGCCTGTCTTTTGCACACCCCAAGGGGGGTTTCGCGGGCCCTGAATGCCTCTGTTTATGAGCGCGAGCAGGCACAAAACTCGCCCCCGAGATCTTGCTTTTGGCCACGCGAATACGCCACTTCGGCCCTAAGCTCTATACAGCTGACAGGGTGAGGTATACGCGAAGTCACGCTGTCTGGTGCGATTGCCACCGAGTGTTCGGGCGCAATTCACCCAAATACCCCGAATAGGAAATATCCAATATACGGAGCCAACGCATACGTACATTAAATGTTCTTATTGAATTTACTCCACGAGTCGGCGCGGCCGCAGGCGCACAAGAAGGGCCCACATCAAATGAAGACCAATATCATTGAAACATCCGGCTCGTGCCGGCTCGAGATCAGGCAGTCGGAACGCGACTCGTTCACGGAGTATTTTATAACGGCCACAGTCGAGAGAGCCATGCCGACCGTCGCAGCCGCGGATGAGCTTTTCTCCCAAGTCGCTTCGGCGCTCATCCTCAAGAGAATCCAGCCGTTTCAGGAGAAGGTCTACGGCCTATCAGGAGTGCGGGCCGCCGCTCTCAAACGCCGGGACACGATCTACCGCCAGCGCGGGCTCGACAGGACGATGCCGGTGACGTGGATCCAGGGCACTCCATTGCAGGGCTGCGACTTTGTGGGCCTGCAGATCTGGGGAATCTCCCCGCGAGATGGCGAGGCGTGCGTCAAGACGGTCGAAAACCCGGTCACGGGACGCGGGCGGCTTTGGACCGGCCGTGGCTTCAGGATGCTCAATCTTCCGGGCATAAGCGGCCAGCCCGGTGCGGACCGCGTCGTCCAGGCTACCCAGATGTTCACGAACATGGGGCTCGGGCTGAAGGCCCATGGCATGAAGTTCACGAACATCCTGCGGACTTGGATCTACGTTGCGCGCCTGCTTGATTGGTACAAAGAGCTGAACAGCGTCCGCACCACCATATACCGCCAGGCCGGGCTGGGCCTTGAGGGAGGTCCGGTGTTCCCGGCCAGCACCGGCATCATGGGCCAGAGCGCGGAGGAGGAGTGCATCTTGGACGTGCTGGCGCTTGACGCCGACGATTCGGCCGCCGCGCGGGCGATACCGATCTCCCGCAGCCCCAGGCAGGACTCGTCGTTCAATTACGGGTCGTCGTTTTCGCGGGGAATGACGCTCGAAATCGAAGGACGTCGGACCGTGTTCATCTCGGGCACGGCGAGCATAAACACGGCCGGTGCGAGCACCCACATTGGCGATGCGGAAGGCCAGAGCCTCGATACGCTCATGAGCATCGCGGCTATCCTTGAGGAGCAGGGCGGCGGCCTTCAAAACATCGCTTCGGCAACCCTGTTCTGCAAGAATCGCGAGGCCTGGGAGGCTTGGGAGCGGGTGACAAAACTGCTGGGGGTTCCGGCGCTCCCGAAAGTGAGCGTCCTTGCCGACGTGTGCCGGCACGACCTGCTCGTGGAGATGGAGGCGGTGGCCGTGATATGAGCCGCGAAGCGCAGTAGCCTCACGATGAAATTCGCTTTCTTTCTGAATGGTCAGCCTGGGCCCGCCGAGATTCAGGTTCCAGAGCTGGAGGCAGAGGCCCGCGCGGCGAAGAAGCTGCCCGCGCCAGCGGAACTTGAGGAGAGCTATCCCTTGGACGACAAAGGGGCGAATCTTGTTGCGAAGACCCGCCGCGAGATCGCGGCGATCTTTGCCGGGCGTGACGACAGGCTTGTGGTTGTCGTAGGACCGTGTTCGATCCACGACCCGGCGGCGGCCCTAGACTATGCCGGGCGCCTGGCCCGCGTGGCGGCAACACACGTGGACGACCTTCTGGTCGTCATGCGGGTCTATTTTGAGAAGCCGCGGACCGTGGTCGGCTGGAAGGGCTTCGTCAATGATCCCCGGCTCGACGGATCCTACGAAATCAACGAGGGATTGCGCCGCGCGAGGAAGCTGCTGGTCGAAATCAACCGCCTAGGTCTTGCGGCGGGGACCGAGTTCCTGGACAGTATCCTCGGCCAGTTCTACGCAGACCTGATTTCATGGGGGGTGATCGGAGCCAGGACCGTCGAGAGCCAGATCCACAGGGAGCTTGCCTCCGGGCTGGCGATGCCGGTCGGGTTCAAGAATCGAACGGATGGCGACTTTCTCGTGGCTGTGGACGCGGTCCGCGCGGCGCGCTCCGCCCACCGGTTCCCCATGCTCGCGCGGGATGGGATTCAGACGGTCAAGGTGTCGACCGGAAACAGCGAAACACACGTCATCCTGCGGGGTGGCACCAGCGGACCCAACTTCTCGTCGCCGGACGTGCGCGCCGCTGCCGCAATCCTGAGGAAACACGGGCTTCCTCCGCACCTCATGGTGGACTGCAGCCACGCGAACAGCGGAAAGGACCCCGCAAGACAGCCTGCGGTGGCGTCCGCCGTGGCGGCCCAGCTCCGGGCGGGCGAGCGCGCTATTTCGGGAGTGATGCTGGAAAGCAACCTGGTTGGCGGGGCGCAGATCCCCTCAAAGCGGCCTCTTGTCTACGGACAGAGCATCACGGACGGATGCCTTGCCTGGGAGGCGACAATTCCCGTCCTGGATGGGCTTGCACTGGCAGTCCGGGTGCGAAGGCAGCTAAGGGATGTCTCTTGCACCGATCTTGGGGCGGCAGTTGACCGGCCCGAAGACATTGGCCTCTCCCGCGTTGCGAACGTGGTCCATTCGGAGCCCCCGCAAGCCCCCAACAGTGCAAGGCTGCGCGTCCTGGTTGCGGATGATGAGCCGCTGGCCCTGTCGCGCCTGCTGACACTGCTGCCGAAGGACATCGACATCATTGGGAGATACGGCACGGGGACCGAGGCCATGGAGGCCATGCGCCGAGACAGGCCTGATGTCGCCTTTCTCGACATGCAGATGCCAGGCTGCGACGGGCTGCAGGCGGTCGCGGGCCTGGAGCCCTCCGAACGTCCTGCCGTCGTGTTCGTGACGGCGTATCAGAAATATGCGGTGGACGCATTCGACGTTCGGGCGGTCGACTACGTGCTCAAGCCTTTCGACAGGGAGCGCCTTGCGAAGGCATTTGAGCGGGCGGCCGAGTACGTTAACAACCGGCGAGCAAGCGGGGCAACGGCCGCCGGGCGGTCGGAGACCAAGGGCACCCCAATTCCCAGTGGACTCAATGAGCGGCGCCGCACGGGCGAATGAGGCGCAGCGATCGACCCTGCACCCTCAAGCAATTCTTATCAGGTAGCGCGGCCGCCGCTCTGCCGCGCTCCTAGCAACAGCGACCTATTCAGATTCTCCTGTCACCCAGGACCACCTTACCCCGAGGCTGGCTCGAATCGGGCGAGGAGGCGTCCTCGGCGGTCACAAAGAAGTCCAGGCTGTCGGGCTTCACACCTGCCGCCGGAGAGACGGAGAAGAAGTAGAGCCCGCGGGCGGGGTCCGTAACCGGTAGGATACCGGCCTCTCGGACCTTGCCCGATACTCTATCGAGAATCCAGAGGTGGCAGCGCATGCCCCGCTCGATCACGGGTAGCTGGCGGATGGCGATGAAGCCTTGGTTGCTGCCCGGGTCGAAGAGCGCGTAGCCGCGCCCGCTCTTGCCGGCGGAGGCCATCTTGACCGGCAAGTCATCGGGCTTCTCCCAGAATTGCTGTGCGAGCGACGCGAGCTGGATGAACCGGGCGTCGGCATTCTGCGCGGGCTGCTGCATCGGCAGCTCGGCAAGGGTGCTCCGGCTCGAGTCGAGCCCGACAAGGATCACGAACGGACGGCTGGCCGCGATGGTGGCCCTGCGAAGATTCAGGAGAGCGATCGTTCCGAGGCTCGCCGCGATAACCGCGGCGAGCCCCCAGCGTGCGATCGTGACCCACATCGGAACGGTTCGGGCAGGTAAACGTGCGTCGCCGGCGGAAAGTCGGTCGATCCGGGCTTCGATTTGCGCGAGAAGCCCCGGGGGCGGCTCGTGTTGCGGCAGGCTCCGTATGCGGCGGGCGAGCGCGGTCTCGAGCCCGCTTACAAGCGCCGCGAGCCCGGGATCGTGCGCAAGCCGGGCCTCGAAGGCGGCGCGCTCGCGTGCGTCCAGCCGGTCAAGCACATAGAGGCACGCGAGTTCTTCTGTTTGGGAGTTCATGATGCGGAATCGTTGAGGGTTGTACGCAGTTCCAGCAGTCCGCGCCGGATCCAGGACTTGACGGTGCCGACGGGCTGCTCGAGGCGCTGCGCGATCTCGGACTGGGTCATCTCCGAGAACAGCGCGAGCTCGAGGGCGCGGCGCCGGATCGTGGGAACGTCCGCGAGTGCCCCGATTACGCGCTCGGAGTCCTCGCGGGCCTCGGTCTCTTGCCGGACGGTCTCGCCGGTGGAGAGGTCCGCGGGCGCCTCGGCCTCCGCGCTCCGTGGTGTCGCAAACGGGCGGCGCCGGCGCTTGCGCAAATGGTCGATGCAGGTGCGTCGCAGGATTGTCACGGCCCAGGTGAACGGTCGCGACCTTCGCGAGTCGTAGGAAGCGGCGTTTCGCCAGATCTTCACAAAGGTGTCCTGCAGCATCTCCTCGGCGTCGCCCACGTCGCCCACCAGGCGTATGGCCAGCGAGAACAGGGGCGCGCTGTAGCGGGCGTAGAGGAGCCGGAACGCTTCGCGGTCACCCACGCCGGCCTGCGCGAGGAGGCAGGCCTCCTCAATGACCGCTTCGTTCTCAGGGTTGGGCGCCACGGCCGGATGAGGTGCGATCGGGGGTCAGCGCTTCTTGCCGTCCGCCTTTGGAAAGAGGGCCGACTCGATCTTTGAGGCGACGATGTCCGCCGCCCCGCGGACAACGCGCTCGAGCACGTCGTCCTCCTGCTGTGTTGGGCGCGGATAGTAGCGGTACCGGATGATGCCGAAGTCCCGTTTTACTCCATGATCGTCGAGCGTCATCCAGGCATGGAAGGTGAGGTCTCCCGGTGTCTCCTCGTAGATGCCCTGGTAGAACACCCGCAGCTCGATATCGTGCGGCGGGTTGTTGGCGGCGAAACGCTCGACACTGATCCTTACCGGCCATTTTCGCTGCTCAAACACGTCAGTGAACACCATCTTCATCCGCTCGAAGTCGGTGATCCTACCCGGACCGCGCACGAGCGATTCGACAATCACAACGGTAAGCTCACGCGGGGCGCTGGCGGAAGCCGAAGCGACTTGTGCTCGCCCGGGGGCGCTTGTGGCGACAAACAGGGAAAAGAGCAGGGTACCTGCCGCGAGGCAGGTTCTGACGGGGGGGGTATCCATTGGTCGGGTTGCAATCACTTCTACGCCTGTTTTCGGTGGGCGGATGCAGGGTGGGGGGACATTTGGCGCCTATATCAAAGGGTGGATCGCCGGCTCACGCCGCCGCCTCGTCGGCGGCCCGGCGCTCCTTCAGGTCGGAAGCTATCTTTGCCATCCTCGCCTCGTTGAGCGGATAGGAGAGCACAAGGACCATCGAAGCGACTCCGATTGATGCGGGGATCAGGCTCATAAGCAGCAGCAGACCGCGCAGCGAAGCTGGGGTCTGGCTGGCATTGGCCACGAAGCCCACGCTTTGCATGAGGGCCAGGGCCACCCAGGCCCCGATCGCCCAACCCTGTTTTTGCGAGAAGATGGATGCGGAAAAGATCAGGCCGGTGGCGCGGCGGCCTCTCCTCCATTCCGCGTAGTCCGCCGTGTCGGCATACATGGCCCAAAGCAGGGCGGTCAGGGGGCCGCTGGTGATGGAGGTCAGCAGATTCATTCCGTAGATCAGCGAGAGTTGGTCGGGCCCGAGGAAATAGAACGAGGCGGTCGATGCCATTGTGATCGCAAGCAGGGCGACGACCGCCGGCTTTCGGCCCATGATCCTGGCGATGAAGGGGATCATCATGACGCCGACCAGGGACGCGATCTGGCTGCTGGTGGTGAACGCCGAGACCAGGCTCTCCCAACTCCACGTCTGCGTGCCGGCGGCGTACCCTGGAAGGAACGAGGGAAGGGTCAGTGTCTGAGGGCCGACGTAGTACTTGAAATAGTGGACCGTCACGCTGGCCCTGAGCGCCCCGGAGACGATAAAGGTGATCGTCGTCCCGAGTACTATCAACCAAGGCCCGTTGGTCACTAGGTCCCCAAGGTCACGCAGCACCGACGTCCTCTGTGCCTTCGGCGGACTGACGCGTTCGCGGACGTTTAGAAACGTGGTCAGGAAGAAGACGACCGCGGCAACGCCATATAGGGCGAAGGCCAGCTGCCATCCACGCTCCACGGTCCTGGCGCCAAGCCAGCCGCCGACTTTTGACATCGGGAGAAGCGTTGCAGAGACGATGACGCCCCCGGCAAAGGCCCCTACGAACTGTATCGACGAGAGTTCTGTCCGTTCGCTCGGATTGGGCGTGATAACGCCGAGCATCGCCGTGTAGGGTATGTTGACCGCGGTATAGAGCAGCATCAGTGCGTTGTACGTGGCATAGGCCCAGACGAGCTTTCCCGAGGCGCCAAGGCTTGGCACGGTGAACGTGAGCACGCCCATGACCGCCAGCGGCGCGCAGAACAAGAGAAGGAAGGGGCGGAACTTGCCCCAGCGCGAGCTCGTGCGGTCGGCGAGCATCCCCATGACAGGGTCGAGAAACGCGTCCATACTCCGGCTTAGCCCGATCATCGTGCCTGCCGCGGCCGCGCCTATGCCGAAAACGTCGGTGTAGAAGATCGTCAGATACACCATGAACGTCTGCCAGTAGAGGCAGGACGCCATGTTGCCGAAGCCGTAGGAGCATTTCTCCCAAAGCGTCAGGGGTCCGGGCTTGGCTGGCGATGGTGGCATGGGTTGGCCGCTTGGGTTTTCAGGCGCCGTCGTCGATGCTTGCAGCCGTGGTCGCCGCGTAACTGCCGACGGGCGTTTGGCGGCTGAGTATGTCCTTAGCAGGCAGGCGAACGGAATTCGAGTGTCAACCTCGCGCCGCGAGGCGTCGGAGCAACGCCTCTCTTGACGTCAAGGGGCGAGTTGAACGGCGGCAGCGATGCCCTACTAGGCCGGGCGCCCCCTGGGCGCGGACGCCGGAATTACTTGCCTGCGTCGCCTGGGGGCGGGGCCTTGATGTGGAGCGAGTGCAGGAAGTCCAGTGGAAGCGCGCTTTCTCCTTCCTTCCCAGCCGAGGACCATTTGATGCTGAGAAAGCGGGGGCTCGGCACCATGGGGAAAAAGAGGCTGCCGGTCCATGTCTTGCCCGGCGCAAGGGTCAGAGGCAGCACGATTCGGCGCCGCTCGAACTCCTTTTCCATTGCGGCCTTGTTGTAGTGGTTGATCGTCACCACCCCGACGTAGTATACGGGAAGCACGACGAGTGTAGCTGTAGCCGCGACGGCCCCGGCGGCGGTCATTGCGTTGGCGGCCAAGACAGCCGCCCCGGTCCCGACGATGATCAGGCCCGGGGTCGTGTAACGCACGAATGCCACGCCGGCCCCGCGGTACTTCTCCTCGAGGGTTTTGCTCTCCTTTTCCAGCGCCCAGGGTTTGTCACCGGCGTGTTGGACCGTGCCAACCAAATCGGCCAGGTCGCCGCGGGTCACCGTGATCTGCTGGTCGCCCGTGTTGCGGACGGTGACGACATATTCGTCCCAAAAGGCATCCCGCTTCCACGAGCCGGGGCCGTTGTAGGTGACGACGGCGTTGAGCGATGCCTCAAGCTGGCTGGGCTGAAAAGGCACGTTGATGATCTCGGGCGGCGGTGTGCCTTTCCTCGCCTCCAAATATCGCGTCGACACGCAGCCGGAGAGCAGGAAGGCGGCGCCGCACAGCAGAGCGGCTGCGACCGAATAGAGCCCAGCTTGCGCAGGGAGTCCATATCGGGCGTTCATTGGGGTGGTGTCCCGTCCTTGGTGTCCGGGTAAACGCGGCCCCCGTTGAACCATCACGTGCATGACGCGGCCATCGTAACAACCGGCGCACCGGGCCGCTATGCATTCCTTGCTAAATTCGGCAGCAGGGAGCCGAACCCTGAACCAAAGCAAAGGATGAAGGGCCCTCAGTCCGTGTGCGGCAAAGCCGAGGCCAGCCTCCCTGCCTGCAGCTGCATGCCTCCCATGTTGCCGCTCCTTGCGCTTAGAACCAGGCGAATCCCCGCGGACGGCAGCACCAGGGCGGTCGAGACTTCCCCGCGTCCGTTGATGCCTCGTGGGTTCAAAGGGATCCGTCACGCGGCATATCAGGAAGGGAGGTGCCCGCAGCCGGCGGAAATGACCTTACTTGGGCTCGCCGGATTCTGTGCATGGCCTCTGGATGGGAATCGCTGCAGGATCACCGCCCTGCGTCGATTGTGTCGAATCAAGCCGGCTTTCTGCGGTCTGCGGGGAACAACAGGTGCAGGTGATATACTATAAAATGTTGTGGACTCATCGTCTAGACCCGGCGAAAAGCTCCATTTGGAACGCGTTGTCCGATGGCCGAGGACGGTCGTGTGCATCCTGCTGGTCCTCTTGGCGATCGCCGTGGTCGCGCGAATGCTGGCGCCCGGATATATTCACCGCGCAGTCAATCGCCGCCTGAGCCAGATTCCCGGCTATGCGGGCCACGTGGGCGACATCAACCTTCAGCTGTGGCGCGGAGCATATCGGATTGACGACATCGAGATCGTCAAGAGCAACGGAAAGGTCCGCGAACCGTTCTTCGCCGCCAAGAAGATCGACTTTTCCATCGCGTGGAGGGAATTGCTCGGAAAGAAATTTGTCAGCGACATCTATATAACCGACGGACGGCTTATATTTCTCCGCGGCCCTACCGATGAGACAAGCCAGCTGACGGCCGATCGCCGGTGGCAGGAAGTCATCGACGATCTTTTTCCGATCGATATCACCCATCTCGAGATAGTGGGTGGCGTCATCCGCTTTATCGACACGACCCGCGAACCACGCGTTGACATCGGGGTTCATGACCTTGTGGCCGTCGCCACGGGCCTGCGCAACCGCCCGTCGGGGAGCGGGGAGGTTTTTCCCGCGACGATCGATATCTCGGGCCGGTCGATCGGAAACGGCCAACTTCGCCTTAACGCGAAGCTGGAGCCCCTTGCAGACCAGCCGCATTTCGAGCTCACCGTTGAGCTGAAAAAAGTCTCTTTGCCCGCCCTAAACGAATTGCTTAGGGCCTATGTCGGCATCGACGTGTCACAGGGGCAGTTCGACGTATTCGGACAGATGGCCATGCAGAAGGGCCATTACGAGGGGTATCTGAAGCCGTTTCTGGACCACGTCGACTTCAAGAACCGTGACGACGAAAAAAAGAATTTTGGCGAGCGCATTTGGAAGGATGCCGTTGTTGCGGTGATCAAGCTTTTTAAGAACAATGACACCAAGCAGCTGGCTACCCGTATTCCCTTCTCGGGCGATGCGCAGGGCATAGATGTCAAGACGATGAGGACCATCGTAAACGGGCTGCATCACGGCTTTGTGGAGGCATTGCCGCGGGGCTTCGAGGGGACCACGCATCCCGACGCAGCGAATTCCAAGTTGCCGCCAATGGCCCCCGAGGGCTCCAAGCTGGGGCCCGGGGCCAAGCCGCAACCTTGAGGGACCGCGTCCCGTTGTCGACCTAAGCAGATCCACTAGCATCGGTTGAAGATTAAGCATTCCGCCGGATGCTTACGTCTTGATGCGATGGGTAATGAAAACGACCGGTTTCGCATGGCCGTCGTAAGCAAACAGAAATGAGATGCTGCAGGAATTGATATGGATGTTGGCCACAATGATCTGACGTGGAAGGTGGCCATTCCCGGACAAATCCTCTGTAACTCAGCAAGATGCCTGGCGATGAAGGGTGGGTGGTGGGCCCACAGGGATTCGAACCCTGAACCAAAGGATTATGAGTCTCTTACTCCAGTGATCCAAATAGTTTCCATTTATTCTAAAGAGTATCGAATTAAGATATGTAATAAATTCCACATAAACGATTTACGAAGTATCTTGCTCTGTTAGATCCGCACACGTCAGCACTAAAAACGTGTGAGATGAACGTGAGAAACGTGAGAAACTTAATATGAGCAAAAGTCATTTGGAATACTGGAAGGACGCCCTGCGAAAGCAGAAGCTCCCACGGTCGGAGTGGGAATCGACAGGCCGAACCAAAGATTGGGAGGTATACGTCCAATATAGGGGTCGCCGAGAATGGTTTAACCTTGGAAGTCCCAATAGGGAGGTCGCGGCCGTCAAAGCTAGGGAAATCTGGCTAACTCTTCGCACGGTGGGATGGGAATCGGCTCTCTCGAAGTTTAAGCCAAACATGCTTCAGATTATCCGATCACCGTCAGTCGGTACATTCCTTAAGCTTGTCGAGGACCACAGCACGCTTAGACCAAGCAACCTTTGATGCGGCTTTCGACACTCTCCTGCTCCTTTGGGAAACCATGGTTGAAAACCATTCACTCCTATCTTCAATGGATTTCAACGTCGTCTGCCTCATCGGGTCAATTAGCGGCTGCTGAAATCGGCGGGACAAAAATCATCCTAACCGTATCCTCTGCGAGGCGGTCGAACGCATTTATGAAAGTGCGCCCCGATATGGGTCGTGATTCGGCGTAATTCTTCCGAGAATACGCGTCCCATGAGAGACGACTACCTAAAGGAAGCTCTAAAGACGATCAGTGATCCGAACATACTGGTAAACGTAGTCTCTCGCCGTGTGAAACAGCTAAGGCGCGGATATCGCCCACTGGTCGAATCGCTTGAAAAGCTTTCGGCGGAGGACACGGCACTTCGAGAAATAATCGAGGGTAAGATCGGCTACGAACTGGCTAGCAGCACTGCCAGAAGTTAGCGGCAAACCCTTAATGGTGCTCCTTGGATTCCCTCTCGTGGGTCTGTCGGATTCGTCCCAGTTCCTTCTTCCGTTGTTGGGACTGGCCAAGATGTGAACCTTGAAACTTCACGGAAGATTCGGCCCAACCCAACGTCCGCAACTTGTAAGATTTCACCGGCTACGTTTGATTTAAACGACAGCCCGCGAAATTCCTTGCCGCCCTTCGCTACCATTATGACCGACCAACAAATCGACCAAAAACTCAGAGACCTCGAACACAAGATTACCCAAATCAGCAACAGCGTTTCCAGCTGCGCGTTAGCGTACGACGTAACTGCAAACAAAAGAGAAATTGCCCGCTTCGAGCACCAGCTCTCGGAAATGCAGAGAAGGATCAGAACTTTAGAAAAGCTCTGACATCGATCACTGTAACGGGCAACATCTCTGGATGGGCTTGGCAATGAGGCAGCTTCCCCAAGTCGGCATCATAGTCGTAACTGTAGTATTCCATGATAAGAAATATCTCGGACGGATGCTGCCGTGAGGCACCCGGAAACCCGGCTGTCGGGTTTGATGCAAGGCCGGGAGAGCCTTTTGAAGGCCTTGTCGCCTAAAGGCTCCTGCCTATTCTACCGATCTGACCCGGGCGGGCCCCATCCGTTCTTTCGGAACATTCCAGTGCCACGTTCAGCGTTTCCATGAATTCTTTGACCTTGATCGGCTTGGTGAGGTACCTGAAAAATCCGACTTCAATGCCAAACTGAATGTCTCGTAACATTGCATTTGCGCTGAGGGCAACGATGGGGATGTGCGCCGTGGCCGGGTCTTCGCGCAGAATTGTCAGAGCGTCGACACCGCTGATTTCAGGCAGATTGATGTCCATCAGAATGACGTCCGGCTTAGAGGCTCGCGCAAGCTTGATGCCGAGAGTCCCGTTAACCGCAGTCAATAGCTTCATGTCAGAGCGCTGCGCGATGAGTTGCTCGACCAGCATCATATTTGCGGGGTTGTCCTCGATATACAGCAGGGTGCGCAATCGCGCGGAGACGTTTTTCAAAGTGACCGGGTTTATTTTTTTGCCTTTTCCGGGTTAAAAGGAATTTCGACGCGCACGGTCGTGCCTTTTCCGCGAGCGGATTCGATGGTCAACTGTCCGCCGACCATTTCGACCCGTTCTTTCATGCCAACCAGGCCCAGACGTTTGTGATTTTGGGCCAAAACGGCTTTCTCGACGAGAAAGGACCTCCCGTTGTCGCCAATCTCCATCCGGATAGCACCCAAAATCTTACTGATGCTCATCTTGACCTGAGTGGCACGCGCATGGCGAGTAACGTTGGTGAGCGCTTCCTGTGCCACGCGGAACAGCACGGTTCGCTCGTCATCGCCCAATGCCTCGACTCCGCCGAAGGCCGTCATTTGAATTTTGATTTTCTTCCGCTCCGCCAGGCTCTTACAATACGCGTGGAGGGCCGGGATCAGACCAAGGTCGTCCAGCACCGTCGGCCGAAGTTCGCGAGCGAATCGGTGGACCTCGATCACCGATTTTTCCACCAGCCGCTGCGTGTGGATAATCTTCTTCATGGTCTGCGCGTCCATGGTGGCTTTTCCCCTCAGGGCCGACAACTCGACGTTAATGCCGATCAGCATTTGCACGACCTCGTCATGTAGTTCACGGCTGATCTCCTTTCGCAGTTCCTCTTGGGCCAAAATGATCTGACGGGTCTGTTGGCTGAGTTTGTCCCGCATGATATTGGACTCAAAAAAGAGTGCTTGATGCTCCTCGTTGGCCTTTCGGATAAAAGAGACGGAGGCTTTCAACTGCGTGTTCATCGCAGCCAATTCCGATGTGCGCTCAGCCACCTGTTCTTCGAGTTGTCCGGCGTGGACGGACAACTGCGCTTGCGTGCGGTGCAACGCTTCCTCGATCCGTTTGCGCTCGCTAATTTCCTCTCGCAGGAGGGCATCGTCCACGACGAGTTGATTGAAGAGTCTCTTGACTTCCATGTGCAGCAGGCGGACTTCGATCATGTTGTGAGCGCGGACCAATACCTCTGCGATATCGAACGGTTTGCTGACGAGATCCCTCGCCCCTGCTTTCAGCGCGAGCAAAATTTGTCCCGGTTGGGCAGTTAGCACGAGAACAGGAAGATAGCCGTCGGTTTCGATTACCTTCAGGCCCTCCATCACTTGGTATCCGTCCATGCCGGGCATCTTAAGATCGAGCAGGATCAAGCTGTAACGGTTAATGCGGTAAAGCTCGCAGACCTCCTGCGGATTCGTCGTGGAGGCTATGGAAACGTAGCCAGCATTGCTCAAAATTTGCTCCAACAGGGAGACGTTGGTCTCCTGATCGTCAACGATCAGGATGCGGGCTTTGAATATGTCGAATGAATTAATCATGACACTTGTTCTGCGTTATTTGCTCTGGCGATCCGTTTTTTCCGTGAATTCCAGCGCAGCGTTCAGCGTGTCCATGAAGTCTTTGACCTTAATTGGCTTTGTGAGATAGCGGAAGAATCCCGCTTCCAAGCCATTCGCGATGTCGCGAGGCATGGCGTTGGCGCTCAGGGCAACGACGGGAATGTGTGCCGTGACCGGGTCTTCGCGCAGGATTTCCAGGGCTTTGATCCCGCTGATGCCAGGAAGGTTGATGTCCATTAGGATTACCGTCGGCTGAGTAGCGCGGGCGAGCTTGATGCCGAGAATTCCGTTCACCGCAGTCATCATCCGTATGTCCGGGCACCGCGCGATGAGTTGCTCGACCAGCTCCATGTTCGCTGGGTTGTCCTCGACATAGAGCAGGGTGCGCAGCGACGCGCCGGCCGGCAATTGTGGTCGGACAAAGACTTCGACTTCGTCGCTTTGGACCTTAGGTTGGGGCGCCGCAGCCGAGGTCAGTTCGCACCAGAACACGCTTCCTATGCCGGGCGTGCTCTCCACGCCGAGGACGCCCCCCATCATTTCGGTCAACCGCTTTGTCACGATAAGGCCGATGCCCGTGCCGGCCACAACGCCAGCCTCTTGGCCGAGTCGATTGAACGGTTGGAATAGCTGCGCCAACTTGTCTGGCGGCAGTCCCTTGCCGGTGTCCGTGAAGCTGATGCGAATGCGTTCTGGGCCGCTCACGGTGCAGTCCACGACCACCTTTCCCTCCTCTTGGTTGTATTTGATCGCGTTAGAAAGCAGGTTGATGACAATCTGTTTCAAGCGCCTCCTATCGGCTCTGACAAAGGTCGGATTGTCGAACTTGGGAAAAGTCATGTGGATGCCGCGCTGTTGCGCCTGCGGCTCCATCATGGACTGGCATTCGGACATAACCTCGGCCAGCGACACATGTTCCATTGACAGCGACACTTGTCCGGACTCAATCACCGCGAGATCGAGGATTTCATTGATCAGCTTCAGCAGGTGCCATCCCGCTTGGAGAATCTGGGCAATGCGCGCCGCCTGGGGGGCCGTCGGCAACGGGGCGGCTGACTCCATCAGTTGAGCGAAGCCGAGGATAGCATTGAGCGGGCTGCGCAGCTCATGGCTCATGCTGGAGAGGAATTCCGATTTGGCGCGGTTGGCTTTTTCCGCCACGGACTTGGCGCTCTCCAGCTCGATGTTCGATTTCTGGAGCGCGTACTCGAAGTGCTTTCGCTCCGTAATGTCGCGCGCGGCGGCGAACACGCCTTGCAGCTTTCTATCTCGGTCGTAGAAGGTGGTGGCGTTGTAGGACACCACAGTTTCCTTGCCGTCTCTGGCGCGCGCGGTGAGTTCGTAGTTGATGACCTTCTTTTCGCTTAGCACCAGCTTGATAGCTGCATCGGCCAGCTCCGCATCGGTGAAGCAGTTCTTGAACGGTGCGCCGATCAACTCATCACGCGTACAGCCGGTAAGCGCCTCCATCTGCTTGTTGACGTCGGTGATGATACCGAGCGGATCGCTGCTCATCAGCGCGTCGATGTTGGATTCGATAAGGGAGCGCGTGTAGAACTGCTGGTCGCGCAAACGCTGATCGAGCTTCTTCCGCTCTTCTTCGATCTGCTTGCGAGCGGTGTTGTCGGTGCCGATCAGCAGATAACCAATGATGGCGCCTTGCGCGTCGCGCAGGGCCGTGACGGACACCACCGCCGGGAATCGGCTCCCATCCTTGCGGATGTAGGTCAGCTCATAGATGTCCTCGATCCCCCGCGAGGCCTTGAACACCAACGCCTCGAAGCCCGGCGTAATTGGGGTGCTTAGCTCCAGGCTGAGCGCTTTGGCGCGCACGATCATCTCCTGCGGGTCGGAAATGTCGGCCGGAGTGATCTTGTTCATCACCTCGGCAGCCGTGTAGCCGAGCATCCGCTCAGCGCCGACGTTGAAGATCTGGATGACGCCCTTCGCATCAGTGGCGATGCTCGAGAAGTTGGCGCTGTTGAAAATAGCGCTCTGCAGGGCCCCCGCCTTGAGCAGCGCTTCTTGGCTTCGAACCTCGGTGACAACCTCCGCCATGCCGACAGACAGACGTTTGGCTTTTTCGGAGGGCAGCAATGGTGGTTTCATGGATCCCGTGGAGGTAAAGTGGATCCCGAGATACTCCGCCAGCGCAGGCAAATGCTTGAGCTCCAGGCCGGACTCATGCTCTTGGCCCACCAATGATGGGACTCCGAGCAGGTCGTGTGTTATTGAGGAAGGGCGTGGTAGATATCGGGAACTAAAGCGAGATATATATCCGAATGAAACTGGGTAACGCGGTTGGTAGGTGATTTTATCGCGAAGCTGTGCGCCCGGATTTTTTGGGAAGTAAATGATAATGAATACGATAAATGCATCGTGGCCATTGTTTTAACACCATGGATATGAAGATCTTATATCTGCATGGTTTTTCTCACCGACTTTGCGGTAGCCACTCGAAGTCGGGGGGCGCGCTCAATGAATCGGCCGAACTGCTCTGGGGCTTGGCCGCCGTGTGCGAGTAGTTTATCCAGGCGAACCTGCTGACCGGCTCGTCCGGAATCCGCCGGCGGTGCTTCCCGCAGCGGGTAGTTTTCTGAGCTTTTCATTCGGAGATGCGTAAGCGCTCAATTCTCGCAGGATGAAGTGGGAACTTGGCGCTTAAGGATGACGGCCACAGATGGGATCAGGCTTCGGCCACGCACGGAACGGCCGGCTGGGCCTCGTCTGGCGTGCGGCGCACGATCAACATCAGGGTCTCGACTGCAAATGGCTTCGCCAGATACGCCGTCACGAGCCTTTTCATCGCTTCATCGCCTTGGTCGTTAACGCCGATCATGATGATGACGGGAAGGTTGGGATTCCTCCGTCGGTGATGATCGAGATGCTTATCGCTGATCGATTCACCTGACTTTGCATCAGTTGCGAGAAGGCGACCCGCGGCGCAAAGACAGACCAGCGCGCCGTGAACGGCGTCTTTGTCCCATCCGAACGGCGATCGCTGAAAGTGTGCGAGTATACGCTCGGACGCGTTTCAACGCGACTAGCCGAGTTTGAGTCGTTCTGGCAATGTTTGTAACTCGTTGCTGGGAAATTACGCTACCATGAGTTGTCATTTTGCGCCAATTCATGGCAGCCGCGACGAAAAGGCTAATAAACAATAACGAAGGCGATATGGTGGGCCCACAGGGATTCGAACCCTGAACCAAAGGATTATGAGTCCTCTGCTCTAACCGTTGAGCTATAGGCCCGCAAAACCCAAAGAACCGAGAAAGCGTGCGTAGTCCCCTTTTCATTCTCAACAGGAATCTGGACGGACGTCGGACTCGGCTGTCCAACGGCTCATTCCCGGGTGGCGACCGCACCGGATCTTGACGGATCGAAAGGACGGGAACCGGGAGCCCGGCGAGCGGGTAGGGGGGGCGATTGCTGATTGCCACCCAATACCTGCTCTGACCGAATGGCGTTTATTATAAGGCGCCGCCAATGACCGGGATATACCGCGGAGACCAAAGATTGCGGATGTTCGCGCTATCGTTCACTGCGCTCTTCTTGGAGCTCATGGTGATAAGGTGGGTCCCGTCAGTGGTCCACCTGATAGCGTTCTATGCCAACCTGATGCTCCTAAGCTCCTTCCTGGGGCTTGGCGTTGGTGCGATGGCAGGCAAGTCGAAGCGGCAACTGATTGGGCTGTTCCCAACGTTTTTGGCCCTGGACATCGCGATTCTCGTGCTGAGCCGCCACGTCGTGTTTGGAACGGCGGCCGGGGAAGCCCGGCTTTCGAGCCTTAGCCCGACGGTGATGAACACCTTTGTGCTGATCACGATTTTCGTGGCCAACACGCTTCTCTTCGTGCCGCTCGGCCAGAAGATCGGCGAACTCTTCGACTCGTTGCCGAAGCTCTCGGCATATGCCTGGGACCTTGCGGGGAGTCTCTTTGGAACGCTGTGCTTCGTGGCCTTTTCCTTGAGGTACTTCTCGCCCGTTTGGGGAATGGTGACGGTGATGGGGTTGTACTTTCTCATATCGTCGCGCAAGCGCTGGCCGCTGGATGCTGCCATATTCGCGGCGGTGCTTGGCGCCATGTTCCTTACGAGCGAGCGGGGGGCGATCTGGTCGCCCTATCACTATATCACCGTGACCAAGTTTGATACACCCGACGTGCCGGAGTCTGAGCCTCCCGCCGACCTACTGACCATGGTCGATCCGCCCGTTTACTCGGTGCACGTCAACCACTTCTATTACCATTACAACCTGTCGATGGATCCAGTGCGCTATTCGCAATCGTCCAAGGAGGGGCAGATAGCAGCGGCAATACTGCCGTATTACGTCGCACCGTACAAGCTGGTCAAGGGGCGGGACCGCGTCCTTGTACTTGGCGCGGGCGGCGGCGCCGATGTCGAGGGCGCGATAATCGCCGGGGCCCGCCACATCGATGCGGTGGAGATCGATCCCGTGGTGGTGCAGGTCTCCCGGCGGTTCAACGCGGGGGCGCCCTATTCTGATCCCAAGGTGACGGTCCATGTGGACGACGCGCGCGCGTTCCTCGCCAGGGCGAAGCCGGGGTATGACCTGGTGGCCTTCGGGTTGCTCGATTCGCATGCGCTCTTTAGCAGCATGAACAACGTGCGCTTGGACGGCTACGTCTACACCGTGGAGGGCATCCGCACCGCATTCAACCTGCTCAACGAAAAGGGAACGCTCTCGCTGGCATTCGTTGCGGAGAAGAACTGGCTGGCGTACAAGCTCTATCAGCTGGTGGCCGAGGCCACCGGGCGCACACCGGTGGTCTACATCGTTCAGAAGACCGTGATCATCTGCGTGCCGAAGGATCCTGGCGTGACCCTCCCAGCCAAGCTGGCTGCATTTCGCCGCTACGAACGCGACCTGTCCCGTCCGCACGTCGACCTGCCCACGGACGATTGGCCGTTCCTCTACCTGCTCAACAAGGGTGTTCCGCGGGACTACCTGATCGCCATCGGCAGCCTGCTGGCGATATCGCTGATTTCTATCCTTGGCCTCGCAGGCCGATCGTTCGGGCTGGAAGACCTCCACTTTGGGCTTCTTGGCTCCGGGTTCCTGCTGCTCGAAACGAAGAGCATCACCGACTGTTCGCTCTATTTCGGCGCCACATGGCTGGTGACGGCGGTCGTGGTGAGCGGCGTGATCCTGATGATCATGGCCGCCAACCAGGTGGCAGCGCGGCTGAAGGCGTTTTCGTTTTCCCTCTATGCGCCGCTCTTTCTCACGCTTGTCGTTCTGTTCCTCGTGCCGCGCGAGGCGATCCTCGGGTACTCGCTGTCGGTCCGTGTGCTTTGGACGCTCCTCATAGTACCGCTGCCCATATTCTTTGCCGGAGTGATATTCTCGACGACTTTTCGCGACGCCGCGGTGGCCTCTGAAGCCATCGGCGCAAACCTCATCGGGGCCATGGTCGGGGGATTCTGTGAGTACTTCGCGATGTCGGTGGGGAGCCTCCGCCTCTCTGTGCTCGTGATGGTGGCATACTTGGCGAGCATGCTGGCCCTTCTCGTGGCGAAGCGCGTCCGATCGGCCTGATTTATCCGTTGAGCAAGGGCCCACACGACATCAGCCTGGATCCCGCCATGCTGGCCCTAGCCTCGATCAAGATGTTAACGCCGCCGGTGAAGTCGATTGGGAATGGCGGGCCGCCAATGTCGGGGGGATATCATGAGCCTTAGGATCTGCATGATCGGGTGCGGCGGCTTTGCGGAGCTGTGCCATGGACCGGCACAGCGGAAGCTGAGAGCTTCCGATCCGAATCTGGTGCTCGCGGCCTGCTGCGACGCGGACTTGGAACGCGCAAGGAAATACGCTGCGGAATTCGGCTATGCGCGCAGCTATAACGACAGCGAGGCGATGCTCACGGCTGAGAAGCCCGACGCCGTCATCCTGGCCGTCCCGCCTCCGGCAACCTGCGGCGCCGCCAGCTTTGTGCTAGAACGGGGAGTGCCGCTTTTGCTCGAGAAGCCGCCCGGGCTGGGTCACGAAGAGCTGGGACGGCTGATTGCCGCCGCCGGGAGGGGTGGGGCGGGCGCTCAGGTCGCCTTCAACCGCCAGTACATGCCGGTGATGCGCAGGGCCCGGGAGATCCTGGACGGAGCGTTCAGCCCGGAGACCGTGGCGCGGATAGACTATGAAATGGTTCGGTTTGACAGATGGGACGCCGATTTCTCGACCACGGCCGTCCATGCGATAGACGCGGTGCTCTACCTGGCCAGGAGCCCGTTCCGCACCGCGGAATTGGGTTTTCAGCCGCACAGGAGCGGCAGTCTTGAGGCGACAAACGTCATGGTCGAGGCGGAGTGCGAATGCGGCTCGAAGATCCTGCTGAAAATCCTGCCCGTGTCCGGTGCGAACCTGGAGACCGCACGGATCCACGCGCTTGGCCAGTCAATGACGGTGAGGATTCCGGTGTCCCCCCAATCAAAGGGCGACGGCTGCGTCGAACTCTGGCGCTCGGACACCCTGGTCTCGTCGTTTACCGACCGCGACACAGGCGCCGTGGAGAGGCTCGGTGTCCTGGCGGAAACCGAGGCGTTTCTGGGATCCGTTCGGGCAGGAAAGCCCTTCTCTCCGCGTCTCCAGGAATGCCACCAGCAGGTGGATCTGATGGAGGCGATCAGAGCCCGCCATTGCGGGCCGATCCGATTCGAGCGGCGTTGATTTTTCCGATCCTGACGCGTGCATTCCCTGATCCACAGACTCCCACCGGATGGGTCGCTTTTTGCGGCGATAGTCCTGCAGGACAAGGCGACGGTCTTCTTCGTCATCGGCGGGTACCTGTTGATGCTGATCACCGTGGGCGTCGTGTTCAGGCATTTCAGCAAGGACACGAGCGACTACTTCCGGGCGGGCGGCAAGGCGGCGTGGTGGCTCATCGGCGGCAGCGTCTTCATGCGCGGATTCAGCGCGTGGACATTCACAGGCGCGGCCGGGGCGGCATTTCAGGCCGGCTGGAGCCTGCCGCTTATGTTTGGGGCAAACGCGCTTGCGTTCCTCACGGTCGCCGCCGTTTCCGGAGCCTGGTTCCGGCAGCTCAGGTGTGTCACCTCCGTCGATATCATCCGCCTGCGTTTTGGCGCGGGACTTGAGCAGTTTGCCGCCTATCTCGGGATGCTCACGGGTCCCATCTACGGTGGGATACAGCTCTACGGCCTCGCCATCTTCACGTCGATCCTCCTGGGAACCAACATCTACTACACGATCGTATTGCTGGGGCTGGTAGTCCTGTTCTACGCGGGGATCAGCGGTGCCTGGGCGGTCATGGCCGCAGACTTCATCAAGGCTATGGTGCTTGTCCCAATCACGGTCCTGCTTGCCGTCATCTGCCTGCACGAGGTCGGCGGAGTGGGGGGGCTCCTGGACGCCATTGGGCACGCAGGCCTGACGACGGCATTCAAGCCGGTGAAGACTCCCGAAGTGCTTGCCACAATGACGGGGGTCAATCCGGGCTGGTTCACCTGGGCCTTCTTCCTGGCATGGTACGGCAACGCCATTCTGCTTGGGAACGAGCCCTCGAGCGCGGGAAGGTACCTCAGCGCCAAGGACGGCGGCGGAGCCCGCCGCGCCGCGCTTCTGGCCGCGGGTCTCTTCGCGCTGGGGCTGTTCATCTGGTTCATCCCCCCGATGACCGCGCGCCTCTTCATTGCGGACGAGGTTGCGGCCATGCCGCTGCCAAAGCCGGCTGAGGGAGCCTACGCGGCGATTGCCATCCACTTCCTGCCGGTTGGCCTGGTGGGGCTGGTGCTTGTCGGGATGTGCGCTGCCACGATGAGCGCGCTGGATGTGGGCCTGAACCTGCTGGCAGGGAACATCACGCAGAACATCTACCCGGCGGCCTGCCGAATGATCCGGGTCACTCCCCTTGAGGGTCGCGCACGGCTCGCCCTCGCGAAGCTTGTCACCCTTTGCTGCGCCATCGCCGTCATCTGCTGCGGCCTTGCAATGGCCAAGTTTGGCAGAGGCGGAATCTTCAACATCCTCATCGACGTAATGGCAACCATTGCGGCCCCGATTTCCGTGCCGCTGGTGCTCGGCCTCTTTGTGCGCCGCGTGCCGCTCGCAGCCCCGTTTGTCTCCATAGGAGCGGGCCTCCTCGTATCGCTCTCAATCTACCTGGCGCCGCTTCTGCTCGGCACCAAGCCCTGGGTGTTCCAGGGCCAGGTGGGGGCGGTCGTCTTCGTGAGCCTTGTCAGCTTCCTTCTCGTCCGCGCATTGGTCGCGCCCGACGCGGAGACACTCGCCCGGGAGCAGGAGTTCTTTTCCCGGCGCGATCGTCCGGTCGATTTCGCGGCGGAAATCGGCGAAGGCAATGACGGGCGGCAGCTGCTCATCATCGGGGCGTTTGGCACGGCGCTCGGGCTCGCAATACTACTCCTCCTAATCCCCGCCAGCAGCACGGGCCACGCCGGAAAGATTTGCGCGGTGGCCCTATCCACCCTTTCAATAGGCGCCCTAATGACCTGGCTCGGCTTAAAGGCCGGCAGGACCGGCCGCTCCGAGGGATAGTGCTGCAAGGCGCCCGCACCCGCCGATGGCTCCAACGAACAAGGACCTTTCCAGGTATGCTGAGCAGTACCGAGCTGCGCTGCTTGGCGATGTCGTTCCGTTCTGGGAAAAACACTCGGCGGACCAGGAGTATGGCGGCTATTTTTCGTGCCTCGACCGCAATGGGTCCGTTTACGACACGGACAAGTTTGTCTGGCTTCAGGCGCGGCAGGTGTGGACCTTCTCGATGCTCTACAATCAGCTGGAGAGGCGTGAATCCTGGTTCCGACTCGCGCGGCTAGGAGCGGAGTTTCTCGCCAGCAACGGACGAGACGGGGAAGGCAACTGGTACTTCAGCCTCACGCGCGAGGGGCGACCCCTCGTCCAGCCCTACAATATCTTCTCCGACTGCTTTGCGGCGATGGCGTTCAGCCAGTATTCACTGGCTGCGAACGACGAGCATGCCGGGGAGGTGGCGGCCCGCACGTACCGCAACATACTTGACCGAAGAGCCAATCCGAAAGGGAGGTACTCGAAGACGGTTCCCGGCACCCGCCCCATAGTGTCACTGGCGCTGCCCATGATCCTCGCCAACGTGACGCAGGAATTGGGGTGGATGCTCGAACCCGGTATTCACGACCGCACGCTCGACACATGCGTGGACGAGGTTTTTTCGCTGTTCCTCGATGGGGACCGGCAGGTTCTCCACGAACACGCGGCGCCGGATGGGTCGAAGCTCGACTGTTTTGAGGGCCGTTTGCTCAACCCGGGTCACGGCATAGAGGCCATGTGGTTCATCATGGACATTGCGGAACGCCGGAAGGACGGGTCGCTGGCCGGGCGGGCGGTCGACGTGGTCCTCAAGACCCTGGAGCTCGGTTGGGACGCCGGGCCCGGGGGGGTTTTCTATTTTCTCGATTCACAGGGCCATCCTCCCCAGCAGCTGGAATGGGACCAGAAGCTGTGGTGGGTCCACGTGGAGACGCTCGTCGCCCTCCTCAAGGGCTACCGCCTCTCGGGCCGGGAGGCCTGCTGGTCATGGTTCGAGCGGGTGCATGCATACACCTGGGGGCATTTCCCGGACCCCGAATTTGGGGAATGGTTCGGCTACCTCAACCGCCGCGGAGAGGTCCTGCTGCCGCTCAAGGGAGGGAAATGGAAGGGTTGCTTCCATGTCCCGCGGGGTCTCTATCTTTGCCTAAAGGAGTTTGAGAAACTGGGCGCAGGCCCGATGCACAAGGATTCCTCGTGAAGCGCATCGCCGTGCTGCCGATGGATGACCGTCCGGTCAACTACGACTATCCGCGCTACCTCGCGCGCGCCGCCGGCATGGAGGTCGTGCTGCCCCCCCGCGAATGGCTTGGGAACCCATGGCGTGCCAGCCGGCATTCCGAGCTCGTGGATTGGTTGGGGAGGACGGCACCGGAGTCCGACGCCGCCGTGGTGGCGATCGACACGCTGGCCTACGGGGGCCTTATCCCGTCGCGCACGTCGCCCGAATCGGCGGAGGCCGTGCTCGCGCGGCTGGGAATCCTGCGCCGCATCAAGGCCGCCCGTCCCGGCCTGCCGATTCTGGCTTCAAGCGTCATCCTGCGGATCAACCGGTCCGATTCCAGCGAAGAGGAGAAGCCCTACTGCGCCGTGTACGGCAGCCGGCTGTTCCGGCTGTCCTCGCTCGAGCACAAGGCCGAGCTCGGCGAGGCCACGTCGGCCGAGATCAGCGCCCGGGATTCGCTGCGTGCAGAGATACCCGACGACGTCTACGGCGACTATCGCCGCGGGCGCTTCCGCAACCATGCCATCAACTGCGCGATGCTGGACTGGGTCGCCGAGGGGGTCTTCGACTACCTCCTGCTGCCCCAGGACGACACGGCGAACTACGGCTGGAACGTTGCCGAGGCGCGCAGCATCCAGGCGCTCATCCGATCTCGATGCATTGGCGACCGGGCCATCACCTACCCGGGCGCCGACGAGATCGGCTGCCTTCTGCTCGCGCGCTTCGCCTGCCGGGAGGCCGGCTTTGCGCCGAGGATCTGGCCCCGGTACTCCGGGGTCACGGGCCCGTTCGTCGTTACGGCGTACGAGGACCGGCCTTTCCACGAGCTCCTGAAGGCGCATCTGGCGCCGCTGAACGGGACGATCGCCGGGTCGCCGCAGGAGGCCGACCTCACTCTGTTCGTGAATGCGCCTGTCGAGAGGCAGGGTAATGGGGACAGCCAGTGGCTGATCCTACGGGGCGTCGAAACCGTCCGGGCGCAGCTGCCGCAGGAGTTTCATCCGTGGCTTGAGCGGTTTGTGGAGAGCGAGGGCTTCCGCGCCACCCGCCGCGAGATTCAATCACCTGGCCGCAGCCCCGAGGAGTTCGTTCGCGCCCTGCTGGCCACGCTTGCTTCTTCCCGGCCGGTGGCGGTGGCGGACGTGGCCTACGTCAACGCCGCCGACCTGGTCCTCGGGGGCCTTCTTCGCCAGCTGCCGCAGGTGGCGGGTCTAGCGGCCTACGGCGGGTGGAACACCGCTGGGAACACCCTTGGCACGGTCCTCGCCCAGGCTGTCATTCGCGTTCTCGCTCTTCGCGCCGGACCGACACGCGAGCAGGACGCCGCGCACCTTGAGTTCCTCTTCATGCGGTTTCTGGATGACGACCTGTACCAGGGGCGCGAGCGCACGCGCTGCATGCTCGAGGACTTGCCCGCCGAGGGCATGGCTCCGACGATGGAGCGCCTGCCCGATGGCAAGGCCGCCGGCATCGAGGGCCGCGTGGCCTCGAATCTCGCAATCGCGGCCGGCGGCCTGCGCGACCTCTTTGTCCGCGCCAAGCGGGTTCGGGACGTGCGTGTGAGCCACATTCATCTCCCGTGGCGAAGACTGTTCGAGGTGGGTTTCGACGTTCGGGTCGACATCGACTGAACCGTCCTTCCAGATGATTGCCCGTTTTCGCCGTGCCTTTTCGACCCTGGGCTGTCCGGATCTCTCGCTGGAAGGGGCGCTTTCATTGGCGGCGCGCCATGACATCGAGGCGGTGGAACTGAGGACGCTCGAGGGAACGAGCGACATCCCAGCGCTGTTTGCGCGCAGCGGCAGGGATGCCGTCCTCAGCACGCTAAGTCAGAACCGCGGGGTGGAGGTGCTGGCGCTTTGCACTTCATTCAGGCTTGTTCGCCCCAGCGAGGCCGATCGGGCCTCGCTTCTTGAGTTTGTGCCATGGGCCGAGGCGCTGGGGATCCCGCGGCTTCGCGTGTTCGACGGCGGTCAGGCTTCGGACGACCGGACGATCCATTTGGCTGCCGAGACTTTCCTGTGGTGGAGGCAGCTGCGCCGGGAGCGACGATGGAACGTTGACCTGATGGTGGAGACGCACGACGGGCTGTTGACCCATGATGCCGTCAACCGTTTCTGTACGGAGGCGGCGGGTGCGGCCGTCCTTTGGGATGCCCACAACACGTGGCGCGGAACGGGGGTCGATCCCATCGCCATGTGGCCCCGTATCGCGGAGCACGTTGTCCACATCCACGTCAAGGACAGTGTCGGCCGGCCGTCAGGCCGTTTTCCCTACACCTACGTGCTGCCTGGGGACGGTGAGTTTCCAATGCGGCAGCTTGCCGATGCTTTGCGGCGTGACGGGTACACGCGGGCGGTCAGCCTCGAGTGGGAGAGGCAATGGCACCCGGAGCTGCAGCCGCTGGAGGTGGCCTTGGCGGCCTCGGCACGTCGAAAATGGCTTTAGCGTATGAGGTGCCCGCTTAGGTATTCCCTCGTCCCGACGCTGGGATTTGGGGCGTTGTCGGCCTTCCTGCCTCCTGCCTGCGCGGACGAGACCGCGGACACCGCGGCGGCAGCGGAGAACGGCCGGGTGGTCGTGATGCAGCGCTACATCGTGTCGGCCACAAGGGTTGGCAAGACGCCGTGGCGCTACACGTCCGTGCGCGGGCTCGAAGTCCTATCCCGGGCGCCGGACGAGGAGACCCACTGGTGGCTCGATGCGCTCAGGCGCGGATTGATGCTCGAGGACCAGGTTCTTCCGAAGGAATGGCTGCCGCGGGCCCCGGTTCCCTACACGGTCATCATAGACGATACGGATCTGGCGGTTGTGCCGTCCGGCCAGATTCAAACGACGCCGATCAAGTTTCAGCCACCCGTCGACGCCCTGACGTGGGGCAGGCTATCGAGCCGTCCGAAAACCTGGAACGACCATTTCGAGGCGCACGATCAGGACACCTATGCCGTCAACACGAATGTTTACGGCGCGGACATCAGTACTGCGGCCTGCGTGATCGGCCTTGAGCGCGTCTTCCGCTGCGCGCCGCCGCTGCCAAGGTGGCTGATCGTGGGCCTGCTTGGAAGGAACTGCGGCGTCTTCCGGGAAAGCTTCATGCCCGACCTTGGATTCGATCCGGGTGAGTTGATTCGCAGCGCGTACGGTCCCGGCACCCTTTGGGTGTCCCTCGATCGGACGCGGGAGATCCTTAAGATGCTCAAGAAGAACAAGAAGACGAAGATCGAGATCCCGCCGCTCGGCAGCCTGTTCTCGGAAGACCCGCCGTCGGGGGAAGCCCGCCTGCTTTGGGAATCGGAGGCTGCGCTCTTTGTCCGGTGGGGACTGATGGGACCAGGCCGCGAAGATACGGCCACGTCGCAGGCGTTCCTCGAGTTTGTCAGCCGCTCCCGGAACGAGCCGGTCACCGAGCGAATGTTCACGGAGTGCTTCGGATTTGGCTATGCTGCGATGCAGGAGAGACTGGCGTCTCTTCTTGAGGTGGTCCTTGCCGAGCCCACCTCCGTCGACCTGGAAATGCCGTCCAGATTCGACGAACCCGACTTGAGGGAGGCCACGGCGGACCAGATAGGGAGGATTCTGGGGGACTGGCTTCGGATGGAGGGCGATTCCATTCGCGTCAGGGACCCGTCGACGGGAAGGGACTTTCTGGATGCGGCAGGCCGAATGCTCGAGCGCGCCTACAGGGAAGACAACGGACTCCCGCCGAATGCCGAGCCGATCCGCATGGTCGAGCGGTCCGCAAAGCCGGCACCAAACACGGCCTTTGGTTCAGCCGTTGTCATGAAACCCTTCGTCGTGACGGCCGACCGGATCCATGACCCGGGCCTGCTGGCGGTCTACGGCCTGTACGAGCACGATGTGGGCAGCGACGAGAAGGCTAGGGAACTCCTGGAAGCTGCGGTCAAGACCGGGGCCGTGCGCCCTGGGGCGTGCCTTGTCCTTGGCGAAATGCGGTATCAGGAGGCGGTTGCCAAACCCGGGGGTTCGGGCGGGAAACTGAGCACGCGTCAGACCGCCTCAATCCTTGAGCCTCTGCGAATCGCGATGAGGTACCCCCCCGTGCCGGGCGCCTACGGCGTTGCCGTCGAAACGTGGAGCCGCTCCGAGGCCAAGCCTGGCGACGATGACATCGACACCCTTGACGAAGGGGTTGCGCGGTATCCCCGGGTGACCGCCCTGACCTACCGCACAGCCCTCCTATGCGCCCAGAGCGGCCGCAACCGCCAGGCGGCGGAGCTGATCGACAAGGGCCTCCTCTTCGCGACCCGCGAGGACAGCCGCCGGCACTTGGAGCAACTGCGCGCAACGCTCGCGCTCCCCGCGGCGCCCGGCGGCAAGTAGGGCTCTCGCCTTCAGCTGGGTGGGGCCAGCCTCGCCCGGACCTCGGCCAGGGTCATGCCACGAATCTCCAGCACCTTGAGCCGGGACCTCGCGCCCTGAGCAAGCGCCACGGCTCCCTTTGGGACCCCCAGTGTCTGGGCCATGAACGCGCAAAGAGCGTCGTTCGCCCGGCCGTCCAGGGCGGGCGCATGGACCTTGACCTTGAGCGATCCGCCCACCCATCCGACGACCTTGTCGGTCGGGGCGTTGGGTATCGCCTTCACGGGGAGGCGGCACGCAGGGGGCATGGCGGGAAGTGTCTCGAGGGACGCCGTCGCCGCAACCGCGATTATGTCGTGCGCCCGGAGAGGGGCCGTTCGCAGGAAAACTAGTTGATACATAAAATAAATAGTTGACATATCAACTAAAGAGGCGCAAATCCCCGACCATGCACCTCGTCCTCCGTCTCTTCAGCACCACCCGGGCCCTCGAAAAGGCCGCCGGCCGCGTCTTCAAGCCCCTTGGGCTGACGAGCGCGCAGTTCAACATCCTCAACCTCCTGTCCATGAGTCCCGGTGGGATGCGCGCCTCCGACCTCGCCAGCGCGCTCATCGTGGATCCCTCCAACGTCACCGGGCTCCTCAGGCGGATGATGAAGGAGGGCCTTCTGGAGGAGCTCGAGAACGCGGGCGACCGCCGCCAGTACATCGTCGGCCTGAGCCCCAAGGGCCGCTCGGTCTGGCGGCGCGCGAATCCGCAGTACGAGAGGTGCCTTGCCTCCCTGGTCGCGCCGTTTTCCAGGGCCGAGGCCGCGGCCGCCGAGAAGATCCTCCTGTCGCTTCACGACGCGGCCGCGCTCCTGCCGTGAAGATCGACCTCCATGTCCACGTGGTGGGAACGGGTGCCGGCGGGACAGGCTGCTGGTACCGCCCGCGGGGCCTTACCAGGCTCGGCGAGCCGTGGATGCTCAGGGGCTTCGGCCTGGACTCCCGGTCGATCGGGGGCGACCTGGACGGGATTTATGCCGAAAGGCTTCATTCGCTGGTGCGGGCCTCCTCGCTGGACGCCGTGGTCGTCCTTGCGCAGGACGAGCCGCACGACGCGTCGGGGCGGCCGATTCCGGACCGCGGATCCTTCTTTGTGCCGAACGACTACGTGCTGGGGCTCGCAGGCGCGCACCCGGAATTCCTGGCGGGGATCTCCATCCATCCGGCGAGGAAGGATGCGCTGGCCGAGCTCGAGCGGTGCCTCCTTGGGGGCGCGGCGCTCCTCAAGTGTCTGCCCAACTGCCAGAACATCGACTGGTCGGAGCGCAGGTACACGGGATTCCTGGAGCGCATGGCGGAGGCGGGCCTTCCGCTCCTGGCCCACACGGGGGGCGAGCACACGCTGCCGGTGCTGGACAAGCGTCTGGCCGACCCGCGGGTCCTCCTTCGGCCGCTGGAAATCGGTGTCACCTGCATCGCCGCCCACTGCGGCACCGCGAGCGGGCTGTTTGACCCGGACTACTTCGGCGTCTTTGCCGGGCTGGTAAAGAGATTCCCGAATCTCTACGGCGACAACAGCGCCTTCAATGTCCCGAACGGAAGGCTCCGCGCCAAGCACCTGGACCGCTGCCTTGAACCTCCGCTTCTTGGACGGATCCTCCATGGGAGCGACTCGCCCGTGCCAGTCTTCGGCCACGAGGCCTATCTGCGGGGCTATATCGCGCGGCGTTCCTTCAGGGCGAGCCTTCGCGAAACGAACCCGCTCGAGCGCGACTATCAGCTGAAGAGGGCCATGGGGTTCCCACCGGAGAGTTTCGAGCGGGCCGCAGGGCTGCTTCGCCTGAATCGCGTTGCCGCGACAACGGGCAGGGGCCCCTGCGAGTCCCTGCAAACAGTTTCCTTCAACCCATGAATACCTCGACGGCGCGCGCTCGCGCGCAATATCTTGCGCCCGAACGGCACCGGGAAGGCACCCTCACCCCATGAACGAAGACACACCGGGCATTGCGCGCCGCAATTATCCCTTGCTTCTGGCCGGGCAGTTTCTGGGCGCCTTCGGCGACAATTTCCTCCTTGCGGCCATCCTCGGCCCTCTGACCTACGCACTCAACACGGGCCGCATCACCGAGACGGTCGTCAACAGCGAGAACGCGCTGTTCGGCTTCGTATTCAGCGTGCCGTTCATCGCGCTCGCGCCGTTGGCGGGGTTCCTCAACGACCGGATGCCAAAGACCAGGTGGCTCGTGGGGGGGAACCTGATAAAGCTCTCAGGCACGGCGATCGGGCTCGCGGCGGTGTATGCCATGACGGGGGCGGCGAGCCACGCGGCCCAGGTGGCCGCGTACTGCGTCGTGGGAATCGGGGCGTGCGTGTATTCTCCCGCAAAGTACGGGATACTGCCCGAGGTCGTGCCGACCGAGCGCCTGGTCAAGGCCAACGGCACGGTCGAGATGCTCACCCTGGTTGCGATCGTCGCGGGACTTGGCGGGGGCGGGATCCTCTACGACCGGACCCTTTCGCTGCCGGCCTGCTACTTCGCGAGCGTGGCGCTCTACGGCGCCGCCTTCGCGTGCAACGCAGCCATGGTCGCCACGCCGTTCAATCCAAAGGCCTCGCTTCGCCACAGCGCCGGCGAGTTCGCCGCCAACTTCCGGTCCCTCGTCTGCAATCCCCGGCTGGGCCGGATCCTTCTCGGCTCGGCGCTGTTCTGGTTTGCGGGCTCGACGCTCAAGTCGGCGCTGCAGGGGTGGGGCCTCGGCGTCTACGCGCAGGCCGGCGTGACGAACGTGACCAACTTCAAGCTGGTCCTCCTTAAGGTCGGCATGGTGGCCGGCATCGTCTCCGGGGCGGTCCTCGCGGGCCAGCTGCACAAGACCGGGGACCTGTCCTGGGCCAAGCGGTACGCCCTGATCCTCGCCGCGGGGCTCGCGGGCCTGGGGCTCCTGGGCGGGGCCTACGGCCTGACCCCGGTGGTGCTTGTGCTCATCGTTACCGGCGCCTCGGCGGGCCTCCTCGTCGTTCCCTTCAACGCCGCCCTGCAGTCGGAGACCGATCCGGGCAAGCTGGGAAAGACCGTGTCGGTCCAGAACTTCACCGACTACATGGGGATCGCGGCCGGGGCCGCGTACCTGTCGTTCCTGTCGCGCTTCAACCTGAGCCCCGACCAGGACCTGATGGTCCTGGGGGCCACGGTCGCCCTGATCACCTTCGGGATGGGCATGCTGACGCGGAAGCCAAGCCGCGCCTGAGGCCGGACCCCGATCTCCCATGAGAAGGCTCATCCCCGACTCCATTCTATACCCCGTCACACGTGCCATCCTGCGGGCCGTCTTCAGGGTCCAGGTCCGGGGCCTGGAAAACTACCCGCGGTCCGGCCGCAGGCTCGTCATTGCGAACCACACCTCGTGGCTCGACGCCGCCCTGCTTGCGGCGTTCCTGCCGGACAAGCCCGTCTTCGCGGTGCACACGCAGATCGCGCAGCTCAGGTGGGTGAAGCCCTTCCTGAAGCTTGTGACGGCGTACCCTATTGACCCGACGCAGCCAATGCTCCTGAAAACGCTCTGCAGCTGCGTCGAGGAGGGCAGGGTGGTGGTGATCTTTCCCGAGGGCAGGCTGAGCACGACGGGGGGCCTCATGAAAGTGTATGACGGACCGGGCTTCATAGCGCACAGGACCGGAGCGACCATCGTGCCGGTCCACATCGACGGCGCCCAACTGTCGGTCTTCACGAGGCTTGCGCACAAGTACAGGCGCCGGTGCTTCCCGCGGATCACGCTCACGATAGGCCCTCCGAGCGCCATCGCGGATGTCATGCCCCGAGACCAATGGACCCCGCACGTGTACCAGCTGATGAGCGAGAACGCCTTCAGCGCCCAGAACCCGGCCCACTCGGTCTACCGCGAGCTGATCGTGGCATCCCGCCGGCACGGCCCCGGAAGGGTGATCTGGGAGAGGCACGACGGCCGCGGGCTGTCCTATGCGGACATTCTTGGCCGCTCCGCCTACCTGGGAACGCGCTTCGCGCAGGTGACCGAGCCGGGCTCGATCGTCGGGATCATGATGCCGACAAGCATGGAGGGGGCGCTGGCGTTCTGGGGGCTCCAGTTCGGCCATCGCATCCCGGCCTGGCTGAACTTCTCGATGGGGACCGCCGCATTCGCGTCGACCGTGCGCACTGCCGGTGTGCGGACGGTCGTCACCTCGAGGACCTTTGTCGGGACGGCGAAGCTTCAGGCTCACGTCGAGGTGCTGCTGACCCGCGGGGTCGCGCTGGTCTATCTGGAGGACCTGCGGCCTTCGCTCGGGTGGAAGATCCGCGCCGCGTGGATCCGGTTCTGCCTCTCTCCCCAGTACCGGCGGCACGAGTCGCGCTGGATTGCGGCGGGCCGCGACCCCCGCGCCGCCGTCCTGTTCACCTCGGGCTCGTCGGGCCTTCCCAAGGCGGTCGTGCTCTCGCACTCAAACCTCCTCGCGAATGTCGCGCAGCTTCGGGCCCGGATCGATTTCACCCACAGCGACTGCGTCTTCAACGCCCTGCCGCTCTTCCATGCCTTTGGGTTCACGGGCGGGATGCTGACGCCCCTGCTTTCCGGCGTGCGGACGATCCTCTATCCGACGCCCCTGCATTACGGGCTCATCCCGGAATTCATCTACAGCACGAACGCCACGATATTCTTCGCAACCAACTCGTTTCTGAACGGCTATGCGCGCAAGGCTCACGCCTATGACTTCTTCGCCCTGAGGTACGTGTTCGCCGGGGCCGAGAAGCTCCAGGCGGCCACGCAGAAGCTCTGGAGCGAGCGGTTTGGGATCCGGATATTCGAGGGCTACGGGACCACGGAGGCGTCGCCGGCGCTCACGATGAACACGCCGCTCGGCTACAAGCAGGGCACCGTGGGGCAGTTCATCCCGGGGATCAGCTACAGGCTCGAGCCGGTCCCTGGGACCGAGGGCGGCCGCCTGTTCTTCCGCGGTCCGAACCGGATGATGGGCTATTACCTCCCGGACCAGCCCGGGGTCCTGGTCGATTCCGGCGAATGGTATGACACGGGCGACATTGTCTCAGTCGACGACGAGGGCTATGTCTCGATCCTGGGGCGGGCCAAGCGCTTTGCGAAGATCGCAGGAGAGATGGTGTCCCTGGCGGCGGTTGAGGAGGCGGTCTCAGGTTCGGCCGCGGGCCCCGTGGCCGTCGTCAGCCGGGCCCATCCGTCGAAGGGGGAGGAACTGATCCTGTTCACCTCCGATTCGGCGCTGACCACCGAGGCCGTCCGGGAGGCCGTTCGGGCGGGGGGTCTCTCCGAGCTGAGCACGCCGAGGCACGTGAGGGTGTGCTCGCCCTTTCCTCTCCTCGGATCGGGGAAGCCGGACCTGGTCGCGCTGCAGGAGATGGCGAGCCAGGCGGCGGGCGGATAGGTCTCAGCCGAGCCTGTGGAGCCAGGCGTCAAGAAGCGGCGAGACCCGGCCGGCGGCCGCCTCGCAGGCAAGGGCGACGAAGGCTGCGGTGAACACGTCCATCAGGTAGTGCGCGCGAAGGACAATCACGGTCGCCATCTCGAGGACGGCCACGACCCCGGCCGCCGCGGCAAGCCACGGGAGGCCCGCATGCGCCAGCTCCAGGGCCCCGAGCACCGCTATCGACGTGTGGCCGGAAAAGAAGAAGTCGTTGCTCGTGCCGTAGGTGACCAGAAGGGACGGAAACCCGGGGTCGCGCCATAGTGAACCCCTTGGGTAGGGCAGGGTGCAAAGGCCCTGGCAGAGCTGCCTGAGGGCGAAGAGCATCAGCAGGGCGGCGAAGGGGCGGACGGTGGGACCGAGGATTGTCGCCCCGACGAGGTAGAGGCCGAACAGGTCTATGAAGGCGGACGTCACGATCAGCGTCGCGTTGGCCGCCCGCGGCCGGGCCGCCAGCCAGGCGTTGAGCGGCCCGGTCAGGTCGTGGAGGCGGTCCCCGACTCCGTCGGCGGCCGGCGGTTTGCGGCTGATGAGCTTCTGGGTCCAGAACCACAGCAGCAGCGCCACGGCGACGCAGCCAATGCGGACGGCGATGTCGGTGGGCCGGCTCATTTTAGGGCTTTCCTTCCTGCTTCTGGACCGCCGGGCGCAGCGCAAGGAGGGCTTCCAGCTGCTCGCGCAGGGCCTTCATTAGAGGGTCTTCGCCGCCGCGGGTGCGCTCCTGCGGGACGTCGATCGCATCCCCGACCGTCACGACGGCGCGAAGGGGCGACACCGCGCGCACGCGGTCCGTCGTGTCCTCCTCGAAGCGCTCGACCGTCTCGAGGATCCTCTCGGGCGTGGGGTCGGCGTCCAGGTAGCCCTCGGGGTAGAAGGCGAGCTGCTGCGCGAGGTAGAGTTTGGCGAGCAGCTTCCAGCGCTCGTCGCGCTCGGCGTCGGTGAGCTGGCCGGTCACCAGGTCGGGGAGCAGCGCCGTGCGCAGCAGCTTGACCCGCGCCACGACGTCGCCCTCGTGCCGTCCCTTGAGCCAGGCGTCCTCGACGGGATTGAGCAGGTGGTCGATGAGGCTGCGCGCGCGCCCGGCCAGGTCGCCCGCCCCGGCGGCCCCGAGGTGCTCGATTTCCTTCAGCGCCAGGAGGGCCCCGCCGATCCTGGCAAGCCTGTCGATGAGCGCCATCCCCCGGTTGGGTTCCCAGGACAGGCGCTTCTCAATGTCCGCGAGCATCGGTTCGATAGTCTCCGTGAGGTTGCCCTCAAAGTGGTACCGGATGCCGACCGGGTGGACGACGACGCGGCCGGGCGGATTCGCCGCCGCCCTATGCTTGGCCGCGCTCCTCGCGATCATCGCGGTCCCCTCCATCAGGGGGTTCAGTCGGTCATTGTGGCGCGAGATGACCCCCTCGGGAAAGATCACGAGCGGGCGGCGCCCATCGGTGATGATCTGGATCGCGCACTTGAGGGCCTCGCGGTCAAGGCCCTCGCGGTAGACGCTGAACACCCCGGCTCGCGGCAGGAGGATGCGCTGAATCCGGCCCTGCATGAAGAGGTGCCAGCTCGCCATGATGTGGACGTGACGCCCGACCGCGTGTCCGAGGGCGGCGATGACGAACGGATCGCCGGGCCTGCAGTGGTTGGGCGCCAGCATGATGCCGTGCCCTGCGGAGACTGAGGCGGCCAGCTTCTCGACACCGTGGCACTCCACGGAGGTGACGCCCTCCTTCCGGAGGAACCACGGGAGCGCGGGCCGCAGCAGGGTCGGCCAAAGGTTTCCCCGGTGGGGGGGGACAAACCTGTAGGGTTTGGCGACGACGATCGCTTGCATTGGGGTCGCGCCCAACCAACCCGAAAACCGCGGCCGTGGCCAGATTGCATTGCGCGGGACGGCTCCCTGCGGCCGTCCCGGCGGTCGGATGTGGGGGGAATCTAAACGGCCGGCTCCCAGCCCGGCTCGTAGGACCTGCCCCAGAGCTTCATCGCCTCCTCGTCGTGCAGGATGTGCCCGTCGGAGGGGCTGCAGTCGAGGGACCGGCCCACCCTCTGGGCGATGTTCCCCAGATGAAGCATCGCGACGCTCTTGTGGCCCTCCTCGATCGGCGAATTGAGCGGACCCCCGTTGAGGATCGCGTCGACGAAGTTCTGCACGTGCATCCGGTCGAGCCTGATCCCGTTGGCGCTGCGCGTGTTCGTGGCACTGCCCTCGGAGGCCTCGTTGAGCTCCTTGACCGGCTTGTTCTTCTTGTCGAAGACCGTGTAGTTGTTGCCCTCGAGGAGGGCGGAGCCCTCCGTGCCGTAGACGTACACGCCGCGTGACAGGCGCTCGGTCGGAAAGCCGTTGCAGGAGCGGCCCTCCCACGTGATCGACTTCTCGCCCGCGAAATCCCAGCCGATCACCTGCGTGTCGGGCGTCTCCCAGTCGTCCTTGAACTGGTACCGGCCGCCCGTCGACGTCACCTTCGTGGCGAAGTCGACGCCGAGCGCCCACCGGCAGACATCGACCTCGTGCGTCCCGTTGTTGAGGGCCTCTCCCGTACCCCAGTGCCAGAACCAGTGCCAGTTGTAGGGAATGACATTGCTCCTGTAGGGTCGGCGCGGCGCGGGCCCCTGCCAGAGCTCGTAGTCGAAGGTGGGGGGGGCCGGGATCTCCGTGCCGTGCCCGATGCTCGCGCGGTTGTTGTCGTACCACGCCTTGGCGAAGTACGCCTTGCCGATCACCCCCTCGCGGATCTCCTTGACCGCGACCTGCATGTTCGGGAACGAGCGCCGCTGGTTTCCCATCTGGACCAGGCGCCCGTACCGCGCGATCGCCTTGAGGAGGAGTTCCCCCTCTCGGGGGTTCTGGCTGCACGGCTTCTCGACGTAGACGTGCTTGCCTGCAGCCAGCGCAAGGATCGCCATCGGCGTGTGCCAGTGGTCGGGCACGGCGATCGTGACGGCGTCGACCGACTTGTCGTCCAGGATCCTGCGGAAATCCTTCACGGCCTTGGGCTGGGGGCCCGGGAGCTTCGCGGCCTGTCTGACGCCCTTGGCCAGCGCCCCGTCCTCCACGTCGCACACGTAGGCGATCTGCGCGTTGTCTATCCCTCCCAGGGCCTCGATATGGTCGAGCCCCCGGTTGTTGGTGCCGATGACGGCCAGCCGGACCGTTCCGCTCGGACCCTGCGCGCTCGCCCGCAGCCACGCGGGCAGGGCGGCCAGGCCGATGCCCGCGGCGGCGCTCTTCATGATGAATTCCCGACGGTCGGATAGCTGGTTCATAGTCGTTGGTGTCATTTTCCCGGGGGTTCCGGTGTGCCGGTCCCGACGGACAGTTCGCGTAACATGATATTGCGGAAGGAAACTTCGTCGCCGTGGTGCTGGAGGAGGATGTGGCCGGTGTGGAGCTCGCCGAAGCCGGGCACCGTCCTGAACTTGCTCTGCATGACCCGCTCGCGGAACTCGGGCGTGAAGCGGGTGTACTCCAGGACCTTGCGGCCGTTCAGCCAGTGCTCCACCCGGGGGCCGAGTGAGATGATGCGCGCCGTGTTCCAGTCGCCGACCGGGCTCGGCCTCTTGTCGAGCGCGGGGGGATAGAGGTCGTAGAGGGAGCCCAGCGTACGGTTGCCGTCCCTGCCGGCCTTTGCGTCGGCGTTGAGCGCGTCGTCCAGGATCTGGTACTCCAGGCCG
>Ga0265338_10000200_pt1 | contig 113123 bp, 88 predicted proteins | sample 42126metaG_FD_193579 | JGI IMG/M metagenome (GOLD analysis project Ga0265338, IMG submission 193579) | Rhizosphere microbial communities from Carex aquatilis grown in University of Washington, Seatle, WA, United States - 4-21-26 metaG | ecosystem: Host-associated > Plants > Roots > Rhizosphere...
TCCATCAATGAAATCGCGTTCCTTTACCAGTCGCAATCGCCAGCGCCAGATGTCAAACCATGAAGGAAAAACCATTCTTTAAGCATTGGGTCCAACGATTCTGCTGCGGTGCAGCGATTGGCCTGATTATCTCCGGCAATTCGCGCGCTGCCGAAACCCAAAATCTCAAGTCCCTTCAGCCCGGCCAGGAAATTGAAATTTCGCCCGCCGATGCCGGCTTGCCGCCGACCTTGTATTCCCTGATGAACGGGACAGCGGTACCGCCTTGCGTGATCGTACGGTTGCCCGATGATTACTCGCCCACGAACACGTACCCGCTGCTGGTTTATGTCCCCGGCAACGATGGCGGACCCAAGGGGAACATTGATAATGCCGAAACCATTGCCGGCCCGCGCGGCTGGATCGTCGCCACCCTGCCGCTCTTCAAGAAAACCATTGACCGGAGCGAGCCCTATGGCGGGGTCATTGTCAGTTTCGAGGACTACCCGGTTTTGTCCCGGGCGTATGCCAACCTGTTGGGGCGCCTGTTTAAAACCATTCCCAACATCGATCCGGAAAAGAGCGCCATGGTGGGGTTTTCCAACGGATCCATCACCCTTGGTGTGCTCGTGTCGAACCATGACGAATTCATCCTCACCCATTTCCGAAACTTCTGTCTGGTGGACCAGGGCATGTTTCATCTGTCGGACCTGCACAAAAGCCGGACGCGAGACTGCCGGTTTCTCCTGCTGGTGGGAGATCAGGAAGATCTGGGCCGCGAGGTGAAAATCCGACAAGCCCGGCTTCAGCAGGATGCCTGGAAATTGCTCGGCGTGAACGTGACCGGCCAGGTCATGAAGGACACGGGGCATGAATTCAACCAGCCGCAAATGGAACTGGTGGGAACCTGGTTGCAAAACGAGGTCGTGAAGGGCCAGAATCCCCAGACCAACACCAACCACCTCAAGCCCTAGGCCAGGATCATGTCACCGAACGCATTTATCGGAAAGGCAAAGCAACCCACCGCTGGAGAACTGGCTGCCGCGCTTGGCCCGGCCCAGGCGGTCTGGGACCAGTTGCTGGCTGAACTGGCTCAGGACCTTGGCGCAAACGTCCTGGAATGGAATTCCTATTCACCCAAGGCGGGCTGGAGCCTGCGGATCAAACGCAAGGCGCGGACCATCGTCTGGCTTGGCCCGCGCGAGGGTTCCTTCCTCGCGGCGTTCATTCTCGGCGACAAGGCAATGCAGGCGGCGCGCGCCGGCAAACTGCCGAAGCGAATCATTCAAATCCTGGAGGCAGCGCCAAAGTACCCGGAAGGCGCCGGCGTCCGCATCCCCATGAAGACCTTGAAGGACCTCGCGGCGGCGCGGACGCTCGCCGCGATCAAACTGGCAAATTAGCCAACCCCAACTTTATGAATCGAAAGGAATTCCTGAAGAACTGCGCCTGCGGTTTTTGCACCTGCGCCACCATCGGTCTGCTCGCCCCGGAATCCGCGCCGGGCGCCGAGGCCACGGACCCCAAGGATTGGCGCCTCAGGTTTGTCAAAGAGCGCTAGGCAAAGCTGCTGGACATTCTTTCCCGCCGGATGGATGCGGAAACATTGAATGGAACCCTGTTCGAACTGGGCACTTTCTGTTCCAGCCTGGGCGATAAGACCCTCAAGAAGTTCCGCGGTGACCTCGAAGGTTCCCGCAAGCTGGTCAAGCTGGGCGTGTCGGGGGACAACATCTCCTATGATCGGGAAAAGGGCGTCATCACGATGGCGTCCGAAGACCGGACCGATTGCTTCTGCCCGTTGATCAGCCGCTTCCATCGCACGCCGGAAGTGGCCTGCAACTGCTCCCTGGGCTGGCAGCAGCACACCTGGGAAACGCTGTTGCAGAAAAAAGTCCGGGTGGAGCTGAAGGAATCCGTCCTGCGCGGCGGCAAACGCTGCGTGTTCGAGATCCGCGTTCTGGAATCGCCAGCTTAAAGCGTAGGAAACGGCACCGGAAAACAGGAGGTTGCCGCATCCCCTCCGGCCTGATTCGCTCAATCCTTCGCGAACAAATGCTCCAAGTCCGTCGTGGTGAGGCTGCGGGCAAAGCCTTCCTCGTCCAGCACGCGGCTCCCTGGTCTGCCAGTGGCCAATTTCTACCCCCTCGAATCGTTACGACACGAATCCGTGGAGCCAGGGGGCCGTTCAGGGCCGGTTTTTGGGGGTCGCATTGGTTTGGCCGGGATCGCGGAACGGTGAGCCTGCCTGGTAAAGTCCGATTTGGGTGTGCAACGCATCCGCCAGGGGAAAGTCATTTTGAACCGAAGCCAGTTGCACCGCGTGTTGGGCCGTCGCAATCGCTTCAGCAAAGTATCCACTCTCCGCATAAGCGGCCGCCAGAGTTTGGAGAACGGCAGGATTTTCACCGCCGGAAAGTTGATCGGCCTGCCGGGCCAGTTCCACCGCCCGATTCCCGTTGCGGAGTGAGAATTCGGGCGTGGTTGCCAGCTCCCAGGCCAGGCGATTCAGCAACCCGATATTGCGAGGTTGGATGGCCAAAGCTTTTTGGTAGTGGGCAACCGCTTCTTTTATCCATCTCATTTGGAGACAAGCCGTGCCGAGGTTGCTGTGAGCGTCGGCAAAGTCGGGATCGATTTCCACGGCCTTTTCGAACCAGCCTATCGCCGCTTCGGCGTGTCCGGTGCGCAGCAAAACCGTTCCGAGATTGAAACAGATTTCCTTTGCGCGGGGATTGATTTCCAGGGCCTTGCGGAAGCAGATAATCGCCTCGCCGAATTGTCCGGTTTGCTGATAGGCGTTGCCGAGGTTGTTACAAGTCATCAGATCGTCCGGTTGGATTCTCAACGCCTCCTGATACTCAACGATAGCTTCGTCCCGCTGACCGGCTTGCAGCAGGGTGTTGGCGAGGTTGTAATGCGCATCCGCAAACCCGGGATCAATTTTCAGGGCCTGCCTGAAATAAGCGAGCGCCTCGGCCGTTTGTCCGGTTTCATGGCAAGCCAGGCCGAGATTATCGAGGGCCTCGACGGCGTTGGGGTTGCTGGCGATGGCCTTTTGGAAGCACGCCACGGCTTCGTTCACCCGATCCTGCTGGAGATAAAGGAAACCCAAGTTGTTGTCGGCCATCCAGCACGCGGGATTTTCCGTCAGGATGGTTTGGTAAAACGTTTGCGCGTTGCTGAAGGCATGACTTCGGTTCCAGGTCATCACCCCCAGCGTCAGGAGCAACAATCCACTCACCCCCAGCTCCGCCGCCCATCCCCAACGCTTGAGCCCGATTACGAGGCCAGCCGCCGCCAACGCCACCAAGCTCAGCGATCCCAGATATTGCCAGTGGTCCGACACGAAGGAGAATTTGGTCCACGTCGGTACTTCAAGCAGGATCAGCAAGGATGTGCCGAGGAAGAAGTGCATGGCCGCGACAAAAGGAGCCCTTCCCATTCGCTGGCGGCCCAGCCACAATCCGCCCAGAGCCGCCAGCGTCGCCGCCGGAAACAAGTATTGCCCGGTCGCCGCCGCATCAATCTTCCAGCGTTCGTAAATAATTTCGGGCGGATAAGGAAAAACTAGTCTCCCCAGATAAAACCAGAATGATCGTCCCGACACCAGCACCCGACCCGGAAGCCCCAGCGGATAGCATTTCGCCATGGTATGCCCGGGGTCTTCGATGCCCATCGTCAATCGCCCCAACAGAATTACCACCACCAGCATGGGCACGATGGACAGCGCGTCACGCCAGCACAACCGACCCTTCCGCCACCACACCAGGAGCAGCAGCGTGACCGGAAGCAGGCTCACTGCGGTCTTCGCGAACATCGCCAGCAGAAAGAGCACCAGGGATAAAACGTAAAACCTCCCGGCTGATCTTCCCCGGCCTTTCTCTGCATCCGCCGAGGCGGCATAGACCCCCAATCCGGCCCAGCGCACATACGCCCAGCACGCTCCGATGGCCAGCGCCGCCGACAGTGTATTCTTGAGTTCTGTCATCCAGGCCACGCTCATGACATTCACCGGATGCAGGGCAAAAATCACCCCGGCCAGGAACGCACCGGGCACCTTCAATTGTTGGAGCAGTTGCCAGAACAACAGTGCGGTAACCACATGCATCAATACGTTGCTCAAGTGATAACCGAGAGGGTTTAAGCCCCAGAGGTGATAGCCAACCCAAAACCAGGTGAAAGTCAGCGGATAATACTGATAGGTTGCTCCCGGCTTGAACCAAATCAGTTGCAGACCATGCAGAGAAAGTAACGCGGAATTCTTGGCGATATGCACATCGTCGTCCAATAGAAAACCTCCGCCCAGGGCCGGCCAGTAAACCAGCAGCGTCACGGTGACCAGGAGCAACGCCAGCCCCCAGTCATTCAACCGGGGTTTGCCAGCGGAAAAAGAAGGTCGGGTTTGATTGCGTGACATGGATGTTACCGTCGCCACCTGCCTGATCTTCCCGGGCAACGCGCACCAGTGGCCATTTGCCAAGGTGAATACGCTGATGCCCCTCCTATCTCAACCCAAAACTTGACCGGCTTTCGATCGGGCCGATGGTTGGTTCGGCCGGTTTCAGCCATCGTTGGTGTGAAGACGCGGCAAAAGGTTCTGTTCCCGTTCCCGTGTCTGCTGCATGATCTGTCTTGGATCATCAAGGAGAACCAAACGGGACGCAGCCCCGCTTCAATCCTCCGCGAACAGGTATTCCAGATCCGTCGTCGTAAGGCTGCGGGCGAAGCCTTCCTCGCCCAGCACGTCGGCGATCGTCTGCGCCTTGCTCTGCTGCAGCTCCCAGATTTTTTCCTCCACCGTGCCGGGAGCAATCAGGCGATACGCGTTCACCGTCTGCGTCTGGCCGATGCGGTGCGAGCGGTCGATCGCCTGCGCCTCCACCGCCGGGTTCCACCACGGATCGTAAAGCACCACATAGCTCGCGTTGGTCAGGTTCAAACCCGTCCCCGCCGCGCGCAAGCTCAGCAAAAACACGCCGGGTTGCGTGTCGCTCTGGAACTCGCTGACGACCTGCTGCCGGTCCTTCGTCTGGCCGGTGAGAATATGCGTGCGGATCTGCCGGTCGTGGCATTCCTTTTCCAGCAGCTGCAGCATCTGCACAAACTGGCTGAAGACCAGAACCTTCTGGCCCTCGGCCACCAGCGGATCCAGCAGTTCAAACAGCGTCTCGGTCTTGCCGGACGCGGTGTCGCTGCCGACCAGCCGCGGATGGCAGCAGACCTGGCGCAGCCGGGTGAGCGCGGCCAGCACGTGCATTTTGCTCTTGTTGAGCCCCTGCTCCGCCACCGCGTGCATGATCTGGTCGCGGCTGCGGCGCAGCTCGGCCAGGTAAAGTTTCCGCTGCTCGTCGCCGAGCGGGCAGTCGCGCCGTTCCTCGATGCGGTCGGGCAGGTCCTTCGCCACGTGTTTCTTCAGGCGGCGCAGCAGCAGCGGACGCAGCCGGGCCGAAAGCCGTTTGCGCGCGATGCGCTGGGCGGACTCGGTTTTTTCGCCGCGCGCGGGCGCCTCCGCCGGCGCGGACTCGTCCACGACCGCGATGCGCGGCTCGTAGGTTTCCAGAAATTGTTCCTGGCTGCCCAGATAGCCGGGCTGGATGAAATCCACGATGCTCCACAGATCCAGCAGCCGGTTTTCCAGCGGCGTGCCGGTGAGCGCCAGGCGATGCTCGGACTTGAGCTGCTTGACCGACTGCGTGACCTGCGCGCCGGGGTTTTTGATGAACTGCGCCTCGTCCAGAATGACCGAGCGGAACGCGAATTTCTGCAGTTCCTCCAGATCGCGCCGGAGCAGCGCGTAATTGGTCACAATCAAATCGTTTTCCGGGATCTGCTTGCGGAGATTGTGCCGCGCCGCGCCGCTTTCAAGCACGAGCACCCTCAGCCCCGGGGTGAACCGCTCCGCCTCGCGCCGCCAGTTGTGCAGCACGGACGCCGGGCAGATGACCAGGGACGGCTTGGGATTTTTCGTGTGCCGCTCCTTCAGCCATGCCAGCCACGCCAGCGCCTGCAAGGTCTTGCCCAGCCCCATGTCATCGGCCAGGATGCCGCCCAGCTTGATTTGCGTCAGGTGGCAGAGAAAATCGAAGCCGTCCTTCTGGTACGGGCGCAGGTCGGCCTGCAATCCGGCGGGCAGTTTCACCGCGGGGACCCCCTTGAAATTCCGCACGCGGTCGCGCAACGCCTTCGCCTCCGGCGAATCGGCAAAGCGCGTCAGCTCGCCCTCGTCCAGGTGCGCGACGTGCTCCAGGCCGATCTTTTGCGGCACGGCAATGAGGCCGTCCACGCCCATCTCGGCCATGGCTTCATGCGCGCCCTGCACGGCGGCGGTGTCGAGCTCGACCCAGCCGGAATTCGGCAGTTTGACGAAACGGCTGGTGGCGGCCGCGAGCCGTTCGAGGTCCGCCTTGGACAGCTTGAGCCCTTCAGCCTCCCATTCGGCAGAGACCGCCAGCCAGTCGATGCCGCTGCCCTTGACGATGAGGCGCGGCTTGAGCTGTCGGGGCTGAAGGAACAGGCGGTGAAACGCCGGGTTGCCCAGAAACTCCGCCTCGGCGGGACGCTCCGCCCATACGGCCGCGAGCGTGCCCAGGAAATTCTCGTTGGCGTCGCCGATCCACAACCCCGCCTCGGGCGTGAACCAGTCGAGCTTGCGCAGCCATAGCGTCGCCGGCTCGAGGCGCGGGTCATCAAGGATTTCCGGCTTGGCGGCCGGTCGTTTCTTCGCCTCGTTGGCGACCCATTCGTGGCCGTTCCAGAACCAGACGCTCTGGTCGCGGACACTGCGGGCCAGCAGGCGCAGCCGCACCGTGTCGTCGAGCAGCTCGAACACGAACTGCGGCCGGGCCGGGTGCGCGATGCAGAGTTGCTCCCAGTCGACGCCGTGGTTCGACTGGGTCTTGCGGAGGTGCAGCAGCAGGCGATGGCTGAGCTTGCGCACCGGCACGGCCGGCTGGTGGGCCAGATGTTTCAGCACCGGCGGCGGCGGCGCGTTGCGCAGCAGATAGAACGTGCCGTGGACCAGGGCGAGCGGCGGCTGGCGGTTGAAAAATTTCACGCCGGCCACGGAATGGGTCTCGCCGCCGGGCAGTTCAACGCGGTGCGTGAACGAAAGTTCCTTGTCGCCGTTCTCGAGGTGCGGGGTGAGCACGGCCACCTGGCCGTAAAAATGGAGCGGCCGGCCGTCGCATTCCAGGCGTGGCACATGCCCCCAGCGCGCGAGCCACTGGAGCAGCTCGGCGTCGGACAGGAGCAGCGTGTCCGCCCCGTCGTTGCGGTGCCGGTGCGTGTCGGCGAGCCACTGGATGAATTCCCAGTCGGCGGGCGAAAACAATTCCTGCTCGTGCGTGGCGCGGACGACAAGATCGATCAATTCGCGCAACGTGCGGGCCTTTTCGCCGGTGCGGGGGCGCAGCAGCAGGAATTGCACGGCGAGCCGCTGGCGCGACGGCTCGGCCTCGTCCGGCTGCACGCGGCAGACGACGCGGAGCGTCGCGCGCGGGGTGTCGAGCAGCGGCAGCGCAGGCGGCGACAGCCAGTTCTCGAGTTCCTTGACGAGGCTTTGCTCCTGTTCGGCCTCCTCGGCGCGCGCGAACCGGTCGGGGCTGGCATGCGCCTGCAATTCCGGCGGCACGGAACGCTTCGCGCGGAGAAATAAAAAGGCCAGCTCCTCCAGGCGCGCCCGGCCCTGCGCGTTCAGCAAACGCGGCCACCAGTGCGTGTCGGGAAAATCCTTCCGCGAAAGCGACAGCCGCTCGAAGTAATCCTCCAGCAACAGCCACGAACGTTGTGAATCGGGGCACGTCGCGAAACTTTTCAGCAAATCCTCCCGCTCGTTGACGGTCGCCTTCGAGTCGGAGAGTTCGCGGCGCAAATCGGCAAAGGCGCCATAGGTTTGCGACAGCACCTTGTGGTGCGCGTCGTACTTCGTCGTGCCCGCTCGCGGGCCGTTTCCATTTCTGATTGAGACTTTAGGCATCTAAAAACTTAGAATAGTATTTCGTCATACGCCGCATCGCTGGTCAATCAGAATTCAAAGAAAATTATGCACAGCCCAATCGGCGCGATTGACGCAAACGCGATTTCGAGTATAATTGACCCCTTTATGAACCGTAATCCGCATGTGGCCGTGGTCGGCGCGACGGGCGCCGTCGGCATCGAAATGATCAAAACGCTGGAAAAGCGCAATTTTCCGGTGGGCAAACTGACCCTGCTCGCTTCGGCGCGGTCGGTCGGCAAAAAGCTCAAATTTCGCGGTGCCGAGGTCACCGTCGCCGAACTGACAAAGGATTCATTCCAAGGCATTGACATCGCGTTGTTTAGCGCCGGCGGCAGCATCTCCAAGGAGTTCGCGCCCATCGCGGCCAAGGCCGGCTGCGTGGTGGTGGACAACTCCAGCGCGTTTCGCATGGACGACACCGTGCCGCTGGTGGTTCCCGAGATCAACGCCGCCGACGTCAAGAAGCACAAGGGCATCATTGCCAACCCGAATTGCACCACCGCCATCACGCTCATGGCGCTCTATCCGCTGCACCAGGTGTTCGGCGTGAAACGGATTTTTGCCTCGAGTTACCAAGCCGTTTCCGGCACCGGCGCCAAGGCGATTGAAGAACTGAAGCGGCAGGTGGGCCAGGTCGTCGCCGGCCAACCGGTGACGAAAGAGGTCTATCCGCACCAGATCGCCTTCAACGTGCTGCCGCAGGTGGATTCATTTCTGCCGACCGGCTACACCAAGGAGGAGATGAAAATGGAAAACGAGGGCCGCAAGATCATGCATCACCCGGCGTTTCGCGCCAGCGTCACGTGCGTGCGGGTGCCGGTCTACCGCTCGCACTCGATCGCGGTCAGCGCGGAATTCGAGCAGCCGGTGAGCGTGGACGCCGCGCGCGCCGTGTTGCGCAAGGCGCCGGGCCTCGACCTGGTGGATGAGCCGGAAAACAAAAAATATCCGATGCCGCTGTTCACGTCCGAGAAATACAACTGCGAAGTCGGCCGCGTCCGCCGCGACTGCGCGTTGGACAACGGCCTGTGCTTCTGGGTGAGCGGCGACCAGCTGCTCCGGGGCGCCGCGCTCAACGCCGTGCTCATCGCCGAAGAACTGCTGAAGTAAGAACCCAAATACCAAGCGCCAATCTCCAACGAAACTCCAGGCTCCAAACTTCAAGCCGCATCCGGCTGATGTTTGGAGTTTCGATTTGGAATTCCTCTGGAACTTGGGGTTTGGGGCTTGGAACTCTTCTTTACGGCGTCTTGAGCCGGTAGAAGCCGCTGCTCCCGGCGGGCGACAGAACCACTTCGTTCTGCAGGTTGATAAGATTGAGCACCGGAGCATTAGTCACATCTGCCCAAATGACCAAATCCGAACTTTGCTGTACCACGAAATTCGTCGAGGGCACCGTCCAGGAAAACTTAAAGCTTCCGCCTGTCGCCGTGAGGTAAATTTGAGGTGCTGGAGTGGATTGCGAAGTATAAATGCCGCCCGGACCGTTGGCCACCAACACAAGTTTATTTCCATCGGCTGAAGAGGCCATGCCCCCCCATTTCACACCGAGCCGTGGCGTGTTGTTTGACGTCCAGGTATTCCCGCAGTTTGTTGAGCAAATGAATACCCTGTCGCTGACGGCTGCCATGTTCATCCCATCGGCCGACAAACAAAAAGCCATCCATGCCTGGTTGGTGGGCGCATTGGCCTGGACCCAGAAAGTTCCCGCGTTGGTTGAAATGTAAATGCGCCCACCCAATCCTGAGCCGACTTGACTGGCAACCGCCAACAGCAGGTTTCCATCCGCCGACGTGGCCATTATCTCCCAACGTGCCGCCGGCAAATTGGTTTGTTGTATCCACGTGTTCCCCGAATTTGTAGAAAGATATGCCGGCCCGCCAAAAGTTCCGGCAAGCAATTTGCTCCCGTCCGCTGACGAAGCAACTGAATACCAGCTGGCAGTCGGAGCGCCGGTTACTGTCCATGTATTCCCAAAATTCGTCGAAATGTATATCGAGCCGGGAGGAGAATTTGGTCCAGCTACCGCTGCCAACCTGGATCCGTCCGCCGAAGAAGCAACGGCATTCCAATTGTTCGGGTTGGGCACATTGTTGCTCGACCAGGTTGCTCCGGAATTGGTCGAGGTATAGATTCCTCCATCAGCAACTGCTGCCACCAATTTTGTTCCGTCGGCTGACGAGGCGATTGAAATCCAATACTGGACGGAAGCACCAATAGTCAGCATGGCGGGAGCGCCACTTGCGAACCAAGTAGCTCCGGAATTCGTCGAAACATAAATACGATTTGTCCCTTGATTGTAACCGGCTGCCGCCATTTTGCCTCCATCGGCCGAGGAAGCGACAGCTGACCAATTGGTGTTGGCGGTTGCGCTGTAGAAAATCCAGTTTTGGGCCGGAGCGGAATTGGCGATTAAGAAAACAGTTGAAACCAGCAGAAGAATACTGAAGTTTTTCATGGTGGTTGAATCTTACGGCCTAATTCAGAGTTGACAACTGTGCGTTTGCGCGCACACCTCCCGTATCCTGAGTCCTTGTTTCCACCTGCAATTGGTGAAAATCTCGAGCCTGCCACGCAAATCGTGGAAGAGTTGCTGAAAAGATCTCAACACCAAGTGGACGCGCGCCAAGCGGTTTGCTGGTGATCCACTACCCTCTTCACTGTGTCTTGAGCCGGAAAAAGCCGCTGCTCCCGGCTGGCGGCAAAGTCACTTCATTTTGCAGGTTGGTAAGGTTGAGCACCGGTGCATTCGTCACGTCCGTCCAGCTGGCCAGATCCGGACTTTGCTGCACCACAAAATTCGTCGAAGGCACTGTCCACGAAAACTTGAGGTTGCCGTTCTTCGGCGAGACGTTCACTTGAGCGGCTGGCGTGGATTGCGAAGTCCAGATGCCATCGTTTCAGCGCACGGCGACCGATCTGCATCCGTCGGCCGATGAAGCTACCGCCTGCCAGACGGATTGGGGTGCGTTGTTCGAAACCCATGACTTGCCGAAATCGGTTGAAGAGTAAATCCCGCTCTTTTGGCAAACCGCAGCCAGCCTGGACCCGTCCGCCGACACGGCGACGCCAATCCAGCTTGAAATGGAGGGGGCACCGCTCAAGGCCCAGGTCTTGCCGCCATTCGTTGAAGCGTAAATGCTGGGAGCCGCATTGATGGCGACCAGCTTGCGCCCGTTTGCCGACGCGGCGAGCGCAATCACCCCCCGGCTCAATGAGTTGCTGGATTGTGTCCAGGTGGCGCCGGAATTGGTCGAGAAGATGATGGTCCCGACATTGTTGCCGGCCACCAGCCGGGTTCCATCCGCGGAGCAGACGATGCGCTGCAAATCGGCCACCGGCGCCGTATTTGTAGCCCACGTGGCCCCCTCATTGGTCGAAAGATAAACCCGGTTGCCGAACGCTACCGCGGCCAGTTTCAAACCATCAGCGGAGGATGCAATCGAAAGCCAGCTGCTGCTCGGAACGCTGTTGGTAGACCAGCTCGCCCCGGAATCCGCCGAAGTATAGATGCTGCCCGGGTCGGCCACGGCGGCCAGCCTGCTGCCGTCGGCGGAAATTGCGACCGAAGTCCAATGCAATGACGACACGGTGTTCGAACCCCAGTCTGCACCCCCGTTCGTCGAGGTCAAAATCGGCCCCGCCGAAGCCGGCCCGCCCGCCGCAACCACCAGTTTGCTTCCATCCGCCGAGGAAGCCGCGGCATACCACAAATTGGTCGGCGCGGTGGTCTGCGTCCAGGTCTGGGCTTCCGTATAATTGGCAGCCGCCAAAGCCGTCGAAGCCAACAGCAAAACATTGATTTTTTTCATACCGGGCGAATTTTAGAGCCAATCCCCAAACCGACAACTGTGCGTCTGCCCGCACACCTCTTTATCCGAAGTCGTTCGAGTTCATACGGTTCGCCAATTTCAGGCAAATTGACCGCACAAGCTCCTGCCCTTTAGCAATTAACGAATGGAATCTGAAATTTTAGAGGTAATTATGCAATTCAAACCCAAAAGGCCGCCTTGGCCGGAGTGCAAACTGACATCTTGTCCGTCCGGGAACACGCAGGCGGAGGCTCCGTTCACTGGCAGCGAAGGATGGCCGCCGCGACGCGGTGGCGACCAGCTGCTCAAGGAGCGGCGCTCAATGCGGTGCAGATCGCGGAAGAGCTGCTGAAATAATTCAACGCCAGGACGCGAGGAAATTTGTGCGTAGCGCCCGCGAGACGCGGGTGCTACTTCATTCAAGTTCTTTAGGGTGTTTTGGAGCGCGGCAGCAGTTTTTTTGCTTGGGCTGGAAATTCGTTCACGCATAGTGTTGTGGATGCTGTTTCCCAGCCCGCCGGCGGCAAAGGCAGTAACCGTGAACGATGAGCATTGGCTGACCCCGCGCCGATTCATCGCGTTGCTCGCGGTGCTGACGCTGGCGTCCTTTCCCCAGGTGTTTCTCGGATACCAGACCTTCGTTTACCGGGATTTCGGGTTGTTCTCCTACCCGATTGCGCATCATTTCCGCGAATGTTTCTGGCGCGGAGAGCTGCCGTTGTGGAATCCGCTGAACAATTGCGGCGCGCCGTTCCTGGCCCAGTGGAACACCCAGGTGCTGTATCCGCCGGCGTTGTTTTATCTGCTCCTCCCCCTGTCGTGGTCGTTGGCAGTGTTTTGCCTGCTGCATTTGTTCTGGGGCGGGTTGGGAATGTTCTTCCTCGCGCGCCACTGGACGCAAAACCACCTGGCGGCCGCCTTCGCCGGAATTGTTTTCGCCTTCAACGGGATCACGCTCAGCAGCGTGGGCTGGCCGTCGATCATTGTCGGGCTGGGCTGGATGCCGTGGGTGGTGTGGCTCACCGGACGCGCCGGATTGGAAGGTGGACGGATGCTCGTCCTGGCCGCCCTGGCTGGCTCCATGCAAATGCTTTCCGGCGGCACGGAAGTCACCCTGTTGACGTGGGGATGGCTCGGCGCGTCAACCCTGCTCGAAGGCATCCGCAGAAATGGTCAGCGGATGAAACTATTCTGGCGGACCGGCCTGGTGGTTGCCCTGATCAGCGGCCTTTCCGCGGCGCAATTGCTGCCCTTCTTTGACCTGCTGGATTCCTCGCGGCATCAGGAGAGCATTGCCGGGGCACTCTGGCCCTTGCCGGCATCCGGCTGGGTGAATTTTTTCGTGCCGTTGTTTCATTGCCATTCCTATCAGGGCGTCTTCATGCAGGACGGCCAGTCCTGGATCAATTCCTATTATGCGGGCGTGGCCACGCTGGTGCTGGCGTTGGGGGCGTTGTGGTGGGTGTCCACCCTCCGCCGTAGCACGGCTACGGCGGACGGGCGACGGGGACGCGTCTGGTTGCTGGCGGCGCTCGCCGGGTTTTGCCTCGTCCTCGCGTTGGGCGGCGCAACTCCGGTATATGGCTGGTTGTCACGACAGGTCAGCGTCATCGGCATGATGCGGTTTCCCATCAAATTTGTGATCCTGCCGTCGTTCGTGCTGCCCTTGCTGGCCGCCTATGGTCTGGCGGAACCCGGGCCGGAGGCCGGAAACAAACCCGCCCGCCGGCGCCGCACGTTGGGGCTGGTCTGGCTCGCCGTGATGGCGCTGATCCTGGGCATCCTCTGGTGGCACTGGCGGTCCCAGCCGGCGGGCGACGACCGGACCGTCATCCTGTGGAACGGCCTGGCTCGCGCGGTTTTCTTCACGGCCATCCTCGGCGTCTGGTGGCTGGTAAAAAGAACCTCCGCATCCGCGCCGCGGCGGTTGTGGCAATTGCTGCTCCTGTTGCTGGTGTGGCTGGATTTGTTTTTGCAGGCGCCCCGGCCGCAAACGGTCAACCGGTCGATCTACCAGCCCGGTCTGTCGCGGACCCTGCCGGCACCGCACTGGGGCGAAGGCCGGGCAATGGTTCCGCTCGACACGAGTTTCGCCTTTGGCCACCTGTTTCTGACCAACGTCACGGCCGACTACATCGGGCGGCGCTTCATGCTCGCCTGCGACTGCAACCTGCTGGATGACATTCCCAATTGCAACGGCTTCTTCCCGCTCTATCTGAGCCGGTACGCCGCGTTGTTCTACAATTATTACAATGATAATTCCTCCGGCTCGCTGCTCGATTTCATCGGCGTGTCCGAAACCCTCACCGTGCTGACCAACCGATGCGAATGGACCGCCCGCTCCACCGGCATGCCGCTGCTGACCGGCGGGCAAAAGCCCGTGTTCACCGACGACCTGACCGCCGTGCAGATGTTCACCAACGCAGATTTCAACCCCCGCCGGGACGTTTGCCTGCCGGTGGAAGCAAAACCCTTCATCACGGCGTCCAACCCGGTGGCGGTGAAGATTTCGCCGCCGAAATTTTCCGCCGGGCAGATCGAAGCCGATGTCGATGCCCCCGGCCCGGCCCTGCTGGTGGCGGCACAAATGTATTACCATCCCTGGCACGCCTATGTGGATGGCCGCCCCGCGCGGCTGTGGCCGGCCAATTACGGCTTTCAAGCGTTTGAAATTCCCGCCGGCGCACGCCACGTGAAACTGGTTTATGAGGACCGGCAGTTTTGCCTGGGCGCCATCATTTCCCTGACCACGCTGGCCGGTTGCCTGATTTTCTCCCTCCGGCCACGGCCACGCCAGGGACCGGATGCGGAAAACCAGTGAAGTAAGAGGTTTAAACGGTTAAATCGTTGAATCGTGAATAGAACCATGCCGTCGCCGGTTCAGCGGTTCAACGAATCACGGCTTTGCCGCCTCTTTCGTGTAGGCAACGAGGGACTTGATTTTCGCCTCGGCGGCGGCGTCGCGGATTTTTACCACCTTTCCCCACGGCGCTTTTTCGTCCGCATTGATGGCCAGGACCAGCTGCGGATTCTTGGCCGCCCGGGAAATCAATTCGCTTTTCAGTTGCTCGAAGGTCTTCGGCAGCTTGTCCAGATAGTAAACCCCGTTGGTGTCAATGCTCACCACCAGCGGCGGGTTGTCGTTCGCCCCGGATTTCTGGGCCTGCGAGGACTCGGGCAGCTTCAGCTTTAGGGCCGACTGCTGCTTGAACGTCGTCGTCACCATCAAAAAAATCAGCAGCACGATAAGCACGTCCACCAGGGCGACAATGATGACGGTGGGTGTGTTGCGGCGTTTGTGGATCAGAAAGCGCATTTACTTCTTGATGACGGGTGGCAGCGGTTGCTTGGCATCCGTAACCTCCGGCGCTTTGGGCGCCGGGGCGCCAGACCCGAATTCGCGGTATTGCCGCCGGATGAAGTCATCACAGAGCGTCTCCATCTCCACCGCGAACACCTCGACTTTTTTGCTGAAATAGCTCCACGAAATGAGCGACGGAATGGCAATGAGCAAACCGATCAGCGTCGCCCGCAAGATCAGCGCAATGCCCTGCGCCAGCTTGGTGGCGTCATTCAGGCCCGTCTGGCCGAGGTCGCCGAACACGGTGATCATGCCTGCAATCGTCCCGACCAAGCCGAGCAGCGGGGCGATGCCGACGATGATTTCCAGCACGACCAGGCCGCGCTCGAGCCGGACGATTTCATGCCGCGCGGCGGTCTGCAGCGCATCCTCGTTGTCCGCCTTCGGCCAGTCCAGCCGGTCGGAAGCCAGCAGCAGCAGGCGCCCGAGCGGCGACGGTTTTTTCCCGCACACGCGTTGGAGCGCTTTCACGTCGTCGCGCGATTTGCAGGCTGCGAGCGCATCGGTGATGTCCGGCGGCACGACCTTGCTCCAGCGCAAGGTCAGCGCCCGCTCCACGATAAACGCCAGCCCGACGACCGAGGTCAGTCCCAGCATGATGTAAACCAGTATTTCCATAATCAAATTCCGTCGTTCAGTGCCCGTCGCGTTTAATAATAGTAAAACGTGAACGTGATTTCGCGAAAATTCTCGCCGATTTGATGGCGCATGTCGCTGGGCCACGGCGCATACGGCGCCGGATCGCTGATGGCCTTCTGGCAAACATAGCCGAGCAGCTCGCCAACCGTGTTTTGCACGACATTCATATCGGTGATGGTGCCGTCGTAATTCAAGTGAAATCGCAGCGTCACCTTGCCGCTGCGGTCCATCGCAAACTGCTGGCTGTCCAGCAAATCATACCAGCGCTGCGTCACCGCTTCCACGAGCGCCGCATCGTAGGCGCCGAACGGCGTCGACTTCACGTCAAACGACGGAGCCAGCCCCAGGCGGGACATGCCGCCCTCCTGTTTCATCTCCGGGCCGGGCAACCGGTGCGTTTGCTGCTCGCGCGCCTCCTTGACGGTGCGCGGGCGCGGCGGTTCCTGCGGCGCGGTCTGGTCCGGCTTCCCCAAGGTCAAGTCGCCCGGCCTGGTCACCACCGGCGTCGGCTTGGGTGTCGGGGCGGGAGCCGCCACGGCCGGTTGCAGCTTGTTGAAATCCGGGCGCAGCACGGTCTCGGTCTTGGCCACGTCGGTCTGTTTGCCCTTCAATTCCGGCAGGTTCTTGTTGCCCTTGGTCGGGTCGGCGGCCTGGGAATTCTGGCTGGAATAATACTTCGCCTCCTTCGGCGCCACCGCCGACGGCTGGGAAACGTCGACAAACGTCAACGATTGTTCCTGGTTTTGCGGTTCCGGAGGTTTGGGTTTTATCACCATCAGGCGGGGCAGCCAGTCCGGCCAGTGCAACTGCTGCCACCAGCCGAATTGTTTGCCCGCCTCATAACCCCCCCAGCCCACCAGATGCAACAAGAGCGACAGCGACAGCGCCAGGCCCAGCCGCCGCATTTCAGGGCTGCTGAGCCGCAAAGAACCAACGGGTGCGCCGACTCCAGTCATGTCCGCAAAGTTTGCCGCAGGAAGTTGAACGGGGCAACCTCTTTGCCGTTCGGCTGAAATTCAATCGAGCGCAATTCTACCGCTTCGTTTGGAGTTCCGCGTTTACGCGGCCCGGAAGTTTGCCGGCAACGGGCCGCCTGAAGCCAACCGAAAGGACGCCGCGCTCGGGAAGTACAGATTCGCGAGCTTTTCCTTCGCGACAGCGAGACCGGCACTTGACGTTATAACATTTGTAGCTACATTGGATCCATGGTTCTGGAATTAAAACTGCGCAAAGTCGGCAACTCGGTCGGTCTGGTTTTGCCCAAACAGGCACTCGCGCATCTCAAAGCGGGCGAGGGTGACACACTTTGTCTCACCGACGCCGCTGATGGCAGCGTGCGCATGACCGCCAATCCCGAAGTGTCCCGGCAGATGGAAGCAGTCCAGGATGTCATGCGCCGCTATCGCAATACGCTCCGCGAACTGGCGAAATGAAGACGCCGGTCTGGGTTTTGCGCGAGACGGTGCTCGCGCTGCACGAGCAGTCGCTGGCAGAGTTCGGCGGCACGGCAGGCATCCGCGATGAAGGACTGCTCGATCCGGCCCTGGCCAAGCCCGAAAATCTTTTCGCCTACGGCAAGCCGACGATTTTCGATCTCGCTGCCAGTTATGGTTTCGGACTGGTGAAAAACCATCCATTCGTTGACGGGAACAAACGGGCTGGTTTCATCGTGGCGGTGATCTTTTTGGAACTAAACGGTTATCGCTTTCAGGCCACCGAAGCCGAAGCCGCCGTGAGCACGCTGGCGCTGGCAGCCGGTGAAATGTCCGAGACGGAATTCGCCGCATGGTTGAAAAAGAATTCGCGCCGGAGGTAACGGCCGCGCTCTCACGAGACGCAGTTACGGCTGTTCTGCCGCAGCCTTGATCGCTTCCAATTCTTCCCAGCGCGCGTAGAGTTTCGGGAGCTTTTCCTTCGCCGCCGCGAGGTCGGCGGTGAGCTGGCTGGTTTGCGTGGCGTGCGTGCGATGGAAATCCGGCGAGGCGAACAGGGCTTCTATGCGGGCGATTTCCGCATCCACGGCCTGGATTTGCGCCTCCTTGCCTTCCAGTTCGCGCATTTCCTTGAATGAAAGTTTGCGGGGTTTGGAGGGTTTCGGTGTTTTCGTGGCGGTCCCGCCACTGCGGGAGGAGAGCGCCGCTGATTTATTTAAAGATACAATGGCGGCGCTCTCCCGGGACGCCGCGGCGGCCTGCTTTTGTTTCTTCTCCAGGTAATAATCGTAGTCGCCGACACTGTGATGAATTTTGCCGTCGCCCTCGAACGCCAGCACGTCGGTGCAGACGCGGTTCAGGAAATAGCGGTCGTGGCTCACCACCAGCACGGTGCCGGGGAACGCAATCAGCGCCTCCTCCAGCACGCGCAACGTCGGGAGGTCCAGGTCATTCGTCGGCTCGTCCAGAATCAGGAAGTTGCCGCCGTTTTTCAGGATCCTCGCCAGCAGCAGCCGGCTGCGCTCGCCGCCGCTGAGGTATTTCACCTGCGTCGTGATGCGGTCGTCGGCGAACAGGAACCGTTTGAGATAGGAGCGCAGCGAAATCTGGCCGTCGCCGAAGATGACGAATTCCGTGCCGTCGCTGACCTCCTCCAGCGCCGTGCGCTCCTCGCGCAATTGGATCCGCCCTTGGTCCACGTAGTTGAACTTTGTGAGCTGGCCGGTCTTCATCGTGCCTTCGGTGGGCGCCAGCTGGCCGATGATGATCTTGAGCAACGTGGTTTTGCCCAGGCCGTTCCGCCCGGCCACGCCGATGCGCTGGCCGTTCTCGAACGTGAAATTAAACCCGCGAAACAGCGTGCGCCCGCCCAGATCCATGCCGAGGTTGCTTAGCTCGACCACGCGATTGCCCAGTTGCGGCGGCGGCGGGATGCACAGCTCCACGTCCTCCTCGATCGCGGGCCCGTCCTGCGCGGCGGTTTCGTAGTAACGCTCGAAGCGGTTCTTCTGCTTGCTGCGCTGAGCGCGCGGACCCTGGCGCACCCAGGCCAGCTCCTTTTTCAGGAACATCTGGCGCTTGTGTTCGATGGTCGCGTCGGCGGCCTGGCGCTCGGCCTTGTCCAGCAGGTAATCGGTGTAATTGCCGGCGTGCGAGAAAAACCGGCCATCGCACAGCTCCACCATGCGCTTGGCCACCCGGTCGAGGAAATAACGGTCGTGCGTGACGACCAGGAATGAACCATGGAACTCGTCGAGAAATTCTGCGACCCACTCGATGGATTCCGGGTCCAGGTGGTTCGTCGGCTCGTCGAGGATCAGCAGGTCGGGGTCCGAGACCAGGGCGCGGCACATCGCCACGCGCCGTTTCTCGCCGCCGGAAAGCGTCTCGATGCGCCGGTCGCCGGCGGGACAATTCAGGTGAGACATCGCCGTCTCAATGCGCCGGTCCAGCGTCCAGCCTTCCAAAGCGGCGATGCGATGTTCCAGATACTCGTGCCGTTTCGAGTCATGCGGCAGCGATTCAAACTCGGCGATCAAATCGAGCACTGGTTTCGCCCCATCACGGATGTTTTCCAAAACGTCCTTGGCTGGATCGAGCATGAAATCCTGCGGCAGGTAGCTGACGACGAGCTCGCGCCGCCGGGTGACATCACCGCTGTCGGGTAATTGCAGCCCGGCGAGAATCCGGAGAAACGTCGTCTTACCGCAGCCATTGCGCCCGACCAGCCCGATGCGGTCACCCTCCTCGATGGCCAGCGTCGCGGCATCCAGCACCGCGCGGTCGCCGTAGCGCACGGTGATTTCGGTGGCGGTGAGGATGGTGGACATGTTTTTAACCACGGACGGACACGGATGGACACGGATGGATTGGTAGGGCGGGCAGTCCGCTGACCGCCACCGAACGCGGTGCGATGCCCCCATGCCAACAATCGCCCAACGGCGCGCACGGAGTGACGCGCCCAACCTGTAGACGGAGACAGTGTGCTTTCATCCGTGTCTATTCGTGTCCATCCGCGGTTTATTCTTTCGCGGTCTGCACGGGCAGCGCGGACAGCGGCACTCCCTCGTTGGTTTTGATGAAATAATCGGCCGACCAATCGTTTTGGAAAAGCGCGACCGGATTTTTGCCCACGTCGTAGGCCAGCCGGCAGCCGGTCGGCAGCGACAGGGCATCGAGCCGGTCTTCCGTCAGGGCCGGCGGCAGCCAGCGCACGACCGTCCATGGCGCAGCTTCCAGGCGCGACACGGCGCCGTACTCGCTCTCGAGCCGGAACTGCACCACCTCGAATTGCAGCGGGCCGACGGCGGCGAGCAGCGGTGTTTTCACCGCCGTATTGCGCAGGTACAGCGCCTGGATGACGCCCTCCTGCATCAACTGATCCAGGCCCTGGCGAAACTGTTTGAACTTGGCCGTGTTCGGGTTGTGCAGGTAGCTGAAGGCCTCGGGCGTAAAGCGCGGAATTTCCTTGTAGAGAATCCTTGGATCGGTTGTGAGCGTGTCGCCGATGCCGAAGCTGTCGTGGCCGACCAGGCCGATGACGTCCCCGGGCCAGGCCTCGTCCACCGTCTCGCGCTCGTTGCCGAACAGCTTGTGCGAGCTGGAGAGGCGCACCTTCTTCTCGGAACGCGAGTGATGCACCGTCATGTCGCGCTCGAATTTGCCGGAGCAGACGCGGACGAAGGCGATGCGGTCGCGATGCTTCGGGTCCATGTTCGCCTGGATTTTGAAGATGAAGCCGGAAAACTCCGGATTCTCGGGCGCGATGGTGATGCCCCCCATGACGCGCGATTTCGGCGCCGGCGCGTGCTTCAAAAACCCATCGAGCAGGAGCTGCACGCCGAAATTGTTGCTCGCGCTGCCAAAGAACACCGGCGTGCTCTTGCCCGCGAGCACGGTGGCATCGTCGAAGATCTCGCCCGCGTGTTCGAGCATTTCAAGCTCTTCGACGGTCCGGTTGAACGTGGTTTCGTCGAGCTGACCGCGAACGACAGGATCGTCCAGGCCGCCGACGGAAACCGGGGCGCGATACTTGCCGCCGACCGTGCGCTCGAACAGATGCATCTGGCTCGACTGCCGGTCATACACGCCGCGAAAGTCAAAACCGCTGCCGATGGGCCAGTTCACCGGAAACGCGCCGATGCCCAGCACCCGCTCCAGCTCATCGAGCAGGGCCAGCGGGTCTTTCATCGGGCGGTCGCACTTGTTCATGAAGGTGAAGATGGGCACCCCGCGCTGGCGACAGACTTCGAACAGCTTGCGCGTCTGCGGCTCGATGCCCTTGGCGGCATCGATCACCATCACCACCGAATCCACGGCGGTGAGCACGCGGTAGGTGTCCTCGGAAAAATCCTTGTGCCCCGGGGTGTCGAGCAGGTTGAGGCGGTAGCCGCTGTAATCGAACTGGAGCACGGTGGAGCTGATGGAGATGCCGCGCTTCTTTTCCAGCTCCATCCAGTCGGACGTGGTGGCGCGCTGGTTTTTGCGGGCGGTGACCGAGCCGGCGAGCTGCACGGCGCCGCCGTACAGCAGCAGCTTCTCCGTCAGCGTGGTCTTGCCCGCGTCCGGATGCGAGATGATGGCAAACGTGCGCCGTTTCTGGATTTCTTCCGTAATGCTCACAAAGACGGAGAGCCTATCAGAAAATCGCCCCGGAACAAGCGGCAATCAAATCCGGGGCCGGAGTTGGTCGGATCATGACACTGGCAGCGAACTGGCAGTCAGGATGGCTGCCTCCACCCCGTGGCGGCACTCTTCCCACCATACCAATGAATGAGGCCTCCAGCCGCGTGCCCTTTTGCAGTCATGCGGGTGGGGACGGCGCGCTGCGCTGTCCGCGCCGCATTCAGCGGCGCCACCCACTACCGACCATCAAAGGCATATTCATGACCATCCGCTGAACGCGGATGGTGACGCCGCAGCGCGGCGTCCCTACCAAACCTAAACGTACCATTACCGGAATTTCCAACCAGATTTAGCTCTCGTTGAGCCTGCCATCCTGCTAGGTTGCTCGTGGTTGACCAGACATTGCTGCATGACACCAAAATTATTTTCCGAACTGGGACTTTCCGCGGAACTGCTGAAAGCCATTGAAAAACTCGGCTTTGAACAGGCCGCGCCGATCCAGGCCGCGGCCATCCCGGTCCTGATGGCTGGCAAGGACGTGGCAGGCCAGTCCCAAACCGGTTCCGGCAAGACGGCCGCGTTCGCCATTCCCGCCATCGAGAAGACCGACCCCAACCTGCGCGCGGTGCAGGTGCTCATCCTTTGCCCGACACGCGAGCTGGCGGTGCAGGTTTCCGAGGAGGTCCACAAGCTCGCGCTCTTCAAACGCGGCATCACCGCGCTGCCGATCTATGGCGGCCAATCCTACGAGCGCCAGTTCTGGGGGCTCAAACAGGGCGCGCAAATCGTCATCGGCACCCCCGGCCGCGTCATGGACCACATGCGGCGCGGCACGTTGCGGCTCGAGACCATCAAGATGGTCATCCTCGACGAGGTGGACGTCATGCTCAACATGGGCTTCCGCGACGACATCGAATTGATCCTTCAGGCCACCCCCAAGGAGCGGCAAACGGTGGTCTTCTCGGCAACCATCCCCCGCCCGATCCAGCAATTGATCGAAAAATACACGCGCAACCCGCAGCAGGTGCGCATCGAGCAGACGGCGAAGACCGTCCCGACCGTCGAGCAGGTCTATTACGAGGTGGACCGCCGCTACAAAATCGAGCTGCTCACCCGGCTGATTGACATCCACGACCTCAAGCTCGGCATCATTTTTTGCAACACCAAGCGCATGGTGGACGACCTGGTCGACCACCTGAATGCGCAGGGTTATTCCGCGGATCGCCTGCACGGCGACATGACCCAGATGATGCGCGATCGCGTGATGCACAAATTCCGCAAGTCCGGCCTCGAATTCCTGGTCGCCACCGACGTGGCCGCGCGCGGCATTGACGTGGACGACGTGGAGGTGGTCTTCAATTACGATCTGCCCTACGACGGCGAGGATTACGTCCACCGCGTCGGGCGCACCGGGCGCAAGGGCCGCAGCGGCCGCGCGATCTCGTTCGCGTCCGGCCGCGAGGTGTTTCAAATTCGCAACATCGAGCGCTACACAAACATGCGCATCCAGCGCGGGCGGGTCCCCACGGTGAACGAGGTCCACGAAGCCCGGGCGAACGTGTTTCTCGACAAATTGCGCGTCACGCTCAAGAGCGGCGAATTCAAAAAGCAGGACCATCTCATTGAGGTCCTGCTCGAAGAGGGCTTCACCTCCACCGACATCGCGTCCGCCCTGCTCCATCAATTGCAAGGCGGCGACGCCGCGCTGGCGGCCAAGGCCCCGCGCGAAACCGAACGCCCGCGTTTCCCGGAGCGGCAGGAGGAACGCCCGCCGCGTTACGAAGACCGGCCCCCACGCCGTTATGACGAGCGGCCTCGGCCAGCTGAACGGGCGGCAATAAAAAGGATTTCCCCCACGGTAAAACCGGCCCGGCCGGTCGTTGCCCCGGCTACTTCGGTGAAAGCGGTGATGCCGCCACCAGCGGAGATCGGAGTTCCGCAACAACCCATCTTATCTGCACCCGAGGAAAAGTCAGGGGCTCGTGGAACTCGCCCCTCCGAAATCACAGCCGCACCCAAGGCGGCGCCGGCACCCCCGCGTGAAAAGCAGCCCGCCCGGCCGGTTCCTGACCGGAAGGAACCCTGGCTCGCCAAATCCAAGGCCAGCCGGGCCACGCCGGACACCCACACACGCTTGTGGATGGGGCTCGGCGAAGAAGCAGGCATCACACCTATTGACATCGTCAACACCATCGCCGGCGAAACCGGCCTGCCCGGAAAAGTCGTGGGCACGGTGGACATCCGTGAGCGGCACCTGTTTGTGGACGTCGCATCCGAACACGCCAACGCCATCATTGCCAAGCTGAACCGTTCCAACGTCAAAGGCCGCAAACTCCGGGTGAAGGTGGCATGAGCACGGAACCCGGGAACGCCGGCGTCCCGCCGGCCATTCAGCCACCTCCGGAAACACGCCAGCCAGAGGCTGGCGCTCCCGGCGACAATCCCCGGAGCCGTCCCGAACCCGCCCGGCCGGTGGAGCGGTTGTTTCCGTTCGTGTTGCGGTCGCGCATCCTGATCATCGGCCGGGACACCTTGCGCCACAGCAAGGGCCGGCTGCATTTTGTCCTGGTCACCACCGATATCGCGGAAAGCAGCCGGACGGAAGTCCTCACGGATTTCAAACATTATCCGATCGTGCAGCATTATACCGGAGCGGACCTGGACAGGTTTTTTGGCATCCGCGGAGCCAAGACCATCGGTTTCGCAAAGTCCGGCCTGGCAAAGTCCATCTACGCCGAGTTGAAAAAACATCTCATCAACCAACCGGTGGCCGCGGTGAAAAAGCTGGTGACACCGCCCGCTGCTCCCGCAACCAGCAGGCCGGCCCAGCCGGATGAGCGGCGCTAAACTGGAACGATTCGATCAAAAATGATTTTTGGCCGCGGATGAACACGGCTAACGATGGTGAAATGGAAAAACTCTGGAGAATAGGAGGAGCAACCGAAGAACATATTGCAGAAGGGAAGAAGGCTTTCTTCGGCCCTCCCATCTGACGACGGCGACCTGATCGTTACAATGTTTCCCTGGCCGAAATCATGGATGAGGCATTGGGACACTCGGGTCAAATTATGCAAACACACTTTTTCCAAAAAACAATGACCGAGAGCAATCAGCAATTAAACCGTCCGCCTTCACAAAAACTTCCGCAACACGGCTCCTAACCTTTTGATCCCTTCGCGGATGTCGTCCTCGCTTGCGCTGCCGAAGCTGATGCGCAGTTCATGGTTTGGCTTGTGCCGTGCCGGATCGTCGGCAAAGCAGAGTTCGCCCGGCACGTAAAGCACGTCGTTTTTCAGCGCGGCCTGGAAAACCTTTGATTTCATGCCGGCCGGGATGTGACGCGGCAGCCGCGCCCAGAAGTAAAGTCCGCCCTCCGGCTCCCACCATTCCACGGCGGCGGGAAAATATTCTTCAATCGCCTGCTTCATCACGCGCGCCTTGTGCGCATATCGCTTTTGCAGCCGTGCCACGTGTTTCCCGTAAGCGCGCGATTCCAGCGTCTGGGCGGAAAGCTGTTGCAGCAGGTTGGCCGTGCCGAAGTCGTGATTGCCCTTGATGTGTTTCACGGTGGAAAACACCGGCTCGGGCAGAAGGCCGTAGCCGACGCGCGCGCCGGTCGCAAACGGCTTGCTGAACGTGCCCGCGTAAATCACACGGCTCGCCGCGCCGCGCACCGCCAGCGCCGACGGCACGTCCCCGCCGGCGAAGCGCAGTTCGCGATAGGCCGCATCTTCGAGCAGGTAGATCGGATGGCCCGCCGCGCGTTCGAATTCTTTCAGCAGTTTCAGCGCCGCCGCCTTTTTTTCAAAGCGGGTCGTGACCCCGGTGGGATTTTGAAAGTAGCTGACGAGATAAAGCAGCTTGACCCGGCGCAATTCGCCGCGGCGTTTGAGCGTGGTCAGGATTTTTCCAAGATGGGCCAGGTCGAGGCCGTCGCGTTCAAGCCGGATGCCGCGCGCGCGCAGGCTGCGGCTTTGGAGAATGCTCAGATAAACAAAATAGGTCGGGTCCTCCACGAGCACGATGTCGCCTTCGTCGCACAGCGCCTCGGTGGTCATGTAGAGCAGCTGCTGGGAGCCGCTGGTGACGAGCAGGCGCTCGGGGGAATATGTTTTTTCCTCCTCGCCCTTCGTTCTCGCCTGCCGCGCCGAAGCCTCTGCGCGAAGGCTGGTCCTCGATTTGGGTTCGAGGACGAGGGAGGGGGACGTGGTCAGCGCTTGAAAATCAAGTTTCCGCAAATGCTCCGCCGTCAACCGGCGCAAGATTGGATCGCCGGCGGTGCTGCCGTATTGCAGGGCGGGCCGGCCGGTGCGGGGCGTGCGCAGGACCCGGTCCAACGCGGCGCGCGCCTCGGCCACGGGCAGGGAGGTGTTATCGGTGAAGCCAGCGGCGAGCGAAATCAGTTTGGGCCGCGACAGCGCCGCGTGCATCAGCCACGAGATGGGCGGCTCGGCCGTGCGTTGGCCCATGTTGGACAGCGCGTTGGTTTTCATCGAAAAAGCACTGAACCTTCAACATTCAACATTCAACGACCAGCGTCGAGTCCATTTCGCCGCCGGGTCCATTTGCCGTTTAATGTTTTCCTCTCACTTCGGGCCGAAGACGCTGTCGAGGATGACCTCTTTGGTTTTCCAGAGGAGCGCCATGGTCATGGCCAGGGGGAGGAGGGCAAAAAAGATCAAGGCCCAGAAGCCGAGCTGTTCAAACCAATAGGTGAAGACGCCCAGGGCTTGCTGCCAGCGCGGGGAATGCAGGAAGATCACCTGGCCCGTGCCAAAGAACATCAGGCCGGCGAGCAACCAGCGGTTGAGGGCGGTGAACAGCCGTGTTTCCTGCCGGAGGGTTTCATCCGGCAACATCGCGCCCAGTTGTTTGAGGACGACGTTCAAATCGAACAAAAAGAGCAGTGCCGACAGGACCAGCACCAGAACGGCCGCATTGAAGAAAGGTTGTCCGGGCATTTTGTTCTGCCAGTAAAGAAACGGGCACAGGCCGAAGTTGACGAGGCCGAGAAGTTTCGCCCGGTCCAGGGCGTTGAGCCAGGGACGTTCCTGTCTTTGGAAATCGCCCATCTGCCAGAGGCCGTAAAGCAACAGGCTGGTGGCGGCCAGGGCGGGAATCATGCCCAACGGCCTGAGCCAGTCGGCGCGCAGCGTCTCCGCGCAGATGACCAGCGAGGCGGGCAACCCCCAAAACAGAGCGGAGAGGCCCCGCGCCAGCCGTCCGAGCGAACGGAGCAAGGCGGCTTCGTTTCCGGCATTTCGGGTTTCGGTCAAAACGAAAGGTACGTGTAGGCTTTCAAGCCACGTTCGTAATCGTCGAGCAGGCGCATCGCCTCGGAGGGTTTCATGCGGTCGGATTTGATGGCCTCGTCCATTTGCGCCTTCATCTGCCGCTTGAGTTCGTTTTCGTCGTATTGCACCGCCGCCAGCGACTGGATGATGGTGTTGCCCTCGATGATTTCCTCGATGTAATAGCCGGTCGGTTCGTCGGGTTCGAGAAAGACGTGGACCTCGTTGACGCGGCCGAACAGGTTGTGCAGATCGCCCATGATGTCCTGGTACGCGCCCATCAGGAAGAACCCGATGTAATACGGTTCGGGCAGGCCATTGCCGTTGGGTTTGAGCTGGTGCAGCGGCAGCGTGTCGCGCACGTCGCGCAGATCAATGAACTTGTTGACCTGGCCGTCGGAATCGCACGTGATGTCCACGAGCGTGGCTTCGCGCGTGGGGCGTTCGTTCAGGCGGGCGATCGGCATGATGGGAAACAACTGGTCGAGCGCCCAGTGATCGAGCAGCGATTGAAAGACGGAAAAATTGCAGAGGTACTGGTCGCCGAGGCTGTCTTCGAGGAGGCGGATCTCCTCCGGCGCATAAGCGTGGCCCTTGTAGCTTTCCACCACGTCACGGCTGATCTGCCAGTAAAGGTCCTCGATCTTCGCCTTGTCGGGCAGGTCCAGCACGCCGAGCGTGAACATGTGCTGCGCATCCTCCCGCCGCTCCAGCGCGTCGTGGTAGGCCTCGAGCCGGTTCACCTTGGAAAGGTTCTTTTTGATGTCGAGCAGCTCCTTGACCAGCGCATGCTCGTGGTCGCCGAATTTCAAAAATTCGCCGGGCCGGATCTTTTCAATCGCACCGAACACCTCGACGATCAGAACGCTGTGATGGGCGACGATGGCGCGGCCACTTTCGCTGACGATGTCCGGGTGCGGCACGCCCTCGGCGTTGCATACATCGGCGATGTAATAGACCACGTCGTTGGTGTATTCCTGCAGTGTGTAATTGGTCGAGCTGTCAAAGGCCGACCGGCTGCCGTCGTAATCCACGCCCAACCCGCCGCCGACGTCGAGATACGACATTGGGAAACCCATCTTATGCAGCTTGGCATAGAGCCGGGCGGCCTCCTGCACCGCCTTCTTGACCGTGAGAATATCCGGCACCTGCGAACCGATGTGGAAATGGAGCAGCTTGAGGCAATGGCCGAGGTTTTCCGCCTTCAACAATTCCGTGGCCTCCAGCAGCTCCGCCGTGCTCAGGCCGAACTTGGCGTTTTCGCCGCCGCTGCCGGCCCACCGTCCCGCGCCCTTGCTCAGCAGCCGCGCGCGGATGCCGACGAGCGGTTCGACGCCCACTGATTTGGAGATGGCGATGATCTGCCGCAACTCCTCGAGTTTTTCAACGACCATGATGACGGTTTTTCCCAGCTTGATGCCGAGCATGGCCATCTTGATGAACTCCGCATCCTTGTAGCCATTGCAGATGATGAGGCTGCCCATCTGGCTTTGCAGCGCCAGGCCGGCAAACAGCTCCGGTTTGCTGCCGACCTCCAGGCCGAAGTCAAACGGCTTGCCGGCATCGAGAATTTCCTCCACCACCTCGCGGAGCTGGTTCACCTTGATCGGGAACACGCCGCGGTACCGGCCCTGGTAATTATATTCCGCGATCGAGCCGCGAAAGGCCAGGTTGATGGACTCGACGCGGTTGCGCAAAATGTCCTGGAACCGGATGAGCAGCGGAAACTTCAAACCGCGGGACCGGGCTTCCTCGGTCACGTCCGTCAGGTCCACCGCCACGCCCCCGTCCTGCAACGGGCGGGCCACGACGTGCCCGGCCTCGTTGATGTCGAAATATTTCGCGCCCCAGCGCTGGATGTTGTAAAGCGTGCGTGCCGCTTCGATGTCCCACGGCTGCGTCGCGTCGGTTGAATTGCTCATCTCGGTGACTTCAAAACGAACGCACTATAGAACGCCACGCGGGGAATTCAATACGCGGAATGAAAAACTTTTGCGGCGGAAAATCAGCGCTCCCGGAATTCACCAGTCCACGATGCATGGCGTCCGGGTGAATTGCGAGCTTTGCGCGGTGTATTGCTGGAATTCCACGTCCGTTCCATCGGGGTCCTGGCACCAGAATTGCCAGGTCTGGTCGCAGCCCTTCTTCTTGGGGGTCACCGCCACGCCCCGGCGGACCAACCCGTCCCGCAGCGCGTCGAGGTCGTCCACTTCCAGACAGAGATGATGGATCCGCTGCCGGCCGGCTTTCTCCTCCGCGCCGGCCTTGAAGATTTCGATGAACTGGTTCGCGTCAATCTGGAGATAAAACCCGAACAGTTCGCCGTCCTTCATGAAATCGAAATGCCGGCGCAAGCCAAGCGCGCCGCAATAGAAATCCAGGCTGCGGTTCAGGTCCTTCGAAAAGAGGCACACGTGGGCCAGCGTCTTGATCATATATCAATTGTTGAAACCAACGCACTATAGAATGCCGTCCGGGGAATTCAATCCGCGGATGGAATGATTTGGATTGAAGCACTGATGGAAGGGAGGGGAAAACTTTGAACCTCCCCGTTTCAAGTTTGCCCTGGTCAAAATTGTTTGAGGCTGGGCGTTCGGCGCTGGCGGCTGGATGGATTGTTCCTTTTGCGGCGGATGACTTTCGCTTTGGGGAATGGACTTTACAATTATGCGCGTTTATACAAGGGTAAGTTTAATCATCCAGCCGTCATTTTAACCAACAGCTCTTATGAAGAAGAACCTGTTCGGATTCACGACCGTTGCGGCCCTGTTGGCGATGCCGCTTGCATCGACAGCCACGACCTTCTTCGCCGACACGTTTGGCAGCGGAAGCACGCTCAACCAGCCGCCCACCATGCCCACCACCAATTCCGCCAGCTATCAAACGGCAGGCGGTGTCGGTCTCGGCGCCTGCAGTCTGAGTCCGGGCCGCCTTTCGTACAGCCTTACCAACAGCGAATCCGTTTTGGGTGAGGTCATGGGCATGTTCACCGATACCAGCTCCCCAATTGTTCTGGCGACGGCGGGTGATAACCTTACTCTCACCGTGGTCTTTACCAACACGCTCAACATCCTGGCCGCATCCAATTCCTCCAGTTCCACCTTGAACATCGGTTTGTATTACACCGGCACCAATACACCCAATCAGGGCAACATTATTTTGAACCTCGGCAACATCTCGGGCGGATCCCAATTTTGGGTCGGTTATTTCTCTAAAATCTTTGTGAACAGCGGCAGTTCTGCGATCTATACCCGTGCCCCCCAGCTTGCCAACGGGACGACATCTCAGAACCAGGATTTGCTCTTCAACAATGCCAGCAGCACCCAGGCGTTTAACAATCCCGGCGCCACCTCCCTCGGGACCACGACCGGCGGAGCCATCCTTGCGAATGGCGCCGTTTACACGGAGACGCTGTCGATCACGCTCAATGCGGCAAATCAGTACGGCGTCACCAATACGCTTTATGCCGGGGCGGGCACCGGCGGCACCGCGCTGTTCACCCAGGGCCAGACGACATCTGGATCGACCTACGTCACCGGTGGGTTCAATGCCCTGGCCATCGGCTGGCGCAATACTTCCACCGCGGCCCAGGTCAGCACCATGGATATTTCTTCCATCGCCGTCAGCAGCTCGATCTTTGTTGCCCCGCCTCCGCCGCCAGTGCCGGTCGTCGTCGCCACCAACGGTTCATGCGCCTTGTCCGTCAGCTTCCCCGGCTTCGGCTTGACCTATCAGTGGCATCGGAACGGCACCAATCTTCTGGATGGCGGGAATATTTCGGGCGCTAACAGCGCCATGCTCATCATTTCCTCAGCCGGAACGGATGACGTGTGCTCGGGCTCCAATAGTTACTACCTCACGATAACGGGTCCCGGCGGTTACAGCACGAATTCGACCAGGTACTCGTTGGCACTCTGCCCGGTCGCCAATCTGGTCTGGTCGGGTGACGGGAGCGATTGGGATGTGGCCACCAGCTCCAGCTGGCTCAATGGCGGAATCAGTGCGGTTTTCAACTACGGCGACAATGTTACCTTCGACGATACGGCCGATACTGGCTACCGGAACGTGAATCTGTCGGGTACCTATCTTAGCGCCGGCCTGGTGACGGTGAGCAACGCTGTCAATTACACCTTTGCCGGCTCCGGCAGCATTGCCGGCCCAGGCGCCTTGATCTATATGGGCTCCGGCCCTTTGATCCTGAGCGGCGTGAATTCCTATTCGGGAGGCACGATTATCAGTAACGCGGCCGCCGATCTTGTCCTGAGCAACTACAGTGCTTTGGGCAACGGCCCGGTAACGTTCGCCAGGGCCGGCGGTACAATGGAAGTTGTCCCCGCCGGCAATGCCTCCACAGGCATCAAAGGCGATGTCATGGTGGCAGACGACTTCACCATTCAGTTTGATGGCAATGGAGCGTTTTCCGGAGTTATTTTTGGCAATCTCTCCGGCACCGCCGGCAAAACCCTGACATTAATGCCGCAGAACGATGGGACCACCAACCGGTTCCGGTTTTATGGCACCAACACGGTGTGTAACGCGAACCTGATCCTCCATGGCACCGCCACGAGCCAGGCGATCTATAACGGGACCGTTCTGGCACCCTACGAATCGAGCGGCAGCCAAACCTATAACGGCATCATTTCCGGAAACGGCGGGCTGGTCCAGCGGGGCAGTGGCACCACCATCCTCAATGGCGCCAACACCTACTCCGGAGGCACGACGCCCACGGCCGGCACGATTGCCTTCGGGACCGATACGATTGGCGCGGTTGTTGCCGGGCCGATTGGGACCGGGCCATTGTTCCTGTCTCCTGAGGTTCTAAATGCAACCGGCAGTGGCCAGGTCATGGCCTGGAACGGCCCCCGCACGATTGCCAACCCGATTCAGTACCCCAGCGCCACCAACAATCTGACGCTCATTATTGGCGGCACCAACGCCCTGACCTTCACGGGACCAATCACCCTCAACGGCAACGATGGTAACGGAACCTCCACCAACCGCATCTTCCAGGTCACGAATACCGCCCTGACCATCTTCTCAGGTGTTATCAGCGACGGCGGTTTTGGTTTTGGCCTGACCAAGACCGGCAACAGCGTCCTGGCCTTGAACAACACCGAGACTTACTCGGGGCTGACGGTCGTTTCCAACGGCACGCTTCAGGTCAACGGCACGCTGGACGCGGCAAGCCCCGTCATGGTTGGCGCGAATGGAATTCTCGCCGGAACCGGCACGGTCAACGGCACGGTCGCGGTTGATGCCGGCGGCACCCTCGCCCCCGGCGCCTCCATTGGCACGCTGACGCTCAACGGCGGTCTTATCTTGAAGGGCAACCTGCGGTTCAAAGTCAACAAGTCGCTGTCACCGCAGTCCAATGATGTTGCCTCGGTCAGCGGCACGCTGACCAACATTGGCTCTGGATTTTTGGCCGTGTCCAACCTCGGTCCGGCCCTGGTGGTTGGAGACACGTTCCATCTGTTCAACCGGCCGCTGACCAATGGAGCCGCGCTCACCGTGGCCGGTGGCGGCCCGGGCGTGGCTTGGAACAACCAACTGGCGACGGATGGCAGCATCTCCGTGGCATCCGTCACAAATTCAAATCCGGGGATGAACATCGCTATCACCACCGGCACGAATGTGGTGATCAGCGGCACCGGTGCTCCGGCGGGTGCCAATTACTCCATTCTATATCAGACCAACCTGGCAATGCCGTTGACGAACTGGATACTCATCTATTCCAACACCTTCCTCACGGGAGGCGCTTTTTCAATTACCGTTACGAACGCCTTTTCAACGGGAATTACCAACCGGTTCTTTATTTTTAGAATGCCTGAATAATCAGCAGGCTTGAAGACCGGGCCGCCGGCGGCGCATTTTCTCCATCGGCATTTTTTTGATGCTTGCTGCACATTGTTTAACGCTTCTTTTCGCGGAACCTCGCCCGGTCAAATGCTGCACGTTCCTCATAGGTTTCCCTGCGGGAACGACCGGGCGGATTCTCACTTTGCTTTAAAGCAAGGTTTTTGCTTTCATCCTGCCATGCCAAAAATTTCACTCGCCGCCATCGTCAAGCATTGCGATGTCCTGCTCCGCACGGACAAAATCGGCGACTACGACGGCGCGGTGAACGGGTTGCAGGCGGGAAATCGCGGCGACGTCACGCGCATCGCCGCCGCCGTGGATGCGAGCCTGGCCACCGCGCGACTGGCCGTTGCCGCCGGGGCGGATTTGCTCATCGTTCATCACGGACTGTTTTGGGGGCCGTCGCATCCGTGGACGGGCAAGAAGTACGAACTGTTCCGGCTGCTGGTGGAAAACAATCTGGCGGTTTACAGTTCGCACCTGCCGCTCGACGCGCACCCGAAGCTCGGCAACAACGCACAACTTTGCGCCGACCTCGGCTTGAAAAAGCTGAAGCCTTTTTTTCTGACTCACGGCCAGGCCATCGGTTTCAAATCGCAGACCAGGATTTCCCGGGCTGAACTGGCCGCGAGGCTGTCCCGTGCGACCGGCGCGAAACCGCGGATCATTCCCGGCGGCGACCCGGTTTGCCGGCGCATTGGGGTCGTGACCGGCGCGGCGGGTGGCGATTTGAAACAGGCGGCGGCGGAAGGCGTGGACACGTTCATCACCGGTGAAGGCCCGCACTGGACATATGCGCTGGCCGAGGAACTGGGCCTCAACGTGTTCTACGGCGGCCATTACGCGACGGAAACCTTTGGCGTGAAAGCGCTGGCGGCGGAGGTGTCAAAAACATTCAAGGTGCCGTGGAAATTTCTCGATTACCCGACGGGACTGTAACATGGCGCAAAGGCACAAAGCGCGCCGGGCTTATTTCGCGTAAAATTCCGCAAAGGCGTCCCATGCCTTCGGCTCGTTCCAGTCCGGCACCAGCCCGGTTGCCGGTTCGGTGTTGGTGCGATTCAGGGGTTCGCTGAAGTCCTCCTGCGGGGCCAGTTTCAGGTCGCAAGCCCAGCCGAGCCGGGTCTTGACGGCTTCTGCGACGTGGAGGGCAAATTCGCCCTGCTTCCCAACGTAGCCGCTGGGATTGATTTTGGCGCATCCCCCCGGCATCGCACTGACCCGTTGAACAAACCGGCTGTAAACGGCCGCCAGCAAATCCACATGGATGTTGTCGCGGAGATAATCGGGAGTTATGACTTCCGCAGTTTTGCCTTCCCGCCAGGTGCGCATCAGGTAGGCGGTGAAGCGCGGTTCCTCGAACGGGCCAAACGGATTGGGAATGACGAATTTGCCGAGCGGCAGACCGGCCTCGTGGCAATAATACCGGAAAAACTGGTAGGTCAGCGCTTTCGACAAACCATAGGGGGAAAACGCGCGGAGCGGTTCGTCGCCCGCGCCTTCGTCCGGTTCGAAGACCGTGCCGGTAAGCACCACCGCCTTCAATCCCCGCGGTTTCAGGGCGGCCAGCACGGCGCGCAAATTCAGCGTGTTGTGATGGAGCGCGCGCGACGCGTCAAAATCAGGGCTTTTGTAATTCCTGACCGCGGCGGCGTGATGGCAAAGCAGGTCGAAGCGGTTTTCGCGGATGGCTTTCAGAAAATTTTCCGAGCCGAACGGCGCCTGGGGAATGAAATGGCAGGCCGATTTTAACTGCTCCACCCGCCACAGCCGGAGGTCCGCATAATCCACCAGATCCCGCGTGACCGGGCAGAAGACTTCGTGCCCGGCGGCCGCCAGGGTTTTGACAAACCAGTATCCCGTGAATGAGCTCGCGCCAGTGAAAAGAATTTTCATGCCGGTTCAGAAGGGTGATGGAAAATCGCGCAGCGCCGGGAATTTCCGGTCGCGCTCCGAGAGAACGGGGGTTTTCACCGGCCAGTCGAAGCGGAACGAGTTCCACCGGATGCCGGCATCCTGCGCGGGCGAGTGGACGGTGCTGGTCTGGTAAACCATCGTCGCGCCGTCTTCCAGCGCCAGGAAGCCATGGGCGAAACCGATGGGAATGAAAAGGAGCTCGCGGTTCTTATCGTTCAGTTCGCGCGCGTGGCTGCGACTAAAGGTGGGCGAGCTTTTCCGCAGGTCCAGCACGACGTCCAGGACCCGGCCGGCGACGCAGTATACCAGCTTGGCGTGCGCGGCGGGCGGCAATTGGAAATGCATCCCGCGCAAAACATTTTTTGCCGAGGTGGAGAAAAATTCCTCCTGCGGTTCGAACGGCAGGCCGGCCTCCTGGAAGGCGGGCGCGTGGAAGGTTTTGACAAAACTGCCGCGCGCATCCTCGAAAACGCGCGGACGGATCACGTGCAGGCCCGCCAGTTCTGTCGCAATGATTTCCATGGGGAACCGGTTCAGAATTTTTTTACAAAGGCCCGTATCGTGTCCACCATGTAATCGAGCATGGGCGGCGTCAAGCCGGGATAGGTGCCGATGAAGAGGACTTCGTTCATGATCTGGTCCGCGCCGGCGAGGTTGCCGGCGACGCGGAACGCCTCCGGACGGTCCTGGCGGAGCTGCTGCAGCACCGGCTGGCGCACGAGGTTGCCGCCGAAGAGCATGCGGCTGCCGATTTTCTTCTCCTCCAGGTGCCGGGCAAATTCGAGTTTGGTGAACGGCGCCGACGGCCGGACCCGCAACATGAAACCGAACCAGGAACAAAGGGTGCGATGCCCCGAGGCGTCCCAGGTGAAACCGTCCGGCGTCCAGCCGGTGGCGTGCGTGGGCAGCATGAATTCGAAAAACCCGGCGCTGTCCGCAAGGTGCTGGCGCAGATAATTCCAGTTGTCGATGCGCGCCTGGATGAATCGCGGCAGCTTCGCCATCTGCACGCACCCGATGGCAGCCTGGATGTCCAAGGGCTTCAAATTATAACCGAGGTGGGAGTAAATGTATTTGTGGTCGTAGCCCTTTGGCAGCTCGCCGAGCTGCCAGTCGTAACGCTTGCCGCAGGTGTTGTCCTTGCCGCTGGCGCACCAGCAGTCGCGCCCCCAATCGCGGAAGCTCTCGACGATGACGCGCAATTTCTGGCTTTGCCCGACATTGACGGCGCCGCCCTCGCCCAGGGTCATGTGGTGCGGCGGGTAAAACGATTGCGTGGACAAATCGCCGAAGGTGCCGGTGAATTTACCGTCGTACTGGCAGCCGAGCGCGTCGCAATTGTCCTCGATCAGCCAGAGATTGTGCCGGCGGCAGAATTCCATGACGGCGGCCAGGTTGAAAGGGTTGCCCAGCGTGTGGGCCATGAAGACCGCCCGGGTTTTGCCTTCGACAAAGGCCTCGTCAAGTTGTTCCACCCGGCCATTCAAGGTGGCCGGATCGTTGTCAATGAACACCGGCACGTAGCCGTTTTGGATGATGGGAGCGACGGTGGTGGGGAACCCGGCCGCCACGGTGATGATCTCGTCCCCGGGCCGCAGCCGGCGGTTGCCGAGACGCGGGCTGGACAGGGCGGAGACGGCGAGCAAATTGGCGGAGGAACCGGAATTGCAGAGCACGCTGCTTTTGACGCCGAGAAAGGCCGCGAGTTTTTGCTCAAACGCCTCGCCCTCCTTGCCCAGCGTCAGCCAGAAATCCAGCGTGGCGGAGACGGCGGCTTCGACTTCATCCGCGGTGAAAACGCGGCCGGCGTACGGAACGGTCGTCTGGCCGGGCACAAACGGCGGTGGCGTTTCGGCCGGCGCGTAACCGGGTCGGTTCGCGGTGTGCGTGAGCCGGGAAAATTCGCGGGTGAGGCGAAGAATTTCAGCTTTGATTTCTGCGGGAGTGCTGGCCATGTGAATCAGCTTTGCGCCCAAGGGGTCGAGGTTTTGCGGGCGGTTTGTTCGTATTCGTCGATTTGTTTGCTGGTCGTTTCTTCGGCGACTGCGGCATCTTCGCTGACGTTCCGATACCATTGCACCGTGCGGGCGACCGCGGTCTCGAACGGCCAGGTCGGGTGCCAGTGCAACACGCGTCTGGCCCGGGCGGTGGAAAGCATGAGCAACCTGGCCTCGTGAACGGCTTGCGGGTCGCTCTTGTCCTCCCAGCGGCCGGGCCAGCTTTTCAGAACTTCGCCGACAAGTTCCACGACCGGCCGGTTGGCCTCCTTTTCCGGGCCGAGGTTGAATGCGGTGGCCACGTCGGCGGGTTGTGCGCGGACCAATTCCGGCCGGGCCAGCGCCGTACCCAGCCAGAGATAGCCGCTCAACGGTTCCAGCACATGTTGCCACGGGCGGGTGGCGGTCTGGTTGCGAACCGGAATGGCCCCGCCCCGCTGCAGCGCGCGGATGCAGTCGGGCACGATGCGGTCGGGCGCCCAGTCGCCGCCGCCGATGACGTTGCCGGCGCGGGCGCTGGCGATGCGCACCGGGGATTTGCCGAAGAACGAGCGGCGATACGCGGCGATGATGATTTCGGCCGCCGCCTTGCTGGAGCTGTAGGGGTCATGACCACCAAGGTGTTCTTCCTCCGAGTAGGCGTGGTCCTGCTCCCGGTTTTCGTAACATTTGTCGGTCGTGACGATGACCGCGGCGCAAGGCTTTTCGAGCGGGCGCATCGCTTCGAGCACATTGGCCGTGCCCATGACGTTGGTCGAGTAGGTGTCCAGCGGGTGTTCGTAGGAATAACGCACCAGCGCCTGCGCCGCGAGGTGAAATACGAAATCCGGCCGGACGCGGAGGAGGGAGCGTTTTAACGAGTCGAAATCACGCACATCGCCGATTTCATGTTGCAGGCGCTTTTCGAGGCCGAGCTGCTGGAAAAGGGACGGTTGCGTGGCCGGGGGAAGCGAAAAACCATGGACCTGCGCCCCCAGTTTCAACAGCCAGTGTGCCAGCCAGGCCCCTTTGAATCCGGTGTGACCTGAGAGCCAGACGGTCTTGCCTTGAAATGCACCGGCAAACATAGGTTCCCTATTTCAACCAAGGCGGGTTGCCGGATTCGACGAGGCTGGTCAGTTGTTCGCGGTCGCGTTGCGTGTCCATGCACGCCCAGTAGCCGCGATGCCGGTACAGGTTCAGCTGGCCGTCGCGCGCCAGTTTCACGACCGGGTCGCGTTCGAGCACGCAGGGTTCGTCCTCGGAAAGATAATTGAGGATGTCGCGGTGGAAGAAAAAATAGCCGCCGTTGATCCAATGGTCTTCGATGTCCGGCTTTTCGGCAAATTCAACGACGCGGTCGCCGTCCACCTTGATTTCGCCGAAGCGTGAAGGCGGATTGACGCCGAGCACGGTGCCGACCTTTTTTTGCGCCAGGTGATAGCGGAATTCCTCGGCCAGGTTCGCGTCGGTCAGGCCGTCGCCGTAGGTCACGGCGAAATATTCCTGGGCGCCAAGATATTTGCGCGCCGCCTGCGCGACCCGGCTGCCGGTCATGCTTTTCTCGCCGGTATAGGCGAGCGTGACCTCCCAATCGGGATGGCGCCGGGTTTCGTGGACCGTCACCTCGTTGGTTTTGAGCCGGACGGTGCAGTCGGCGTTGTGCAGATGAAAATCCCGGAAGTAGTCCTTGACCACCTCGGCCTTGAAACCGAGGCAGAGCACGAAACGGCGGAAACCGTGCCGGGCGTAGATTTGCATGACATGCCAAAGAATCGGATGTTCGCCGATGGGCACCATCGGTTTGGGCCGGAATTCGGTTTCTTCCTTGATGCGGGTGCCCAGGCCGCCACACAGGATGAAGACGGGAATATCCGCTGTGTTCATACGGCCATGCTGGCGAAATCTCCGCCGCAATGAAAGCCTGAACTTGTCCGCGCCCGCGGCTTTCGCCTAATCTGGCCGCCAATGAAATCCAGAATCATCACCACCATTCCGGTGTTCAACGGCGAAGCCTTCATCGGGCAGACGCTGGAGTCCGTCGCGCGGCAGACACTCCGGCCGGACCGCGTGATTGTTTTTGACAATTGCTCCACGGACCGCACCCCGGAGATCGTCCGGAACTTCAAGGACCTCCCCTGTGAATTCGTCCGCAATCCGACGAACCTGGGATTGTTCGGGAATCTGAATCGCTGCCTGGATTTTGCCGGCGAGGCCGAATACCTGCAAATCCTGCATGCCGACGACACCCTCGAGCCGGAATTTTATGAAGTGATGACCGGCTTGCTGTCGGATTGCCCGGGCCGCGGTCTGGCGTGGGCGCTCGACGAGCGGGTGGATGAAAACAACCGGCACTTGAGCGACTCCGGGAAAGCCGATGGGGCAATCGAAGTTTTGCCGCGGGACGATTTCCTGCAGCGCAAGGCCGAAATCCGCAACCAGGCCTTTTGCGCCACGTTGTTAAAAACCGGTTTTCAGCCGGCGCCGTGCCGGTTCCCGCTGGACTTTCCGATTCTGGGCGACATGATTTTTTGGGCGGCTTACGGCGCGCACTGCCAAGCGATTGTACATGTCCATCGGCGGCTGGCGAAGTATCGCTGGCATGGCGCAAACGAAACGGTCTTTCATGCGCCGACGATTCAGGCGCTGATTCTGGACGAGTGGCGCACCATGGAGACCAACGAGGCCCTGCGGGGAAAGGGCTGGAGCCTTTACCGGAAAACCAAGCTCAAAGGGCTGCTCGCTGTGCGTTCGGGCATCAAGGCCAAACGCGTCCGGCAGAACGGCGATGCCAATTACTCCGTTGAGATCGCCGCCGCCGCGCGCGGCATCACCGGCCGGCCGTTGTGGCTGGCGGGAAAGGTCCTGGTGGAACTTCGCGATTTTTATCTCTTCACCCTCCAGCGCCGGACGCGGCACCCGAAAAATATTTATGGCTGAGCCGCCGACGCCTCCTCGCGGCGTCCGGAAAAAATCAGGAAGCCGCACAGGAGGATCGCGATGCCAATGGCTGCGACGGTGACGTAGAGCGGCTTGTTCGGCAGGCTGAAGCTGAATTCCACCGTGTGCTGGCCGGCCGGAACCATGACGCCGCGCATGATGAAGTTGCAGCGCAGGAGTTCCGCCGGCCGGCCGTCCACGGTCACATGCCAGTTGGCGTCATACTTGTCGTTGAGCAGCAAAACGGATGGCGTTGCGGTGTTGGCGGCAAACACCAGGTGTACCGGGGTGTAGCTCTTGAATTCCACCGTGCCGGAATTTTCGTTGGTGGCCGTTGCGGGCAGTCCCGGCGCCGGTGACGAGACGAGGACGGTCGCTGCCGGATCAAAACCGGAGGCGGCGAGCGTGCTTAAAATGGCCTCGTCGTTGGTGTTGACCTGCCAGGTTGAATAAAGCTTCACGCGCGGCAGCGCGCCGGTGAATTCAAAGAGCGCACAAGGCCCATTGTCGTCCGGAACGGCGGTCATTTGCTCCAGTCGCGTGAGCTGGGTGATTCCCGGCTTTGGCGTCACGTCGAAATGTTGGACGATGCGAAAACGGCGTTGCGACGGATCTAGCTGCTCGTTCAATGAATCAAGAAAGCCTGCCGGGCCAAGCAAATATCGGGTGTTGGTCAATTGCCAGTGCCGGGCGGCCAGGTAGCTGCTGTCGGCGGCGCGGGGAATGAACGCCGATTCGTAGGCGGCTTCGTTGGCGGGCACGCGTGAGCGTTGAACAATGTCCAGCGACTGGACGTTGTAATACGGGAAAAGCTGCTGGACCCATTCGATGCGATAGAGCTGGTCAAAATAACCGTTGTAGCCAGGGAGCTGAAGGCCCTCCGGCGGCGGCAATTCCCGGACCCGGTGTTCGTACGCCTTGTCCCGGAGAAAATCAACGATCGGATTGCTGGCGTACTTTTCCTTGTAATCCCAATGAATGACAAACGGCAGGTCGGCGCGGACCAAATCCAGCAGGAGCACCGCCCCCAGCAGGATGCCCCCGAGCCGGGCGCGTCTGCCGGTGAAGCCGCCGGCGATGATGAGCAGGGAAAGTCCGGTCGCCAGGGCAAACACCAGCACAAACCAGCCGGCCTGCAGGATGCTGAAACCGGCGATTTGTCCGGCCATTTCCTCGCTGCCGAATCCGACCTTTTGCAGATAGCGGACCAGTGCCGGCTTTTCAGAGGCGTAAATCCACCAACCGAGCAGACTGGCGGCCACGCCGCCGGCGCTGACGAAAGTCCATTGGCGGTCGAAGCCCGAGATCCGCATCCGCCAGTTCTTGAGTTGTGCGGCCGCGGAGCTTGCCCCCGCCGTGGTCGCGGACAAATAGCGCAGGCTCAGGCCGTGGACGCCATAGGCAAACAACGTCACCACCGCCAGCGCGAATACCAGGACGAACTTCGCCGGATTGCGGATGGTGGAGAAATACGGCAGCGCGTAAATGGTATGTTTATAAAGGTCAAATGGCGCAAACCGTCCCCAGGCCAGAAAAATCGAGCCGAACAGGATCGCGGCCCAGAACCAGAGGTATTTCCGCTGCATTTCCGTGAACACGGAATCCTTGCGCCGCAGGGATTGGGCGATGGCCCACAGGGCAATCAGCACGACCGTGATGCCGGCATAATTTTGTCCGCCGGTCTGGCGCATGAATTGAGTCGGCGGCGGCTGGCCTTGGCTGCCGCCGTCGAAATAACGGTCCAGTGCCGGGTCGCGTCCCATGCCGCCCCAATACTCACCGCTCTTGTAGGCATCCTGCAAAAAGTCCGGCATATAGTTTGGCGTATCCAGCTTGTAGCCGAACACGCCGGGCACGAAGAGGCCGAGCGTCTCGACTTTCGGCAGGCTCCATTGCGTGGCCCAGTCCCAGTGCTCCGCCTTGGCCGCCGTGTCCTGCCCGGTGCCGGCGACGCCCTGGATTTGCGTGCCAACGAGGGAAACCACGGTTTGCATGGCGATGAACCCGGCGAAAATGGCGATCACGGCCACCTGCGCCACGCCACGGGCGCATTTTCCGGCGATCGACCCGGCATCCTCCACCAATGCTTTCAGGAACACATATGTCGCGACAAACAAGCTGAAGATGGCGCCGATGTCGGCCGCTTCCATGACATTGATGCCCACGCATAATCCGGCCAGCGCCAGCCGGGCCCAGCGGACGGCAAAAGGCGTCCGGGCGCCATTGGCCATCACCAGCGCCAGCGCGAAGAAATCCATGCCGATGCCGATTTGCTGCGACGCCACCCCCCAGCAGGCCGAACTGAGAAAGGCGGAATTCAGCATGGCCGCCAGTGCGCCCAGGGCCGCGGCGAGCGGCGTCAGTTTCAGCTGTCGGAAAAAGGTCCACGCGCCGAGGCCGAGGATGAACAGCGCGACGGGCGGGAAAAACTTTGCATAACCCACCGGGCCAAACCCCCAGCGGATCAAGGTGCTCAAATTCAGCGGCCAGGAACCGCCGCTGCCGCCGATGTTGTTCAAATCGCCCCAGGTGCCGTTGAAGGCATCCGGCAGATCGCCCGAGGCCGCCATTTGCTGTCCCAGCGGCCCGTCATTGGAAAAATGAACGTAGTCGGGCAGGAAACTCCGCCAGAAAAGCAGGAACAAAACGGCGGCCAGCAGCGCCGCGACCAGCGGTCCCGATGGCCGGGTGGGAGAAGATTTTTTATCGGTTTTCATAAAACGGACGGGACGGTGAAAACCGGAAGGCCGCCTGCCCGCACTGCGGCCGACCGTGCTTCCGCCCCGCAAAACTGGAAGGCGGATTGTCCGCTGCATCCTTTTGGATGTCAAGGCGACCAGCGATGGGGTGTTGACACACCACTGCCATCCGCCTTAGAGTTACCGCTTAATTATTTACATATCTATGGGTCTCCCTGCCTCAAAATTCCTTTTTTATTTTTCGCATTATTTGCGTCACCACCCATTCCGTTTTTTGATTCGCGGCAAGTTGTTCGGCTTTTTCACTCCCACCGAACCGGTGGAGGAGGAGTTGTGCCGGCGTTCCTGGCCCGGTCCGGTTTGGGACGTGGGGGCGTCGCTGGGCAAATACACCCCGATGATGGCGGAGGCGAATCCGGACAAGCAGGTCTATGCTTTTGAGCCCAATTTAAATTCGCTCTATTACCTGGGCTACCGCACGGCGAAATATCCCAACGTCAACATTGTGCCCGCCCCGTTGATGGCGGACACCCGGTCGGTCCGCGTCTCGTATGATCCCAATTTCCACAAACCGCCCAGCGGCCCGCAAGGCATCGCGTTTTCAGTGCCGGAGGCCATCCGCTGGTTTGGGGTTCCCGCCTTCATCAAACTCGACTGCGAAGGGCAGGAGAAAAAAATTCTGGAGCAGTGCGGGGAAGAATTGAGTCATACCACCCTGCTGGTGGAATGGCATCCGTGGGAGTGGAATTATGAATTCCCCCCCATGCCCTACTGGAAGGTCACCAAGGTGACGGGTTCTCACAGCTTGTTGGAGCCGCTCAAGTAATCCTCGGCGCCGGGCCGCAACCGCCGGAAGCCGTCCCCCTCCGCCACCGGGACAAAGCCCCGGGAACAAAAGCCGGCTGAAAGTCCTGGCTCGACAGAGGCCGGCAAACCGGATTTTATTCCGCATCGTTTATGAGCAAACCAGGTCATTGCCTCGTCACCGGCGCCGCGGGTTTCATCGGGTCGCATGTCTGCGCCCATCTGTTGAAACAAGGCCACCCTGTCACTGGCCTGGATGATTTGAGCGGGGGATTTCGTGACCACGTTCCGGCCGGCGCCGCGTTTGTCGAAGGCTCGGTCACCGACGCAGCGCTCGTGCAGCGGCTGTTTGCCGAGCAACCGTTTGAATATGTCTTCCATCTGGCGGCGTATGCGGCGGAGGGCTTGAGCCATTTCATCAAGCATTTCAATTACACGAACAACCTGCTCGGCAGCGTCAATCTCATCAATGCCGCGGTGAACCACGGCGTGAAATGTTTCGTGTTCACCTCGTCCATTGCGGTCTATGGCCGCAACCAGCTGCCCATGACCGAGGCCGCCGTCCCCCAGCCGGAGGACCCTTACGGCATCGCCAAATACGCCGTGGAACTGGATTTGAAGGAAGCGCACGAAATGTTCGGCCTGAACCACGTCATCTTCCGGCCGCACAATGTTTATGGCGAAAACCAGAACCTCGGCGACCGTTACCGCAACGTCATCGGCATTTTCATGAATCAGATCATGCAGGGCCAGCCGATGACCATTTTCGGCGACGGCACCCAGACGCGCGCGTTCAGTTTCATCGATGACGTGGCGCCGGTCATTGCCGCCAGCATCGCGCGGCCGGACAGCTACAACCAGGTTTTCAATGTGGGGGCGGACAAGCCCTACTCGGTCAACGAACTCGCCGCCGTCGTGGCCCGGGCGATGGGGGCGGAGTCGCAAATCAGACGCCTCGAAGCGCGCAACGAGGTCGTCCACGCCTATTCCGCACACGAAAAGGTCCAGAAACATTTCGGCGACCTGATAAAGAATGTTTCGCTGGAGGAAGGGGTTGCGCGCATGGCCGTCTGGGCAAAAAAGACCGGCGCGCGGCAGGGCCGGCCGTTTGAAGGGATTGAAGTCCGGAAAAATCTTCCGCCGGCCTGGGCGGCGCTGGAGAAGGCGCGTTAATTCGACGCCGCCCCGCCCCGGCGGTCAACTCGCGCCGCTCAGGAGGCCAGGCGCTTCTGAAATTCCCCCGGCCAGTCAACGCCGCGCGCTTCCATTCCGGCCACCATGTGGGTGGCAATCGACGGGTGCGGAACCCGCAGCGTATGTTTCCGGCCGAACAGGATCTGCCGCCAGCAATAGCGCCAGGCATAAAAAACACTGCCCGCCCAGAAGGGGCACGTCACCGCCCAGCGCGCAAAGGCAACAGGATTGAACACGCGTTTCTTTGTCAGCGCCATCCATTTGCTCAAGTCGGGGCTCACCCGGCCATAATCCGCCAGAAACACCCACCGGCACTCGCGCAACGTGGCGCGCCGGGTTAGAAACGTGTGCGTCGTGCTGAAACAGGAATGCCACTCCTTCCCCTCCGCCGTGCGGGTTTCCCGGGGCAGCCGGTGCAGTTCGGTCGTGTAGATGTCCGGATGGTCGTAAGGCGAGATGAAATCGACGTCGGGATTTTGATTCAAAAAATTCACCGCCAGCGGGAACTGGCCGGGCAGGTAAAAATAATCGTCCTCGGCCAGGTAAACCGTTTCGGCGTCCGTCTGCTCCATCAAAATGCGCGCCTGCTCGCGAAACGTGGCCGCGTCGCCCACGCCGGAAAAACGCACCAGCTCCAGGTCTTCCGGTGACCAGAGCTTTGAAAACAGTTCCTCGTAGGCCGGCGGGCAATGGTCCAGCAGCCCCCAGATTTTCACCCGCAGATTTCCCAGCGAAGCCTTGAAGGAATTCAGGCAGAACGCGGCCAGCTTCAGCTTGTCATCAGCGAAAATCGGCGGCAGATGGGAGGACATCTTCGGATAAACCCGATAAGCCACGGCCAGATCATATCTGCGGTTGGGCGTACTTGTCATATTTTTCATTTTGCCGGGTCCACGCGCGGCGGGCCGAATTTCAAGGTGCGTTTTACTTCATCCCAGCGGTTCAGGCGCAGCCGGAAAAAGCGCAACATCCAGAAATCGGAATGTTTCCGGAACGCCGCCACCCGCCGGCGCCGCTCCCGCACGTGGCCGCGCAGCCGCCAGCAATCGTGCAGCACACTCCAGAAACTGGCCCGGGCAAACGACCAGCGCCGCAACAGCAGGGCGCCGGCGAGGGATTCGACAAACAGCAGGGCGATCAGCGGAATGACCGGCAACAGCAGGATATGCTGGCCGTTTTGGAGCAGCGTCAGGAGGCAGTTCCGGTTCGTCAAAAACCGTTTCCGGTCGTTGGTGCGGAATTCCACCGTGGTGATGCCGCCGGAGGGATTCACCCCCGCCGCGCCGCGATGGTGCAGCCGAGCCTCAAAAATCCCCGCCACCTTGTAGCCGGCAATCCAGACGCGCCAGGACAGGTCGGCATCGTCGGAATAAATGAAAAATTCCGCATCGAAACCGCCCAGCTGGTTGAACACATCGGTGCGGATCAGATAGGAGCAGCCGCCGGCGATGAAGATCTCGCGGGTGGCGGGCGCCGTGGCCGAGGGGCTGGACAAACCGAAAAAGTCAAAGCCGTAAAACCCGAAATCCTGGTACGAATCATCCGGGTAGTTCAACACCAGCGGCGTGGAGGCGGCCGCCCCAAGCTGCTCCGTTCCGGCCACCAGCTTTTCCATGCATGCCGGTTCGAGCCACGTGTCGTTGTTCAGGAACAGGAGCCAGCGGCCGCGCGCCACCCGCGCGCCGGAATTGTTGCCTTCACAGAAGCCGAGGTTTTCCAGATTTCGCACGATGCCGGCGGAGGGAAAATCGGCGAGCAGCCCCCGGGCCACCGCCACCGAATCATCCGTGGAACGGTTGTCCACCAGGATGGTCTCGATCCGGGCGAGAATCGTCTGCGTTTTGATGGACGCAAAACATCTCGGCAGCCAGCCCGCGCCGTTGCAGTTCAGCACAATGATGCTGACCAGCGGCTGGCCGGTGCTGTTTCCGAACCGTTCCACCTGGGCTTCCATCATTTCAAGGTCTGTTTGGGTTTGAGGCTGGCAACGAGCTTCTCATCGTGCCGGCGCGTTTTATAGGTCCAGACGCCCCACGCATTGCCCAGCACGCTGCCGAGGCTGGCCGGCAGGTGCCACAGCCAGCGCGCGTCGCCGTCGCGGACCATGCCGCGCAGCGTGTGCCAGAGCGGGCCCACGAACGTGACGCAATAAACGCCCGCCAGCCAGAGCGGCACGGGCGGCTTTTCCTTCATCCAGTTCACCGGCATCTTCTCCTGCACGCGGAGAAAATGCACCGTCGCCCGGCGGCGCTTTTTGACAAATTCCCACCAGGTTTGGACGTAATAATGATGCACGCCGCGTCCGCGGATGCGCAGCCATTCCCGCTGGCCGTTCTTCATCAGGAACATCGCGACGTGCGTGTCCTGGAATTTTTCATCCGCCTGGACGGATTGGAGGTCGGCGCGGCGGAAAACAAAACCATTCGCGCCGAGCGGATAGGAACAGGTCCTCACGGGCAGGGTCCAACGCTCGACCTCGCCCTCGCGCTGGACGAGCCGGGGGTTCGCGCTCATCAGCCAGCAGATCGGGTCGCTGATGTGCAGCCGGTGTGAAAGGTAGGCGCAGAACGAACTCATTTTGGGCGACGGCGGATAATAACTTTCCACGCCGAGCGCCTGCGGGTTGGCCGCGAGGGCTTTGACCGCCAGTTCGATGTAGTCGGGGTGGGTGATTTCGTTGTCAGCGTCCACGAAGACGATGTAATCGCCGGTGGCATGCTGAAGCGCGAGGCGTTTGCCTTCCTCCATGTTCTTGCCGTTGTCATCGAGGACGATCGCCCCGTATTTCCTGGCGATTTCGCGCGTGCGGTCAGTGGAGTGCGCGTCGGCCAGGATGATTTCGTAGCGGTCGCGCGGGTAGGTCTGCCGGGTGATGGAGGAGAGAATGTTGTCCAGCAACGCTTCGACGTTGAGCGTCGGCATGATGAAGCTGATTCGGGGATGTTCGTTCGGGGTCATTCACGTTGCCATTCCGCGCTATGATGGCGGCAGGGGAAGTCCGGCGTCAAGCGATACGCCTAGGCGGCAGTGTCCTGATTTAAGGAGCGCGGCATTTATGCCGCTTCGTCGTCCCTTGCCATTGCTGCGGTGAAGCGGGCTGAAGCCCGCGTTCCAAAGCCAAATCAGAACACTACCGCCTAGGCGCTCTGCTTCAATTTCAGCAGCAGGTCCCGCTGGCAATAGGTCACATTGAAATTCGGGCAGATGCCGGTCGTCGGGAGCACCGTGTCGGCATCCACCCGGCAGACTACAAACCCGTTGGCCGACAGATAGGCCAGAACCTCGGTCATGGGGCTCTCGGTGTCGTATTCCGGAACGGGCCGCGACTCCATCACGCCGCCGGCAATCCGGCTGAAATACTTCTTTGCGCCCTGCAGGATTTGGAAATCAAAACCCTCGGCGTCGGTTTTCAGGAAGACGCGCCGGTAGCGGTCAAACCCCAGTTCCGGCCAGAGGCTTTCCAGGGACCGGACCTGGATGGACATGGAGCCTTTGCCCGGGTCGGCCACGCCGGTCAGCAGCGAGGTCTGGTCGAGGCTGGGGCCAAAATACAGGGTTTGCTCGGCGTCCTGACGGCCCACCGCCAGGTTGAGCCGCGACCAGTTCCCGAGTTTGTCGGGGAGGTCTTTCAGCTGGCCAAAACAGGCCGGGTGCGGTTCAAAGCTCACGATCGGGCCGCGGAACCCGGCGAGCCGGAACTTGTCGTGGGTCTGGCCGATGTTCGCGCCCACATCAATCACCAGGTCAATCTCGAGCTGCTTCAGCAGCAGCCCGAAATCCTGATGATGGACGACATCATAACCCAGTTTCCGGACCAATTTTCTGGCCAGGCCGACCAGTCCTGTGTGTGGATTCATAGAAATAAACCGCTGCGCCGTCCGTCCAGGCCCAAACCGCCCGGGAAATTCTCAAGATACTGCTGCATCGGTGCAATGAGTGTCAAGTTGTGCGGCACGGGGGTAATGCCCCAAATTGACGGCCAGAGATGCCGACGCCCACTGGCTTTCGAACGGAGCGCGGCTGTGTCCCCGGGACCAGCCGCAGCAGGTGCGCAAGCAAACGAGACACTTGAAACCTCCTCCATCTCCGGCATTCGAATGTGCTGCGTCTGGTGCTTCGCACACAGCCGCGCTCCGTCAAATCAGGACACTGCCAGCGCGGGTCAGGCGCCCGGCTTGCCCTGGCTGGCGCGCATGGCGACCAGCCAGGCGATGAACAGGATGCCAAAGGCGGTCCCCGCCGCGATGGGCATGACTTGCAGCAGGGCGGCGGGGGATGTTCCAAAATACAGCAGGGTGAGCCAATAGCCGATGGCCAGCCCGCCATAGAGCAGGGTGATTTTGATCCAGCGGCTGGCCAGCGCCCACATGCCGAGCGCCAGCAGCAGGCCGACAAAAATCATCGTCAGGACCAGCGGCCCCAGCATTGCGGCGGCCTCGGGCGTGTATCTGCCGACGATCTTCAGGCAGAAAACCCGCAGCAGATACAGGCAGATCGCGCCGCAAACGAGCCCGACAGTATAAAGGCCGATCAATTTCAACTGATTGCGCAAGGCGTCGCCGGTGTGTTCGACGGAACGATTCGTGAAGAAAACGATGAGCAGCGGGCCGACGGTCGTCGGCAGGGCCAGGGCCAGCCGTTCGGCAGCGGCATAGGCGTCGCGATCCACGTCGGAGAAATAGCGTTGCATCACCAGCAGGTCGCCCTGGGACAGGCAGTAGTTGCCGATGACACACGCGGCGCTCACGATCAGGAATTGGACGAAGTCGCGGTCCAACGGCGAGATGGCCTCCCCGCGCAGGGTCAGGTCCTTTTTCCAAAAGAGCAGGACCAGATAGGACAGCACGGCGAAGGTTGAGGCCAGGACGGCGGTTTCCGGCGACGGCCATTTCAGGGTGACAAACCAGCCGAAGGAAACCCGCAGCAGCATGGCGAGGAAGCCGATCAGCGCCAGCCGCTTGAACCAGGCCAGCCCCTGGCACAACGCGGTGGGCAGCGAAGCCCACAGTCCCAGCAGCGTGCTGGCCAGCGTGATGAGCATGAGGTTCCGGCTGTAATGGAAGAAATGACTCAACGGAACGATGACAATCATCGCCAGTACCGAGCCAAAGATCGTGAGCCGGAACAATAATTTCCGGCAGCCAATCAGCAGTCCTTGCATGCGGGCGCTGTCGCCGCGGGCGTCGAAATGCGCGATATAGTGGGTGATGGCAAGGGTGGCGACCGTCGGCAGCAGGCCGAGCAGCGGCATGATGGCGCTGATGGCGCTGTTGGCGTTGCCGTAGGCGCCCGATTGATTCAGGTGCCGTCCCAGGACGGCTTGAAACGCCAGGTTCCCAAGGCCGGTCAGGAATTGGAGGGCGGAAAAAATGATGCCAGTCTGCAACAGTTTGTTCATGCGCGGTGATTCGCCGCTTCGGGCTTTGGCGTCGGCGGGCTGGTTCTCAAGTAGCCGGGCGGGACCGGTTTGCCATCCATTTGACCCTGCACCATGTCCAACAACACATGAACATCGTAGAGTTTCAACAGCCGGTCGCGCCAGTTCAGACAGTTTTCCCGCATCTTCGGATATTGGTCCAAGGCCGCCTGCAGCTGCGGTTTCAGATGTTCCGGGGCGAGGCTGTGCCCGTCAATCTCCACCGGAAACAGGCAGTCGTCGAGCCAGGGATATTCGAACGGCAGCGCCCGGCCGATCATCGGCGTTCCCACGCAGGCATATTCGAGGAACTTGGGGACGGACGTGTTTTGCAGCCCGCCGGTGGCGATCAAGAACCGGGCCCGCTGGTTCATCCGCTGGTATTCCTCGTAGGGGAGCCGCTGCCGGCTGTGCTCCTCCCGGCGGCAATCATAGAACGTGAACGGCCGGCCTTCCAGTTTCGCGATGGCATCCGTCAACCGCTGCCGGTCGTAATAGAGGTTGGCGCAGGTGTAGTGATAGGAGACGTACGGGTCGCGCATGAACCAGATGCCGCAGGAGCTGCCGGTGTTGGCAAAATCGTATTGGACCGGCTCTTTCAGGATCGGCACGTTGGCGGCATCCAGCGGGAACGGGAAAAAAACATATCGTTCCGGGGCCATCGGCTCCGAGCGCCGCCGGAAAAAATTCCAGGCATTGATGGCGGGTGAAATGGCCAGCGCGGGCAGCCGCAGCGCGGCGGCCAGGTTGGTATACCAGCCAAAATGCGGGGCGGGATTCATCAGCCAGGGCGGTTGCGGCCCGCTGGCGAAGGTGGTTCGTCCCGAGCGCACCGCCAGCCCCTGGTATTTTCGGAAGAAGATGTATTCCGCCTCGCGCATGAACCAGTGGGGCTGGATCCACCAGTCATCGGCCACCAGCGAGAAGTTTTTCCGCCCGCGCAACAGGGGATGGAGGGCAATCAGTTCGCGCGGCATGAGCCAGATGAGAATGACATGAACGTCGCTTTGCCGGAGCACCCGCCGGAGCTGCTCCAGGCTATCCTTGTCCTGGTAACTTTTCAGCATGAAAATCCTGGCGCCCCGGGCCCGCAGCGCCTCGATTTCCGAACGCGCCGAGCGGTTGGACTGATGGATGGATTCGCCGAGAACCCACAGCGACTCGCTCAGTGAAATGCGTCGGCCGGGCATAGATTGGTGATAATGGTTGGCGATGCTGGAAACGTATCGATCCCGGACCTTACCGGCGTGCGGGTCCGGCCCCGGGCGGCCGGGACCGCCAGGGACAGTTGTTTTGCGCATGCATGCCAAGGTCATGCTCGGAATAGCTTTTTGAGATGTCAAGGCGCAACCCGGTTGCCGGAGCCAAGGCGGGCAAGATTTTAGTTGAATTTGCCGGGTTGTTTCGCTAGAAGCCCTGACAACAAAATCCAAAGCCAATGCGTATTCTCATCACCGGCGGCGCCGGTTATCTCGGTTCGGTGCTCACCCCCACGCTGCTCGCCCAGGGCCATGAGGTCACCGTGCTCGACAACTTTTATTTCAACCAGAGCTCGCTGCTCGACTGCTGCCCGTCGGAAAAATTCCAGGTCGTGCGCGGCGATTGCCGCGAGGAATCGGTCGTCAAGCCCCTGGTGGCGAAGGCCGATCTGATCATCCCGCTCGCCGCGCTCGTCGGCGTGCCGATCTGCAACACGGATCAGATCGCCACCCGCACCACCAATCAGGAGGCGGTCGAAATGCTCTGCCGGTTCGCCGGCCGGCAGCAATGGATCATCATGCCGGTCACCAACAGCGGCTACGGCATCGGCGAAAAGGGCAAATTCTGCACCGAGGAAACCCCGCTGAACCCGATCTCAACCTACGGCATCACGAAGGTCAAGGCCGAGGAGGCCGTGCTGGCGCGCGACAACAGCATCAGCTTCCGGCTCGCCACCGTGTTCGGCTGCGCCCCGCGCATGCGGCTGGACTTGCTGGTGAACGATTTTACCTATCGCGCCGTCCATGACCGCGCCGTTCTGATTTTTGAAGGCCATTTCAAACGCAACTTCATCCACATCCGCGACGTGGCGCGCGCCTTTACCCACGGCATTGCCAACTTTGAGAAGATGAAAGGCAGGCCCTACAACGTCGGCCTCGACGATGCGAACCTGTCGAAGCTTGAGCTCTGCGCCGTGATCCAGAAGCATCTGCCGAAGTTTGTGTATGTGGAAGCGCCCATCGGCGAAGACCCGGACAAGCGCGATTACATCGTGAGCAACGCGCGCATCGCCGGAACCGGTTTCAAACCGGAGTGGAACCTGGATCGCGGCATCGTGGAACTGATCAAGGGCTTCACGATCTTGCGGAACACCATCTACTCGAACGTCTGACGTCCGTTGTCGTGAGCGTGTCGCCTGAAAAAATCACCGCGGTCGTCCTCGCCGGTGGATTTGGCACGCGCATCAAACATCTCCTCGGGGACCTGCCGAAGCCGATGGCGCCGGTCGCCGGCCGGCCGTTCATCGAGTGGGTGGTGCGTTATCTGGCCGCGCAAAAAATCCGCAGCGTGATTTTATCCACCGGCCATCTGGCGGAAACGGTTGCAGAGCATTTCCGGCCGCAGCCCGTGAAAAACGTCGACGTGGTGTGCGTGCCGGAAACCAGCCCGCTGGGAACCGCGGGCGGGTTTTTGAACGCCATCCGCGGGGCCGGGGGAAAACCGGCGGCGTGGCTGGTGTTGAACGGCGATTCGCTCGCGCTCGCGCCGCTGGGCCGGCTGTTTCAATCGCTCGACGACCCGGAAACCTTCGGGGCGATTCTGGGCGTGCCGATGGCGGATGCCTCCCGCTATGGCACGGTTTTGCCGGACGGCCGCGGCGACCTGGCCGGCTTCAACGAAAAGCAGCCGGGCGCCGGAAACATCAACGCCGGGGTCTATCTGTTCCGCCCGTCCGCGCCCGGCCTTTTCCCCGACAAACGGCCGTTGAGTTTCGAGACGGAGGTGTTTCCGGCGCTGCTGGCGCGGAAAATCCGCTTGAAAGTATGCGTGACGGATGCGCCTTTTTTGGATATAGGAACCCCCGAATCTTTGCCGCAGGCGGAAAAATTCATCCGCCTCCGGCCGGATTGGTTCCAGAAAATTGTGCCATGATCATCAGCCGTACACCTTTTCGCATTTCGTTCTTCGGTGGCGGGACGGATTACCCGGCGTGGTATCGTCAGCGCGGCGGCGCGGTGCTGGCCGCGACGATCAACAAATATTGCTACCTGACCTGCCGCTACCTGCCGCCGTTTCTGGAACATCGCTTCCGCGTGGTGTACGCCAAAATCGAGCTTTGCCACAAGGTGGATGAAATCGTCCACCCGTCCGTGCGCGAGACGCTGCGTTATCTGAAGATTGACCGGGGGGTGGAAATCCACCACAACGCCGACCTGCCCGGACGCAGCGGCATGGGATCCAGTTCGGCGTTCACGGTGGGGCTGTTGCACGGGTTGTACGCCTTGAAAGGCTGCGCCACCGGGAAAAAACAGCTCGCCGCGGAAAGCATCCATCTCGAACAGGAGGTCATGAAGGAGACGGTTGGCTCGCAGGACCAGGTTTGCGCGGCCTACGGGGGCGTGAACCACATCAGTTTTTTGCCGAATGGAGAATTTACCGTCCAGCCGATGACGCTGTCGCAGCCGCGGCTCGAGGAATTGAACTCCCACCTGATGTTGTTTTACACCGGCATCAAACGGACCGCGTCGGAGGTGGCGTCGAGCTACGTCGCGAGCATGGAGGAGCGCGCCACACTGCTGGCCAAGATGCACGATTACGTCGGGCAAAGCTGCGCGATCCTGAACGGCGGGCAGGATCTCCAGGCGTTCGGCGAACTGCTGCATCAGGCCTGGCTGGCCAAACGCGCCCTGAGCGACATGGTTTCCAATCCCCAGGTGGACGCGCTTTACGAGGAAGCCCGCTCCGCCGGCGCGGTCAGCGGAAAACTGTTGGGCGCGGGCGGCGGCGGATTCGTTTTGTTTTTCGTTCCGCCGGCAAGGCAGGCCGCCGTCCGCCAGCAGCTGAACCGGCTGATTCAGGTGCCGTTCAAGTTCGAGTTTTCCGGCAGCCAGATCATCTTCTACGATCTGGAGGAGGATTTTTCGGAACACGACCGGGTCCGCGCACAGCAACAGATCGAATCGTTCCGCGAACTGAATCCCGATTCGCCGCTGGCCTCCTGAATCGCGGGCATTTATTAAACCATGAATCAAAATTCCACCGCAAAAAACTTTTGGGCCGGACGGAAGGTGCTGGTCACCGGAGCGACGGGCTTTGTGGGGTCCAATTTCGTTCCGCTCCTCAAAAAAGCCGGCTGCGAACTGGCGACGCCCACGCGCCGCGATTACGACCTGCTGGAGCAGGCCCAGGTACGGAGGATGTTTCAGGACCACCGGCCGGACCTGGTTCTTCATTTCGCCGGGCTGATTGGCGGCATCGGCGCGAACAAATCCCGGCCGGCGGAATTCTGCTACCAGAACCTGCTCATGGGCACGCTGATGCTCCACGAAAGCTGGCGCGCCGGGGTGCAAAAATACCTCACGCTCATGGGCGGCTGCAGCTATCCGGCGCGCGCGCCGAGCCCGATCCGGGAAACGGAGCTGTTTAACGGAATGCCGCAGGCCGAGAGCGCGCCCTATTCGCTGGCCAAGGCCATGAGCGCGATCCAGGCCGAGGCGTACCGCCGCCAGAACGGCTTCAACGCGGTGGTTCTCGTGCCCGGCAACCTCTACGGGCCCTTCGACAATTTCGATCTCAACAACTCGCACGTGATTCCGGCGCTGATCCGGAAGTATCTCGAGGCGAAAGCGGCGGGCAAACCGGAGGTCGTGGCGTGGGGCAGCGGCCGTCCGACGCGCGACTTTGTCTACGTCACGGACGTCTGCGAAGCGGTTCTTCTGGCCGCTGAAAAGTACAACGCCAGCGACATCATCAATCTTTCGTCGGGCCACGCGGTGTCCATCAAGGAACTGACCGAGACGGTCGCGGAACTGACCGGTTACACAGGCCGGGTGGTTTGGGACGCGTCAAAGCCCGACGGCCAGCTGTACAAGGGCTTTGATGTCACGCGCATGAAGACCCTGCTCAGCTACGAATGCCGCACGAGCCTGCGCGACGGCATCCAAAAAACCATCGAGTGGTATTTGAGCAAACCGGCCGGCTTGCGGCTTTGAGGCGGCTATGCGCGTGACCATCATCGGCGCGAACGGTCTGGTCGGCTCAGCCTTCGTGCGCCAGCTGCAATCGCGCCCGGACGTGCAGCTGGTCTGCGTGACGCGGGAGAATTTCCATTCGCTTCCGCTCGCGCACAGCGATGTCGTCGTCGAGGCCGCGTGCAATTCAAAAAAGTATCTCGCCGACAGCGACCCGCTGGCCGAGTTTGAGCTTTCCGTCACGCATCGGCTGCAGAGCCTGCTGCGGTATCCGGCGGACCTTCAGGTTCATGTTTCCAGCGTGGACGTCTACGACGATCTGACCTCGCCCGCGACGACGCGCGAGGATTCGGCGGTGGATTTTTCAAAGGTTTCCCGTTACGGCTGCCACAAATTTCTGGCCGAACAGCTGGTCCGGCATTATGCGCCGCGCTGGCTGATTTTGCGGCTCGCCGGGATGGTCGGGCCGGGCCTGCGGAAAAACCCGGTCTTCGACATCCTTAACGGACTCCCGCTGCGCATCCACCCGGATTCACGCTATCAATACCTGCCGGCCGACAAGGTGGCGCAGGTTGCCTGGGACCTGATCGAACGGCAGGCAGCCGGCGAGATCTACAACCTCTGCGGCGATGGATTGATTTCGATGCGCGAGATTGCGCAGCTGTCCGGCCGGGAGTTGAACCTTTCGGCGTTGGCGCAAAATGCGGCGCCGCGCATCGTTGAAGCCAGCAATGAAAAAATCCGGAAATTATTTCCCCTTCCCAAAACCGCGGACACCATTCGTGAATTTGTCGGACGGAAAACCCATTGACTCCCCCGCCGGGCGGCGCCCGGGGGGTCTGATTCCTGATAGCTTAAACCGATTTTGAACCGGATCCATTTATGACATACGACACGGTGGTGATCGGCGGGGGCATTGTGGGCCTGGCGACCGCGTTGCGGCTGCTGGAAACCCGGCCGGGTCTCCGGCTGGCGCTGCTGGAAAAGGAGGACGCCCTGGCCCGTCACCAAACGGGCAATAACAGCGGGGTGCTGCACTCAGGGCTCTATTACAAACCCGGATCGGAAAAGGCAAGACTCAGCGTCAAAGGCATCCGGCAGATGGTTGAATTTTGCCGGGAGCACGGCATCCGGCACGAGGCTTGCGGAAAAATTGTCGTTGCCACAATGGCGGATGAACTTCCCCGGCTGGAAAATCTCTGGCAGCGCGGAAATGCCAATGGCCTGCTCGGCCTGCGCCGGCTCACTCCGGAGCAAATCAAGGAAATTGAGCCGCACGCCGCCGGGCTCGCCGCGATTCATGTGCCGCAGGAAGGGATTGTGGATTATCCCGCCGTTTGCGAAAAGCTCGGCGAACTCATCCGCCAGCGCGGCGGCGAAATCCGCCTCAAGGCGCGGGTGTTGAAATTGATTTCCCGGGCGGATGAATGGGTCGCGGAAACTTCGGCGGGCGAGGTTCGCGCCCGGTTTGTCATCACCTGCGGCGGTTTGCAGGCCGACCGCCTGGTGCAAGCCGCGGGTCAAAAGCCGGCGGTAAAAATCATTCCGTTTCGCGGTGAATACTTCAAAATCAAACCGGCCCGCCAGCATCTCGTCCGCCATTTGATTTACCCGGTCCCGGATCCCAAGTTTCCGTTTCTCGGCGTTCATTTTACGCGGCTGATTGGCGGCGGCATCGAGGCCGGGCCAAACGCGGTGCTGGCCCTGGCGCGCGAGGGTTATCGGTGGTCGGACATAAATCTGCGCGATCTGGCGGAATCCGTCTGCTTCCCGGGCCTTTGGAAATTTCTGGCGGCGTATCCGTCCATGTGCGGCTATGAAATCCACCGGTCGTTCTCCCGCCGCGAGTTTTGCCGCTCGCTCCAAAAGCTGGTTCCGGAAATCCAGGTGGACGATCTCGAACCCGGTGGCGCCGGGGTGCGCGCCCAGGCGATGACCAGGGACGGCCGGCTCGTTGAAGATTTTCATTTCGAGGAGGCGCGGGGCATCCTGCATGTCGTCAACGCGCCGTCTCCGGCGGCCACGGCCTCGCTGGCGATTGGCGAGGTGATCGCCCAACGGGTTTGCTCCCGCCTTTAGGGCGCACCGGGATGGTTTCGTCGTCCTGATGCCCGGAACCGTCGGCGGATTGGTGGGCGAATCAAAATTAGCGGGTGGCGTTCCATCCGTGGTCCAGTGCAGGCGCCGGCTAATCAAGCGCAATCCGGCGGTGAGTTCGGCGGACCGGCGGCCGGCCGCCGGATAAGAATCCGCCGGCAGCTGCCAGGTTGACGGACCTGATTTGGAGGGGTAGCCTTGGCACAGCATGAAGCATCTCTTGCGCAGGCTGGGATGGCGCATTTACCACTTTGTTCACACGAACGGCGTGGTGGCCGACTCGGTCTATTGGGGCGCCTATTACGTCCAGAATTTTCTGCGCGGGTGGCAATACAAGAAATTTTCCAGGCGCCACGTGACGCCCGAGGAGCTTTTTGCGCATCGCCAGATGGATCCGTCCGGCTATCTCGTGACGGGGGTGACGAACATCTGCAATGCCAAATGCACGTTCTGCGCCTACCCGAAGGTCGTTGCCAACAAGACCCTCCAGACCGGCGTCATGTCGTTCGAGGTTTTCAAGAAGGCCGCGGACGAATGGGCCGCGCTCGGCGGCCAAAGCCTTGATCTCACGCCCGTGGTCGGCGACCCACTGGTGGACCCGGGCATTCTGGAAAAGGTGGATTACGCGGTAAACCGCGCCGGGCTCAAGGATGTTTATCTGACCACCAACGCGATTCTCATCAACCGCAACGACGCGTACAAGAAGTTGATCGACCTCGGCATCGCCGCCGTTTACATCAGCACCCAGGGCGCGAGCAAGGCGGTCTATGAAAAAATTTACGGGGTAAAACATTATGACGAGGCGATGTCGGGCATCCGGAATTTGATGGCCTACAACCGGTCGAAGGGCGAGCCGGCACGCATTGTGGTCCGCTTCCGCAACCATGAGAAGCCGAGTGAAATCATCCGTTCGCCGGATTTCAAAAAGAACATCCAGCCGTTCTTGTCCGAGCGCGTCCGCATCAATTACACCGTGGATTTCGACAACTGGGGCGGGACCATCAAGCCGGAGGACATGAGCGGTTTCATGCGGATGAGGAAACTGCCGCCGATGCTGAACGTCCCGTGCAAAAATCTGTTCAACTTCGCCGTCCGGCACGACGGCAAGGTGCGGCTCTGCGGCTGCCGCCTCACGCAAAGCGACAATGACGATCTGGTGGTCGGCAACATCCGCGAAAAAACCCTGGGGGAAATTTCCCGGAGCGATGAGGCTTGGAGCGTCATCAAGGGGTTCTATACCGGCAAACGGCCGGAAACGTGCGTCGAATGCACCTTTTACCAGCCGATCGACCAGCGCTGGCTGGAGCGGCGGACGCAAAACAATGACGTTGCGCCAGTTGCCAAGTAGCTTTCTCCAGCCGCCCCGGGCCATCAAAAAACTGGCGGGCTCCTCCGGTTCGCGCTAAACTCCTGATTCGATCATGGAAAAAGTTTTTGTTACCGGCGCGGCGGGTTTCATTGGCAGCAACCTCGTGGACCGGCTTTTGCGCGACGGCAAAAGCGTGGTCGGCTGGGACAATTTTTCAACCGGGCAGCGCCAATTCCTTTCGGCGGCCCGGGCGAATCCGCGATTCAAATTGATTGAAGGTGACAACCTTGATTTGGCGGCGCTGACCAAGGCGATGGCCGGCTGCGACACCGTTTTTCACCTTGCTGCCAATGCGGACGTCCGTTTTGGCCTCGAACACCCGTCAAAGGACCTGCAGCAAAACACCTTCGCCACCTTTAACGTCCTGGAAGCCATGCGGGCCAACGGCATTCTGCGCATCGCGTTCAGTTCCACCGGCAGCGTCTATGGCGAGGCGGAAACCATTCCCACGCCCGAAGCTGCCCCGTTTCCCATCCAGACCTCGCTTTATGCCGCGTCCAAAGTTTCCGGCGAAGGCATGATTTCCTCCTACTGCGAAGGGTTCAAATTCGAGGGTTATATTTTCCGCTTCGTCTCGATTCTTGGCGAACGCTACACGCACGGACACGTTTTCGATTTTTACCGGCAACTCCTCGATCATCCGGGACACCTGAAGGTTCTCGGCGACGGCTTGCAGCGGAAAAGCTATCTCTACGTCCAGGATTGCGTGGACGCCATGTTGCATGTCATGAATCTCGGCACGGCAAAAAAGGCGCGGCACGGAGTGGAAATTTACAACCTCGGCACGAATGAATATGTTCAGGTCAATAATTCCATCGGCTTCATCTGTAGCGCGTTGGGCTTGAAGCCAAAACTGGAATATACCGGCGGCAACCGTGGCTGGGTGGGTGACAACCCGTTCATCTTTCTCGATACCAAAAAGATCTGCGGTACCGGCTGGAAGACGTCGTTGACGATTGAGCAAGGCATCGGCCGCACGCTCCAATGGCTGCAGCAAAACCAGTGGGTTTACGATTCGCGCCGATGAAAGTCACCGTCCTTGGCCTCTGGCATCTGGGTTGTGTCACCGCCGCTTGCTGCGCGCGGCATTTTCAGGTGGTCGGCCTCGATTTTGACCCCGCCAACATCGCCCGGCTCGGTTCCGGCCAGGCGCCGCTGCTCGAGCCGGGTTTGAATGAACTGATCGCCGCCGGGCTTGACCGAAAATCAATTTCCTTCACCACCGACCCCAAAGCGGCGTGCGCCGGGGCCGATGTCCTCTGGCTCTGTTACGACACGCCGGTCAATGAAAACGACGAATCCGACGTGGATTTCGTGCTCACCAATCTTCGCCGCGCCCTGCCGCATCTGCCTTCGGGCGCGCTGGTCCTCATTTCCGCGCAGCTGCCGGTCGGCACCTGCGGCAAACTGGAAGCCGAATTTCCACAGTTTCATTTTGCGTATTCGCCCGAGAACCTCCGGCTTGGCAAGGCGATTGACGCGTTTGAGAAGGCGGAACGCGTGGTCGTCGGCATCCGCAGCGAAGCCGATAAGCCGGTGCTCGAAAAACTGTTCGCCTCGTTTACGTCGCAGATCTTGTTCATGCGCCCGGAGTCGGCCGAGATGGTGAAGCATGCCCTGAATTCGTTCCTGGCCCTTTCCATCACGTTTATCAACGAGGTGGCGCGGCTGGGCGAGCACGTGGGCGCGGATGCCCGGGAGGTCTCCGCCGGCTTGAAAAGCGAACCCCGCATCGGGCCCCGGGCCTATCTCGGCCCCGGCGGCCCGTTTGCCGGCGGCACGCTCGCGCGTGACGTGGTCACCCTGACCCGGCTTGCCGAGGCGACCGGCGAAAAAATCTCCCTGATTCCGGCCATCAAGCAGAGCAATGATTTGCACCGCGGCTGGATGCTTCGGCGATTGCACTCACGCCTCGGCGACCTGCGGGGCAAAACCGTCGCCGTATTGGGGCTGACTTATACCGCCAATACCGACACGCTCCGTCGCAGCGCCGCGGTGGAATTGTGCCGGAGCCTGATGTCCTCGGGTGCGGCGGTTTGCGCCTTCGATCCGGCGGTGAAACAATTGCCTGCCGAACTCGCCCCGGTGCGGCTGGCGGCCCAAATCACCGACGCGGTGACGGGCGCGGATGCCGCCGTGGTTTGCACCGAGTGGCCGGAATTTCGCCGGGCGGATTGGGCGAACATCGTCCCGGCCATGCGCCAGCGCATTTTTGTGGATGCCAATCGCTTTCTGGAAAAGGAATTGAAAGGTCTGCCCGGGGTCGAACACCTTTCCGTCGGACGCGCCTGAATATGAAACTCAAAGGCCTCAACGCGATCATCACCGGCGGCAGCCAGGGGCTCGGCAAGGTCATCGCCGAACATTACCTCGCGGAAGGCGCGAATGTCGTCGTTTGTGCGCGCAGCGACAAGGAATTGTCCGCAACCCGGGCTGAATTGTCCGGCCAATTTGCCGCCCGAAAAGTTCTTACCCGGATCTGCGATGTCTCCCATGAAGCGCAGGTGAACGGCCTCGTCGATTTCGCATTGCGCGAACTTGGTTCCGTTCAAGCGCTGGTGCTGAATGCCGGCGTGTATGGCCCGATGGGGCCGACCGAGTCCGTGGATCTGGCGGCGTGGCGGCAGGCGATGGACATCAATCTTTATGGCGTCCTGCTCCCGTGCCGCGCGGTCATTCCGCATTTCAAAAAGGCCGGGCGGGGCAAAATCGTCGTCCTTTCCGGCGGCGGGGCGACGAATCCGCTGCCCAACATCAGTGCCTATGCCGCGTCCAAGGCGGCCGTCGTCCGGCTGATGGAAACGCTGGCCGAGGAATTGAAGGCATTTCACGTGGACGTAAACGCCATCGCGCCGGGTGCTTTGGCCACGCGGCTGGTGGACGAAGTGCTGGCCGCCGGCCCGGAAAAAGTGGGCGCCGCCTTTTACGAAAAGAACAAACAGTGGAAGGAAAACGGGGCGACGCCGCCCGAGCTCGGCGCCCGGCTGGCGGTTTACCTGGCCAGCGGCGAGAGCGACGGAATTTCCGGCAAGCTCATCAGCGCGCAGTGGGATCCATGGGAGAAACTGCATGAATTCAAGGCCGATTTGAACAGCGACATCTACGCCTTGCGCCGCATTGTGCCGAAGGACCGCGGAAAAACGTGGGGAGACAAATGAATCCACAAATGAACACGGATAAACACGAATGGATTGGCAGGACGGGCAGTCCTCTGCCCGCCGTCCGTGAACAGGCAAAGCACGGCGCGCACGGAGTGACGCGCCCTACCTGTGATCATTTGTTTCTTCATCCGTGTCCATCCGCGTCCATCCGTGGTTACAATATATGAACTACGCCATCGTCGGTTGCGGATTGATAGGGAAAAAGCGGCTGGCCGGGCTGCCGGCCGGATCAAAACTTGTCGTGGCCTGCGACACGAACCTGGCGCGCGCCGAGGAACTGGTGAAGCTCGCCAAAACCGGCCGCGCTGTCGCCGACTTCAAACTGGCCGTGGCTGATCCGCAGGTGGAAGTCGTCTTCGTTTCCACGCTCAATGCCACCCTCGCGCCCATCGCCTTGGCGGCGGTGAAAAACGGCAAGCATGTGCTCGTCGAGAAACCCGCCGGGGTCAGCGTGTCCGAATTGAACCGGCTCGAAGCCGCCGCCCGGAAAACCGGCGCGCTCGTCCGCGTCGGCTACAACCATCGCTATCATCCGGCCGGCCTGAAGGCGCTGGAAATTTTTCGCAGCGGCGCGCTGGGGCCGATGATGTTCGTGCGCGGACGCTACGGCCAAGGCGGGCGCGTGGGTTACGAGAAGGAATGGCGCGCGGACCCGAAGCTTTCCGGCGGCGGCGAGCTGATTGACCAGGGCGTCCACCTGATTGACCTGGCGGGGATTTTTCTCGGCGACTTCACGACCGTCGAGGGCCACGTGGCGACGTATTTCTGGAAGATGCCGGTGGATGACAACGCGTTTTTGAGCCTGCGCAATGCCGCCGGGAACACCGCGTGGCTGCAGGTCAGTTGCAGCGAATGGAAAAATCTTTTCTCCCTCGAAATCTACGGGCGCGACGCGAAGCTGCACTGGGAAGGCCTTGGTGGCAGCTACGGCGTGGAGCGGCTGACGTATTACAAAATGCTGCCGCAGATGGGCCCGCCGGAGACGACGGTCTATGAATTCCCGCGTGGCGACGAATCGTGGAAAATCGAGATGGCGGAATTTGCCGAGGACATCAAACGGAAGCGCACGCCGGTGCCGGGACTGAAGGAGGCCAGGGCGGCGCTGTCGGTGGTGGAGAAGATTTACGGAAAGACGAAATCGTCCAAGCCGTGAAATTGGTACGATGCTTTTGACCGAAGCTGCTGCGGCTGGTCCCGCACGAAGCGGGGCACAGCCGCGCTCCGAGTCAGTCTCAAAGAGCGCAGGCAATGCGCTTGGCTCCATTTTTCGGCTTTCCCGCGTTCCGTTTTTGGGCTTTCATCTGCAGCGATGATCATTGCGCGTTCACCCTTGCGAATCACCCTTGGCGGCGGCGGAACCGACTTGCCGTCGTATTACGAGAAGTTTGGCGGCTTCCTGATTGCCGCGGCGATTGACAAGTACGTCTACATCACGGTGCATGAAACCTTCGTGCCCGATCTCATCGTCAAATATTCCGAGCTGGAGCGCGTGCCGGATGCGACCAAATTGAAGCATCCGATCTATCGCGAAGCGCTCGCCCTGGTGGGCATTGAAGGCCAGGGCCTCGAGCTGTCCTCCATGGCCGACATTCCGGCGGGCACGGGCCTGGGTTCCTCCGGCAGCTTCACGGTCTCGCTGCTGAAGGCCCTGCATGCCCGCAAAAAAAATCTCATCCATCCCGCCGAACTCGCGGCGCAGGCGTGTGAAATCGAATTGGGACGGCTCAAGGAGCCCATCGGCAAGCAGGACCAATACATCGCGGCCTACGGCGGCATCACCTGTTTCAAATTTCTGCCGGACGGCCGGGTGGAGGCGTGGCCGTTGAAAATTTCCGATGAAACGCGCGACAATCTCGAGGACAATCTGCTGCTGTTCTTCACCGGCTATTCCCGCTCCGCCTCGGCGATTTTGAAGGAGCAGGACCAGAAATCGAAATCCGCCGACGCCGGGATGATTGAAAATCTGCACTTTGTCAAAGACCTCGGCCTGCAAAGCCAGCGCGCGCTGGAAACCGGCGACCTGCGGGAATTCGCGCGATTGATGGACGTGCACTGGCAGCGCAAGAAGCAGCGCAGCGGCGGCATGAGCAATCCAAAAATCAACGAGTGGTATGACCTGGCGATGGCGAGCGGCGCCCTCGGCGGCAAACTCATCGGCGCGGGCGGCGGCGGCTTTCTCATGTTTTACGCGGAGGACAAGGCCCGGCTGCGCCATGCGATGCGGCAGAATGGGCTCCGGGAGGTGCGCTTCCGGTTCGATTTCGAGGGCACCAAATTGCTGATCTCGTGAATTGTCGCCTCATTCTCATGGCTCTCTACGTAGGGCAGGCGTCTCGCCTGCCCGGCGAGCGCGTCAGCGCGAGCATTGCGTCAGCATTGCCGACGCGGGCAGGCGAGACGCTTGCCCTACGTTGCTGGCTGCTCCGGTCCGCTGAACCGCTGCGCGAATTTTTGTTTCAGGGAATGTTTCAACTAAAATTTTGACGATGACTTCCACATTGAACATTCCCGTGGCGATTCTCGCCGGCGGGCTCGCCACGCGCCTGCGACCCATCACGGAAAAAATTCCCAAATCGCTGGTTCCCGTCGCCGGCCGGCCGTTTTTGGCGCATCAGCTCGAATTGCTCCATGCCCGCGGCATCCGCCATGCGGTGTTGTGCATCGGTTATCTGGGCGAGATGATCCAGCGCGAATTTGGCAATGAAGCGTCCGGCGTGAAGCTGGATTATTCATTCGACGGTCCGAAATTGCTGGGCACGGGCGGGGCCCTCAAGCGGGCGCTGCCCTTGCTGGGCGATGAATTTTTTGTGCTGTACGGGGATTCGTATCTGCCCGTGGAATATCGGCCCATCGCTGAATTTTTCCGGCGCAGCGGCAAGCCCGGGCTGATGACCGTCTATCACAACGAAGGCAAATACGACACTAGCAACGTTGTTTTCCGCGACGGCGAAATCGCGGTCTATGACAAAAAAAAACGGCCGCCGGAAATGCATCACATTGATTACGGCCTGAGCCTGTTCAAGGCGTCGGCGTTTGCCTCCTATTCCGCCGGCCATCCGTTTGATCTCGCCGAAGTCATGGGGAAGCTGGTCCGCGAAAAGCAGCTCGCCGGCTACGAAGTGCACGAACGATTTTACGAAATGGGTTCGCCCTCGGGCCTGGCGGAATTGACCAGCCTGCTGGCGCGGGTAAAACCCTGAACCGTCCGCGTGGATTGTTCTTGCGGTGGCGGTGACAGTTCCTTAAACACAGACGCTAAAATCCGGTCATGATAAAAGATAACAAGTGGACACACTTTAAAATCCATTTCCTGTCCAGTCTGGCTGGTTTTCCCGCATATTTTCTGGCTCATCCCTGGTTTGCGTTGCGCTTGATCGCGATTCGAATGCGGTACTATTTCACCGAAAAGCTGCGGGGGGCGACATTGACGCCAGACCAATTCCTCATCGAGTCACCGGAAGATGTGTATTATTATTGGGGGTTTTTTATCGAAAGGGAAATGCTCGACCGCGAGTGGGTGTCAGCTTTGAAGGCCGCTGCCGATCCGGTGGTGATCGACGTGGGGGCTAACGCGGGCCTGTTCGCTCATCGGATCTGGACCTTGAATCCCCGGACCAAATTGATTGTTTTCGAGCCGCTGCCAAAAATGGCAAAAAAAATTGCTCGCTGGGGGGAAACCACCGGCGCCCGGCTGACCCTGCATAGCAAGGCGGTTTCGGACCGGGTCGGCACCTCGAGTTATTACGCCCTGTCAGAGAACGATGTCACCGCCTCGCTCAAATCGGAAGGGGCCCACCGGCTGAAATTTGAGGTTCCCGTCGTGACGCTGGATTCGGTTGTCTCGGAAATGGAAATCCTGATGATCAAAATTGATGTCGAAGGGGTGGAATGCGAGGTTTTGGCCGGTGCCCGGCAGACGCTGCAGCGCGCCCGGTTTTTGACGGTTGAAGCGCACACCCCGGAGGCCTTGGCGCGCATCAAGGCGCAATTAACCCCCGAGTGGCGGTGCCGGCAGACGGGGATGAGCGACTATTTGTTCATGCGGTCATCCAATTGACGTTTGCTGATCCGGCCAAATTATTGTGTTTTAATACTTCAAGTTTCCCTTCCGAATCCTATCATGTGAACCATCATTAAATTTATGAATTTTACCAAGCAATTCCTGGCCGAAGTCCAACAGGTGACCGCGCAACTCGATGAAGCCGCCATTGAAAAATGTGCCGGGGAACTTGCCGCCATCCGCGCCCGCGGCGGCCGCCTGTTCATCCTCGGCGTCGGCGGCAGCGCGGGCAACGCCGGTCATGCGGTGAATGACTTCCGCAAAATCTGCGGCTTCGAAGCCTACGCGCCGACGGACAATGTTTCGGAACTCACCGCCCGCACGAACGACGAGGGCTGGCCGACGATTTTTGCCGAATGGCTCAAAGGCAGCCGCATCAGCGCGAAGGACGGGCTGCTCATTTTTTCCGTCGGCGGCGGCAACCTGGAAAAAAACGTCAGCCCCAACCTCGTCAACGCGATCCAGGTCGCCAAACAGGTGGGGGCTTCGATTGTCGGCATTGTGGGGCGCGATGGCGGCTACACGGCGAAGGAAGCGACTGCGTGCGTCATCGTCCCGACCGTCAACCCGGCGCATGTCACGCCGCACAGCGAGGCGTTCCAGGCGGTGATCTGGCACCTGTTCGTTTCCCATCCCAAGCTCAAGGTTGGCCAAACCAAGTGGGAGTCGACGAAATGACTTTGCAGGAGCCGACGTAAGGAGGCTTGAACTTTTCCATTGAACCAGATTGAACCAGCCGGTCAGAGCCTCCTCACGTCGGCTCCTACAAATTTACGACGCGCGGTATTTCTCGACCGCGACGGCGTCATCAACCGGGCGTTGGAGCGTGAGGGCAGGCCGTATCCACCAACGAGCTTGAAGGAATTTGAGGTTCTCCCCGAGGTTCCGGCCGCCTGCGCCAAACTGAAGCAGGCCGGTTTTCTGCTCGTGGTGGTGACCAACCAACCGGACGTGGGTCGTGGCACCCTGAAGAGGGAGACGGTGGAAATGATTCATACGGAGATGTGCCGGCGGCTGCCCATTGGCCGCGTGGAGGTATGTTATCATCCGGGAAAGGGCACGTCCGAATGCGATTGTCGCAAGCCGAAGCCGGGCATGGTGTTCCGCGCCGCGCGCGAATTGGGCGTTGACCTTACCCGGAGCTGGATGGTCGGCGACCGCTGGCGGGACATTGATTGCGGCCACGCCGCCGGGTGCCGGACGATATTCATTGACCGCGGTTACGTGGAGGAACTCCGGCAAAAACCGCACTTTTCGGCTGGTAATTTGGCCCAAGCTGCGGACATTATCGTGTGTGAATCGAAGAATTGCTGATGTAGCCTACCATTTTGAATCATGAGAACGTTGAAAGACCTAAAGGTTAAAATATTCGCCGACGGTGCGGACAAGGCGGGGATGCTCCAACTGAATGCCAATCCGCTCATCCAGGGTCTGACCACCAATCCGACCCTCATGCGCAAGGCGGGGATCACGGAGTTTGAAGCGTTCGCCCGGGACATTCTCCAGAACATCACTGTCAAACCGGTTTCGTTTGAGGTGTTTTCCGACGATTTCTCCGAAATGCGCCGGCAGGGCCATAAGATCAACAACTGGGCCAAAAACGTTTACGTCAAAATCCCGATCACCAATACGCGAGACGAATCGTCGCTGCCGCTGATCCGTGAACTTGCCGCCGAGGGGATAAAGCTCAACATCACCGCGATCCTGACTTTGGAGCAGGTGAAAGGCGTCGCCCAGGCGCTGAATCCGCAGGTGCCGGCGTTCGTGTCCGTGTTTGCCGGCCGGATCGCGGACACCGGGGTGGACCCGGTGCCGCACATGCGCGACAGCAAAAAGCTCCTGACCGGGCTGCCCCGGGCGGAATTGCTCTGGGCCAGCGTCCGCGAAGTGCTGAACATTTTTCAGGCGGATGATTGCGGCTGCGAAATCGTGACCGTGCCGCATGACATTCTGGCCAAAGCCATGAAGATGACCGGCATGGACTTGAAGGGGTTGTCGCTGGACACCGTGAAAATGTTCGCCACGGACGCGAAAGCCGCCGGTTTTTCGCTGTAAGTTTGGGGTGCGGCGTTCACGCCGCTTCGCCAGCCGAGCTGGTTTGGCCGTTTGTGATCGGAGCCCTTTGCGGACATTGAAGCGGCCTAAAGGCCGCGCGCCTTTCGCGGCCCATGATTCATCTTCGGTTCAAATCAACGGCTGGAGCGCATCGAAGACGCTCCCGACCGTCACTGATGCCATGCTCGCGATCAGTTCCTCGCGGGTGCCTTTGATGTCGCCGCCATCGTACCGGTAATAATCCAGACCGCGCCCGTTCACCACCGGATTCCTGATGAGCGTGAACGGATTGCCGAAAGGTTCAATGGGCTTGTTCCAGGTCGGGGTCTCGATGACCACCTGCGCCGGCACCTTCACCGCGGCGGCAATGTGCATCAGCGCCGTGTCGACGCTTAAAAAAGCCCGCGCCCGCCGCAGCAATGCCGCCGCCTGCCGCAGATTTTTTGTCGGCGGGAAAATGGCGCTGGGCAGTTCGCGATGGATTTTCTCGTGATCGTTTTTTTCCACCGGGCCGCCAAAAAAGAGGACCGGCAATTCCGGGTTGGCCGCCTGAAGCTGCCGCACCAGCCCGATATAATTCTCCAGCGGCCAGCGGCGCAGGGCCAGATTTTTTGTGCCGCCGGAGCCGACGTGGATGCCCAGCCACGGTTTCCCGGCCAGGCGGCTGAGGGCCAGAAAAGCATCGACCCACCGGTCCTCCTCCGGCGTCAGATAAATTTCAAGTTCGTGCGCGGCCAGGGTTTGCTTTGCACCTGCCAGGGGAAGCAGGGCCAGGTTATTTTCCACCGCATGACGCGCATAATCCTGGGGCAAGGTCCGGTTCACCAGCCAGCGGTCGAGCGGGGTGAAGCACTCGTATTCATGGCTGATGCGCGTGGTCGCGCCCGCCAGCCGCGCGGCAAGGCGATAATGGATGCGGCTCTGCGGATGCGTATTAATGGAAAGTTGGTAGCGCTCCTGCCGCAATGACCAAAGAAATTTCATCCCCTCCGGCTTGCCGCACTTCAGGAGATCCTTGAAAAAAACGCGGTTCAAGTGGGGATTGTTTTCCAGCAAATCCCTTGCGCCCGCCTCCTTCACCAGCGCATCAATCGTTGCGTCCGGGAAGTTGGCGCGCAGTTCGTGGAGCAGCGGCGTCGTGAACAAGGTGTCGCCGATGCCCGCAAGTGAAATGACCAGGATTTTCATGCGCGTGGGCATTCCGGATCAAAGGCGGGAAATCTTTTCCAGCAACGCCGTGGTGGATTTTCCCGGCACAAACGGGAGAATCACGATTTTTCCGGCCGCCTGCTCGACGGCATGCCGTTCGTCCGGGTTCAGCGTTTCCAGCGTGTAATCGCCGCCCTTGACGTAAATGTCCGGCCTGGCCGCGGACAGGAACCGCGTTGCCGTCTTTTCCGCAAAAATGCAGACCCCGGTCACACTTTCCAGGGCCGCCAGCACGGCGGCCCGGTCGGATTCGGAATTCACCGGCCGGCCCGGCCCCTTCAGCTCCCGGGTCGCGGCGTCGCCGTTGATGCCGACGAGCAGCGCATCGCCGAGCTGGCGGGCGGCTTCGAGATAGCTCACGTGGCCCAGATGCAGGATGTCAAAGCAACCGTTGGTGACGGCCAGTTTTTTGCCGGCCGCGCGCAGAGCCGCGCGCCACGCCGGCAGTTGGTCTCCGGCAATGATTTTGCCATGGAAATTCATGGGGCTATTTTGCCCGCCCGCCGCCGCTTGGCAACGATTTAGCGTGTGCGCTGATTCAGCCATTTCCAGACCCGCAAGGCTTCGGTCACGCTCCAGGCCTGCGCGTCACAGCCGCGAGGCGTGTGCGGGGCGTCACCATCGAGAATTTCCGGAATCTGGCCGAGACACCCTTCATTCATCAATCGTTCCAGGCTGCCCAGGTAGGCTTTTGCGACCGCCACGGCTTCCGGCGCGGAATCCCACGCCCGGACCAGCGCTTCGCAAAAGGCCGGAAAGGTCCACGTCCACGCTGTGCCATTGTGATACGCCGGCTTGCGGCGCGTGTCCTCGTCGCCTTCGTATTGCGGCCAGTACGGCTTGGCCGGGTTGTTCAGCAGCCGGCCATCGTTGCCGCGAACCGGCAGCGGGACCGAGACCGGCAGCGGCGCCAGTGACCGCAGCGCGCCGGGCACTACCAGATGTCTCAGCGCGGCCTCGACACAACGTTTGGCGCGTTCCCCGGTCACCAGGCCGAGGCTCACGGCCAGCAGCCCGTTGCTGCGCAAGGCGTCGTCGGGCTTCGCGTCGCGCGCCATGACCCGGGGTTGGGCCAGAAGCACGTCGGCAAACCAGCCCCGGTCTTCCAGCCAGAATAGTTTTTTCAGGGAGGCGGTCGCACGTTCGGCCAGCTCGCGCCATTTTTTTTGTTCCTCGTGCCGATCGATTCTTTCCAGCTGGCACAGCAGCCGGATCCATAGGACCTGGATTTCAACCGGATACCCTTCGCGCGGCGTTCCGGCAGGATGGTTCGTGTCCATCCAGGTAAAATGGGCCGGACTCCAGATCAGCGCGGAATCGGGGTCCAGGCGGATGCCGTTGGGCGTGCCTTTCGCGTAGTTCGTCGCGATGCTGCGCAGCACGTCGCGGAGGGTGCGGCCGTTTGGATCGGCGACGGTGTCGTAAAATTTTGCTCCCGCCTTTGGGTCGAGGGCCGCCACCTCCTCGCACGCCACGCCGAACCACAGCGGGGCATCGGAGGTGTCGCGGTTCGACACGTCATTGCCATGGATGGTGTTCGGCAGGGTGCCGTCCTGCTCAAACCGGGCGAAGGTCAACAGCAACTGTTTCACCTCGTCGACCAGGCCCGCAGCCAGAAGCCCCCGCGCGCAAATCAACGAATCACGCCCCCAGTCCAGGAACCAGGGATAACCCGCAATGACGGTTTTGCCCCCGTCGCGCCGGACGACAAATTGCTTCGCGGCCTGTTCAAGCTGGGCGGCGAACGGAGCACCGGCCTCCGGTCCGGCATGTTGGAGTTCGAGCTTCAGCGTGTTGCCGGCGCAAGCCAAAGCTTGAACTCCAACCGAAGCCGCATCGGTTTCCGCGGTTGCGACAAGCGTGACTCTTGCGCCTTTGGGCAACTGCAATTCAAACCAGCCGGGGCTGTAGGCATCGCCGCTGCCCACCTGGCCGCGGGTTTGCTCCACCGGGTGGGGGATGTTTTCGCACCACTCGGGTTCCGGATGATATTCACCCTGACTGGCAAACACGCGCAACTGCCGGTCCGGTGCGGGGGTGAAGGCGAAACCGGTTTTGGGAAGTTCGGAGTTCGGAGTTTGGAGTTCGGAAAGCGCATGCGTATTTGTCGAGAAATGATAATCCGCCCCGCCGTTGCGTTTGGTCTCCTGATGAAAATTGCGGTCTTCGATGTCAAAGCGGACAGTCAATCGCACATCCGCGTCGGCGGGCAGTTGTTTGCCGAGGGCATGCTTTTCGGCCGGCCGGCTGACTTGAAAGACCGTGGTGTTCTTGCCTGCGGGCATTTCCGCCCGCAGTTCAATTTCCACCGTCCGCCCATCGCCGGCATTGGCGACAAACTGCCAGACCGCCGGCGGGCCGGCGGCAAAGGACAGGAGATTCCGGGCGTCCAGCTGCGATAAAAATCCGTCGGCGTTTACCCAGACGCGGATGCGTTTGACAAAAACGTGCCGGTCCACCGGCACGCTGGGATTCAGGTTGGCGCCGAGCACGCAGTCATATTTGGACGTGACGCCGCCCAGATCCGCGCAAATCCGGGCCATGCCGCCGATGGCATTGGTGAGCAGGACGAGGGTGCCGGAACTCGGAGCTCGGAGTTCAGGGTTTGGAATGGCGGAAAGAAAGCGGATGACGGCCGTTGCCCGCTGGGAGGTTGGGGTGTAACGCTCCAAAATCAGGTCTGCGTCTGCCGCCGTTTCGCCCGGAGGAAAACAGGCAATATGGCCGGCGTCGGCGGCAAGAGACTGAACGTGCTGTCGCCGGCCCCCGGTTTCCAGCGTGGCGCGAAATGGCACGGCATCTTGAATGAGCAGCCAATGCCCGGGCGGAACCGGCGTCACCCGGTTTTGGTCGGACAGGGTCCACGTGATGACGCGCGGGAATTTCTCATGCTGCTCGCTCTCCCGCAACAGTTCCGCCAGCGGAAACTTTGGGCCGCGGTGGGCAAATTCCGCAGCGGCGGTCAGAAAATTGGCTGGTGAACGCCCGACTTGTCCGGCGAGCCAGCGCCAATCGAGACCGCCAACGGCTTCCACCGGCATGATTTTTCCCAGGTTTTCCAGCGCCCAAGCTGCCCGCTCACGGGCGCAGCGATAATCCTCCCCGCTTAAACCTCGCGGGACTGCCGTCGGAGCGAGGCAATGGCACGCACCCGCTTCGAGGGTGAAAACCGGCTGGTCCTTCGCGCTGCCAGGCTTGGGCAGCGGCTGGCCGAGCAAATCGAATTTGAAGTCGGAGATCGGAAACTTGATGCCGGAAACCGGGAGCGCAACCGCGTTTGCCTTTTCAAGGTCGGTATTCACCAGAACCAGCAGGGCGTCCTTGCCTTCAGCCGATTCGCGCAACAGGGCATAAATCGGGGAATCGGGCGGACTCAACCGGGTGAGTTTTGCCCCGTCAAAGAAACACGGGTGGTCGGCCAGCAGCTGATTGAGCTGCGCGAGTTCGGGAACGATGTTGCCGGGATTGTCCCAGGCCAGACCGGTGCAACCGTGGACGCTGATTCGTTCGGCGGCCAGCCATTCGACCCCGCTGGTAAAACCGAAGCTCCCGCAGGCGCTGGTCAGCGCACAGAGGCGGTTGCGAAGCAGCGACCAGCTCCGGCCCTTCTTTGCCAGTCGTTCGTTGTCATGGGTTTCGCTGTAATGAACATAGGTGCCGACCCGCGCGCTTTGGCGGCTGGCGTAATCCAGATAGTCAGCCACCTGCCGGCCGGAGTAATTTTGAAACAGCTCGGAATAGGCCCATTGCATGCCACCATCGGTGAGCAGGCTTTCCGTGGCCTCCCACGAGCCGCCGAGGCCTTCCAGCAGAAAAATGACTCCGGGGAATTCGTCCTGCACGCGGGCGATGATGTATTGCCAGGCGGGCACGGGGATTTTATAGCCGGCATCGCAACGGAAACCATCCACCCCGCGCCGGCACCAGATCAAAAGTGTTTCGGCTATTTTGTCCCAAAGCAAAACGTCGTGCTGTTCGAGCTCAACCAGATCCTCCCAGGTCGTTCCCCAGGCACCGGGGCTGGCGAAGGTCCCGTCGGGATTCCGCAGGAAAAATTCGGGGTGGTTTTCCTGCAAGGCCGAACCCCAGCCGGTATGGTTGATCACAATGTCAATGAATACCCGCGCTCCGAGAGAATGCGCAGCGTGGGTGAGTTCGCAGAACTGATCCACGCCGGTGGTGCGTTTGTCAAATTCAACCAGCGCCGGGTCAATGGCCGTCATATCGAGCGCCGCATACGGGCTGCCGAACCGGCCAAAGCGCGCATAGGTGGTCGGCGTGGGAAAGATCGGCAACAGATGGACAATGCGACAGCCGAGCTTTTGGACGATGTGCGGCAACTGGCGGGCGAGGTCGCGGAATTTGCCGGACGGCGGCAGGGTGGCGTAACCGGAGGTTTCCAGCGATCGGAGCTGTGCCTCCAGTTCTTCGTCGCGGGAGGCGGGAAGGTTTTTGGTGGCGCCGAAGAGTCGGGTGAAGGCGCAATAGATGGTGTTGGTGGTGCGGGCGAAATTGGGATGAACACTGATGCCGAAGTCCGGCCCCTCGGGCCAATGCTGCCAGCCTTTCGGATCCAGCAGGTATGCCTTGGCCTTGAAGAAGCCGGTTTCGGTCAGCGGCAGTTCGATTTGCCAGCCGTCTCCGGCCGCTTGCATCGGCACATCGCGCCAGGAGGCGCCGGCGTGGACCGGGCCCCCGGCATGCGCGGCGATGATTTCGTGCCGGAGGACGGCGGCCCGGCCGAGATTGGTGCGGAGCAACGCGCGCCAGCCGTTGCCGCCTCGGTCGCGCAGCGTGAAGCGCACGTGATCGCCGACGAAGCGCACCTGGCGCTCGCCGGGCCGGGGTTCCATGATAGGTTTTGCTGATGCCACTTAAACTCCGGCTTTGACCGCCGGCTGCCGTTACGATTCCGCAGACGGCGGCGGAAAGCAATGCTGCAGGTGCCGCCGGCCAGGTCAAGCGGAGGTTGCGTTGTTGCGTTTCCATGCCTAAACTGGCGCGCAGATTGCTCTTTTTGAAGGGATGATTGCTGGTAAGTCATGATCGCGGCCGCGCAAAATCAAGGCGAAGAGGCTCAATTGTTGCAGACAATTGAGATGTTCGAAGTCATTGCCCAGTCGCAACCTAACGATTGCCAGTCGCTGGAAATCCTCAAGGAAGCCTACACCAAGCTGAATCGCGAGGAGGATGTCATCAAAACCTCCAAACGCATTGCCCAAGCCTACATGCAGTCGGGACAGCTTTCCTCGGCGATTTTGGAGTACGAGACGGTATTGCAGCGCCGGCCGGATGATGCCGATGTGCAATCGGCACTCAGACAAATCGAAGACCGGGCGAACAACATGGCGGCGCAATCCACCAGTGTGGAATCCTCGGCGTCGGTGTCGGCGCCCCAGCCGGACACGACGAGATTTCGGAAGAAGGCGCAAGTGGTGTCGACGGAGCTCGAAGACGGCCGCAAGATGATGTTCAAAATTTTTGTCGAGAGCAAAATCATCACGGAAGGTGACTTTGATTTGTGCTGGCGCGCGACCGACCTGGGGGCGGAGGCCTCGACGGTGGCCGAGCCGTTCATTCAAGCCCTCGCGGATAAAAAGATTCTGATGGTGGAAAAGTCCCTCAAGCTGCTGTCCGACCGGTCGCACACGGCATTTTTGTCCCTGGAAAAATACGACGTGGATGTTGACTTGACGCGCGGTTTTCCGGCGGAGGTCTGCCGCCGCTGGTGCGTCCTGCCCTTCGACCGCATGAGCAAATCCATTTTGGTGGCGACCGCCAACCCGTTCAATCAGCAGGCGGTGAAAGACCTGTCGGAAGCCACCACCCACCGGTTGCTTTGGTATCTGGCGCCGCCCTCCGACTTGATGACCTACCTCCGCAAAGCCTTCCGCTAAAGCCATGGCCAAAGTCAAATCATTCGGAGAGCGCATCGCCGACGCACTGGTCGAGGACGGCCTGCTGTCAGCCGGGCAGATCGAGGAACTGCTCGAACAGCAGAAAAAGGAGGGGTCGCGGCTCATCAAGCTCATTGTCGACAAGGCCTACGTCAGCGAACAGGACCTGGCGGTTTCGATGGGTCGCGTGTTGAACGTTCCGCCCGTCAACCTGGCGCGCGTCAGCATTCCGTCCGAAATCGTCGAACTGCTGCCGCGCGACACCGCACACAGCTACAAGGTGGTTCCGGTTTCCCGCCTGGAAAACAAGTTGTTCCTCGCGATGGCCGACCCGTTGAACGTTCTCGCCATTGATGATGTCAAGCGCATCACCAAGCTCGAAATCGCCCCGCTCATCGCCTCCGAGAAAGCCATCGTCGACAAGCTGAACGCCCTCGATTCCTCCAAGGGCGGCTCGATGGAAGACATCATCCAGGATGCGCAAAAGCAGCAGGACGAGGAAGATTCCGAGACCGAAACGGTTGAAGCCGTCCGGGAAGGGCTGGAAGAGGTCAACCTCGATCAACTCGCCGCTTCCAGCGGGGAAGCGCCGGTCATCAAGCTTGCCAATCTCATCATCGTCCAGGCCATCAAGGACCGCGCCAGTGATATTCATCTGGAGCCGTTTGAGAAAAACATGCGCCTGCGTTACCGCATTGACGGCGTGCTCCTAGATGCCACGCCGCCGCCGAAGCAAATGCAACTGGCGCTCGCGTCACGCTTTAAAATCATGAGCAGCCTGGACATCGCCGAGCGCCGCCTGCCCCAGGACGGCCGCATGCGGGTCAAGGTCAGCGGCAAGGATTTCGATCTGCGCGTGTCGGTGCTGCCGACCGTTCATGGCGAGAAAATCGTCATGCGCGTGCTCGATAAATCGAACCTCACCGCCAGCGTCGACAAGCTCGGGCTCGATCCGGACACCTTCAAACAATTCAAAGGCGCCATTGATGCGCCGCACGGATTGATCCTCGTCACCGGCCCGACGGGTTCGGGCAAAACCACGACCCTTTATTCGGCGCTCAACGAGCTGAACAATCCCATTTACAACATCATCACCGTCGAAGACCCGGTGGAATTCCAGGTTCCCGGCATCAATCAGGTGCCGACCAAGAAGGAAATCGGCCTGACCTTTGCCAATGCCTTGCGCTCCATCCTGCGCCAGGACCCGGACATCATCATGATCGGTGAAATCCGCGACACCGAGACGGCCGAAATCGCCATCGAAGCTGCGCTGACCGGGCACCAGGTCTTGAGCACCATGCACTGTAACGATGCGCCCGGCGCCATTGCGCGCCTTGACGACATGGGCATCGCGCCGTTTTTGATTTCCTCGTCCGTCATTCTTTCCTGTGCGCAACGTCTCATGCGCCGGATCTGCTCGCACTGCAAGGAGCCGGTGACCTACCCGCCCAAAATGTTCGAGGATCTCGGCATTGATCCCGCCACTTTCGAAGGGGTGCAGCTCCACCGCGGCCGTGGCTGCGATCGCTGTAAAAATTCCGGTTATGCCGGCCGCATGGCCATCATCGAGGCCATGACGATCTCCGACCAGATTCGCAAACTCATCATTGGTCGCGCCAACACACGCGAATTGGGAAAGGTGGCCATCAGCCAGGGAATGCGCACGCTCCGCATGGTGGGACTCGACCGCGCGCGCGATGGCATTTCCACGCTGGAACAGGTGTTGATGATCACCTCGGCACATTGACCTTCGTCCCCGGGCGCCGGCTCAAAATTTCCGTTGCGGAGCAGCCAATGGCTGCGGTGCCGGCGACAACCATGGGGCCAGCTGCGGCGCCCAGGCCTCCGCGGGCGGAGGTGACGTGTAGCTGAGCGCCCAGGCACTGGGCAGCCTGGGCATTTCCGGGGCTTTGCTGATGCCGCTGTTCAAAGGAGCAAACGACGCGCCCATCCGGGGCGGTTGGGCGAGACCGGAGCCCAGCAACGTTTGCGGCAGGGAGGTTTTTAGGCCGCCGGCTGAAGGATTTGCCGCCGCAGCGGCGGATGGCAAACCCGGGTTAATCAATTGTCTGAACCGGTCCATGTCCGTCAGTTGTGCCGGGTTGGGTGCCGGCACCGGTGCCGGCGCCGGTTGGTCGAACAATCTGGACCAGCCATTGTTTTCGTTCTGCCGGTCCGCGGTGGAATTGAACAGCGGGTTGGCCAGGGCGCCCGGACTGACCAGCCCACCGTAGAGGGAGTTGGACCGGCTGTTGCGGTCGCTGAAAGAATTCCAAACCGGAGACGAATTGACCAATGACAGCCCATTGGTCCGGGCCAACTGCATCTGATTCTGTCTTTCGTTGTAGCGTTCCAGCGCGGTTGAATATTTCCGCTGGCCGAAAGCGTTGTGGTCCGTGATGCCAAAAATCTTTTCCGGCGTGGCGGCACCAAGGATTTCCTCCGGCGTCAGCAGCGCCCAATTGTTGCGCCGGTCCAGCAGGTCCTGCACCCGCGCCGCCGCTTCCGATGAAAACACCGGCCCGATGGATGGCAATGGCGCGGGATTGGGCGAAGGGGCGAAATTGAGCGTGGAGGGAACCTCAAACGCGTTTTCGAAATCAAGGGTGCCCGGCGGTTTGGGTGAAAGTGATGGCAGGTTGGAGACAACGTCGTCGGTATCCGGCGAGGAAAACCTGATGTCTTCTCCCGGCCGGGATCCGGCGTACTGGGCGTGGAGGGGCAATACCACCCCGAACGCCATGGCGGCCAAAAGCAGCCCGCGCTTCAAAAATGAAAGGCTGAAATCCATCTCAAGTTATCAGGCTATTCAATTGGACACCCGAGGTCAAAAATCAATTCAAACCCCGCGAATCTCTGCGGATTTGATGGTGATTTGAGTGGTTAAACCGTGCTGCCGCTTGATTCGAACCCTCAACTCTCAACCTTCAGCCCTCCACCTGTCCTACTGCCGCTCGTACTCGCCTTTGTTGACCCTTTTGAGCACGGTGAATCCGGCTTTTTTGGCGTCCGTGATGGACAGCGGCTTGAGCTTGTGCGGCGAATTGAAGGTGGAAATGATTTTGCGCACCGGTTTCTTGCACGCCGGACAATGGGTCAGCGGCTTGGCCGAAAGCGGCCGGCGCAGGGTGAACTGCCCGCCGCACACCTTGCAGTCGCCCTCGCACAATTCGTATTCGTATAGGGGCATGGTCAAATGTCGGATACCCGTCTCCGAATGTCGAATTGGAAGGTCAATTCGTCAATCAAACAAATTGACCGGTGGTGTCCTGATTCCGGGAGCGCGGCATTTATGCCGCTTCATCGTCCCTCGCCATTTGTGCGATGAAGCGGGCGGAAGCCCGCGCTCCGAAGACAAATCAGGACCGGCGAATTGACCCGCCGGGCGGGGGCTTCAGTGGCGCTGGGGCCGGCCTTTCCGCCAGGCCTCGAGCTGGGCTTTGGCGTATTGGATTTGTTCCGGGGTGAAGACGGGGTTGGTTGCAATCTGGCGCACGATTTTCACGGCCGGTTGAAGATTGCCGCAATACCGGGCGTGGACCTCGGCCAGTTTGATCCGGGAATCATAATCTCCGGGTTGTTCCTTGATTTTCTGTTCCAGGATTTCGATGGCTGTGCCGAAATATCCGCGCGCGATCAGGTCATCCATGGATTCCGGCTGGGCGGCGACGGCTTCCGGCCCGGGCTTTTCCCGGCTCCATTCCGCAATGGAACGACGCGCAAATTCGACATGGTCGGGGGAAACGTGCGGTTGCTTTTCGAACGACCGGAGCACGGCCAGGGCCCGGTCGGGCTGGTGCAGCTCCTCCGCATACAGCCGCATCAGCATCATCGCCGCATCCACATTGGCCGGATTCTCCGCCCGCAGTGAAAGCAGAACGGCTTCCGCCTCGGCGAATTTTTCCTGCGCGCGCAGCCGGGAAGCTTCGCGGAGCGGCCCGGGTTTTTGAACCCGGTCCGCTTTGACCCCGAGGTGCTCCAGCATGGTTTCCAGGGTGAGGATGCTGGCCTCTCCGGATTCCTGGAGCTCCCGGCACATTTGAATTGCCTCCTCCCTCCGGCCACTCTGGATCAGGCTGGCCACCCGGTCCAGGTCGCGAAGCTGCTGGTTGGAATCAAACTCCCGGTCGTCCGTGGGATCGATCAGGTGATGAAACCAGCGTGCGAACATTTCCACGACACAACCGCACCAGACGAGGGCAAACGCCATGCCAATCAGGGTCACCAGCGGCATGACCTGGATGACGCCCGGCAGGCGGAGGAACACTTCCACCAGGATCAGGGTGATGCCGCAGCGCAGAGCCCGGCGGATGCTGTCCGCCTTTTTATCCGCGCCCGTCACCTGGGTGTCATACCCGCTCAGCCACCAGGCCGCCAGGGTGGTTAGCACGAGGACCGTGAGATGAGTGAGCAACGCTGGCATCAGGACGGAACCGATGAAAACACGCGGCGGCCAAAAAACACGTACACGAACGGTTCAAGATGACCATGCCGCCGCGCACCTCGTGGTCGCCTTCGCACAACTCGCATCCGTATGCGGCACGGCTACTTCTTCAAAAACGCGCTGAACAGATCGATCGGCAGGGGCAGGAACGTGGTCGTGTTGTGTTCGCTGGCCATTTCACGCATGGTCTGGAGATAGCGCAGCTGCAGCGCAATCGGCTCCTTGGCAATCATCGCGGCGGCCTGCACCATTTTTTCCGCGGCTTGGAATTCGCCCTCGGCATTGACGACCTTCGCGCGGCGTTCGCGCTCGGCCTCGGCCTGCTTGGCCATCGCGCGCTTCATGCTGTCCGGCAGCGCCACATCCTTGATTTCGACGGCGGTAACCTTGATGCCCCACGGCTCGGTCTGGCGGTCGATGATTTCCTGCAGCTTCTGGTTGATCACGTCGCGTTGGGAGAGCAGGTCGTCCAGCGACGCCTGGCCCAGCACACTGCGCAGCGTGGTCTGCGCGATGAGCGAGGTCGCCTTCCAGAAATTTTCCACCTTCACCACCGCCGCATTCGGATCCACCACGCGAAAATAAACCACTGCATCCACCGTGGCCGGCACGTTGTCGCGCGTCATCACCTCCTGCTTGGAAACGTCAATGGTCACGACGCGCAAATCCATCCTTACCAACTTGTCCACCACGGGGATAAGGAATATCAGCCCCGGCCCTTTTGCGCCCTGCAATTTGCCCAGCCGGAAGATGACGCCGCGCTCGTATTCGCGCAAAATCCGCATCGCCTGGGGCAAAATGAAAATGGCCAGGACCACGAGAATGATCACAATGGGGGCCGCGGCGCCAAACAAGGTCATAAGTCCGTGGATGAGTTCGTTCATATTTTTCTCCGTTAGGTTTTTTTAGGTTTCACTTTTAACGTCAATCCTTCGATGCCAGTGACTTCGACGGGCTGGCCGGCTTCCACCGGCGTTTCGCTCACGGCGTTCCAGTTTTCGCCCTCGATAAACACCCGGCCGCCCTGCGCGTCAATCCCCGAAAGCGCGTTGACCGTTTGACCGAGCATCGTTTCCTTGCCGGTCTGGGCGGGCTTGAACTGCGCGCGGATGCCCTTGCCGACGACAAACACGAAAAAGGCCGCGGTGACCAGCGTTGCCGGAAGGATCCAGGACAGCGACAATCCAAAACCCGGCGCCGCGTGACTGAACAGCATCAGCGCACCGAGGAAAAAGGCCACCATCCCGCCGACCGTCAACACCCCGTGCGTCGGCGAATAAATGTCCACGATGAACAACGCGATCGCCAATGCGATCAGGACCAGTCCGGTGACGTTGACCGGCAGGATGGACGACATGTAAAGCACCAGGATCAGCGCAATCGCTCCGACGATGCCTGGCAGGATCGCACCGGGGCTGCTCAATTCGCCGATGATCCCGTAAATCACCATCAGCATCAGGATGAACATGACTTCCGGCCGTAAGAACAGCTGGGAAAATTGCTCCCACGTGTTCATGGGAATTTCCACAACCTTGGCCTCCGCGGTGCGGAGGGTCCTCTCACCCAGCTTGCGTCCATCGATTTGCTTGAGCAAATCCGGCACGTCGTCCGCGATCAGGTCAATGACCCCGATGTCGAGCGCCTCTTCGCTCGTAATCGAAGCGCTATCGCGCACCGAGGAAATGGCCCAGTCGGTATTGCGATGCCGCTTGTCGGCGATGGACTTGGCGAACATGGCCGTGTCGTTCTCGATTTTGGTCTTCATCGTGTCATCGGTCTTTGCGACATCGCCACTGGCGCCAATCTCGACCGGGTGCGCCGCGCCGATGCGCGTGTGCGGCGCCATGGCCGCCACATCCGCCGCCATGGTGATAAACACGCCCGCACTGCCCGCCCGGGCCGGCGCCGGCGCCACGAAAACCACCGTGGGTATCTTCGAGTTGTAGAAGGTCTGGACGATTTCCGAGGTGGAATCCAGCAGTCCGCCGGGGGTGTTGAGCTGGATGAGAAGGCACTCGTCGTTTTGCGCCGCGGCCAGGTCCGCCGACCGGGCGATATAGCTGGCGGTGGCCGGGCCGATGGCGCCATTGATCTCGATCAGCCCCACCTGCGCAGCTTGAACCGCGGCCGCGCCCAGCAGCAGCCCCGCGATTGCCATGAAATGCCAACGCTTCATAACTGTCCCGACTTAATCGCACCTTAACAAAAGGCCTGCCGGCCGCAAACGATTTAATTTTGCGGGCCGCGGCTGATTTTCAGCGCGCGAAACCTTCCGCCATGGCCACCGCCTTGAGCATGGCCTTGGATTTGTTGACGGTCTCCTGGAATTCGCCCTCGGGCGTGGAATCATTCACCCAGCCGCCGCCGGCCTGCACATAAGCCTTGCCATCCTTGAGCAGCGCGGTGCGGATGGTGATGCACGTGTCAAGGTTGCCGTTGAAGGAAAAATAGCCGACGCAGCCCGCATACGGCCCGCGCGCGGTCTGCTCCAGCTCGGCGATGATCTGCATGGCGCGGATTTTTGGCGCGCCGCTCACCGTGCCGGCCGGGAACGTCGCGCGCATCAAGTCATAAAGCGTCTTGCCGGCGGACAGTTTGCCTTCGACCTGTGACACGATGTGCATGACGTGGCTGTAGCGCTCGATGATCATCAGGTCCTTCACCTGCACACTGCCGAAATCGCACACGCGCCCGATGTCGTTGCGCGCCAGGTCCACGAGCATCACGTGCTCGGCGCGCTCCTTCGGGTCGGCCAGCAGCTCCTGTTCCAGCGCGGCGTCTTCCTCGTCTGATTTGCCGCGCCGGCGCGTGCCGGCGATGGGGCGGATTTCCACCCGGCCATCCTCGCAGCGCACGTGGATTTCCGGCGAGGCGCCGACGAGAGAAAAGCCGCCCAGCTCCAGCAAAAACATGTAGGGCGACGGATTTACCGAGCGCACGGCGCGGTAGACGTCAATCGGCGACGCCTTCACCGGCGTGGAAAACCGCTGCGACCCGACCACCTGGATGATGTCGCCGGCGGTGATGTATTCCTTGGCCTTGAGGACGTTGGCATAAAACTTTTCCGGCGGGACATTCGATTCAAACGGCACGGGCGGGACTTCGGCCGGCAGGGTGACCGGATGATGTTCGCTCGGCTGTTCGAGCAGCGAAACGAGCCGCTCGATTTCGCCCACGGCATCCTCGTAGGCCTCGGCCGGGCTGGCCGCGCCCTCGAGAAAGGCGTTGACCAGGACGGTGATGGTCTGGGCCACGCGGTCGAAAATCAGCAGCTGGTCGGCGACGAGAAAAACCATCGTGGGGGTCTGCAACTCGTCCCGGGGCGGGCGCGGCACGACCGGTTCGACGTCATGGATGAACTCGTAGCCGATGAAGCCGATGGCGCCGCCGGTGAAGCGCGGCAGGCCTGGCAGCAGGACCGCGCGATATTGTTTCATCACGCGCTCGACAACTTCGAGACCGTCCACAACCTGGTGGGGCGCGTCACTCCGTGCGCGCCGGGCCTCACCCGGGTTCGAGGCGGCGGGCAGTGGCGTGCCCGTCCGGCCTTTGATTTCGAAGGTTTCGACCACCTTGCCGTTCTCAATAACTTCCACGCATCCGCCGGTTTGTTTGATAACCGCGCGCGGGTTGCAGCCAACGAACGAGTAGCGGCCGATATGCTCGCCGCCTTCGACGGACTCGAACAAAAACGATTCGCCCGCGCCGCGGATTTTCCGGTAGGCGGACAGCGGCGTTTCAATATCGGCCAGCAGGCGGCGCGTGACGGGGATCACATTGCCCTGCGCAGCCAGTTTCAAAAATTCATCCAGGGTTGGTGAATGCATGGGTCAAATGATTTTGTCGGGGACCCAGACCTTGGCCGGTTCCGCCGGCAACAAGCTCTTGCCGTTCACCCGGGAAGGTTGCCGCGCGCCCAGTTTTTTCGTGGCGCGATGGATCCGCCAGACGGCCAGCAGCGTGTAAAGTGCCACGGCGGCGGCATAGGCCACCATGCCCATGCCGATGGCGAATGGCATCAGCCGCAGGTTGCTGAAGTAGATCAGCGCGGCGCCGACGCCGGCGGTCAGCAGGGTGTTGCCCGCCAGGCAGGACAGGTAAAGCGTGACGGGGGTTTCCCGGATGCGCTCGAGATGCCACTGGCGGTAAGTCTCCTCGCCGAGCGAATGCATGAGCCAGGCGGACTGGAAATTGCGCGCGGCCACCAGCACGCTGGCCGTGGCGACAACGATGGCCGACAGCGGCCAGGCGGCCAGAAACCCGACGAACACAGCGTTGACCAGCAGACCCCATTTCCAGCCGAGCATTTTGGCGAGGGGATTGCCTTCGAGCACCAGATTCGGCGTCGCGATCCTCGTGCTGAGAAAATCCATTCCCCGGGCAAAAATCAGCAGCAACAGCAGCAGGAAATAATCGCGGCTGGCAAATGAAACCGTTTCGCCCATCACTTCTTCTTTCCGTAAATCTGCTCCGGTGTTTCGAGCTGCGGTTCCGTGGTCTTGAACGATTTCCCGTCCTTTTCCACCGAGCGGAAAAAGCAGGACTGGTAGCCTTCATGGCAGGCGGCGCCGATTTGTTCCACCTGGATCAACAGGGTGTCGCCGTCGCAATCGAAGGCAAGGTCCCGGACCGTCTGCGTGTGGCCGCTTTCCTCGCCCTTCATCCAGAATTTCTGGCGTGACCGGCTCCAGAAATGGGTCTTGCCCGTCTCGACGGTCTTTTCGAGCGAGGCGCGGTTCATCCATGCCATCATCACGACGCGCCCGGTTTTTTGTTCCTGAATGATGGCCGGAATCAGGCCGTTCGAATCAAATTTCAGTTTGTCGTAAAAGCTCATGGTTGGTGCAAATTGTGTCCCGCAAGATAGCAGAAACGACGCGGCAAACCATTAAAAAGTGGTTCGTCGTCGTTTTCGGTGGAACCAGGTGTCGCCCGGTAACACCCCCGGAAACGTCATAAAAGACTACCGTGTCTGGCGCGGTGCGTTGGTCGGGCTTGGAATGGCATTCGTGGAAACATCGGCAGCGGGGTTGGTGGCGGGGTTTTCACGCTCCGCCAGGCTGCATTCCAGCCGGTACTTGAGGCCGGCGAACGCCTGGTTGGTCACGATATTGAGCTGGGCACGGGCCTCGGCGAAGCGGCCGGCGGCCAATTTTATCCGCGCCAGATGGATGAATACCGCTTCGCGCTCATTGTCGTTGTGGGCGGTTTTCAGCGCATTGGTCCAGGCCGTCAGGGCGTCGTTGGTGCGCAGCGGGCGGATGCCGTAATAACTTTCCGCGTAATCGGTCGCCAGCAGAAAATCATCCGGCGCCAGTTGCATGGCCTGGCGATACAGCGCGAGCGATTTGTCAAAAACCTGCGGTTCGTTCAGGCCGTAAAACGTCATGGCGTCCTTGCGGAAAAGATAAACCGTGGTGGCCAGGTTCCGATAATACAGCGATTCGCCGGGATCCAAAGCCATGGCCCGGGCGTAGTACACGAAGGCGTTGGTCAGGGGGCCATGTTCGCCGCAATAGTTGGCGAGCTGGTTCCAGGCCGCCGGATTCTTCGGATCGAGCGCCGCCGTTTTCTGGTATTCGTCCGCCGCCGCATCCTCTTCGCCGAGGTCATTCAAAAAGGTCCCGTAAGCCAGATGCCCGCGCGCGGAGTCCGGATGACGCCGCAGAAAGTCCTCGTAGTCTTTGCGGACGGAATCGAACCGCTCCCGGATGCGCCGGTTCAAGGCTTCCTTCGACTCGCCCGCGCCCTGGGCGGCAAAGGCGTTGTTATCGCGGATCCATTGGTCCACCTCGTTCATCGCCGCGTCGTCTCCGGCCATCACCTTGGCCAGCTCCTTCGTCTCCGGATCGTCGGGATTCGCCAGGGCGACCGAAATGCCGGTCTTCTGCTGGATCAGATTGCTGACGGCCAGCGGCTGATTGGTGGCGATCAACGCGCCCACCAGACCGATGAGGAGTTCATTCACGTGGATAACGTATCATTCTGGCCGGGCGCGTCGAGGCGCAAGCGGCTGGCAAATCGGGATTGGGGCGCACCGCAACTACACCGTCTGCCTTTCTGCGCCGGTGAAGCTTTCACGGGCGCACGATGAAAACCTGGTTTTCCACGTGCGGGGTCTGATCGACCCGATGAGGGTCACGCCACCTGCCGCAGCATGTTCTGGCCGCCAAACGGATTCGGCGTGCGCAAGGCGCATTCGGGATCATCGCGCCATTCACCATCCACGAGGAAACGGTAATAGTGTGAGCCCGGCTGCAGTTCCACCGTAGTTCGCCACGTGCCGTCCGCGCTTTTCTGCAAACTGATGGGACGCTCCTGCCAATGTGTAAAGTCGCCCACCAATTGCACGCTCCTCGCCTCGGGAGCGGAGAACGCGAAGGCTTGTTTTTGGCCCTGGCCATTCCTCAGGTTTGTTTTCTTTGCCATATTCTATTCCTTTCCGAGGGTCGAAAACGCCTAACCCTCATGTAACCATAGCTTGAAGCGGCGACATTGCAACCATCCTGGCCGGCTATTCGTTGATGCCCCAATGGCGCGGTGTGCGGGGTTGGCCCGTGGACCAGGGCAACTCCGGAACCACCGGCGGTTTTCGCTGCCACATCCGGTGGACGAAATCCATTGAATCCCCGTCCTCCCCCAAATTGCGGCAGCCCAGGAAAGGCAGGCCATGCCACTCCGCAAATTCCTTCAGCCGGGCCCACGGCGACCTCGGTCCGGCGGCTTCCTCCGGGCATAATGCCATCAGGGCGGCATTCTTGATTTGCCGGCGCTCCGCCCAATGCTCCAGCCATTCCAGCAGTGTGTCCGGCAGCAAATGAATCTCGCTCAGGGCGACCACGATCAGGTCTGCGTCGATGGTCTCCGCCAGGGCGGCATCCCCCAGGGCCGATGGTTTCAGCAAGTCAAGCCGCCACGGCTTGATGTCCCATCGCAAGGCTTCGTCCGTGCGAATCGCCGCGCGATCCAACAGCGCGGCGGCTCGCGCGGCATAATCGAAGTCATCGTAAATGACCGCTGCTTTCGGCATCAGCTCCAGCAAACGTTTCTCTCTTGCGACACTGATATCCATACGACTTTGCTTTGCTCCTTTAACTTTCCGACAACGCTGGTGCAAAATCAGTTCAACCAAGTGAACAAGTTTCTTCGGAAAAATTTCCTGAGCGGCGGGAAGTGCGAGGGCGCACGCTGGCTGGCCAAAAACAGGACAGCGCCGGGTGGAGAGGCGAACGATGACTGCTATTCGGCCTTGGCCTTCGCCAGATCGTGCGGATAAATCTTGAATACGTAATAAACCGCCTGATGGGGACCGGGGTTTCGCAGGCCGTGCGGTTCGTTCGACGCCTGGAAGATGATTCCGCCGGTTTCCACAAGGTTGGTCCGGCCGTTTTGCATCGCTTCCAGGACCCCTTCCTTGACGATGATGACCTCTTCTTCCGGATGCTGGTGGGCCGCATGCGGCGCTTCGCCCGGGTTAACCGTGGTGACATGGCATTCCAGGCGGTCAAGCGTGGCCGTGCGTTCGTCGAAGCATTCCCGGCGCGACCCGGTTTTTGTCGGCTCGGCCTTGAAACCGGCCCAGTTGAAAACCGACGCGTGCATCACCGGTTTGACGGGGGTTTGGGCCAGGGCCAGGGCGGCGGCCGTGATTAAAATGGCCACTCCGGCCACCAGGGAATCTCGACGGGTAATCATGAGCGCATTTCCGCCCCAAATCCCAGGCAAGTCAAGCGATTAGATGGAACTGCCGATGTGCGCTCAAGGTGCGACCGGCACGGCGTTGATATCAATCTGATTGGTAAGACCGATCACTGCCGTGCCGGAAATGCGTGAATTCGACGGGGACCACGGCTCCGACCGGCCTGCCGGTATGTTTTGCATTTCCCCACCTCCGCCTCCACCTCCGCCAAAGCCACCGGCTGGTGCAACCGGAGTTCCGTTGGTGATCAGCACCAAACTGCCGGTAAAGACAACGCTCTGTTTCAGGCTTAGGTTCGTGCCGGCCACGCGAAAGAAATAATTCAGCCCGGGCGCCGCGCTCACTTTGCTTTCCGATACGGCCTTACCTTCTGGTTGCCGGGACGGGGTTCCAGCCACTGTGGCTTCCGACGTGAACGCACCCCGGACGCTATTGGTATCCAGCGTTCCGGCCGCGGGCCCCGGATCGGTTTTGTTTGCCGGTTCCGGTTGCACGGAACCGCTGTAAACCGAGCCGTCCTGATCCACCACGCGGATTTCACGGCCGTTCTGCTGCACTTGAAACAATGCCAGCACCGGGGCGGTTCGGGCAGTTGCAGCTTTGTCCCCGACGCGGCGGGACAAGCCGGTGGTGATGACGTCGCTCCGGGCGAAATATTGGGAACGACCGGCGGTCCATTGAAGGGAGTTCGTTGACTTGGCGACAAAGCCGACGATCTTTGCTGATGAAATCTGAGCCGGTTCGGCCACCTGACCATGCGCGTCGGCAGATGAAACGGCCACACCCGCGTCTTTTGATTTTTCCCGCTCCGGTTCGGATTTTAAGAGCTCCTTCGACACGGTCAGCGTTTCTGCCGGTGGGATTGCGGTGACCACCGGCGCTGGCGATTGCATCGGGGCGGCGGGCGGGGGCGTTGCCGGCATTTCCGATGATCGTTCGCGTTCGTTTTCGCCGGCAAAGGCCAGTTGTTGCCGCCCGCGATTGGTCAGTTCCGAAAACCGCGCGCGGTCCGCGAGCTCGACGTGTCCGTCGGCGAACAAAACGGCGCGGCTCTTTTTGTCCATCGGCGAATAGGCCAGCACGGAACCGGGCGTTAAATTGCTGAGCGGTTGTCCGCTGCCCAGAAAGACGAACTGTCCGCCGGATACCGGGTCAATGGTTGCGGCATCCGCTTTCAGGTAGTTCGTCATTTCCCCGTAAGTCGCCGGCAGGCGGCCGCGGTTGTCTTCGGCGTACATCCGGGCCGCCACGCCAATTTGCCTGAGATTGGACATGGCGCCGATGGATTGCGATCTCATCTTCGACCTGGACAAGGCGGGCAGCAGCAGGGAAGCCAGCAGGGCGACGATGGCCACCACCACGAGCACCTCGACCGGCCGGAAAGAAATCTGCCGGAAACGTTGCCAGAACGATGCCGGCTTCCGTTCTTCCCGTGCGCCGAATTGCCGCCGGATTTCGCCCTGCAACAACCGCCGCGTGGCGGGATGCAGGTCCAACGGTGCGCCGGCCTGGCCGCGGCGTTTTTTGGCGAACGCCCGCAGCCACTTTTCAATTTTGCGTTCCGGTTCCATGCGTTCAGCTAGTTAGACGGGAAAGCGATGGCGCTTTCCCGCGAAAACATTTTGCGCGCGATTTCCTCGAGCTGGTCGAGGCACTTGCTCAGGCGCGAACTGACGGTTTTCGGATTCAACACCAGCGCGCCGCTCAACTCCTCATAGCTCAGGTCTCCGAAATAGCGCAACTCGATGATTTCCCGGCACGGCTCCCCGAGCCGGTCCAGCGCCGCGCGCACCAGCGCCATCTGTTCGGCGCTCATGAGCTGCTCGTCGGGGCCGGGCCGGGTGCCGGGCGGATCGGGCGTCCGGCCGGTGGCCGGGTCCTCAGCCTGCAGGGAAAGCGCCGGCTGTCCGCCGCCGCGCTTGGCCGCCGTCCGTTTTTCCCGGAAGTCCCGCGCTTTGTTGGTGGCGATGCGAAACAGCCAGGTCTGGAACCGGCTTTCGCCCTGGAAAGAGCCCAGGTTTTTGATGACGGATAGAAAAACGTCCTGGCAGATTTCCTCGGCGTCTTCGCGCGTGAAATCGGGCGCGAGCTGGAAAATGAACCGGCCGGCCGCCGCGTAATGCAGGTCAAACAGCTCGTCCCACGCTTCGGCTTCGCCCCGGCGGCAGCGCGCCAGCAATTCGGCTTCCGGGTCCATTCGCCACCGACTCTATTTAAACCCGCGCCGTTTGAACAGATTTCTCTCCGGGAGCATTTCCGGACGCCTTCCGTCTGACCAGACATGAACGTGCCACCGGTTTGTGTGCCAGTTCCGGCCCGGATGCGAAATCCGCGCCTCGTCCACCCGTGCCGGCAGACAATTCTTTTACAAACCTTTTACCCCGGCCTGACACCGGTCAAGTCCGTCCCGGCTAATTTCCCACCCATGAACATTTACTTTCTGCCCACGGGCGCTGAGCCGCCTGAAGGCGGAACTCCAAACCCTTTCCCCGGCCCGGGTCTGACTTCAAAACGGAGAACATTATGAAAAAAACAACCACGTCCTTGCTTGCCGGGCTGTTGCTGGCCACGGCGGCTTACCCCCAATCGCCGGACTCCCTCCAGCCGCCCGGCTCCGGCGACGCGATTCAATTTGACGGCGTGGACGACAAGCTGGCCGTTGGCGGCAGCAGCGCCATCAGCGGCACGTTTACGGTCGAGCTGTGGGTCAAGCCGGCGGATTTGGCGCGCGTGCCCGGCTTCCTTGGCTCGCGCACCCCGAATGATTATGCCTTCGGCATCCAGCTTCTGGGCGGCAATCAAATTCATGCCGTCATCGGCAACGGTTCGAGCTGGGCGACCACCTCGGCGGATGCGCCGTGCCCGTCCACGGCCGGCTCATGGATTTGCCTCGCTTGCGTGGTGACGCCCACCAATTACGCGGTTTACGTAAACGGCCAGCCGGCGGGTTCGAACACTTACAGCCCGACCGTGCCCGTGCTCCGCGATGCGAACCATCAATTGTTCATCGGCTGGTCCGGCTTCGGATCGGAATTTTTCAAAGGCGAGATTGCGCAGGTTCGGATTTGGAATGTCGCGCTGAAGCCGCGCCGCATCGCGAACATCTGGCACCGCATTCTGCCGCTTCCGCAAAAAGGGCTGGTCGCCTGGTATTGTTTCAACGAAGGCGGCGGCTCGCTCGTTCATGACGCGAGCGGCAACGGCAACGACGGAGTTTTGCAGAACGGCCCGATGTGGGTGCGGGCGGGTTTGCCATCGCTCCGGCCGGCATCCTCTGATGAATTGGTCTTCCGCGAAGTCCGTTACGCCGGAAAATTGTCTGACAATGAAGCCCGGTTTGTCGTGGACATTGATGGCCAATCCACCGGCAAGGGCGAAGCCACCGTGGAATTGTTTGCTGGCGATGTGGCGTTGCTGCCGGCGAAACTGCCGGAACAACTGAAGATTGTCCGTGAAGGCAACCGTTACTTTCTCACGGCCGCGCATCCGGGCCGGTTCAAATTCAAGCTGGAGCTGGTGGCCAAAGTCCAGCGGACGGAACCGTGGAACGGGGTTTCCTTCACCGGTCCGGCCGCCACCATCGCCTCCGTGGTCGCCCAGGCTGGCGGCACCAACACCGAAGTCCAGTTGCTGAACGGCACGTTGCTCGAAGCCGCCCGAACCAATGGCGTCTCGCGCGTGAGCGGTTTTCTGCGTGCGGACCGGACCGTTGCCCTCAAGTGGCAGGGCAAGATCACCGAAGTCGCGCGCAAGACGTTGTTGACCGTGGATTCCGTCCTCGCGGCGCAAATCACCCCGACCGACATCAAATACACCAGCCGCTTCCACTATGATGTCGTCCAGGGCAACGCCCCCCGGCTGACGCTGGCCCTGCCCGCGGCGCAGGCCATCACCCGGCTGGCCGGCGATCAAATCCGCGACTGGCAGCTCAAGCCCGAGGGTGACCGGCAGCTGCTGGTCATCGAATTCATCAAGCCGATTGAAAAAGCTTACGACCTCACGGTTTACTCGGAGCAATCCGTCGAAGGCGCGGATGCCCGCGCGTCGCTGAATCCCCCGCAGCCGCTCGCTGTCGAGCGCGAGTCCGGCGGCCTGGCGATTTCCAGCGAAGACACGCTGGTGGAAACGGATTCGCTGGCGGGCCTGCGCCGGGTCAACGCCGCCGAGGGAGCGCTGGCGGCCTACCGCTTCAATGGCCGCCCGTTCACGCTCGCGCTGCGGCTCAAGCGCATCGAGCCGGTCATCACCGTGGCCGACCGCATTGGCGCCCGGCTGGAAGAAACCCGGCTGCTGGTCTCGCATCACCTGGCGTTGACTGTGGAAAAGGCCGGCCTCTATGCGCTGGAACTGGTGCTGCCGGCGGGGTTCGTCGCGGCCGAGGTGCGCGGCGAAGGCGTGGAGGATTGGAAGGTGGCCGACGGCAAATTACAGGTGAGCTTCCCGGTCCGGGTCCTCGGCGCACGGACGCTCGACATTCAGCTCGAGCAGGCGCTGAAAGTTTTTCCGGAACAAATTGTAATTGCGCCGCTGCGGGTGATCAGCGCCGCCAAGGAAACGGCGCAGATCGGCGCGGCTTCGTCGCCCGGCATCCGGCTTAAAACCGCCGAATTGTCCGGCCTGCGCGAAATTCCCGTCAACCGCCTGGCGGACCGCACCGACGAAATCCTGGCGTTCGCGGCCGAGCAGCCGGACTGGACATTGTCGCTGGCCGGCGAGCGGCTGGCGGCGCGGGTTGCCGCGGACGTGTTCAACCTCGTGACGATTGGCAACGGCGTCGCCGGCGGCAGCGCGACGATCCGCTATGGTTTCGTCAACCAAGGCGTGCAGGAGCTCAAGGTGAAACTTCCGGCGTATTGTAAAAATGTCGATTTCACCGGCCCGAACATCCGGCGCAAGGAGATGGTTTCAGGGGCTCGTGGAACTCGCCCCTCCGAGACCGACACGAATGACGTGGTCTGGACCATCGGCCTGCAGGACAAGGCCTGGGGCGGCTACACGCTGGTGGTCACGTATGATTACCAGTTTGATCCCCGGGGCGCGACCCTGCCGGTGGGCGGCATCCATGCGCTGAACGTCGAGCACGAGACCGGGTCCATCGCCATCACGACCGCCGCCAGCCTGAAGCTCAGCCCGCAGCCGGCGGGGGAATCGCTGCATCGGGTGGACGAAACGGAACTGGCGGCGGCCGACCGCGCATTGATCACCCGTTCGGTGGTGCTGGCCTGGCAATATACCGGCGACCAATACGACCTGGCCGTGGGCGTGCAACGCTACGAAGAATTGCCCGTGCTCGCGGCCGTGGCCGACCGCACGGAAATCACCTCCGTCCTTACCGAGGCCGGTGAAATGCTGACGCAGGCATCCTTCATGGTGAAAAACAGCGACAAGCAGTTCCAGAGATTCCAGCTGCCGCCGGACGCAACATTATGGGGTTGCTACCTCAACGGCCAGCCGGCCAAGCCGGAGCGCGACGGCGAATGGGTGCTGGTCTCGCTGCCGCATGGCGCAAACCGGGACGAGGCGTTCGCGGTGGACATCGTTTATGCCCAGACGAACGCCCCGCTGAAATCGGCCTGGGCCCGGACGCTCCAGCTTTCGGCGCCCCGTACCGATGTGCCAAACACTTATGCCGAATGGCAGCTTTACGTCCCGGCATCACAACGGCTTTCCGGTTTTGGCGGCACCATGAAGGTGGCGCAGGGCGTGACCTATGGCTGGTTTGATGCGTGGCGGGAATTTCTCACCTTCTACGGGCAGGTGCTGAATGAAGCCGGCGCGGCGCTAATGGGTTTCGGTGTGCTCGCCTTTTTGACCGTCGCGCTGGTCGTCTCCGCCGTGCGCCGCGGCTGGAACGGTTTGATCACGATGCTGGTCGTCATCGCCGTCATCGCCATTCTCGGCGCCATGCTGCTGCCCGCCTTGTCCAAGGCGAAAATTAAATCGCAATCCGTCAGCGCCCTGAGCAACCTCAGACAAATCGGCGCGGCGGCCCAGATGTTCGCCGGTGACAACGGCGGCCGCCTGCCGTTGTCCTACGAAGAAATGACGAATTATCTGCGTGGAGACACGTTGACGGTGGATCCGGTGACCGGCACGAGCTTCACCTATCTGGGCGCCGGCCTGCAGCTCCATGAGTTGAAACCTGAATCGGTGCTGGCCTATTCGCTGGTGAACAACGGCCGGTGTTCGGCAGTGTTTGCCGATGGACATTCGGAAATGATGAGCGCCGGGCGGTTTACCGAACTGTCCCAACGCGGCCTGGTGCAGCGGATGTCGCCGGTTGAACTCGGCCAACAGCTGCAGGCGGATGCCATTTCGCGCAGCCAGTTCCGACGAACTGGCGGCGGCGGCGGTGACCGTGTTGCCACCGGGTATGCGGCGCCCGGAAGAACACCGGCCCGGGCTACAGTGCCGGAACTGGCAGCTCCGCCAGTTCCGCCGGCGGATGTTTCCGTGGCCACCAACGGCTTTTCCGGCAGTGTGGATGTGGTCGGCTACGTGCCCGCCCCTGGGTCGTCACCGGCGCCAATGGCCGCCGGTATCCGCTCCATCCGCATTGAAATTCCGCGTACCGGCCAGCCTTTCGTCTTCACCAAGGTTCTCAACGTCGGCAACTCGGCGCTCTCCATTCGCGCCACCACCATGTCGCTGGCCGCCTTCCAGCGGCTGCAAACGGCCGGTCAGGTGCTAGGCTTTTTGCTGGGCTTGGGCCTCGGGTGGTGGCAATGGCAGCGGCGCGAGCCGAACAGCTTCCTCCTTACGCTGGCGTTGACGCTGGTCATCGTGTCGATGGCCAGCCTGCTCATTGAATGGCGCGCGCTGCACGGCGTCCTCATCGCCGGCTTGCCGGCGGTCCTGCTGGCGCTGACGGCCTGGCTGATCTGGAAATACTGGCCGCGGCGCAGCAAACCAGCGGAAGCAATGCCGGAACCGAACCTTCCGGGACCCGCCGGCAGTCTGCCGCCCGTGGTCGCCACCCTTGCTTTGCTGCTGATGCTTGGCCTGGCGAACGCGCGCGCGGCGGATTCCGCCATCGACCCGGTCTCGATTGTTTCCGCCAGCTACACCGGCACGGTGAACGACCGCGTGGCACAAGTGGAGGCCACCCTCCAATTGTCCTCGGCGAAGCCGGACCAGACCATTCTGCTGTTCGGCGACGAAGTGGCGGTGCAGCAGTTCACGGTGAAAAGCGGCGACGCGAAGCTGGTTCGCGACAACCATGACATTGCAGTGCGGCTCGGCCGGCGCGGGGACGCGGTGGTGCAGATCAAAATGCTGGTGAAACCGGGCGGTGATGTGACGAAGCGGCGCCTGACCTTCGGCATTCCGCCGGCGCTGACCAGCCGGGTGGCGCTGGTGCTCGACCAGCCGGAGGCGGACGTGGATTTTCCGGCGGCGATTTCGTTCCGGCGGGTCCTGGACCAGGACCGGACGCGCGTGGAAGCCGTGCTGGGTTCCGCCGACCGCGTGGAACTGCTCTGGACGCCGCGGGTGAAACGCGCCGCCGAGGTGGCGGCGACGGTCTTCTGCCAGAATGCCGCGCTGGTGACGATTGCCGACGGCGTGGTCAACGTGCGGGCGATGCTGGATTATCAGGTCACGCAGGGCGAATTGCGGCAGGTACGGGTGCAGCTTCCCGCCGGCCAGCGCCTGTTGCGCGTCGAGGGCGATTCGATCCGCACCTGGGAAATCAAGGAGGCCGGCGGCCAACCAATGCTTATCGTAGAGTTGCTCCGGGGAATTTCGCCCGCCTACCGGCTGACGGTGGAGACCGAGCAAATGCTGGAGGCGCTGCCCGCGACGGTGAAGGTTGAAACGCCGCATGCAGTTGACGTGAAGCGCGAGACCGGGCTGGTGGCCTTGTGCGGCGGGGAGGAACTGGAGCTGGCGGTGGACTCGGCGCAGGAGTTGCAGCGGGTGGACGCCGGCGAATTTTTGCGCACGGGAGCGCCGAAAACCGGCGACCTGGTCAGCGCCTTCCGCTTTCTGAAACCGGACTTTGACTTGCGAACCCGGGTCGAAATGGTCCAGCCCCAGATCGAAGCCGTGGTGCGCAATCATGTCCGTCTGGGCGCCGAATCGGCGGTGATTTCTGCGGTCGTCGACTACACCATCAAGCGGGCCGGCGTGTTTGCGTTGAAGGTGGTCCTGCCTGCCGGCTGCCGGGTCGATCAGGTGACCGGTTCTAATGTCCTCCAATGGACCGAACGGAGCGGGGACGGGGCGCGGCTGCTGGACGTCACCTTGAAGGAGCGCACCATCGGTGCGTACACGCTGCGGCTCGAGCTGGTAAAAAACTTCAAGGAGCTGCCGCCGGCGGTGGCCATCGAGGGCGTGCATCCGCTGGGCACGGTGAAGCTGTCGGGCTTTGTTTCGGTGGCGGCCGAGCCGGGCGTGGCCGTGAAGACCGGGTCGTTTGACGGCCTGACGGAAATTCCGGCGTCGTCGCTGCCGGCGGATGCGGCGGCCGGCGGAACCGGAAACGTGCTCGCCTACAAATTCGTCGCCCCGGAACCGAAGCCGGTGCCCGGATGGAAGCTGGTCGTGGCGACGGATGCGGTGGAACCGTGGGTGCGCGCGGAAATCGTCAATACTTTCACGCTCACCGAGACCCTCATCAGCGGGCGGGCGCTGGTGCACTACGACATCCAGAACGCTCCGGTGAAGACGCTGTGCGTGAAGGTGCCGGCGTCGTTCAAGAACGTTGAAATCTCCGGATCCGGCATCCGCAGCCGCGAGCAGAAGGACGGCCGGTGGTGCATTGAACTACAGAACAAGACCCGTGGCGACTACACGCTGGCAGTTACCTGGGAACAACCGCGTTCCGCGAAGACGAGCCCGGTGGAGCCGGCCGGCATATCGGCCGACGGCGTGGAGCGCGAGACCGGGTTGCTGGTGATCGTGGCGAAACCGCCGCTGCAGGTCGCCGAACAACGCGCGCAGGAGTTGCAGCGGGTGGACACGCGCGACCTGCCGGAATGGGCCGGCCGGCCCGACGATGCCGCCGTGCTGGCGTATCGCTACGTGCGTCCGGGCTATGCGCTGGCGCTGGAGGCGAGGCGGTTTGATGAGGCGGAGGTCCTCCAGGCGCTGGTGGATGACGTGCGCCTGACGACGGTGGTCGCCGACGACGGCCAGATGATGACCGAGATGACGCTGGCGGTGCGCAACAACGGCCGCCAGTTTCTTGAAGTGGAATTGCCCGCCAGCGCGCAGGTCTGGTCGGCATTTGTCGCGGGCCAGCCGGTGCGGACGAGCCGGCGCGACGGCAAGCTGCTCCTGCCGCTGGAACAATCCGGTGCGGATGAGGCGCCGGTGGCGGTGGCGCTGACTTATGTGGACACCAACAGCTTTCCGAAGGGCCGCGGGCGGGTGGGCTTCGTCTCGCCCCGGCTCGATGTGCCCTTGAAAAATGCGCGCTGGGAATTGTTCCTGCCGCCGGATTACCGCTACTCCGATTTTTCCGGCACCATGACGCGCGAACTGGCCGGTGGCAATCTCATCTCCAGCTTCTCGCTTTCTGAATACACCGAAAAGGAGCGCGTCACGAAGGCGGCGGCCATCGCCGATGCGAAAAAGGACGTCAGCGGCGCCTGGCGCAATCTGGAGCAGGGCAACCTCCGCGAGGCATCAGCGGACTACAATCGCGCCAAGGTAAAGGGCGCCGCCGGTGGCGAGAGCGATGAGGCGAGGCGGCTGGAAAAGCAGTTGCGCACGGCGCAGGCGAGCAATCTCATCCAGGCGCAAAGCGCGTTCAGTTTCAACAACAGCGGCCAGCTGCCGAACCAGTCGCCGGCGTTTGACCTCGGGGTAGCGAACCAGCCGGTCCAGGCATATGACAATGAATCCGCCGAGGCGCAATGGACCAAACTGCAGCAGGCGCAGGAAATCGCCGCTGGCCAGCTGCAGCCGCTGCGCGTCAACCTGCCCACCCGCGGCCGGAGCTACACGTTTACGCAGGTGCTGCAGACGGAAGTCAACAGGCCATTGACCATCCAACTCCGGGCGGCCAACACCCGGACCGGCAGTTGGCCGGACTCCATCGGGCTGTCGCTCGCCGGCTTCCTCGCGCTGTGGGGCCTGGTGGCGGCCACCGCGCGGGCCGCCCGCCGGCAGCCGGCGTCCGCGGTGGCCGCGTCACCGGTCAACTGATTATTGAAAACGGTTTTGGGGGTTGGGGCGAGACCAGGCAGCTTGTATGCCGCACCGAACCGGCGGCAGGATGCCGCCTCACTGGCACGCTCGGAAGCGTGCCGCCACCCGCTGGAGGCAGGCATCCTGCCGGCCAGTGAATGCGGCTTCCAGCTGCGTGATCAGTCGGTAGCGTCCTGATTTGTCTTTGGAGCGCGGGCTTCAGCCCGCTTCACCGCTCCAATGGCAAGTGACAATGAAGCGGCATAAATGCCGCGCTCCATAAATTCGAACACCACCGATCAGTTTGCGGCAGTGTTTTCAAACCTCCTTCACCACGCCCCAGTAGACGTCGAGGTGTTTGCCGAGGTAGATTTTGACGGCCTTGACCAGCACCTCGGACTCCAGCTTCTGGCCGCTGGCGACGATGTCCTTGAGCGCCATGCCGGGGCGGATCAGGAACGCGCCCTGGGCGATGATCGGGCCTTCGTCCAGCCGCATCGAGACAAAGTGCGCAGTGACCCCGGCGATCTTTACCCCGCCTTCGTACGCCTGCCGATAGGCCTGCGGGCCGGGAAAGCTCGGCAGCAGCGACGGATGGATGTTGATGATCTTGTTTTTGTAGCGCCAGACGAAGTTCGGCGAGAGGATTTTCATAAACCGCGCCAGCACGACGAAATCGATCTGGTGCTCCTCCAGCAGGCGCAGCGTCCGGGCTTCCGCCGGCGCGCGATCATTCCAGGGAACATGCACGAACAACAGACCGGCTTTCTTGGCGGAGGCCGCGAGGTCGGCGCGGTTGGAAATCACGAGGACGGGGTCGGCCTTTAACTGCCGGCGCCGGTGCGCCGCCAGCAAGGCGTCGAAGCAATGCGGTTCCTTGGTGACCATGATGGCAAAGCGCTGGCGGCGGTTGGGCTCGGTGAAGCGGACCTTGATTTCCATGCCGAGCTTCCGGGCCAGGCCATCGAGCCCGGCGCTCAAGCCGGCGGAATTGCAGTCGGCCGGCCGCCACGAGGCCTGGAGGGTCATGCTGAACTGGCCGCGGGTGACCTGCTCCTCGAGCGCCTCGATGTTGGCATGTTGCTCGAAAAGGAAGGCGGTGACGCGGGCAATCACCCCGGTTTTGTCCTTGCCAATGACGGTAATGGTGGCGAACTGTTTCATATTGGGTCAGGAAATAGCCAAAATTCGGACAAATTGCACGAATTAAGGTGGTGAGTTGTTTGCTTGAATTATTCGCATAAAACCGCAACTTTTCCGGCTTTTCGCTGTTAGATGAAAGTGACTCAACTGAAAGCATCACATGGGTTTTAGCTCGGTAAAAAGTCTGGTCGCCTCGGTTGCCGACGCGACGCCCGCCCAGTTTGACAGCTGGCGCGAGTCGTGGCATGCCGCCGTGAACGGCGGTTCGGCCGAGCCGCTGCTCGGGTTCGTCGCCCGCGAACGCGGCCTGACCGAGGACGCCTTTCTCCAAAAACTGGCGCAGACGCTCGGCTGGCCCTTTGTGGACCTGCCCAAGCACACCATCCCTCCGGAAACCCGGAATAAATTATCCACCAAGATCGCCTTCCAGTATTTCGTGCTGCCGACGGACGTGACCGATGGCACGCTCCAGGTGGCGGTCAGCGACCCGTTCGACGCGGCGATGATGAACGCGGTGCGGTTCAACGCGCGGATGCCGGTGCAATTCGCCCTCGCGCCCAAGGCGGAAATCGAAAAGGCGCTGAAGAAATACTTCGGCGTTGGCGCCGAGACGCTTGACGAACTGGGCGAAGGCGAGGCGCTGGATCTGGACATTGCCAGCGACAAGGAAATCACCGAGGACGACCAGGAGGCCAGCGTCATCAAATTCGTCAACCAGGTCATCTGGGAGGCGTTCAAGGACCGCGCGACGGACATTCACTTTGAACCGGCCGAGGACGAGCTGCGCATCCGCTACCGCATTGACGGCATCCTGCACCAGACCCCGATGCCGCCGCAGCTCAAGCGTTTTCAATCGGCGCTCATTTCCCGCATCAAGGTCATGAGCGGCATGAACATCTCCGAAAAGCGCCTGCCGCAGGACGGCCGCATCAACGTCCGCATCAAGGGCGAGGAAATCGACATCCGGGTTTCGACGGTGCCGACGGTCTACGGTGAAAGTGTTTCGCTGCGCCTGCTGACCCGCGGGAAGATCTTCCTGAGCCTGGACAAGCTCGGCTTCTCGCCGCTGGAAGAGGCGGCCATCCGCGAAATCATCATCAAACCGCACGGCATTTTCCTGGTCACCGGGCCGACCGGTTCGGGCAAGTCCACGTCGCTCTACGCTTTTTTGAGCGCCATCAACTCGGTCCACAAGCGCATCATCACGATTGAGGAACCGGTTGAATACGAGCTCAAGGGCATCAACCAGATTGCCGTGCGCCCGGAAATCGGCCTCACGTTTGCGATGGGCCTGCGCCATATTTTGCGCCAGGACCCGAACGTGGTGATGGTGGGTGAAATCCGCGACCAGGAGACGGCGGAGATCGCCATCCGCGCCTCGCTGACCGGGCACCTGGTGTTCAGCACGCTGCACACCAACGATGCGCCCAGCGCCTTCACCCGGCTGATTGACATGGGCATCGAGCCGTTCCTGGTGGCGTCGTCGGTCGAGGCGGTCATGGCCCAGCGCCTCGTGCGCACGATTTGTCCGCATTGCAAGACGGAGCAGCGGGTGGACGCGGATTACCTGCGCCGGGTCGGGTTTCCCGAGGACGAAATCGGCACGGCGAAATTCTGGCACGGCGCCGGGTGCGAAGAATGCCGCCAGCAGGGTTACCAGGGTCGCAAGGGCATCTATGAACTGCTGCTCGTCAGCGAGGCCATCCGGCCGCTCATCATGAACCGCGCGAATGCCACGGCGATCGCCCAGCGCGCGATGGAAGCCGGCATGCGCACGCTCCGCACCGACGGGTGGAACAAGGTCAAAGCCGGCGTCACCACCATCGAGGAGGTCCTGCGCGTCACGCAGATGGAGGAACATCTGGAGGCGCTGAGCGGCGGCGAGCGCCCGCAGTTCACCCCCCGCCCCAACCCCTAATCTCATGGCCCGCTGGCATTCCTGTAACATTCTGCAAATGGCGCCCGACGCGAGCCGGCTCTGGCAATTTGACGCCAAGGGCGGCGGATTTGCCCTGAACCGCGAGCACCGGAATGCGATTGACGAGCTTTTGCCGTCCCGGCTGGTGGCCAAATCGTGGAATTCCTTGTGGCAGCCGCGATTGAACGTCGCCTGGCTGCCGCCGGAAAATGTCTTCCTGCGCGTGATCGAACTGCCCCGGAGCAGTTTCGACGAAACGTTCGCGATGGTGGAACTGCAGCTGGAAAAGCTTTCGCCGATGCCGGTGACGCAAATCGTCTGGACGATTCACATCCTGTCGCATCGCGCCGCCGCGCCGCCGCCGGGCGCCGCCAAGCCGGAGGCCGCGGCCGCCGCTGAAACCAAGCCGGAGGACTTGCAGACCGTGGTGGTGGTCATCGTCGAGCGCAGTGTGGTTGAGGAATTTCTCGGCAAGCTCGAGGGCCGGGGGTACCTCGCCGACCGGCTGGAGGCGCCGATGCTGGACCAGCTGGAAGCCGCCGCCACGACGGAAGACGGCGCCTGGATTTATCCCTTGGCCCTGGCCGGCCAGAGCGCCGCGCTGGTGGCGTGGTGGGGCGGGGGCACGTTGCGCAATTTGAGTTTTGTCGTGTTGCCGCCCGGCGGGGACCGCGCGAAGCATTTGAAGGCCCAGCTGGCGCAACTGGCCTGGGCCGGCGAGCTGGAGGGCTGGCTGACCACGCCGCCGGTCCGCTGGCATCTGGTTGCCGATCCGGTCAACGCCGCTGACTGGGAAAATGCCCTGCGCGAAGGTTTGGGCGACCCGGTGCAGGTCACGCCGCCGCTGCCGCCGGCGGAACTGGCGGCGCGCACGGCGTGCCGCGCCGCGCCGGCGGGTTCCCGCGCCTCGTTGCTGCCGGAGGAATTTCCCACCCGCTACCACCAGCAGTTCATCGACCGTCTCTGGTTGCGCGGCCTGGCGATGACGGGCGTGTTGTACGCCATCGGGGTGGTGATTTACTTTTGTGCCACGGGGGTGCTGGCTTATCGCACGCAGGGGGTTGAGCAGCAGGTGGCGGCCAGGAGCGGCAGTTACACGAATGCGCTGGAGCTCAAGGCGCGTTACGACATCCTCAAGGAGCGGGGGGAGCTGAAATACGCGGCGCTGGAGTGCTGGAAAACGGTCGCGGAGCAAATGCCCGGCGGCATTGTGCTGCAACGCTTCAGCTTTGCAAACGGCCAGAAGCTCACCCTCAGCGGCACCGCCACGCCGGATCAAATCAGCATGCTTTTCGATTTCGAGAACGGAATGAAAAAAGCCCAGCTCAATGAGCAGCCGATGTTTGGCGCCGGGGACCAGCTGAACTACCATCAGAACAACAATCAGGTGACGTGGAATTTCAGCCTCAAGCTGCAACACATGGAGGCATCGCGATGAAAAAGTACTTCGCGCATTTGCGTCCCATGGAACGGCGCCTGGCAGTCGGCGTCCTGGTGATCTTGATCATCGTGCTGAATGCCTGGCTGATCTGGCCGCACTTTCATGACTGGGGAAACCTGCGCGGCCGCCTCGACGGCGCGCGCCAGAAGCTGGCGCTTTACCAGAACACCATTGCGCAAAAGTCGGATTATGAGTCCAAGTTGAAAAGCATTGAGGGCCAGGGCGATTATGTGCCCCCCGAGGACCAGGCCATCAATTTCATCCGCACGATCCAGGCGCAGGCCGCGGAGAGCGGGGTGGGCATCAACAACAACTCGCGGCAGACGACGAGCACGAATGAATTTTTTGTCGAGCAGATTCAAAACATCGGCGTCACCGCCACGGACGAGCAGCTCGTGAATTTCCTCTACAAACTGGGCTCCGGCGCCTCGATGATTCGCGTGCGTGATCTGGAACTGCAACCGGACAACCCCCGGCAGCACCTCACCGCGAACATCCGGCTCGTCGCCAGCTACCAAAAGAAGCCCCCGGAAAAACCGACCGCGCCGGCGCCGGCTGCCGTTCCGGCCGGTGCCAAGACCTTTAACCAAAAGCGCTAAATGAAAACGACCACGCTCGTCCTGATCATATTTTTAACCGTCCTGGAGTCCTGGGCGCAATCGTTGCCCACCCCGCCTCGTTATCCTCGACGGTTTGGCAGCCTGACCAACAACGCCGCTGCTTCACTCAAGCCACCCGGTCTTTCGCCGTCGGCCACCAATGCGTTACCCGCCGCCATCCCCGCCGCGCCGGCATCCTCCGCCACGCCGGCAATCCCCGGTGACGCGGCAGCTCCCGATGCCTCCACCGCTCCGGCCGCTCCGGCCGCCCTGTCGTCCCCCAAACCGCCGGAAGAAATGATTCCCGCCGGCAACATCAACTTTCAAGGCGTGGATGTGAACCAGGTGCTCGACGTTTATGCGAAGCTGGTCGGGCGCACCCTGTTGCGGGCCGGCCTGCCGTCGGCCCAGATTGTCTTGAAGACGGAAACGCCGTTGACCAAGACCGAGGCCATCCAGGCGCTGCAGGCCGTGCTCTCCCTCAACGGCATCGCCCTGATCAACATTGGCGACAAGTTTGTCAAGGTGCTGCCGGTGGACCAGGCGGGTACGGCCGCCGCGAAGCTCGACCACTCGGAGGCCAGCCAGCTGCCGGAGATGGGTTCCTATGTGACACACATCTGCCAGTTGCGTTACATCAAGCCGAGCATCATGGTGCCGCTCATCCTGCCCTTTGCCAAATTGCCGAATGCCGCCATACCGCTGGACGACAACGGCATCCTGGTGCTCCGGGACAACGCGGAAAACGTCAAACGGATGCTGGAGATGATCGCCCAGATTGACGTGAGCGTGCCGGCGGAATACATCTCCGAAGTCATCCCGATCAAATACGCGATGGCCGACGACATTGCCAACGCGTTGAACAGCCTCGGCGGCAGCGGCGGCAGCACGGTCAGTTTCGGCAGTTCATCGGCCGCGCCATCCACCGGTGGCGCCCGCGGTGCCGGCGGCCCGTCGGGGACCGGAATGGGTGGGATGGGTGGGGCGGGCGGGTATCAACAAGGTGGCAACCAGGCCAACCCGCAGCGGGGCTTCGGTTCACAATCGACGCCCAACGGAACGCCGACCACGGGCACCACGTTTCAGCAGCGGCTGCAGTCCATCATTCAAAAAGCTTCATCGCCGGGCGGACAACAGGATGCGATCCAGGTATTTGGCCAGACGAAAATCATCGCCGACCAGCGGAGCAATTCGCTACTCATCTTCGCCACGCAGGCGGACATGGAGCGGATCAAGAAGGTGATCGAAAAATTGGACGTGCTGCTGGCGCAGGTGCTCATCGAGGCGGTCATCATGGACGTGAACCTGGGCAATACGCTCGACTATGGCGTGTCGGCGGCGCAGCGGCAAAAGACCTGGCAGCAGAACCCGAGCGTCAATACCGCCGGCCTGATGAACAACAACCAGCCCTTCTACAATTTTCTTCAGAGTGTTGCCACCAACGGCAGCGTCTTGGACGGCCTCGCCTCCACGCCGCCGAATAATTTCAATTATTTCGCCAATATTGGCCAAACCTGGGATGTGGCCATACAGGCGGCGGCGTCGGACAACAATGCCACCGTCATCCAGCGCCCGCGCATCCAGACTTCGCAGGCCCGGGCCGCCTCGTTTTTTGTGGGCAACACCGTGCCCTACGTCACCGGCACCTATTACGGCGGCGGCTACGCGGGCGGCAACAGCTCCCAATATTCGCAGCTCTCGGTCGGTGTTTCACTGGACGTCACGCCCTTCATCAACCCTGACGGTCTGGTGGTGATGGACATTGTCCAGGAAATCGACGACGTCGCCGGTTACACGACGATTGACGGCAACAAGGTGCCCAACACGGACAAGCGCACGCTCAGCTCCGAGATCGCCGTCCGGGACCGCGACACCATCATTCTGGGCGGATTCATCCGCTCGGACAAATCGAAGACCCGGACGGGCGTGCCGCTGTTGCAGGACATCCCGATCCTCGGTGCGCTGTTCAGCAGCCGTTCCGAATCCAAGAACCGGGAGGAATTGATCGTCCTCATGCGGCCGACGGTCTTGAAGACGCCGGCGCTCGCTTCCGCCCAGACCATCCGGGAGGAGCAGCGCCTGCCGGGCATTTCCGCCGCCGCCGCCGAGGATGCCTCCTATGAGCGCAAGCTGATTGAAGCCGAGCGCAAGCGCGAACTCAAGAATGCCAAGCTCAGGAACCAAAAGGACGGTTTCTTCAACGTGCCGGTAATGCCCGTGGAAACCAACACCATCATTGACCCGGGCAATGCGATGCAAGGACAAAGAGCGGAGTAGCTCAACAGCCTCTCAATTGTTGCACGCTTGGCAGGCACATCGGATTGACACCCCGCTTCCGCAGTGCGCTGGTCACTGGAGCCCTGGCAGTTCAATTTGACATTGGATGGGCATCCTGTGATTCATGCGGACAGGTCGTTCCTCCGCAAAGCGCCCGACTCCACCGCTTTTCCAGGCGTTACGGCAAACGGCGCCACGCTTGATCGAACCGCCATGCCTCTCAAAAACTGAGACGCTTATTTTCCCGGCGGCGCATTGGTGCTGCCGCCGGGCAACATTTCCTCCAGGGTGCGGATCGGGTGCAGCGGCAGCAGCAGGAGTTTCGGGACATAAACCGGCTCGCTCTTCGGATTTTTCAGCGTGCCGGTGACCCGATATTCAAACATTTTGCTCACCGGCCAGAGGGCCGTGCTCACCAGCGGCCCCACCACCCAGGTGTCGCGCAGCAATCGCGCGGTGACGCGCGCGTTGACATTTTGCTGCAAATCCACCGTGCCGGTGTATTCCAGGCGGGTCATCAGGGACCGGATTTCCAGGGAGTCCGTAACGATCACGCCGTTGGTGATGATAAATCGCGCGGTGGCGTCCGTTGCGCGACTGTTGCCCAAACCGGGCGAAACCGTGTTCAACACCGGCGACAGCAGGCCGAAAATCGGAATATCCCAAAGCAACCCGTCGTGCACGCTGGCACGGCCGAAGCCATTCCACGTCTGGTAATCCCGCGAATCCGCCTGCATCACAACCAACCGCCCGGCCAGCGTCCCTTCCAGATGATTCGTCGGCGAAGACAAATCTGTTGTCAGCGCGTGCAGGTCCACGTTGGTCACCGTCACGTTAAAATCATAATCCGCGCCGGCGTGCGGAGCCCGGAAATCGAAATAGGCATGGCCGTGCATCTCACCGCCGTAGAACGCGGCTTGCACGTTGGACAAAACGAGCTCGCTGCCCAGCCACTGGATCGTGCCGGTGATGTTGGGCGATTTCAATTTCAGCCATTGAAAGGGCGCGCCTTCAACGATGTCGAAGCGCACGTTTGTCTCCTCGGTGTCGCGGGGGCCGTTCATGTCCCGCAGCGGCACGGTGCCATTTACCCGCACCGTCGGCGGCTGAAAGAAATGATACGGATCCACCAACCGGCCGGTCTTCGGGCCGATGGCGTGCGTCACCATCCAGGGATCGGCGGTGCTGAACCCGTTCGTGAAGCTGATCAGCCGGGCATTGAAATCCAGCGTGACCCGGTCGGCGGTCATGGTTTGCGTTCCATGCCACAACCGAGGATTTAAGAATTCGAGGACCTGGTTGGCGTAGCGCAGTTCGCCGGTAACGCTGTCCACGGATTGGCCGCGAAATGTGAAATTGGTCAACGCCACGAGTCCGCTGGCGCTGAGGCGGTCGTAGTCGTACAAACGGCCCGTCACGTCCACCTGCAAGGCCAGCGGCTCGTGGAAGACGAGTTGGCTGAAGCCGCGTACGGCATTGCTCGCGGTCAAAAACGGCCGGACGGCTTCGGGATCGAGCGTGCCGCGGATGTGCCAGCGATAATCCTGGGTGCGGTCGTTCTCGCCGCCGCTCAGGGCGAGCCGGGTCTTCGCCCTCACCAGCGCGAGATCGGGCAGTTGCCAGACCAGATTCGAGTAGGAAAAGTGCGTGTGCGCCCAATCAATCTTCGCGCCCAGGACGCTGGCATTTTCCATGGTCAGCTCGCCGTTCAACCGGAGGGTCGGTTGCACTTCGGCGTGCCAGTCCGGCTGACGATTGGTCCACGGGGGCAGGACCAGCGAACCGCTGGCCTGGACGGAGGGCGGTTGCGTCCACGAAAATTCCGCCAGCCGTTCCCGCGTCTTATCCGTGAGCAGTGCGGCAATCGCATGCGCATCGAAACCCGAGGCATTGGTGAAGGTGAACTCGCGCGTGGCAATATTCAGCCGCGCCGTGGCCTCGAGCCGTCCGCCGCCCAGCCCGGCGGACAGCCGGGTGACGGTCAATTCGGGCGCCTGCCAGAGGCCGTTGCAGTCCATGGACTCCAGGTTCAGGGTTTCCGATTTCAACCGCGTGAGCCGGGCCGCCCAGGCCAGCCGGTACGGCAGGGCGTTGGTCCACCAGGCCAGGGACGAATCCATCTGGGCGGGGGCGTTGCCGGGCGCGGTGAGGTTGGCGGTGAGCCGGAGGTCCTGCGCGCCGCCCCAGGGGGTTTGCACCGAAGTCGCGTTCAGGTTCAGCCGGACGACGAACGAGTGAATGTCCCGGGCGTCGCCGTTCACCACCAGGCTCAATTGCGGGACGCCGGCGAGATGGATCTGGTCAAGCGTGTCGGAGAATTGCTGCAACCGCGCCTGCCAGACGGCCCGGCCGGCGGTTTTTTTGCCGCGAAATATTTCCCAGTTGCGGATCTCCGGCGCGTGGACGATATCGCCGGACAACACGAATTTCGCGCCGGCCAGGCTGGCCTGAAAATGGTCGAGGGACCAGGTGTTGCTGGTTTGGAAGCGCAATTCGGCCTGGATGTTGCCGAGGGTGAGCGCGCGGGGCGGCGTGAGCGGCCAGACCAGCTTGCCCCCGCGCATAACGAGTCCGTCGATCTGCCATTGCCGGCGCAGCAGGGCGCGGTAGTTCAATTGCAGCTGGATTTCGGCCAGGGAGAATACCGGGTCGTCGGGCGTCTCCGCGTGGCCGAGGCGGACATTTTCGACGATGAGTCCGTGGACCAGGTGCAGGCGCATCCGGGTGAAGGCCAGTTCAATGCCCTGCGTTTGCAGCGTTTGAACCAGCCGCTGCTTCAAGAAATCCGGCAGGCCGATGCGGTTGAACCAGACCAGGGCGCAAACCAGCGCGAACACGGCCAGCAGCACGGCAAGGCGGAGCCAACGGAAGCCGGTGCGACATTTTCGCCAGAAGCCGGGTGGCACGGGCATATCAGGGAGCGTTGGCCGGAATGGTGAGGTAAGTGGTGACGAACTGGTAAAGCACCTGGGGAAAAACAAACACCCAGCGTTCGCCGTCCAGCGTCACGGCGGCCAGCGCAGTATTTGCCGAGGGAAGTTCGGTCCCAAAATCCACGGTGTTCTTCGTGCCATTCTTGAGCTCAATGGTGAGGGAAAGATTTTCCGGGTTGAAACCGTAATTTGTTCCCGGGTTGGTTACGTTGCGAGCCACCCAGACGTAAGCGGCCAAATCCCCCAGCCGGTGGGCCGTTTCCTCGAGGGCTGGGGGGGTGATAATGCCCTGGGAACCGGGAGCAAGCGACCATTTGTTGGCACCGTTGCGGACCATCTGCCGCGTCTTGCCGTTCTGGTGGAGCGTGATTTGCGCCACGTCGCCTTCGGTGAAATTCCAAATGTGTCGATCGCGGAATTCCCAGGCGGCTTCGGGCAGCCGGTTGAAGTCTTCCGCCGTCACGGCGTACACAAAATCCTCGTCCGCGCGGCGGACAAAGACCTCGTTGTTCTGATTGGTGCCGAAGGACAATTGCACCAGGACGCTGTTTGTGTCACCGGCCACCGGACGCAAAATGATCTGCCGGGTCGGCTCCGCCAGCCCGTAGGCTGGCAGGTCAGGCGTCGTCACGACATCCTTCACGAATTCAGCGACCCGCAAACCGGCGAGGGTTTTGAGGTAAAGCTGCACGTTTTCGGCATCCACGGGGAAATTTTCGCCGACCATCTGCCAGCGGTTCGAGCCCTGCTGCTGCAGGATGAAATCCGTCCGGCCGCGCGTTTCAATTTCCGTCACGGGCGCGGTCAATTCCAGCAGATGCGAATCACGAAACTCGTTCACCGGGCCGTGCCAGGGCAATAGCGGCTCTTTGGCGGTCGTGACAATGGCGTTCCATTCCTCGCGTTTGGCGAAGACCTGGGCGGGGTCGTTCGTCAGACTTTTGCCGACGTGAAGGGCGGAAATGAAATTGGTGCCATGGCCCAGCCACAGGTCGAGATCCGCGGGCTGCAAACCAAAGCCGGCCAGATCCGTCTTCGGATCATCGACGACGAATTGGGTGATGCGCGCGGTCTGCAGGTGTTGCAGCGCGTCGGTGATACGCCCGGTGTCGGCGCGGGCCGGAAACGGCCGGATCATGTGCCAGAGATGGTTTGTCACGTCACGCCGGAGTTCGATGGCTTTCGTGCCGTTCGTCAGCACGATCCAATCCAGGCTGCTCTGGCCGGCGTTGACCAGCGCGGTGTCGCGCCAGTCGTTGACCGAGGCGGGAATGAAATGGAGCCAGTCGGCATCCGTCACAAACCGGCCGTCAACACCTTCCACCCGCAAAAAGACCTGGTCGCCGGGCGGGGTTTGGTTGCCGACCAAAAGCTGCCGGCGCTGTCCGGCGCTTTCAATGACGAGTGAAAAGCGGGGTGGTTCCAGGCCGAATTCCTTGTCGGCGTTGGGGTGATTGTGGAGTTCTGCGGCGGTGATCCGCGTGGCGGGCGTGAGTTTTTGCAGCGCGTCGAGCAGGGCTTCGATGGCTGCCGACTGGGCGGGATAGGCAATCGGCTTGGTCAGCCGCCAGGTGTCGTTGGTGCGGTCGGCGCGAATGCCGGACGGAAACACCTGAATGCTGGTGACGGCCGGGATGTGCAATTCCGGGAGGACGCGGGACGGTTCCGGCGCGGCCGGCCGCAGGAAACGCTCAAAAACAAGAATCAGCGCCAGGAGTGCCATGGCGATCAGGAACCAGATTCCGGTGGTTTTCGAGTTCATTATCTTCTCCGGGCCAGCCAGACCAGGCAGCCAAACAACAATACTGTGCCGGGCAGCGCGCCCAGCAGCAGCCAGCGCACCTCGCGTTGCTGGGTCCGGGTCATCAAGAGCCGGAATTCCGTGACGGGTTGCGGCCCGATGCCTTGAAGCAACGTGGGGCGGTCCAGCAGCCAGTTGACCGCATAACTGACAAAGTCGCGGTTGGCGCCGCCTTCGATGTAGTAATTGGTGAGGAAAGTCGAGTCGCCGGCGACCAGGATGCGTGTGTTGCCACGCGCATTCGCGACGCCGGCCACGGGCTTTTGCTCGACCGCGGCCATCAGCGGATAACTGCGCGGCGGTTCGGCGCTGTCACCGACGAGGGTGGATTTTTCGCTGGAAAACACGAGTTCTTCGACCTGCGGAGCGTTGGCCGGAGGGTTCGGCCATTCCACCCGCTCGACGGGTCGCGGCAAAATCATCTGCAGCGCCGATTGGGTGAGCGCATTTACGACCGGATGTTGGCTGAACTTGCGCACCTTGATGTCCTTGCCGGATACAGTCTCAGTGTCCTTCACCACGTCGGCGACGACATTGACTCCCCAGCGCTGCATAATCGGTTCGAGACCATTTGGCCGGTTGATGGTTTCGTAGTTAAACAGCACCAGCAACCGTCCGCCCTGCTTCAGATATTCTTCAATTTTTTGCAGTTCCGGGCCGTCCAGCCTCGTGGTGGGCGCGACGATGACCAGCAGGTTGCAGTCCATCGGCACGTTGCTGTCACCATTCAACTCCAGGTTGGTGATGGAAACGTAGTTCTGGGCCAGAATGACGCCAAATTTCAGGCAGCCATAATTGTCGCTGTCCGACAGCGAAGGTTCGCCGTGGCCCTGCAAAAAATACGCCTTGAAGGGTTTGCCGCTCGTGACCGCAAGCAACATCGAAGAGAAGGCCATCTCGCCGTTGAAGGCAATCGGCTTGCGCCGGAATTCGCGTTCCTTGGGGTTGGGCACCGCCTCAAGTTTGGTCGAGACTAGCCCGTCACCCAGGGTCGTCTTGAAAGGCCCGACACCCTCGGACGGTTTGTCGGGCAGGCGCTCAAAGATGATGAGGTTCTTATCCGTCGGCGAGTTGAGGTTGTAGCGCTCCTTGATCTTTTCCGCTTCACCCGCGTCCCGCACGTAGTCCACGGTCTTGACGGAAATGCGGGGATTGGCCGAGCGATATTCGTTCAACAGCGCCACGATGGTCGGATAGAAATCCTCGGTTTTGTCATAATAGAGCGTCACGCTTACCTGGTTGGTCAGCGACTGGAGCAGGCTCAGTGTCCGTGACGACAGCTGAACGCGGGTTTGGGGACTCAGGTAGAACCGGCCGAAACAATAGGTGCCGAGGTAATTCACCATTACCGCCACGGCCAGCACCAGCGCGGTGCGGATTACCACGTCGAAGCCGATCTTCCACCGGCGTGCGGGCGAGAAACTGGGTTTGGATTGGGTGTCGGTGGGCATGTTATTTCCAGCGGCGGCTTTCCACCACGCGCAGGGTCAGGAACAAAAAAAAGAACGTCAGACTGACGTAAAAAACCACCGTGCGCGTGTCCACCACGCCGCGGGCGAAGTCATGCATCTGTTCGAACAGGCCAAAATAGGACAACACCTGCGATTGCCACTGCGCCGTTGCCGGGAGGGCCTGGGCCAGGAACCCGAGGGAAAACAAGGTCACCCCGATGACAAAGCTGATCATGGCGGCCGCCATCTGGCTGCGCGTCAACGACGAGGCGAAACAACCCACCGAAAGAAACAGGCAGCCGACCAGAAACACCCCCAGATACATTCCGCCGATCGTGCCCGGGTCCAGTGTTCCCGGCTGGTTTGTAAAATGCCGCACGATGAAGAGGCAGGGGAGCATCGGCAGCCACATCACGGTGTAAAACACGAGGGCCGAGGTGAATTTGGCCGCCACCACCTGCAAATCGCCCACCGGGGTGGTCATGAGGGTCTCAAACGTGCCAGAATATTTTTCCAGCGCGAACAGCCGCATCGTGAGCGCCGGCGTGGCCACCAGGACGATCAGCCAGAAAAAGTAGGTCCGGTAAAACATTTCGGTCACCGGGATCGGCGACGGGTCGCTGCCGAGGTTGGTCATCAACACCACGAAGCTCAGCCCGATCAGCATCGTCACCGCCGCGATGATCACGTAGCCGGTGACGGAGCAAAAAAACGCGGCCAGTTCCCGGCGCGCGAGCGTGCAGAAGATTTTCATTCGCCCTCCTCCGTCTCGGCCGGCCGGGTCACCTGCACGTAAATGTCTTCGAGCGAATGGCGGCTGCGCGTCAACTCGCGCAGGATCCAGCCGCGTTCCAGCGCCAGCTGGAAAATTGCCGGCCGCAGATCGTAGCCGTTCTGCGGGGTCAGGACGCACCGTTGAAATTCACCCTCGCCGGACGACACGTCGAATTGTTTGACCCCCGGCATCTGCGCCAGGATCTCACGCAACTCATCCGCCGGCGCGGCGATTTCGGCGACGATCTGGCTGTCGCCGGCCATGAAGCGCTGCAAATTGTCCGGGGTGTCGGCGGCCATGATTTTCCCATCCAGCATGATCAGCACCCGACCGCACATCATTTCCACTTCGGGCAAAATATGCGTCGAAATCAGGACCGTGTGCTTTTGCGCGAGACTCTTGATCAATTGTCGCACGGCACGAATCTGGTGCGGATCGAGGCCGATGGTCGGCTCGTCCAGGATGATCAATTCCGGTTCGTGCACCAGGGCGTCCGCCAGGCCGACGCGCTGTTTGTAGCCCTTCGAGAGCTGGCCGATGATGCGCCGTTCCACGTCCGTCAATCCGCATTGCTCCATCACCGTGCTCACGCGCTCGCGCGACCGGCGCCAGCCGAGGCCCTTGAGCCGGGCGCGAAATTTCAGGTATTCCCGCACGCGCATTTCGGGGTACAGCGGATTGTTTTCCGGCATGTAACCGATGCGCCGGCGCACCTCGTCCGATTGGTGGAACACATCGAAACCCGCCACCCGCGCGGTGCCGGACGTCCCCGGCATGAACCCGGAAAGAATCCGCATCGTCGTGCTTTTGCCCGCGCCGTTCGGTCCCAGCAGGCCGACAATCTCGCCGCGGGTGACCGTGAAGGAAATGCCCGCCACCGCCGTGCGACCGGCGTAGCGTTTCGTCAAATTGATCACTTCAATCATCACATTGCCATTCATCCGGATGCCGGCTGAACTCTAGCAGGAAATTCGGGATTCCGGCCAACAAAAATTCCGCGGTCCGGGCGGCCGGCCGTTAGTTTCTTTAAAGCGGCAAATCAGCCGGGGTTCCCGTGCAAAAATATTTGTGCCGGCTTGACTTTGCGGCAAGGTCGGCGCAAAAGCAATCCACAGTGTTTCCACCGCTGGAAAACTTTTACGCCCCCTGGCGCCTGCCGGAGGGCCCGGGACACGTCCTGCGCGACGAAACGGAGGCGCCGTCCGAACGCCTCCTCCAGTCCATCTGGCGCCATCAACGCCTCCGCCGCGACCGGCTCCAGACGGTCGATGGCCGGGCCGTCCGCATTTTGCATCCCGGTTTTGTGAGCGTCGAAGGCGGACCGGATTTTCGCGGCGCGGTCATCCAAATCGGCGATGCGGCGCCGCGTTCCGGCGATGTGGAGATTGACCTGCGCGCCGGCGGCTGGCACGCCCACGGCCATGACCGCAACCCGGAATTCAAAAATGTGCTGCTCCACGTCGTTTGGAACCACGTTGGCGTTCACGCCTCAGCGTGTCGGAATCGGGAGATCTCGGACAAGCTGATGCCTGAGCTCCAACCCCTGCCGCCAACGCTGGCGATCAGCGACAAACTCGATGCCCCCCTCGCCGAGCTGGGTTTGTGGCTCGAAAACGAATCGCCCCGCGTGCTGCCCGAAAGTTTGCGCGGCCAATGTTGCGCGGCGCTGCGCGGATTGGATGAAACCCGGCAGAGCCGGCTTCTGGATGCCGCCGCCCGGGTCCGCTTTCAGGCCAAGGCGGAGCAGTTCCACACCCGTGCCCGGCACGCCGGCTGGGAGCAATCGTTGTGGGAAGGTTTGTTCCGCGCGCTCGGTTACAAACACAATGTCTGGCCGATGCAAAATCTCGCCGAACTGCGTCCCCGCTGGAAGTGCGGGGATGCCCCGGCTTTCGTGCTGCAGGCCCGGCTGCTCGGCATCAGCGGTCTGTTGCCGCCGGAATTGACCCGGGCGCACGGCGGCGGCGCCGTTTATCTGCGGCGCCTCTGGGATTGCTGGTGGCGCGAGCGTGACGGGTTCGGCGACTGCCTGCTGCCGCGCGCGG